>SERZ01001583.1_pt1 | contig 12620 bp, 12 predicted proteins | sample 3171461 | NCBI WGS metagenome assembly SERZ01 (sample SAMN06051861, study PRJNA518727) | freshwater metagenome | biome: subpolar coniferous forest; feature: holomictic lake; material: water; isolation source: holomictic Lake 227, 6 m depth | place: Canada: near Kenora, Ontario | collected... | reverse complement strand
GTCGAACTGGTAATCGCTTCCAATCAGCCAGCTTCCGCTATAATAACCTTTTCCCGAACCTTCATGCACTCTCCATGCGTCGGAACTCACCGGTTCTGGCTCGTCATACGCTATTTCTTTGCCGAGAGAAAAAAGAGGATTTGCATAGGCCGGATGGGTATCATGAGTCACCTCCATTGAGGCATTGAGGCGAGGAAAATCGAGCAGAGCGGCATCGAGCTGCCCGAAAGAGACGAAGGCATGAGCTGATTTCGGGGGATGGGAGGAGTGCAAAATATCAAAAAAAGCCTGTCGGTCAGCTTCGTTGTAGCTCTCCGACTTGTTGGCGACAAGCACATCGGCAACTCTTATTTGATCCTGAAAAGAGGAGTGTTCCCGGTATCGAGAATCATGGAGTTTGCGGGCATCGACAAGGGTGATGGTTGCCCGGAGATCAAGTACTTCACTGTAGTAGCCTCCTGAAAGGGTACGGATGATTTTCATGGGATGGCCGATCCCTGTCGGTTCTACAAGAATCCTGTGAGGAGTGGTTTTGCGGATAAGACGGTTCAGAGCAACCTCGAACGCCTGACCAGCCGTACAGCACAGACATCCCCCCGAAACCTCCGCGATAGAGACCCCAGTGCGCGCTCCAAGCATGGCTGCATCGATACCGATCTTTCCAAACTCATTGACCAGCACCGCCCACCGTTCACCGGTTGGTTTGGCAGAAAGCAGATGATTGATCGCGGTGGTTTTGCCTGCACCGAGAAACCCGGTGACAATGTTCGCAGGAATATGCTGAAACGATGGACACAGCCAGGCTTCCTTTTTACCTGATTTATCCATGTTAGTTATGCCTCAAGCAGTTTTCTGAAAACAACCATATCCGATTTTGAAAACCCTTTTGAGCGGTAAAAGTGCTGTCCCGACTCGTTGTCGGAATCAGTCAGCAGGGTAATCCGCCCGAATCCCTCATCCCTTGCAAATTTTTCCGCCACCTCGATCAACCGCGATCCAAGCCCTTTTCCCCGCCACTCTGGAGCGACAACCATATCTTCAAGAAGTGCGACTTTTTTTCCAAGAAAGGTACTGACCGTAAAGAGCAGCATCACCATTCCCTGAATAACTCCGTCAATCTCACAGACAAATATCCGCCCAATCTCCGGCTTCCCGATAATCATCGAAAGCGCTCTCGACTGCGCTTCGGAGTTGGGAGCAAAATCCCGTTCCTGGCTGAAAAGGATTGCAAGCAGCTCGGTGCATCTCGGCACATCGCTCTCGGTTGCTGTTCTTGTTTGCGGCATCTATATGCTCTGAAATAAGTTACTGTAATGTTGCGGGAAGCGTAATCAATAAAATTGCATAAAAGCAATTATATTATAATTAATCGGTTAATGTTTCGCCAAACAAAATGTCTCTGGCATTTTTCACTCAATGTGCTATACTGAAACGTCCATCATCTTTAATATGCAAGTAGTTGCATGGAATGATTTTGTGTTTATAACTGCGTAACCCATGAGTCTGATACTCCCTGTTAATATTGATGATCTTCTCCAGTGTAAAGGAGTTGAATCAGCTCGCATTGAATTCAAGGCGGGTTGGGATGCAAAGACAACAGGCAGCCAGATTTTAAAGACAATTTGCGCTTTTGCAAATGATTTGCAGAATCTCAATGGTGGTTACATTGTAATTGGAGTCGCCGAACATAACGGATGTGCAGTCATGCCTCCATCTGGTATTCTGCCGGAAATAATTGATCTTATCCAGAAATGGGTCAGGGGAAACTGCAATCGAATTGATCCAGAGTACCAGCCTGTTTTTTCGCCGGAAGTGATTGGTGACAAACATATTCTTGTTCTTTGGGCACCGGGAAGCGATGTGCGACCGCATAGTGCACCTGATGGCGAAACTGGCGTGAAAAAATACTTCGTTCGTATTGGCTCCGAAACGGTGGATGCCGCAAAGAATGGTATGCTTCAAGAGCTTCTTCAAATGACCGCCCGTGTTCCTTATGATGACCGTCGTGCCCAGCAAGCGCAAATTGAAGATATGCGGGAAAGTAAGGTTCGTGAGTTTTTGTGTGATATTCACAGCGGACTTTTAGATGAAGAGAATACCAAAGAGCTATACAGAAAGCTAAGGATTGCTGTTCCCGTTAATGGGCACGATGTACCAAAAAACATTGGACTCTTGTTTTTCAGTGAAAATCCAGAACAATGGTTCACTGGAATCAGAATTGAAGTTGTTCAGTTTGCAGCAGATGCATCTGGAAACGTCATTGAGGAGAAGGTATTCAGGGGTGGAATTCATGAACAATTAAAGAGTGCGCTTACTTATCTGGAAAACATTTCCAGCGCCCACCTTGAAAAGCAGTCAGCCTCTTTCCGTGTGAAGGGATGGGTCAGCTATCCAATACAAGCTCTGCGGGAAGCTCTGGTAAATGCCGTTTATCACAGAAGTTATGAATCAACCAGAGAACCAGTAAAAGTTTATCTCTATCCTGACAGGATCGAAGTAATCAGTTATCCAGGTCCTGTGCAAGGCATTAAGCCTGAGCACCTCTCTCAATTGGCTCCCATGCCTCCGGTGCCAGCCCGAAACAGAAGAGTTGGTGAGTTTCTAAAAGAACTTCGTCTTGCTGAGGGTCGGGGCACAGGTCTTCCCAAGCTTTTCAGGGCAATGCGTGATAATGGATCGCCCGATCCGAGGTTCGATTTCGATGAAGAGCGCACCTATTTCAGGGTTACGCTTCCGGCTCATCCCGAATATGTTGCAATTTCAGCTTTGCGCGATGCAGCTCATCTTCGTGCCATCGGAAATGAGCCAGATGCGTTTCACAGAATTGAGGATACCTGGAAACGACTACCCGGTTCTCCTTCACTTGCCGCCGAATTGATTCGACTTTATGGCTCAAAAGGACAAACAGGTCATGCTGAGGCTATTTTTGAGAAATTTAAAGTTTCAACATTCGATGCGTTCATCCCTCCTGTAACGAATGTACTGATAGATGTTTTGCTTGATTCAGAGCGAACTGATGCCGCAAGAACCCTTCTGGATCAACTTCCGCAATATCTTGCAAGTGGTGATGCTCTGGAAGCAGCCATTCTTGCCCGTCGTTTGGGACGTCAGGAAGTGGCGCATCGTTATTTTGATCGTGCAGGAGATGCTCTGTTACATGATGCAAGAGCTTTGCACGAGTTTGCACAGACGAAAATCAAGCTGGCACAAAAACTCATTAAACCAAAACATGGACGTCGGTTTGATCGCGAGTCAAACCATCGTCTCTTGCTGGAAGCAAAAGAACTGCTTGAGCGTGTCGTACAGATGGATGCAGATAAAGCACGCCATGCGTGGGCTTGGCGAGATTTAGCGAGAGTTAAGAATTGGCTCGATTTTCCGGGTCAAGAGATTATTGATGCCTATAACAATGCTATGGAGCTTCTGCCTGATGAAGATCGGTTCAGGGATGAATTTCGTCAAATAAAAATATAACCAATTGATCCCCGACCAATGGATGCATTCTGGCTTTCGCTTGTCTTTATTTTTCTGGCCGAGATGGGTGATAAAACCCAGCTTGTCGCTCTGACACTTGCAACCTGCTACAACACAGGTGTAGTCTTGTGGGGGATTTTCTGGGCAACCCTTGCCATTCATGTTTTCTCCGCCGGGATCGGCTGGTTTATCGGCGACAAGTTGCCGACGGATTGGATCAAGTTTGTTGCCGGTATTGCCTTTATTGTTTTCGGCTTCTGGACGCTTCGCGGCGACAGCCTCGATGAGGATGAGCAAAGCTGCAAAACCACCATTCATCCCTTCTGGCTGGTTTTTTCAACCTTCTTCATGGCGGAGCTTGGCGACAAGACCATGCTTTCCACAATTACCCTTGCGTCAACCCATCCCTTTCTGCCAGTCTGGCTTGGCTCAACTATCGGCATGGTGGTAGCAGACGGACTTGCTATTGTTGCCGGGAAAATGCTTGGCGCTCGTCTACCGGAAAACATCATCAAAATCGGAGCCGCCATCATTTTTTTCCTCTTCGGGATTTTCAGCATGTATGAAGGAGGCTTGCATTTTGCCCCTTACGTTTGGGGAATTGCAGCAGTACTTATTGCTCTTACGGGTTTCATTTTCATGCGCAAGAAACAGCCGTGACCCCGCTCCTTGAGATCAGGAAGCTCTCCTTTGGCTATGAGGGATCCTCCTCCCTTGTGTTCGAGCATCTCGACCTGATGGTTCAGGAGGGAGAGTTCATTCTGGTCAAAGGCCCTTCCGGATCGGGCAAGTCAACCTTGCTGCGCCTCATCTGCCGACTGAACAAACCAGGTGAAGGATCGATTCTTTTTCAGGGCAACGACATTACCTCCTTTCCTCCGGCAAAACTCAGAAGTTCTGTCAGTTATGTTGCCCAGATACCTCGCATGATCGATGCTTCAGTCGAGGAGAACCTTTTGCTGCCATTTTCCTTTGCCATCAATGCGGCAAAACCTCGCCCTGGAAAGGAAGAACTGCAGGAGATGCTGAAAACGTTTTATCTCGGCGATATAACTCTCGATCACTCAGCACTGAAGCTCTCTACCGGGCAGATGCAGCGTCTGGCCATCATGAGAGCCCTTTTGCAAAAACCTCTTTTGCTGCTGCTTGACGAACCCACCTCGGCCCTTGACCAGGAGAGCGCCTCAATGGTTTTTTCCATCATGGAGCGCCTGAACAGCGAGCAGCAGAAAACACTCATTACCGTCACCCATATCGACTACAAACCGGAAAAAGTGAGTCCGATAACCTTCTCACTTTCCCAATGCTCACTGCACCTGGCCTCATGAACCAGATCATTGACATTTCAACCGGTCAGCTTCTGCTTGCCCTGCTCTTTATCCTTGTAGCGCAGGCCAGCTCCTTCATCTACCATCTTGGTCTTAACCGCGATATCACCATCGGCACAGTGCGAACCTTTGCGCAGCTTTTTCTGATGGGATATGTTCTGACCTTCATTCTGAAATCATCGAATGTCTGTCTGGTACTTGGAGTTTTCGCGGTGATGGTGGTATCTGCCATATTCATTGTCCGGGGAAGGGTCAAGGAGAAACAGATACCCTATATCATACCAACATTTCTGACCATGCTGATTACCTATTTTACCACAGCGCTTTTTGTTTCGGGGCTGGTGATCGGTATCACGCCATGGTGGGAACCCCGCTACTTCATTCCTGCCGGAGGTATGGTGATTGGAAACTCGATGTCTGCACTGGCCATTTCGCTTGAACGGTTGTTCAGGGAGCTGCGACAACAAAAAGAGCTGGTGGAGATGAAGCTCTCTCTTGGTGCCAATTATAGGGAAGCAAGCGCCGATATTTTTCGCAATGCGGTCACGGCAGGCATGATACCCTCGATCAACGCCATGATGGGGGTTGGTCTTGTCTTTATTCCGGGCATGATGTCCGGCCAGATTCTTGCAGGAGCTGACCCGCTGATTGCAATCCGTTACCAGATCGTCGTCATGCTGATGCTGGTCGGCTCAACGGCAATCAGCTCCGTCATTGTCATGCTCATCGTTCGGCGCCGCTGTTTCGGCACAGGCGAAGAGGTGCTACTTAGTCCTCGCTGACACTGAAGCAGGTTTGGTGGCAATAAACATTACAACTCCTGCAAGCATCATGATGAAACAGAGCACCTGTCCCATTGAAAAATTCAGCAGCACAAAGCCGAGCTGCGCATCAGGTTCACGGAAGTATTCAATAAAAAAGCGGACAAAGCCGTAGCCGAAAAGATAGAGGGCTGAGAGAGATCCCGTAAAAGGGGATTTTCTGCGAATAAGCCACAAAATGCAGAAGAGCACGATTCCTTCGAAAAACGCTTCATAGAGCTGGGAAGGGTGGCGGAGTTCATGGGTTGGTGCAAACGGGAAATACATGCCAATAGAAGCGTTGGTCACCCTTCCATAGAGTTCACCGTTGATAAAGTTGCCAAGACGTCCGAAGGTGTAGCCAAGCGGAATGGAGGGGATAAAGAGATCAAAAGTCTCAAAAAAGCCCTTTTTCCTCGAACGGGTAAAGAGCCAGACAGCCAGAACAACTCCGATGACACCGCCATGATAGGACATGCCGGATATGCCTGAGAAACTGCATCCTCCTGATGTGGAACTCCAGGGAATCAGTGTGCCAAGAGGATCCTTGAGAAAAGAACCCATTCCGTAAAAGAGGATATAACCAATACGACCACCCAGAACCACACCCGCCATAACCCAGGTCAGGGCATCGCCGACAAAGTCAGGCTCGAAAGGAAGCTTCTCTTTTTTTATGCGCCAAGTGGTCAGCAGATAGAAAATGGCAAATGCGATAATGTACATCGTACCATACCAGCGAATGGCAAATCCTCCGACAGAAAAAATCACAGGATTCATTTGTGAGGGCAGATTCTGCCACCAAAGCAGAAAATTATGCATAATAAGCGGTTTTTCGATGATTTTCTATTGCAAAAAATTCAAGGGCTCTTGGAACGAATAAAAATATAGTTAACTTAAAATCTTGCGCTTTTCCGTTTCTCATACCCATTAACAATACAAAAAACAATAGAATGGCTAAGATACTTGAAGGGCCGGCCATGAAACTGTTCAACAAATGGGGCATTCCAGTGCCAAATTATGTTGTCATCATGGACCCCAACCGCCTTGAGCAACTTGGGGAAGCTAACAAATGGCTGAGAGAATCAAAACTTGTCGTTAAGGCTCATGAAGCGATAGGCGGACGATTCAAGCTCGGACTTGTCAAGCTTGGACTTAATCTCGAAGGTGCTCTCGAAGCAGCAAAAGAGATGATCGGACGTGAAATCGGTACCTCGACTGTCCGTCAGGTCATTGTTGCTGAAATGCTTGATCATGATGAGGAGTATTACATCTCTATCGCCGGCAACCGCGACGGAGCTGAACTCCTGCTCTCCACCAAAGGTGGCATCGATATCGAGGACAACTGGGATACCGTCAAACGGCTTTTCATTCCGCTCGACGAAAACCCGACTATCGAACGCATTACCGAAGCGGCACTCGAAGCCGGATTTATCGGAGAGATCGCAGAACGTGTCGCAAAAATTGCTTCACGTCTTATTCTCTGTTTCGATGACGAAGACGCACAGTCAATCGAGATCAATCCGCTTGTCATCCGCAAGAGCGACATGCGCTTTGCAGCGCTTGACGCCGTCATGAACGTGGACTGGGATGCCCGTTTCCGTCATGCCGACTGGGATTTCAAACCGGTTTCCGAAATCGGACGCCCCTACACTGAAGCCGAACAGCAGATCATGGACATTGATGCCCGTATCAAGGGTTCAGTCAAGCTGGTTGAAGTTCCGGGCGGAGATATCGCACTCTTGACAGCAGGTGGCGGAGCATCAGTATTCTATTCCGATGCCGTTGTCGCCAGAGGCGGTTCCATAGCCAATTATGCCGAATATTCCGGTGATCCTCCAGACTGGGCAGTTGAAGCATTGACTGAAACCATCTGCAGACTGCCGAAAATCCGTCACATCATTGTAGGAGGCGCAATTGCCAACTTCACCGATGTCAAGGCAACCTTCAGCGGGATCATCAACGGGTTCCGGGAAAGTAAATCAAAAGGATACCTTGAAAATGTAACGATCTGGGTACGACGCGGAGGCCCGAACGAAAACCAGGGTCTTGCAGCAATCAAAAAGCTGCAGGAAGAGGGATTCGACATCCACGTCTACGACCGCAGCATGCCTATGACCGATATTGTCGATATGGCCTTGAATTCCTGAGGTCTGAGGCTATCGCAGCAACCAGAGAGAGGAACTTTTAACTTATTAAACCGGAACTAATCGTGAGCATTTTAGCAAATAGAGAAACACGAGCGGTCATCATTGGCGGTATTGCCGGGTTGAACGCCGCAAAGAGGATGGCCCAGTTTGATTTTCTGATCAACCGACCACTGACGGTACAGGCATTTGTCTACCCGCCAGAGGAAGGCCAGCAGAAAGAGATTTACCGGGGTGGTGAGCTGAACAACGTTACCGTTTACTCATCACTTGAGAAAGCCCTTGAGGAAAACCCACAGATCAATACTGCGCTGATCTATATCGGCGCATCGCGAGCATACCAGTCCGCCAAAGAAGCCATCGAGTCAAAAGAGATCAAGCTGGTTTCCATGATTACCGAAGGAGTGCCGGAAAAGGATGCCAAACGGCTGCGTATTCTTGCGCTGCAGCATGGCAAAATTTTCAATGGTCCATCCTCGATCGGTATCATGTCGGCAGGGGAGTGTCGTCTCGGCGTTATCGGTGGTGAATACAAAAACCTGAAGCTTTGTAATCTCTATCGACCAGGCTCGTTTGGTGTCATTACCAAATCGGGCGGCCTTTCCAACGAAGCCATGTGGCTTTGTGCCCAGAACGGAAACGGTATTACCTCTGCGGTCGCTATCGGCGGCGACTCCTACCCCGGCACCGACTTCGTCACCTACCTCGAAATGTTTGAAAACGATCCTGAAACCAAGGCGGTTGTCATTGTCGGCGAAGTAGGCGGAACCCTCGAAGAAGAGGCCGCAGAGTGGTACGGCAAGGAAATACGCCGCATCAAGCTTGTTGCCGCTATTGGCGGAACCTGTCAGGAGGTGCTTCCTCAGGGTATGAAGTTCGGCCATGCAGGCGCAAAGGAAGGCAAAAAAGGCCTTGGATCTGCCCGCTCCAAAATGAACGCCCTGCGTGAAGCTGGCGCCCTCGTGCCCGACACCTTCGGTGGACTGAGCAAGGCAATCAAACAGGTCTACCAGGAGCTCCTCTCCACTGGCGTCATCAAGCCGGAACCGGAACTCGACGAAAAACTGCTGCCAACGCTTCCTCCAAGTGTACAGGAGGTCATGAAGCAGGGAGACATCATTGTCGAACCCCTCATCCGAACCACCATCTCCGACGACCGTGGCGAAGAACCCCGCTATGTCGGCTATGCTGCATCTGAACTCTGCGAGAAAGGCTACGGCATCGAGGACGTTGTCGCTCTTCTCTGGAACAAGAAACTTCCATCAAAAGAAGAGTCCGAGATCATCAAACGCATTATCATGATCTCAGCCGACCACGGCCCGGCAGTTTCCGGCGCATTCGGTTCCATCATTGCCGCATGTGCAGGCATCGACCTGCCACAGGCAGTCTCTGCAGGCATGACCATGATCGGCCCGAGATTCGGCGGTGCAGTTACCAACGCAGGCAAATATTTCAAGTACGGCGTCAAGGAGTATCCCAACGACATCGCAGGATTCCTCTCATGGATGAAGCAGAATGTCGGACCGGTTCCCGGAATCGGCCACAGGGTAAAGAGCCTCAAAAACCCTGACAAGCGGGTAAAATACCTGGTTGAGTATGTCAAAAACCAGACCACGCTGCACACTCCCTGTCTTGACTATGCGCTTGAGGTTGAAAAGATCACTACCTCCAAAAAGGACAACCTGATCCTCAACGTTGACGGCACCATTGGATGTATTCTTGTCGATCTTGACTTCCCGGAATACTCACTCAACGGCTTCTTCGTTCTGGCACGTACGATTGGCATGATTGGACACTGGATCGATCAGAACAACCAGAATGCCCGTCTTATCAGGCTCTACGATTACCTGATCAACTACGCAGTCAAGGAAGAACGCGACGTACCGGAAAAGAAGTAACTCTTCAACTGCTCATGAATGCCCGAAAAAGCAACAGCTTCAAGTCGGGATGAGCGGAATTCATCAGCTAAAAAAGGCGGGAGCTTTCAGTTTCCGCCTTTTTTAATTCCTCAAAAACCACTCACTTTCCTGCCCGTCACGCCAAAAAACACCTCTTTTTTCCGGGAGTTGTAAACAAAAGGTATATTTAGAGGTAAGAAAAAACTCTCAGCAGTTTGTTTCTACCATGACCCGAGAGTTTGTTGTATCCCATTATCAGGAATCGATTATACGGCAACAAAATCCAACAGAGAGCGGAATATGGGTACCATAACCAGAAATGCCATGATTGAGACCGGGCTCAGAAGTGCTGATTCCATAATGATGGATGAAGACAATATCTGGTCACATTACAGCAACGACAAGGTAGATATCGGTGAACGACTGGCAAGGGTAATCCGAACCCTGTCAGCAGCTCTGCCACTGACAAAAAAAATGCGGGCACTCTCGATAGGATCGAGTAATGAACCCCAGTTTCGAATCCTCGAAACTGCCTTCAGAGGAGGGCTCTACCTCTTTGATATCGAACCTGCCGCACTCCAGAGTGTCAACAACCGAATACTCCGCCAGCATACCGATCATGTCACCACCATAGCCGGAGATTACAAGGAGGCATTTCTCGATCAGCACTCCACAAAACTCTTTCTTCAGGAAAGACTGAACAACCGCAAGCTGGAGCTTGTCACCATGCATCACTCGCTCTACTACTCTTCCGAAAACTCCTGGCGACAACTCTTCGAGCAGATCCACAATACTCTTCTTGCTCCCACAGGCGCTATCCATGCTGTGCTTATGGCTGCAAGCAGCAAAAACAGGATGACCACCACCTGGCTCTACAACCACTTCGCCGGAAAATATTTCGGCGTCCGCAACGAGCAAAGTTTTCCTGTTCTGAAGCAGGCACTTGAACACTCACCTATATTTCATGACACGCAGATCATGATCTCAGACAGCCATATCAGTTTCTTCGTAGACGATTTTGAACGCTTCATGAAAGTGATCTGGATGATTCTGCTCTACCCTTCAGTTCACAAATACAGCGAAACCCAGAAAGAGGAGATTGTGTCCTTTGTCTACGATAACTTTTTTGCCCGGAAACAACCGCTTCTCCAGAAACAGCACCATCTTGTTCTCTACAAAGGGATTGATTTCAAGGGGTTAATTTAAGGCGAGGTATTTCCATAACCATGAGCCAACGCATTCTCATCATTCTTGGTCACCCTTCAAGCAAAAGCTTCTGCGGTGCACTCGCTGATGCATACGAAAAAGGAGCCAAAGCCGCAGGCCATGAGGTACAGCGAATCTCTCTTGGTACGCTCTCGTTTGACCCGATACTCCACAATGGCTATGCCACAATTCAGCCCCTTGAACCCGACCTGCTTGCCGCACAGGCTGCACTCATCCGGGCGCAGCACATCGTTTTTGTCTACCCTGTCTGGTGGGGAGCCATGCCAGCGCTGCTGAAAGGATTCATCGACCGGGTTTTTCTTCCCGGATTTGCCTTCAAATTCCACGACAACTCCATGCGATGGGATCGCCTCCTTTCCGGTCGCTCAGCCCATCTGCTCGTTACGATGGACACTCCACCCTGGTATTTTCGCTGGGTCAATCACATGCCGGGTCACCATCAGATGAGACGCACCATTCTCGGATTTTGCGGCATAAAACCAGTCATCATCTCAAACTTTGGCCCAATAAAAGATGCAAGCGATCAAAAAAGGGCAAAATGGCTTGCCCGGGCTAATTCCTATGGTAAAAATGCCTGACGATTGTTCAACAGGGTGGTCGCTGAAAAAATCAAAGCAATTATATACATTTAACTTGTAGGCCGATTTCACATTCAGGTTGTCAGAAGACTCAAAAAACAGGAGCCACTCCATGCGTAAAACCCTTCTTGCCGGATTAGCTGGTGGAACAACCATGAATCTGGTCATGATCCTGACCTTTCGGACCATTGGCTTCGGGTGGAACGGTGATGGCATACTTCTTACCTCCTCCATCCAGAGCCCGAAACTCATTGCAGTCTGGACAACGCTGAAACCGCTGCCACTCATCGCAGTCAATCCATTGCCGATCATTGCCGGATTACTCCTCTTCGGAATCGGCCATGCTTTCATCTACCGCTCGATATCCGTTGCGTGGCCGCGAGGAATCATGCCGCGAGCGCTGCGATTTGGCGGGCTTCTCTTCTTCATGGTCTTTCTTTTCTGGGAGTTTTTCACTCCCTTCAACCAATTCGGAGAACCCTTACCCCTTGTCGCCCTGGAACTCACCTTCTGGGCAGCAATTGCTTTTGCCGAATCGCTCGTCATTGCAGCCATTATGGAGCGCGGATCGAACAGCCGGTATTATTAACTGAAAGGGGGAGAGAGATTTCTTGGTGAACACTCTCGCGGAGTTATCTCCGAGGTTCTTTCTGTCGAAAATAATCCGACGAATCAGTTAATAAATTATTGAAATAAAAACACTTGTATGAAAACCATCCTGCTGCTGCTGGCCTCGAATATCTTCATGACCTTTGCATGGTACGGACATTTGAAAAACATGAAGCACAGCCCGCTCATTATGGCAATTATCGTCAGTTGGGGATTGGCATTTTTCGAATACTCACTGCAAGTGCCAGCCAACCGGATAGGTTACCAGACCTTCACGCTGGGCCAATTGAAGATCATTCAGGAAATCATTACCATGATTGTCTTTGCCGGATTTGCATATTGGTACATGGACAAACCGTTGAGCTGGAACTACCTCTATGCTGGTCTCTGCATGGTCGGCGCAGCCTATTTTATCTTTCGCGACTCACTGTGATTGCAGAGCCTCCCATCAATTGGCAGGAGTGATATTTGACATTGCCATCGATGTTACATTCATGGATTTGTTGCATGATCGTAGGGACATGCCATGGCGTGTCCAGGCGGAGGTTCATCCAGTAGTCAA
>SERZ01001581.1_pt1 | contig 12631 bp, 10 predicted proteins | sample 3171461 | NCBI WGS metagenome assembly SERZ01 (sample SAMN06051861, study PRJNA518727) | freshwater metagenome | biome: subpolar coniferous forest; feature: holomictic lake; material: water; isolation source: holomictic Lake 227, 6 m depth | place: Canada: near Kenora, Ontario | collected... | reverse complement strand
GTGCCAATTGGGATATCACCGAACAATGCGAGAGCATCGAAACTTTGCGGGAGGCCAAAGAAAATGCCGAAGCGGCCAACAGTGCCAAGAGTCGGTTTCTTGCCACCATGAGTCACGAGCTTAGAACTCCGTTAAATGCCATCATTGGCTTCAGTGATATTATGCTAAGCAGTGAAATGTATGAAGAGACAAATAAATTCCATAATATTGTGTTAAACCCAGCCAGAAATTTGTTCAATCTGATCCAGGAGGTTCTTAATTTTTCTAAAATCGAAGCCGGACGATTGACGGTTCACTCAGTAGATTTCAGCTTGGAAAATAAGCTTGATGAAATCTCAAAGATATTTGACTTAGAAGCTTGCCGTCGGGGGATTGAATTTTCAATAAAGCTTTCTCCAGAATTAAAAATGATGCTCCGCGGCGATGACTGCCTGCTTGAACAGGTTCTTACCAACTTGATTAATAACGCTTTTAAGTTCACTGAGCAAGGTCGAATCGATGTATCGGTGGCGCCGGTTGCCCCTGTCCCGAGTGAGGGCCGGGTTATGGTTGCTTTTCAGATATCGGATACCGGTATCGGTATAAAGTCGGAGAATTTACATCGTATCTTTGATATTTCTGAACGGGAGGATAATGCAATGTCGGCTCGATTCGGTGGTACCGGCCTCGGTTTGGCTATTACAAAGCGAATGGTGGAGATATTGGGTGGTGAGATCACGGTCGAATCTGTTCCGAACGTCTGCTCTCGATTTTCCTGCACTATTCCCTTTGAATTGGCCGGTGAGGCTAAGGTCGAAGATCATCACGAGGTGCCTCTCTCCCCGAATCCCGATATTAAATCTATCCTGATTGTTGAAGACGACTACTTTAATCGTGAGCTTCTGGTTCGTCTCTTGGGAAAGACAGGCTATCGTGTTGATACGGCTGAAAATGGAGAGGAGGCGTTGTCAAAACTGGCCGATGCGTATTTTGATTTAGTGCTGATGGATTTGAGAATGCCGGTCATGGATGGTGTGGTGGCCACACAAAAAATTCGATCAAACTCAGTTCAAGGTTGCCGTAAGAATATCCCTATCATTATTATAACCGCTCACGCCGGTCTAAATGAACGTCGTCGATTCCTCGACACGGGGATAACGGCCTATATCATCAAGCCGTTCGACAATGCGGCGCTACTGTCAATAATTCAAAGGGTACTGACCACAACGGCAAACACGGTGCCTAAAGCTGAAAAGACTTTGTCAGTTAGCACTTCAACCGGATAGTTCTAATCAGGAAGTTCGGTTTCGATCACGGTGCGCCAAAATGATTGTCGTTCATTTGGTGTGGCTTTGACCCAGGCGGCCATTAACTCGTTGAATGCTGTGCCGCCGGAAGAGTCGCGTGAGGTCTCGTTGTTAGCGGAGTAATGATTGACCGCCGTTTTACGGCTTTTGTTGAGACATTCCTCATTCAACATTCGCAGTTTATTGGAAAACATCTCCAGCAGCGCACGGGTAAATTTATCAAGATGCTTTAGTCGTTCGTCAAAGCTGGCCCGGTCGAGAACCAGCACCGTTCCCTCCGTTACACAGCGGACAGTTGCGCTGCGGCGGGAGTTATCAATCAAAGACATTTCGCCGACAATGGAGTTCTTGCCAAGTTGGGCCAGCAGCATCTCGTGATCGCGGTCGTGTTTAACCACTTCGAATAGGCCGGACTGGATAAAAAAGGCTGCGTCTCCCATATCGCCTTCGCGGATCAGCGTTTGACCGGGGCCCAGCGTTCGCCGATCAAAGACTTTGGTGGTTGCCAAGTTATGCCCTCCGTCGCACAGTCGAATTTGATCCGGCATTGATTATGCCGGAGTTTTTTTGCCGTGTCGCCCTTTGGAAAGTCCCGCCGATGAATTCGCTCGTTGTCGCTGATCTGCTCCCTGCTTTACGAAAGCTTGCCTTGGCTGCGGGCGAGGTGGTGCTGCATTATTACCGCCAAGGCACGGAAATCATTACAAAAGCCGATGGCAGCCCGGTGACCGAGGCCGATCGAGCCGCGGAGGCCCTGATTCTGCCCGAACTGCGCCACTTGCTGCCCGGCGTGCCCATTATTGCCGAGGAAGCCGCTGCGGCCGGCGACGTGCCCGAGGTCGGGCGCGGGCGGTTCTGGCTGGTCGATCCGCTCGACGGCACCCGCGAGTTTATCAGCCGCAACGGCGAATTCACCGTCAATATTGCCTTGATCGAGGCCGGACGAGCGGTTGCGGGTGTGGTTTTGGCGCCGGTGACCGGTGATCTTTACGCGGGGGCCGTGGGGGTGGGCGCATTCCTGGCCCGGACCGGAGACCCGGACCGATTGATTGCCGTCCGGACGCCGCCGGCCGATGGCTGGATCGCAGTTGGCAGCCGAAGCCATGGTGATCGAGCCGCCGAAGATCGCTATCTAGCCCCTTACCCGATTCGCGAGCGCCGGTCCCGCGGCAGTTCTTTGAAATTCTGTCTGGTGGCCGAAGGTGTCGCCGACATCTACCCGCGTTTCGGACCGACGTGTGAATGGGACACCGCCGCCGGCCATGCCGTGCTCACCGCCGCCGGCGGGCGGATCGAGACCCTTGAGGGCGAGCCGTTAACCTACGGCAAGCCCGGTTTTCTCAATCCGCACTTTATTGCTTATGGCGCCGCCTCGGCGGCGGCTTGAGCCCTATGGCGCCGCCTCGGCGGCGGCTTGAGCATCGACGGCGGCAACCGCGGTCATGTTGACAATCCCGCGCACGCTGGCCGATTGGCTGAGAATGTGCGCGGGCTTGTCGATCCCCAACAGGATCGGCCCGACAGACAGGCAATCGGCAACCGAACGTACCAGATTAAGGGCAATGTGAGCTGCGTCAAGTGACGGCATAATCAACAAATTAGCCTCGCCCTTGAGGCTGGAGTTGGGAAACAGCCGGTGACGGTTGCTTTCCGAAAGCGCTGCGTGGGCATGCATCTCGCCTTCGACTTCCAAATGCGGCGCTCGCTTGCGGATAACATCAAGCGCATGACGCATTTTGCAGGCTGAGGGCGTGTTTTGACTGCCGAAATTGGAATGCGAGACCAGAGCAATCTTTGGCTTGATCAGAAATCTCTTGACCGCTTCGGCGGCCAGAATGGTCATCTCGGCCAGTTCTTCGGCGGTCGGGTCCGGGTTAACGTGGGTGTCCGCCAGGAAAATGGTTCCGCGCCGCAGAATCAGCGCATTGAGCGCCGAGGCATTGCTGACCCCCGGCTTTAGCCCGAGCACATCGATCGCGTTGCGCAGATGGCCGGCCGCGTTGCCGATGGCTCCGGCCAGCAAGGCGTCCGCTTCTCCGCGTTTGACCATCAGCGCAGCAATGACCGTGGTGTTGGTCCGCACCACCGTTTGCGCCGACGAGGGGGATACCCCGCGCCGTTCCATCAGTTGATGGTAATGGTTCCAGTATTCGGAATAACGCTGGTCCTGTTCGGGGTCGACCAGATCGAAATCGGTCCCGGGCATCAGGCGCAGACCGTGGCGAGTAATGCGTTTCAGCAACACATCTCGGCGGCCGATCAGAATCGGACGCGCCAGCCCCTCATCCACCACCACCTGAACCGCCTGGAGCACGCGCGGGTCTTCACCCTCGGCATAGACGATCCGTTTGATATCCTGTTTGGCTCGGGCGAACAGCGGACGCATGGTCTGGCCGGAGCGATAGACGAACTGGCTGAGCTGTTCGCGATAGGCGTCGAAATCCGCGATCGGCCGGGTGGCGACGCCGCTATCCATCGCCGCCTTGGCGACTGCCGGTGCAATCGCCACAATCAGGCGCGGATCGAATGGCTTGGGAATAATATAGTCGGGACCGAAATGGAGTGGCGCGTCACCATAGGCCGCTGCAACCACGTCACTGGCCTCGGCATGGGCCAACTCGGCGATGGCCTGAACCGCCGCGTGCTTCATCGCCTCGTTAATCGTGGTGGCGCCGACATCCAATGCGCCCCGGAAGATAAACGGGAAGCACAGGACGTTGTTAACTTGATTCGGAAAGTCCGAGCGCCCGGTGGCAATAACGGCGTCATCTCGAACCCGCAGCACTTCGTCGGGCAGGATTTCCGGGGTGGGATTGGCCAGCGCCAGAATCAGCGGGCGGGGCGCCATCAGAGAGACCATGCCGGGGGTCAGCACCCGCGCCGCCGACAGGCCAAGGAAGATATCGGCGCCCTCGATCGCGTCGGTCAGCGTGCGTGCGTTGGTCGGGCGGGCATAACGGGCCTTGCGCGTATCCATCAGTTCGGTGCGGCCCTCATAGACCACGCCCGCAATGTCGGTAACCGTGATGTTTTCCAGCGGCAACCCGACCAGATCGACCAGCAGATCCAGGCAGGCAAGTGCCGCAGCCCCTGCGCCCGATGACACCAGCCGGACTTTTTTCAGGTCTTTGCCCTGGACCTTCAAGCCGTTGAGCACGGCGGCGGCGACAATGATCGCGGTGCCGTGCTGGTCGTCGTGGAACACCGGGATATTCATGCGGGCGCGCAGCTTTGCTTCTACTTCGAAGCATTCCGGCGCCTTGATGTCTTCCAGATTGATGCCGCCGAAGGTCGGCTCGAGCGAGGCGACGATATCAACCAGCTTGTCGACGTCGGTCTCGTTGATCTCGATGTCGAAAACATCGATGCCGGCAAATTTCTTGAAAAGGACGCCCTTGCCCTCCATCACCGGCTTGGCGGCCAGTGGACCGATCGCGCCGAGCCCGAGCACCGCAGTGCCGTTCGTCACCACCGCGACCAGATTGCCGCGGGCGGTCAGGTTGCGCGCTTCGTGGGGGTCGGCAACGATCGCCTCACAGGCCGCAGCAACGCCGGGGGAGTAAGCCAGCGCCAAATCACGCTGGTTGGCCAGCGGCTTGGTCGGGACGACCTCAATTTTTCCGGGAACAGGAAAGCGATGATACTCGAGCGCGCTTTGTGTAAGGCTTTTGGTCATGCAAGGCTCCGAAGGGCGGCTCCAAGGGAGCGAGGTCACCCGGAACGGGGCCGCCGACGCGCTACGGCAGGCTAACTAAAGAATGGTGCGGTCGAGAAGACTCGAACTTCCACGGGATCTCTCCCACAGCGACCTCAACGCTGCGCGTCTACCAGTTCCGCCACGACCGCATTATCCATCTGGCGTGCCCTTGGGAGCCCGGAGATAGCACCATCCCTACCGGCAAGCAAGCCCCATTTTATATGATTTTGCATTTGCGTTCCGGATGCGTCGGGGGCGACGATAGAAACCAAAAAAGCCCCCTTCGGAGAAGGGGGCTTTCTTTGCCGTAACATGACACTACGCCGCTAACCTCATCTCTGGATTCCACTTATAGTCACCAACAATCGCAACAGCCTCTTTGTAGAGTTGCGCAACATTTTTGTGCGAATCAGATTTGCCGACAACATCAACGGCCTCTTGATAAAGCTCTTCGACGTTCAATTGTGGAGCTGTGCCGTTACCCCAGCCGCCTTGAATTTTCACTTGAGAATTGAGCAGCCACGTAATTATATCTTTCAGCGGAAGAAAATCTGTTTCCGCAACACTACCGCACTTTTTGTATTTTTCGAATATGCTGCGAAAGCCCTTAATTTTCACACCAATCAACTTCGCGTCGGTAGCGTGCCACAGCAGCGTCAGGAAAGGATCGATCCGATCGGCGCGATACGTATCGTTGGTACAAACATAGATCAGTTGATCCATTTCCTCATCAAAATAAGCCGTCGGTTTGAACGGTCGACCGAGAGCATAAAGTTCCTTGAAGAAATCATCATCTGATTGGGCTATGGACATGGTAACCTCTCGTCGTATCTTGTGAGGTGTTCTTTGGGAAGGGTCACGTTCAACGGGTCTTGCGGCACCCATTCCCAATGGTAGGCCAGATAAACTAACGCATGATCCGCATTCAGTGCATGCCGGATTTGTGCTCTCTGGCCGGGATCCTTTATCTTCCTTACATATGTAACAAAAACCGAATCGGGCAACGGGCCAGGATCAATGCGGGGGGCGTCGTCAACCCATCTTGGTGTGCATGTCGGCACTGACGAGCATACAATAATCTGTTCCGGTTTATACCACTCAGGGCTATCCGGGACTGTAAGGGGGCGCTTGACGCCACGAAATGCCCCGGTCAAGTGCGATAAGACACCCCACCGGAGTAACAACTCGTTTGCATCTAACACTTTTGCCATCATATTGGCTTTTGCCAACTCATTCAGTTTTTCCTTACGGATGGCAACCAGTACCGGGCCTTCGGTACAGCGTATCACAGGCAGTCTAATATACACCGGCAACCTCAATCAACTTGTATCGATTGAGGCGTAGCAAAAACTTTTTATAACGTCAATTCCAAACTTAACATTAAAGAGCAATATGAAGTTAATGCAGTTGCATTCATCAGATTGCTTTGCCGTCACATCAGTTATTGCGTGGGCCTCGTTATTGTAACGCAACCTTAAATTGCCTTGCGTTGACGTCAGCTGCGCTATACCGCCCCGCCTGTTTTACCCCAATAGTGCATCCCGGGCTTCATTGACCTTGGCGGCAAGCCAGGTTGAGCCGCCGCCATCGGGATGAACCCGGGCCATCAACCGGCGGTGGGCATCTTTGATGGTGGCGTCGGCGGCGTCGGCCGGCAGGTCGAGGATGGCCAGGGCCTCTTCGCGGGTGACGGTGTGGCCGCGGCTCGGCTCGGGGCGCTCGAGTTCTTCGCGCCAGTCGGGACGGGTGCGGTCAAGCCAGGATTCCACGACCACGGCGGTGGTTGCGTCCTCTTGACGCCAGCTTTCGAGCAGCTCCATCAGCCGGTCGGGGTCCAGCTTATCCAGGGTGCGCCCGCGCTCGGGGCCGGCGATGATCTCGCCCGACAGCGAGCCCGCCCCGTGATCCAGCGTCATGCGCACGAACCGGGTTTCAACCGTGGAGCGGCGGGCTTGCTGTGGAGACGGGGCGGGCGCAGGGGCGGCCGCAGCCGGCTCGGCCCGAGCAGGACGGGGCGTCGCGGCGAAGCCGGGCTCGGGAGTCGTCTCGGTCTCCGGTTGATCTTTATGCTCCTGATTGACGGTCGAGATCACTTGGCGCACCGTCATGGCAACGGCCGTTAATAAAATAACGACGCCACAGGTTCCGTACGCGGCAGTCCGATGGCCATCGAAGAACAGCTTGGCGCTAAAACCGAGGGGTACTAATGAAGCGACCGCGATTCCGGTCAATCCCGTCAGCTTAAATCGGAACGGCCACCGCGGCGTTGTCATGGCACTCGGGGGCGTTGCTTTCGGTGCGGCCGATCGACGCGAGGGTGATGCTCCCGGCCGTAACGGGCGAACGACGAAAAACCATACCAGCCAGCCGCCGACCGCCAACGGCACGATGACCGCCGTGGCGGCGATTGCGCCGGCGGTATGCCCGCCGGTCACCAGAGTTGCGATGATGAAGAAGCCGATGCCACCGGCCAAGGTCGACATGCCTTTGGTCAGAGCGCTGACATCGCCGGTGGCAAGGCCACGCACCACGTACCAACCGACGACGGTCAGAACCAGCAGCAGGTAGGGAATGAAAAAGGGATGAGCGGTCACGGTGATCCTAAACGCTACGGCGCCAGTTCATTTGCCGATAAAGCAGATCCAGCAGATCGGGGCGCCCGTCGCCGGCTGCCGTCTTACGCCCTTTGTCCGGCCGCAGGTCGGCCAGCGCCAACCGGCCGCCGACCGCATAGACTGCGACCGCACGCAGCAGGTTGCGCAGTTGGGCCGCGCTGGCGATATCGAACGGACAGCAGGCGCCGCCGGACAGGCGGGCGATTTCGCGCAGGGTCGACTCGACTTGCGGCCGGAGCGCCTCTTCTTCACCGGGTTCGTGAAAGACGAACAGCGGCGTGCCCAGCATGCCCAACTCACCCGCCAGCTTGAAAAGCGGTTCGGGCGCCTCTTCAACCGCGTCACCGACATAAATTACGCCGTTGACCCGCTGGTTTTTGGTTTCTTTCAGCGCATGAGCAAGGACGCGACGTAACTGGGTCTGCCCGGATTGGCAGTGTACCCCGATCATGCGTTCGCGCAACTTTTCCGCATCATGGTACCAGGGGCTCGCGGAAAAGCCGCACAAACCGCGAAAATGAACCAGTTGGATATCAAGCCGTCCGACTTCCGCCACGGCATCGAACATTTCCGCCTGAATATGGCAGGCGTGATCCCAGGCTACTTCACGGCTGGCCGTTGCATCCATTGCAAAAATCAAGCGGCCTTGCAATGGCGCCGTTCCCGGCTTGACCGCCTGACGTGTGGTGGTGGCGGTGCCGGTCGAAAACAAAGATACCGTAAGTTGCCCGAGACTTTTCGCGAAGCCGAGATCCCGCAACCGGAAGCCGGTCGGCGCCTCCGCTGTTTTGACTGTCGCTGCGGGCCGTGCTTCTCCCTCGACGAAAAGACCTCTCGATCCGTCAGTCATCCGCGGTCCTCTCGCTGATCGGGGCCAAGCCGGGCATTATAAGATAAAAACCATAAGTATTTATACGGACTTTGCATTCCGGCAGGTTTTATCTTCCCGGTGCGTATTATCTTCTATGTGTAGGCCCTGATGTCCAGTGTTTTAACGTCGCAGGCGCCAGGGGAGAGAAACAGCGGAAGTGCATCGATCTCAGCCGTCCTCGGCCGAGATGCAGCGGTAAAGGATGGCGTGGGTGCTGTCCCGGGCGGGATCGACGCCCAGCCCGATGAGACCGCTGCCGCGCAGGATTTCCGAGCCGCGTTTGATCATGACCGGATCGCGGCCGTTCGGAATGATTACGGTGCCGTTGGTGCTGGTATCGACGATGATGTAGCTGCCCTCCCGGAACAGGATTTCGGCGTGGCTGCGCGAGGCTTTGGCCCCGGCCACCACCAGCGAGTTGTCGGGGCCGCGACCGAGTGTCAGTTTTCCGCCTTCACCGGCCAGGGTGGCCTTGCGCTCGCCACAGCACAATTCGACCCGGCCGCGGGCGCTGAAGACGAGAGCACCCATCATGGTGGCGTCACTGTCGCCGAGCATGGTGGCGTCGCCGTCGTCGTCCTCTTCCACCTTTCGGGCCGGAGCACGGGTGGATCCTGCGGTCGGCGCCGGGCGTTGTTCGGGTGCGGCGGGTGCGGTCCCGGCGGTCTTGATCCGGTGCAGGTGGCCGTCGAGTCCCTTGATCAGACCGTCAAGGCTAAGGCGCACGGCGTCGAGCGCTTCGCGGCGGCGCAGGGAATCGGTCACGCGCATGCGCAAAGAGGTCCGTAGATTATCCAGGCGCTGTTGTACGATCAGTAGAGCCGCTTCGACCGCCGGTTCCAGTGCTTTCGGAAAGGGCACGGTCCCGCTCTCGGCATCGGCGGCTTCGACCGCTTTCCGCACGCCCAGGATCAGCTTGTCGAGGCCAACCAGGACTCGGTTTTCCTGCGTCGAGCGGATTTGATAACCCCACTCGCTCTCGTCGCCTTTCCACCAGCGGCCGACTTTGGCGAGCGCCCCGGTGGTCTCCTCTCGCGATTTGCGGACCGCAACCTGACTTGTAACCGAAGACCCGGCGATGTCGGTCAGAATCGGGACTGTCTGCGGAGTCGGTTCGGGCAGATGCAGCTCGAATTTGAACTCGGGATCGGCCAGCACCGGGCCGACGATCGCCATCACGGTGTCGGCGATGACCCCGGCCAAGGCGGCAACGGCCAGCGTGCAGCGTTGATTGTTCCACTCGGTTCCGGCCCGGGCCAGGATCGGAAAGGGGGTGATTACTTCTTCGGCCCGCTTACGCGCGGCGTCGAGATCATCACAGGGCAAGGCCGGCACGCCATAGGGAAACACCGGAGTCGTTGCAGGCAGATTCGCCGGTATGGTCGGACGCGCGGCCAAAACTTCGGCCAAGGCGGGCGGCACGGGGCGGTTCATCTTGGCTGTTTCGATCGCCTCCGCGGTCCGCCGGTTCAGTTCGGCCGCCCAGACGCCGCGATCGAATCGGCCATTCTTGATGTAGTTTTCCGCCGAGGCCAGCAGGGCGGCGTTGGCATCGGCGCGCAGGCAATCAAGGGCCTCTCCCCAGCGCCGAACCAGATCAAGCGCTGCGACCCGCGCTTTTTCATAAAGCTCGTTGAGCTTGGCCGGAGATGAGCGATCCTCCGTCGCCAGTCGGTTGACCCGCTCGCGTTCTTCGCTGAGCGCGTTCCGGCATAGCAGGAAAAAGCCCTCCAGCCGTCCCGCCTGCTCTTCTAAAAGCGTGCGGGCGGTGCCGATATCGAGTCGGGCTGTTTGTCGGTCGATGGCGGCGGCCATGGCTTCCAGCGCCGCGGCATCGAGCGCTTCGGCCGGCGGGCCGGTGAACAGTTCAGGAATGGCGGCAATACGCGCAATCATCTCCTTTTGCTCACGCAACAACGTCAGCAGCTGATCACTACGCGCGTCGGAGGAACCTGCAACCATTTTGAAGCCCGCTCTTCCCGGTCATCACGAAAATCGGCAGACCGGACCGAGCGGCCCGATGCCTTTGTGCGCAGTGTAACCGATTGCAGAGACGAACGCACGCCCCGGCTTGCCCGTACCGACGGCGCGGCCTATAATCACACAGGTTGTACCGGGACGACGATGCCAGCCCCGGCCAGGGAGCGCCCATGACTCGCCGCGTCGCTTATGTGAATGCCCGCCTGCTCGATCCCGCGAGCGGGCTGGATGTGCCGGGGTCTCTGTTGACTGAAGGCGGGATCATTGCCGATTTCGGGCCGGCGCTGTTTGCCGACGGTGTTCCCGCAGGCATCGAGCGCATCGATTGCGGCGGCGCCTGTCTGGCGCCCGGCTTGGTCGATATGCGGGCTGCGCTCTGTGAACCCGGCGGTGAGCATAAAGAAACCATTTTATCCGGCAGTCGGGCCGCCGCCGCCGGTGGAATAACGGCGCTGGCCTGTCTGCCCAACACGTCGCCGCCGCTTGACGACGCTTCGGGGATCGAGTTCATCGCCCGGCGTGCGCGCGAGGTCAGGTTGGTCAAGGTCTTCGCTCAGGCGGCGTTGACGCGCGGCACCGAAGGCAAGGAGCTGACCGAAATGGGTCTGTTGGCCGAAGCCGGCGCCGTCGCCTTTACCGATGGCGTGCGTGCGGTGGCCGATGCCAAGGTGATGATGCGGGCCTTAAGCTACTCGACTACCTTTGATCTGTTGGTGGTGCAGCATCCCGAAGACCCGGCGCTGGCTGCGGGCGGCATGATGAACCGGGGCGAGATTGCGACTCGGCTCGGGCTGACCGGGATTTCGCCGCTGGCCGAAGTGCTGATGCTGGAGCGCGATCTTCGGTTGGTCGAGGCGACCGGCGCGCGCTATCACGCCGCTCATGTGTCGTGCCGCGCGGGAATCGAGGTGATTCGGCAGGCCAAGAAGCGCGGCTTGCGCGTGACCTGCGACACGGCGCCGCACTATTTCAGCCTGACCGAGACCGATCTCGGCGATTATCGCACTTTCGCCAAAGTATCGCCGCCGCTGCGGGACGAGATGGACCGGCGCGCGGTGGTCGAGGGTCTGGCCGACGGCACGATCGATGCCATCGCCAGCGACCACACGCCGCATGACGCCGACAGCAAGCGGGTGCCGTTCGCACAGGCCGCATTCGGCATCGTCGGGTTGGAAACTTTGCTGCCGTTGACGCTCGGGCTGGTTCATAAGGGACAGCTGCCGTTGATGACCGCGTTGCGGGCGCTGACTTGCCGTCCGGCGGACATTCTGCGCTTGCCGCTCGGGCAATTGAGGCGGGGCGGGGCGGCCGATTTGCTGATCTTCGATCCGGATCGGCCGTGGCGAATCGATGTCGACCGGCTGCTCTCCAAATCCAAGAATTCACCGTTCGACGGGCTGCCGGTGGCCGGGATGGTCTTGCGTACCGTGGTTGACGGTCGCACCGTGTTTTGCCGCGAGGATTAAGATAATGATGGCGGTGTTGTTGGCGGCGGTGGGCGGGTATCTGGTCGGCGCAGTGCCGTTCGGATTGGTGCTGACCGGACTGGCCGGGCTGGGGGATATCCGCGCGATCGGCTCCGGCAATATCGGTGCGACCAATGTTTTGCGCACCGGCAACAAAAAGTTGGCGGTGGCGACTTTGCTGCTTGATGGCGGCAAGGGGGCGGTGGCGGTGCTGGTTGCCGGACTCTGGGGTTCCGATCTTGCGCTGATCGCCGCCGCCGGTGCGATGCTCGGTCATTGCTTCCCGGTTTGGCTCGGCTTTCGCGGCGGCAAGGGCGTGGCGACTGCGATCGGCATTCTCTTAGCGCTGGCGTGGCCGGTCGGTGTGGCGGCCTGCCTGACCTGGATTGCAACCGCGACCATCTTTCGGATTTCCTCGCTGGCGGCACTGGTGGCGGTCGGGATCACCCCGGTGGTCGGCTTCGCGCTGGACGGGCCGCGGCTGGCGTTGGCCACCCTGTTTATCGCGGTGCTGGTGTTTTTCCGCCATCACGCCAATATTCGGCGCCTGTTGCGCGGCGAGGAGCCGCGTATCGGCAAGAGCGGGAAAGCGGCGTCCTGATATTTAAGGGCATTGTCCGTCATTCCCGCGCCTTCCCCCGTCATTCCCGCGCCTTTCCCCGTCATTGTCGCGCCTTTCCCCGTCATTGTCGCGCCTTTCCCCGTCGTTGTCGCGC
>SERZ01001578.1_pt1 | contig 12667 bp, 9 predicted proteins | sample 3171461 | NCBI WGS metagenome assembly SERZ01 (sample SAMN06051861, study PRJNA518727) | freshwater metagenome | biome: subpolar coniferous forest; feature: holomictic lake; material: water; isolation source: holomictic Lake 227, 6 m depth | place: Canada: near Kenora, Ontario | collected 2013-06-25... | reverse complement strand
ACTTGAAGCCGCTATTTGCCCGTTGCTTGCGCGCGCTGCTAATGACCTCTTCGTGAAGCAGTGCGAATCGTCCGCGCTGCTTCAGCGCAAGGCTAAGCCAATATTCCTCGCTGGCGTACCAGGTTTCGTCAAAGCCACCCACGGCTTCAAAGTCGCTTCGACGCGCGAAGAAAAAACATCCAGCCGCTAATTTGTTCATGTACCAGTACACCTTGAACACGGCGAAGAACACTTCCGCTAGCAGCGAGCCGCGGCTGTCAAACGCCACACGCGCGCCGCCGCCCACGGCGCCCTCATCCATTTCAAGAAGCGCGTTGCGAATGACGGTCTCAGGAACATAAGTATCCGCGTCGCAGAAAATAATGTAGGGAGCGCTACACGCTTGCGCGCCCGCATTGCGCACCGCGGCAATCTGCCGCTTCTTCACCTGCACCACGCGCGCGCCGGCCGCGCGTGAAACTTCCGCCGTGCGATCACTGCTGTCATCATCAACCACAATCAGTTCATAGGCGCGGCCAACGCCGTCGGCCGCGGCACGTAACTGCGCAAGTGTTTGCGGCAACACAGCCTCTTCATTCCACGCGGGAACAATGATGGAATATTCAGGCGCGGACACTTACTTCGCCAACGCCGCGGTGATTGCCTCTTGAAGCATTTTCTTTGTGTCACCAGCCGCGCCCATTTCGGCAAACGCAATGGTTCCATCTTTGTTAATAAGGATGAGCGTTGGAATACCGGTGATGCCGTATGTCTTGGCCAAAGTCTCGCCAGCCAATAAACATCCGTAGGTGTATTTCTTGGACTCCATGTACGCCTTGGCTGCGCCGTCTTTCTTTTCCCACGTGTTCACGCCAAACACCGCAACATTCTTGTCCTTAAATTCTTCGCTGATGGCTTGAATAGACGGCATGATTTGCTTGCATGGTCCGCACCATGTCGCCCAGAAATCAAGCAACACAACTTTGCCTTTGAGCGAATCAAGCGTGACTTCAGGACCAGCAAGGCTGGCCAACTTAAAGTCAGGCGCCTTGTCGCCAGCTTTGAAAGCGAGCGCGGGCGCCTTCTGCGCGCCTTCGTCCTCTTCTTCTTTCGGCGCGACGGCCTTGGTGAAACCTTCAGGCATTTTCTGCGTGAAGAGCGCTGGATCAATCGTGGAATTTATTTTCACGTTTGAATATGTAGTTGTGCTTGGCGGTGGGCCGCCCATTTCACTCATATTGTTTGATTCAGTCAGGCGTCGTGGCATGTTGTCGGAGCGCGCAAACGCGATGGTTTCCGTGAAGCGCACGGTTTTTGAAACCAACTTTTCGCCTTCTTCCGCATCGCCATCTGGCTGCGGTTCAAGCGTCATTTGTCGCACAACGCGCACCACATCGCATGGAGTTCCGTCCACGGTTTCTTCTGGTTCAAGCGTGAATGACACAGGCTTTGGCGCGTCCTCTTCCTCGCCGCCCATTTTTTGCTCCATGATCCAGCGTGGGAAATGTTGAATGACATCCTCCATGACTGGGTTCATGTTCTTGCCAAGATCAAGAAATGTTTTCGCGGTGAGATCGGTGACAGCGGTGCTGTCCTCTTTGTTGGTGATGATGCGCGTGGGCTTTCCATCCTTTAGGTTTTCCAAACGAAATCCTGCAACGCCGTTGCCGTCCTTTGCATCGAACACCATGACAAAGCGCGCGGGTTCGCCAAAGCCCGGCGGCAATTGCTCGCCTTGTGGAATTTCCATTTTCATTTGCGTGACACCGTCAAAGCTGGTCACTTTTTTCGCGGCGGCAACCGACGCGTCATAAATGGCTTTCGCTTTTGGATCGATGGTGTCGGCGGGATTGGCGTCGGCCTTGGCCGATGCGTCCTTGAACACCATGACTTTCTTGGTCTTGCTGGCTTCGCCACCCGCGGCGCCATCATTTGTGATTTCAACGTGAGTCCCAACCGCCACGCCCGATGCGGGCTTGGTTGGAGCTGCGCCTTGAGCGAAGACTTGTGCGCACAGACTGGTGGCAACGACAAGACCGATGATTGATTGATTGAAAGATTTCATGCGGACAAGAATAGCGGCGGAAATGTTTTGTGAGGCTGTTGACATTGGTAGTGTATTTTGTACAGTACCAACAGAATGCCACTACCACTGGTTGACAAAATTGAACGCGACCTCAGCAACGGCACATCGTGGTTGGTGGTTTTAGCGGCAATTGCCCGCAGTTCCGAGCCAATTCACGGTTATGAAATTGCGCGTCAGCTCTCCCAGGAATCGCCCGAAGGTCTGAATTTTAAACAGGGCACGCTGTATCCAATGCTTCGAACTATGGAAGTGGAGGGGCTGATCAACAGCACGCTTGTTCCTTCGAATGAGGGGCCCGCGCGCAAATGTTTTCGTTTGACGGCTGATGGTCGTCGCACGCTTTCCGCGTGGATTGGTTTTTGGAAAGACACCGACCGCTGGGTCAATCGAGTTATCTCAGGCACCGGCCTGACTGGAGGATCAAATGTTCGCTGATATTCATTCGCACAATTCTGGTGGCATGGGAAAGCCACATGCCGACGCCGTGACAAATTACTTGGATGAGTTGGAGCGCGCGTTGCGCGGCGCGGACTCCGCGCTGATTCATGACGCGTTGATTGATGCCGAAACACATTTGCGCGCGGCGATCGCGGCGGGCACTTCCGCCACCGCCGCAATTGAGGAGTTTGGAACGCCCAGCGATATTGCGCTTGCGTATTTTCGTGAGCAGTTGTCCGCCGTGCGCGGTGGTGCGAAGGAGCAGGTTGCGCCATCAAACGGCGCGCGTGAATCAACGGCGGTTGATGCGCCAAGAGTTCACGCAACTACCGGCGATATTTTTGTGTCGGACACGCCAGCGCGTGTTGCGCCACCCGCGGGCTTCTTGCGAAGAATTCCAATCATCGGAATTTATTTTGATCCATACGCGTGGGGTGCGATGGTTTTCTTGACGTTTGGTTTTGTGTTGGCGCTTGCCGCGTTCGTGTGGGTGATGGTGTTGGGCTCGCTCGCAATTGGATTATTGCCCACGCTGCTTGGAATTCCATTGTTAATTGTGCTGCTTGGAAGCGCGCGCGGCATTTCGCTGTTCTTTGGAAAAGTCATCGAGGCCTTGGTTGGAATTCGCATGCCGCGGCGTGCATATCGCGTGGACGTCTCTGGCGTGGACGGATTTTGGCGGCGACTGTGGCTGTGGATTAAAGACATTCACGGCTGGTTGACGGTTGGATTCTTAATCGGAAATTTCCCCGTCGCGCTGTTCTTCTTTACCGTGGTCATTTCATTCTTTGCCACAGGCCTTGCACTGATGAGTTGGGGAGTTGGCGCTCTGATGGGATTTGATTCCGTTGTCACTATTACGACAGATGATCCCATCACCATCCAAGTCTTTGGCACGCCATATACAACGGACGATCAAGGAACTTTTCACTTGTCACATTTCTCCAGCGCATTGATCACGTTTGTCGGCTTCGCGCTTCTCACCGCAACTCTGTGGCTCTCCAAAGGGGTCGCCTTTGTTTATGCTCAGGTGGTCAAAGCTATTCAAGTTGTTCGACCGCAATCACTCTCGCAACATTAAGGAACCAATATGCTTTCAATTCACAATCTTGTAAAAATTTATCCTGGTCCCGTCAACGCGCTGCAGGGCGTGTCGTTGAATATTGGCGAGGGCCTGTTCGGATTGCTTGGTCCCAACGGCGCCGGCAAGAGCACGCTTATGAACACGCTTGCGGGTTTGCTTGAACCAACGTCCGGCTCCGTCACGCTTGATGGCGCGGACATTGTGAAGGACCCGCGCATTGTGCGCCGCCAACTGGGCTATTTGCCGCAGGATTTTGGCTTTTTTCCAGACCTGACTGGTTTGCGCATGTTGGAGTTGATGTTGAAGTTGAAGGGCGTTGACGGCCCGGGCGGTCGTAGAAAAATTGCGGAGGCGCTTCTTGAGCGCGTGAATTTGTCGCGCGCGGCCAAGCGCAAGGTGAGTGGATATTCCGGCGGCATGCGTCAGCGACTTGGACTTGCGCAGGCCATCGCGGGCAATCCGCGCTTGGTGATTGTTGACGAGCCAACGGCCGGACTTGATCCAGAAGAGCGCCATCGCTTTTATAGATTGCTGGCGGAGTTGGCAAAGAACAGAATTATTCTTTTGTCCACGCACATTGTTGAAGACGTGGCCACGTTATGTCCGCGCATGGGCGTGATTCAAAGTGGTCGCGTGGTGGCGGACACTTCGCCAAGCGCGGCGCGCGCTGCGATTGACGGCCACATGTTTGAAGGATTTATTCCAGACGATCAACTGGATGAGTTCGCGCGCAATCACATGATGACCTCCGCGATTTTGAGCGAGGGTTCAACCAATCGAGTGCGCGTGCATGCGCCGGCGGGAACAGGCGCGCCCGCGGGCTTTGTGGTTTCGCCCGCAACGCTGGAGGACGCGTACTTGGTGTTGATTCGCAGCGCGCGCGCCACGGAAAATGCGGCCGCGGCCAACGCGGGAGTTGCGGCGTGAACCAAGATTTTCAAACACGTTCTTTCAAACGCAATCAATGTGGAGCCGCACGATGAACGCAAGCGTTCAACAAAAACAAACACTGCTTCCCGCCGCGGACACGCATCCAACTATGAGTGGCGCTGGCGGATTGTCGCGCGCGCTTTCAATCGCGTGGGTTGACACGCGCACCGCGTGGCGCCGACCGATCTACATCATCTTTACGGTGCTGCTTGGGTTGCTTATGTTTGGTTTTGTCATTGGCAATGTGCGCGTGCAATCTGGAGATATCACCGCCGGCGGTAAACAAGCGTGGCTGAATTCCATGTTCAACGCGGCATTCATAGACGCGGCGCTGCTTGGTTTGCTGCTTCCGTTTTTCGCCGCTATTACCGCGGGCATGCCGCTGATCGCCGACGCCGATCGCCGCGTGGACCGCATGTTGCTTGCCACGCCGTTGTCGGCGCGCATGTACGTGCTTGGCCGCTGGCTTGGCACGCTCATTCCAGTGACCGTGTCGCTATGTATTTTTGTCGCGCTTCAAGCGGCGCTGTTTCAGTTGTGGCCAATCGATGATGCCGATCGCAGTCGCGGTCCATTCGCCTTGTGGAATTTTATTTGGCCAGCCATTGTGTTCGGCGCGCCGCTGCTTCTTTCGGTGTCGGGCTCGTCCATGTTGCTTGGCATTTGGACGCGCCAAGCGATTTTGGTTTTCTTGTTGCCTATTGCAATTTTGCTTCTGGGCGCGCTGTTTCTGTGGGGTTGGAGCCCCGAGTGGTTGCCGCATTGGGCAAATGTTCTGCTGATGCAACTTGATCCCGCGGGCAATCGATGGCTGACTGAAACATGGTTGAAAGCCGATCGTGGCGTTGACTATTACAACACCACGCCCATGGGCGTTGATCCATTGTTCGCCATGAGTCGTGTGGCGTGGTGCGTGTTCGGCGCGGCGTGCGCGTGGATTTCGGCAGGCATTATTGCCAAGCGAATTCGCGGTGTTACGCCGGCGTCCGCAATGCGCGCGTCGGCTGCAACTGTTGGCGCGAATGGCGTTCAACAACAAAAGCAAAACGCTTCGCAAACACATCCGAAAGCCGCACGTGCAATTCAATTGAACCAGATGGGCATGACCATGCACGCGCCAAGTGTTATTGCGGGCACCCTTGCCGTCCTTCGCTACGAAGTGCGCGCGTTGCTTCGCAGCCCCGGCATTTGGCTTTTCACGCCGCTCATTATTCTGCAAATTGTTGGCAGCAACGCCGTGAACGAAGTGTGGCTTGGCACCGTTCGCTTGGCCACATCGGGCACGCTTGCTGCGGGCTCATTCAACACCGTCACGTTGTTGCTGGTGTTCCTGACTTTGTTCTACACAGTGGAGTCGCTCACGCGTGAGGAGCGTTACAACGCCGCGGCTATTGTGCGTGCCAGCAGTGTGCCAACCATCGCGCTACTTGCTGGAAAAATTTTCGCCAACACCGTTATTGCCGCCATCATCGCCGCGGCATCATTCATTGGTTGCGTGATTGTGATTGTGGTGCAGTGGATGTACACGGGAATCATGGTGCCAATTGAAATTGGCGTATTCCTGAATTTGTGGGGATTTGTGCTGCTTCCAACGCTTATTTTCTGGTGCGCATTTATTGCGCTGGCGCACGGCATTGTGCGCAATCGATACGCCACATACGCGGTGGGTCTTGGCGCGCTGGTGCTGACGGGTTGGTTGCAAACGCGCGGCTATTTAAATTGGGCCACCAACTGGAACATGTGGCGCACGTTGGTGTGGAGCGATCTTGATCGACTTGAATTTCTGCGGCCATCCATTATTGCCAACCGCGTGTTTGTGCTTTACACCGCGGCACTGTTCGCGCTTGGCGCAATCGCGTTTCATCCGCGGCGCACGCGCGACTTGCAGCGCGTGATTGACGCGTTTCAACCAGCGCGTATTGGCAAAATACTTTTGCGTGTGTCGCCGCTGGTAGTCGCGTGGTTGGTGATCGGTGGTTGGATGTTCATGCAAAGTCGCGCGGGCTTTCAAGGCGCGGTCATGGAGCGCAAGGAGCGCGACTACTGGAAGCGCAATGAACTGACTTTCCGCGACGCGCCCGTTCCTAAGATTGATTCGGTCGACGCGGACGTAGCGATTTTTCCCGACACGCGTCGCCTTGAAGTGAAGGGCAGCTATGTGCTTTCAAATCAACACGACACGCCCATAGAGCAAATTCCACTTACGCCTGGCGCGCATTTTGAACATATCAAGTGGACGTTGAACGACGCGCCGATTGAGCCCCAAGAAAAAAACGCGGACCCTGTGGCTCCATACGTGGAAAATCGCGCGGGCTTGTGGGTGTTCACTCCCGCCAAGCCGCTGGCCAAGGGCGATACGGTGAAAATTGGTTTTACGTGGGACGGAATTTTTCCAAATGGCTGGACGCGCAACGGCGGCGGCACAAGCGAGTTTGTGTTGCCCAGCGGCGTTGTGCTGACAAGTTTTGCTCCAAGCATGTTGCCCAATGTTGGTTACGTGGAAGGCGTTGGTGTTGATGAGCGCAACGCCACCGATCCCAAGGAGCCCGAGCCCGACGCGTGGAAGCGCATGAAAGATCCGGCGTTTGGTTCCGCATGGGGCAGCAACGTTGTGATGCGCGTCACGGGTCCAGCGAACTGGCAGTTGAACGCGTGCGGCGAAGCTATCGATGAAAAAATTAATGGCGACCGAAAGACCGTGACGTGGAAGACGGAACACCCCGTTCGCTTTTTCAATATTTGCGGCGGTCCGCTTGATGTGAAGAAGGGCGATGGCGTTGCGGTGTGGTTTAACTCGCAACATGAATGGAATGTGGAAACCATGAAGGACACGCTGGAGAAATGCCGCCACTTTTATTCCGAGTGGTTCGCACCGTTTCCACGCAAGGAATTGCGTCTGACGGAATTTCCTGGCCTTGCCAGTTACGCGCAGGGTTTCCCCGGCAATATCACCTTCAGCGAGTCGATTGGTTTTCTTTCGCGGCCCGGTCGCGGCGAAGATGTGGACGCCGTGTTCTTTGTCACCGCGCATGAAACCGGACATCAATGGTGGGGCAACATGCTTATGCCGGGCAAGGGCCTTGGCGGAAATATTTTAAGCGAGGGCATGGCCAACTACAGCGCGTGGATGCTGACGCGTGAGTGTCGCGGCGATGATGCCGCGCAACATGTTTTGCGCGAGTGGGAGGACACGTATGTGAATTCACGCAGTGCCGATAGTGAGCGGCCGCTTGTGCGCATTTCTGGAACGCGTCCTGGCGACAGCAGCGTGACGTATGACAAGGGCGGTTGGGTTTTTGCAATGTTGATGGATCACATGGGTCGCGACGCCATGCTTGCGGGTCTGAAAGATTTTATTGCGCAGTACCAGAATGGTCCGGACTTTCCGCTGCTGCAGAATTTTGTCGCCGTGATGCGCACGCACGCCAAAGATGTTGCGGCGTTTGACGCGTTCACAACGCAGTGGTTTGAGCGCGTGGTGTTGCCGGAGTTCAAAGTGCGCGACGCCAAGGTAACGGGCCCAGTTGCTGGCGCGGCGGGGCAGCCCGACATGTGGACCACCACGGCGGTGATTGAGAATGTTGGCACTGGCACCGTGACTGTTGATGTTGCGGTGGAAGGCAAGAAACCTGTTGTTGCGAAAGCGGATTCAAAAGTTGCGGCAGATGTGAATGTTGATGCGGCGAAACCAGAAACAGCGCCACCAGCTCCGCGCGTTCTGACCAAGGTCACACTCGGCGCGGACGGCACAGATCAATCCAAGGCGACCATAGAAATTAAAACTCCTTTCGCGCCCGCGCAAATTGTGGTGGACCCAAATGTGCGCGTGCTGCAAGCGCGCCGCAAACTGGCGCAGTGGAAGCCGTAATTTGTAGTTCGCAACAGGAAGGCGTTCGGCCGTAATCGGATGTCGACCGATGTCTGCACATTATTGACTTAAGATTGAATTCATGGCCCACATTCACGAGAAAATAGATTTCACCGTCGCCATCTTTGTGGTGCACGCCGGAAAAGTTTTGGTCATTCACCACAAGAAATTGGATCGATGGCTTCCGCTTGGCGGCCACATTGAACTTGATGAGGACCCAGAGCAAGCCGCGCTGCGCGAAACCAAAGAGGAGAGCGGCCTTGATGTTGAGTTGATTGGCGAGCGTCCGCCCACAACGGGCCCAGGCACGCGCGCGCTGATTCGCCCCCGCTTCTTGGACATTCATCGCATAAGTGAAACGCACGAACACATTGGCATGATTTATTTCGCGCGCCCAAAAGCGGGGCAGGCCACTCTTGCGCCAGCCGAGCATCACGCCATTCGTTGGTGTGACGCGCAAGAACTGGATCACCTGCAACCCGCCATGAGCGACGCCGTGAAATATTATTGTCGCGCCGCGTTGAGTGAGTTGGCGTGAGCGTGTCATGAGTGACGCTGTGAAAAAGTATTACCGCGCCGCTCCTCACGAGTTAGCGTGAACATACGCAAACCAATCTTGCGATATTGCAAATAATTTCTCGCCGCGCTTCATGCAATTTCCAACACGCCTAAATCAAATTTCTAAATACTGTTTGATTCTCGATTCATGATTCGCGCTATCTATTTTCGAATCCGTGTTTGTGGGCGAATTCAACTACTATCGCACACATGCATTGCCGCGGGTGTAATTACGAACTGTGGAATTTGCCGCCAGGAGATTGCCCGGAATGCGGCAAGCCATGGCGCTTTGAAGACTTTCAATTTCGCCGCGAATTTGTGCAGTTTCTTTGTCCACACTGCGATCACTCGTATCCAGGCGCATACATCGCGTCGCTTGCTTCGCCGCACGCGTTCACGTGCACCGGTTGTCAAAGCGCAATTGAACTAGGTCAAATGTGCGCGCGTCCCGCGGAGGGAACCGACGGTTCACAAGCCATGCAACAGGAGTTTGTATGGAGCGATCGCCGACAGGTTGGCCGGTGGCGTGCGTTCTGGCGCGTGGTTGGATATTCGCTAGGTACTCCATCACGCATTGGCAACACCATGACGCAGAAGCGCGACCTGCGTGGCGCGCTGTGGTTTTCGTTTCTCTGTTTGATCTCCACTAGTCTTAATTGGATTTTAATTTTTTTGGTTGGCTTCTTGATGGCTATTTTTGGAGGCAGCCGCAGTCCTGCCCCTTTCGCTAGTGCAGCGATGTTTACCACTGTGCTGGGTGTCTTGGTGTTTTCGGTGGTCGTTGTGCTTGGACAACAATTACTTTTTCTTATGTGGGGTTTGATCACACATGCGCTGATTCGTATAAACGGACGCTCGCACCATGCCTTGGGGCACACGTTAAGCGCCACGCAGTATTGCGCCGGAACTTTTATTATTTGCGCGGTTCCTATATGCGGATTTTATTTTTCATTGATCAGCCTTGTGTGGATGGCCGTGGCCATGGTGTCCGCCCTCGCTGCGCTGCATAAAATTTCCCGCTGGCGCACGGCGTTTGCTGTATTGGCGCCGCTCGTTGTCATTGTTTCAGTATCGGTGTGGTTTATTTATGTAATGTTTATTACGGCTTTTAGATTAACGAATAATTCCACAAGCCCCATGAACTTTCCGCCCATGCCACAAAATTCGCCAGCCATTGTTGCGCCAGCCATGCCGGGTGCGTCTTCAAGTGCGCCAACAGATGCGACAGAAGTTGAGACAGATCCTGCGCCAACATCCCAGCCAATAGATGCGCCAACAAAAAATCCAGATCCCGTAATCATTGATCCAACTCCAACTCCGACTCAAGATCCCGCCGCACCAAACCCTCCTAAAAATACATCAAGCGATTCAGCGGCTATCTTAAACTTCACTCATGGAATCTGAAATCGCAAGTTGGTTCAGTGTCATCTTTCGCTTTGTGCATGTGTTGGCTTCCATCATGTGGATTGGCAATTCCATTTTGTTCACGTGGATGGAGTTGAACCTGATCGCGCCCAAAGCTAGCGATGAAAATACGGACAAGGATTTGCTGGGTCACCTTGACATGTTGCACGGAGGCGGGGTTTTTCATTTACAAAAGCGCGTCATTAATCCTGGCGCCATTCCATCGCCGCTGCATTGGTTCATGTGGCAGTCCTATACAACGTGGATCACCGGCACGTTGCTGTTGATTTCGGTTTTCTACATCAACGGCGGCGCGCCATTGCTTGACTCGTCAAAGTCGGCGCTCACAGGTTGGGGCGCCATCGGTATGAGCGTTGGCGGAATCATCGCATGGTGGCTGGTGTACGACACCATTTGGCGCAGCAAACTGAAGGAAGTTCCCGCGCTTGCCGTGCTGTTGACCTTCGCGCTGCTGATGACGGCCACGGTCTTCTTGAATCAATACTTCAACGGTCGCGCGGTGTTTCTGCAAGTGGGCGTGATGCTGGGAACCAGCATGACGGCGAATGTTTTTGTGCACATTATTCGCAATCAGAAAAAATTCATGACGGCGTTGCTTGCGGGCAAGCCGCATGATTTGAAATATGGCAAGCAGGCGAAGACGCGCTCCATGCACAACCACTACATGACGTTTCCTGTGTTGTTCATGATGCTCAGCGCGCACTTTCCGCAACTGATCAGCGCGGATTGGCTCTCGCCCATTCTTGGTGTGATCATTGTGTCGCTGATGCTGGTGAAATTTTTCATGAACTCGCGCTACTACTTTAGCGGCTGGCTTGTGTCCATCTTCATTGTGTTCTTCACCGCGGTCGGCTTGATCAAGGTGTTGTTGATCATGCCCGCCAGCACATCCGATGTCGGCTTGACCGACGCGCAAAAAGGCGCGAAGCTTTTCGTGGCGCAAGGTTGCGCGGTGTGCCATCAAGTTGGGTCGTCGCAATTGGCGCCAAACTTGGACAAGATTTACAACTCCACCGTGCAACTTGCCGATGGCGGAAAAGTCGTCGCGGATGAGGCGTATCTGCGCGAGTCCATTGAGAGACCGCAGGCGAAAGTGGTCAAGGGATATCCCGCAAGCATGCCGCCTGTATCGCTTACGAAAGAGCAGTTGGATTATTTAATCGCGTATTTAAAAACGCGTTGAGCACTTCAACACAACAATTTGCGCTTGAGCAATTACGGGCAAGGACCCGAATCCAGCAGCACCATTGAAACATCGCCGGAGTCCACGTCGCCCGAGCCATCCAAGTCTGATGTACAGCCTTGGCATGGACCAACATCAAGCAACACAAGCGAAACATCGCCGCTATCCACGTTGTGTGATCCATCAAGATCGGAAGGACATGTATTTGCACTCGCGACATCCGCGGTGATTGCAAGATCATCTATTGCAAGGCCCGCGTCATTAGCCGCGTCATTGGCATCTTGCCAACGCAGATACAACACGTCGCCGTTATTCCAAGTGAGACCAGTGAGCGTGACGGTGTTGGTGCTGAGTTCCACCAAGCCAACTGTTGCGGTGGTTGTGCCCGACGTTGGATTGCTGACCACATTGCCGTTGACGTCCTTCACCATTGTGGCCGCGGAAAGAAATTTATCATTTGTGATTCCACTGGACGACAAGCCGTAAGCGAACGTGAGCGTGTTCACCACACCAAGAGACGTGGCGGTGGAATTGCTTGGCGAGCGCCACTGTTGCGCCTTGAAAGTAATTGTGACGGTGCTTAAAACGGAACCAGTTGTGTTGGTCAAGCCAACGCCAAACGCGGGAGTGGTGGTTCCACTGGCAAGGCTGCCCAATGAACGATTGGTGGAAGCGGTTGCGCCATACGAAAAAATAGAACCGGAATTTCCGATGCCCGTGTCCACAGTTAATTTCACAGCGGTGGTGCCACTTCCTAAAAGGCGAGCGGCTTGCCACGCGGCGCCCGTTGTGGAGATGGCCACTAGCGCACCTTGATTTGTGGCCGCGCCCGTTCCAGTGATATCAGTTGCGGCGCCACTTGATGGCAGCGCATCAAACGATTGGTTGTAGGTGAAAGCTTGCGCGCACGCGATCGACGCCAAGAAGAGCGGCATGGAGAGAACGGATATTTTTGCGGTGGTGTGTTTCATAGTGTGCCTTCGAGAATGCATGCGATTTGTGAACCACACTATGACGCATTTTGCGTTGATTACCAAATGAAATTCAACACATTTTTAAAATTCACAAGATTTTCTAACTAAAAATGAATGCGGGTCCTGTGCGACGGGGCAATTC
>SERZ01001577.1_pt1 | contig 12671 bp, 15 predicted proteins | sample 3171461 | NCBI WGS metagenome assembly SERZ01 (sample SAMN06051861, study PRJNA518727) | freshwater metagenome | biome: subpolar coniferous forest; feature: holomictic lake; material: water; isolation source: holomictic Lake 227, 6 m depth | place: Canada: near Kenora, Ontario | collected... | reverse complement strand
AGGGCCACGCCCCGGCATGTCCCTACCTATCAAAATGGATGATGATGTGGTGTTTGCCATTATTAACAATTGTTTTGCCCTGTTGATATTATGAATGACGATATTTTACATCTTGATCCTCCGGCGGTGTGGAGGCATTTTTACAGTCTGACCATGATTCCCCGGCCTTCCAAAAAGGAGGAGAAGATCAGGGAGTTCATTGCCGGGTTTGGCAGAAACCTCGGGTTGGAGACCGTTGTGGATGATGTGGGCAATGTCATTATCCGCAAGCCTGCTACACCTGGCATGGAGAATCGCCTGGGTGTGATCCTGCAGGGGCATCTCGATATGGTGCCTCAGAAGAACAGTGACAAGGTACATGATTTTGAGCGTGACCCGATAGAGACGGTCGTTGATGGCGAGTGGGTGCGTGCCAATGGCACAACGCTTGGCGCTGATAACGGGATGGGGGTTGCGGCTGTCATGGCGGTGCTTGAGTCAAGAGAGGTGCAGCATGGGCCGATCGAGGCGCTCTTTACCAGCGATGAGGAGGCTGGTATGACGGGAGCTATGGGCTTGAAGGGGGGTTTGCTCAAGGGTGAGATTCTAATGAACCTCGATTCGGAGTGCGAGGGTGAACTTTGTATTGGATGTGCTGGTGGTCTTAACGGGACAATGACTTTCAGGTATAACGAAGAAGCTGTGGCGGGTGATTATGTCGGGTTCAGGATCAGCGTGACCGGGTTGAAGGGAGGGCACAGTGGTGTGGATATTAATCTGGGGCGTGGCAATGCCAACAAGATCATGAACCGTATTCTGTACCACTGCCATCGTGAGTCAGGGTTGCTTCTTGCTTCCATTGAAGGGGGAAGTCTGCGTAATGCCATACCGCGTGAGTCGTTTGCCCATGTTGTTGTTCCTGCTGCGATGGCCAGTGGTTTTCTTGATGAGTTTGCCGTTCTTGCCGAAAGGATAGGGAGTGAACTTTCGGTGGTTGAACCCGCATTGAAGATTGAGGCGGTTCCTGCGATATTGCCGGACATGGTTATTGAACGAAGTGTTTTTATGCAGTTCATGAACGCCATCTATGCCTGTCCGAACGGGGTGATGCGTATGAGCTGCGATATGGAGGGTCTGGTTGAAACTTCGAGTAACCTTGCAATTGTCAGGTCGGAGAATGGTGTCATTACCGTCAAGTGTCTTTTGCGGAGTTCGGTTGATTCTGCCAGAGATGATCTTGCGGTCATGATACAATGTGTTTTTGATCTGGCCGGGGCTGATTCGCTTTTTGATGGAGGCTATCCCGGTTGGAAACCAGATCCTGATTCGCCGATTCTGAAGAGCATGCTGCAGGTCTACAAGAGAAAATTCGGCAAAGTACCTGGGGTTGAGGCGATTCATGCGGGTCTGGAGTGCGGGATTCTGGGCGGTACCTATCCCTACCTCGACATGATCTCGTTTGGTCCGACCATTTGCTTTCCTCACTCTCCTGATGAGAAGGTGGAGATTGCGTCTGTCGGGAGGTTCTGGGAGTTTCTTGTCGAGACTCTCGGTTGTGTGTCAGGAGGATGATGCGAATGTTTTTTTAATTTTAGACGTTGCGGAACTTTGCAGCAGTTATCGGAATTTATTCTTTTTTAAAAGAGTCTATAAGTTACTACCGTGAAGTGCTTAAAGAGGTCACTCTCTCTTTGTTTTGGGTAATTGGCTTGTCAATTGCGTGGTGAAATCTATCATGTTTTTTATAACGACTGAAAGGCAAGGAGAATTTTTATGGCTTTGAATGCGTATTTGAGAATGGAGGGGCAAAAACAGGGGCCAATCAAGGGTTCTGTAACATTGAAAGGACGTGAGGATTCAATCATGGTGATTGCTTTTAATCACGAAGTGCTTTCTCCGAGGGATATTGTCAGTGGTTTGCCCACAGGCATGCGCCAGCATAAAATGTTGACCATAACCAAGGAAATTGACAAGGCGACGCCGCTTTTGATGAATGCTCTGGTTACCAATGAGAAGCTGAAGAAATTTGAATTGCGCTTCTGGCGGCCTTCTTCATCAGGCGCACCATCTGGAATTGGTATGGAAAAGCAGTTTTTTACCATTCAGCTTATCAATGCCAACGTTGCCGATATTAAAATGGAGATGCTTGACAATGTGTATCCTGAAAACGTGGTTCACAAGGAGCGTGAGCATATCTCTTTCACCTACCAGAAGATTATCTGGACTTATGAAGAGGGTGGTATTACCAGTACGGATGACTGGGACTCTTCTCGGATTTAGTTTTCGGGCTGATTTTCTTTTTGATTGACGGGGAATCGAGGTTTTTTTGTATGGCAAGCTTTTGTTTGTTGGGATGTTAAAGGGGAGGGCAACGTTATCGATTTTCCCGCAAAGGTAGTGATAATTTTTTATATGCTTTTACCAAAACAATATAACGTCAACCTTTAAACGAAATCGCCATGAAGCTGTTCCGAAAAAGTTTGCCTTTGCCGGTAATTGCCTGGATGTTCTCTCTGATGCTTTTCTTCTCAGCCTGCCAGTCAGTTGCCACCCTCACTCCTGCGGAAACCTTCAATCAGGGAGTTGCCAATGCAATTGCGGTTGAAAATGCGATCATACAGACCACTACTAACTTATTGAATGCTCAGATCATCAGCAAGGAGATGGCTCAATATGTTTTGACTGAGGCCAAAAAGGCTGATGGAATGATTGCTGAAGCCCGCTCTTTGAGCAAAACGGATTTGACTACTGCTCAGGGACGGCTCAATATTGCACTCAATTCTTTGACGGATCTTCGGGAATATTTAGATAAAAAGGGGGCAAAATGAGTAGTCAAAATCTTTTAACTGCGCTGAAGTATCTCGATACTCTTGCTGTAACAGTCTCAGAGGTGAATTCCACGTTTGCAAAGGTCTCGAAGATGGTTAAGGAGTCCCAGGCTTCAGGAATCGATATTACTGATGAGCAGCTCAACGAGCTTACTGCAGCGAATGCGAGCGCTGAGGCTTTGCTGCAAAAGGCTATCGATAATGCGAAGTGAGTTGTGCGGGTGGAGAAGTAATTGACCGCAAATTATTTAATAACTAATAAAAGGAGTGTGGATTATGGATGAAATGTTGGCAGTAATCAAGCTGTTTGCCGGTAATTTTGCGCCGAGGGGGTTTATGGCGTGTAATGGCCAGCTTCTCCAGATCAATCAGAATGCTGCGTTGTTCAGCTTGCTGGGTACGAACTATGGTGGCGATGGAAGGCAAACTTTCCAGCTTCCGGATTTGCGTCCGGTAGACGCGCAGGGTCATAAGCGCGACTGGGGGGGTGATGAGCCGCGTTCCATTATTTGCGTCGAGGGCATTTATCCCTCCCGTGATTGATGGGGTTGAAAAACAGGGAAGGATTTTTGAACCGCACGGGATTAAAAAATCGTGCGGTTTTTTTATTGAAAGGTTTGGGAAAAATCGTTACACTTCAGAAATATTTTTCGGTGCCGGGCATTCAGCGTCCGGATAAAAGGGAAGTACGTGAAAGGCGTACACTGTACCCGCAACTGTGTAACGGTTTTGCCGGGAGATTATGGCAAGACAGCTCTGTCTTGCATATCAGTCCCGGTGGGTTGCAGCCACTTTGACAGCCTCCTGTTGTGCCACGGGGGAAGGAAAGGGAAGGATGCAGCCGCTCTGTTGGAGCGTTTTTGGGAACGCGAATCGTTAAGTCAGGAAACCTGCCGGAAAATTGTTGCCCTGTGGCTTCGGGAAGAGAGCCGGGCAAGCGTATCGAACTGCTTCAGAAGATTGTTAAAACTTGTTTTTTTCGACACGGCCATGAGGTTATATTGCCAGCATATTGGTTGTGGTACATTGACCACCTGATTGCTGTTGTTGGAAGAACCAAGTTTATGAAAATCAATTAGTTGCCTTTCATATTCCATATTTGACTCCGGAGACTCCTCATGAAAATTTCCCGTATGTTCACCACCCCCGGTGAAAATGTTTACGATCGTTTCGAGTACACCTTCAGAACCTCAGTGTTGAGGAATCCTGATGGGTCGAAGGTTTTTGAGATGAACGATATCGAAGTGCCCAGGCAGTGGTCGCAGGTTGCTGCCGATATTCTGGCCCAGAAGTATTTCCGCAAAACAGGTGTTCCCCAGCGTGACGAAAAGGGCAACGTTGTAACCGACAGCGAGGGCAAGGTGGTGACCGGCAGTGAACATTCGCTGAGAGAGGTTGTTCACCGTATGGCTGGCTGCTGGAGGGAGTGGGGTGAAAAGAACCGGTATTTCGATACACCTGACGATGCCCAGGCTTTTTACGATGAGGTGGCCTTCATGATTCTCAAGCAGATGGGTGCCCCAAACTCTCCGCAGTGGTTCAACACCGGGCTTAATTTTGCCTACGGTACGACCGGGCCTGCCCAGGGTCATTTTTATTTCGATCCTGAAACCGCTCAGATAAAAGAGTCGGAGGATGCCTACAGCAGGCCGCAGGCGCATGCCTGTTTTATACAGTCGGTCAATGACGATCTGGTCAATGATGGCGGTATTTTCGACCTGGCGATGCGTGAGGCAAGGGTGTTCAAGTTTGGAAGCGGGTCGGGCACCAATTTTTCCAACCTTCGTTCGGGGGGCGAAAAGCTGAGCGGTGGCGGCAGCTCTTCGGGGTTGATGAGTTTTCTGAAGATTTTCGATTCGGCGGCAGGGGCTATAAAGTCAGGCGGTACAACGCGCCGGGCGGCCAAGATGGTGATTGTCGATATCGATCATCCTGATGTTGAGAAGTTTATCGAGTGGAAAGCCAAAGAGGAGGACAAGGTGGCCTCACTGGTGGCAGGGTCGAGAATCTGTTCCCGTTTTCTGCAGGCTATTGTTGAGGAGGCCATTGCCAATGGTGTTGACCGCAAGGTGAACCCGAAGCTGAACAAGCTTATCCAGAATGCGCTGAGCCGTGCGGTGCCGATGAGCTATATCGTTCGTGTGCTTGCGCTGGTCGAGCAGGGATATACCTCGCTTGATTTTGAGGAGTACACCTCCAATTACGAGTCGGAAGCCTACCAGACGGTTGGCGGCCAGAACTCCAACAATACTGTTCGCGTAACCAACGAGTTCATGAAGGCGGTTGAAAATGATGATCTCTGGCCGCTTCGCCAGCGCACAACCGGCAAGACGGTGAGGTCGGTCAAGGCGCGTGAGTTGTGGGAGAAAATCCTTCTGAGCGCATGGAAGTGCGCCGATCCTGGCTTGCAGTTCGATACCACCATTAATGAGTGGCACACCTGCCCGGAGAGTGGCCGCATCAACGCCAGCAACCCCTGTTCGGAATACATGTTTCTTGACGATACGGCCTGCAATCTGGCCAGTCTCAACCTGATCCATTTTATCGACGAAACTTCCGGCAGGCTTAAAGTTCAGGAGTTACAGCATGCTTCGAGTCTCTGGACAATAGTTCTTGAGATTTCTGTGCTGATGGCTCATTTCCCTTCCAAAGATATAGCTCGTCTGAGTTACGAGTATAGAACGCTGGGTCTCGGCTTTGCCAATCTTGGTACAGTGCTGATGGTGCTCGGCATTCCCTACGATTCACCCAAAGCTCTCGCCCTTGCAGGTGCCATATCGGCCCTGATGACCGGTCAGGCTTATGTGACCTCGGCGGAGATGTCAAAAGATCTTGGCGCTTTCAGTGGTTACAGTGCCAACGCTTCTTCGATGCTGCGTGTTATTCGCAACCATCGCCGGGCAGCCAAAAATATGTCGGAAGAGGAGTACGAGGGGCTCACGGTCAAGCCGCGTGGCATCGATTCAGAGTACTGCCCGAAAGAGTTGTTTGAGGCGGCAGGCAGGGTGTGGGATGAAGCACTCCAGAAGGGCAAAAAATATGGGTTCCGCAATGCCCAGGTGAGCGTTATTGCTCCAACCGGCACCATCGGCCTGGTGATGGATTGCGACACGACCGGTATCGAGCCGGAGTTTGCCATTGTCAAGTTCAAGAAACTTGCGGGAGGCGGCTATTTCAAAATTGTCAACCAGTCGGTGCACAAGGCGCTCGAACGTCTCGGCTATACTCCATCACAGATTGACGATATCGAACACTACTGCAAAGGTCACGGCACGCTTGCCGGTGCTCCCGGCATCAATCGGCAGTGGCTGAAAAGCCGTGGGTTTACTCCCGACAAGATCGAGGTTGTGGAGTCGCAGCTCGAGACGGTCTTTGATATCCGCTTTGCCTTCAACAAGTGGATTCTTGGCGAGGATTTCTGTGCTGCGCTCGGCTTCAGTGACGAGCAGCTCAACGATCCGGACTTTGACATGCTGCAGGCACTTGGTGCAACAGTGGAAGATGCCGATGCTTCCAATGATTATGTGTGTGGTACCATGACCATTGAGGGTGCTCCCCATTTGAAGCTCGAACATCTGCCGGTTTTTGACTGTGCCAGCCGTTGCGGCAAGAAGGGGTTGCGCTATATCAAGCACATGGCACATGTGCGCATGATGTCGGCAGTACAGCCCTTTATTTCAGGTGCGATTTCCAAAACCGTCAACATGCCCGGAACCGCCACAACCACTGAAATCGGGGAGGTCTACCAGTCTGCATGGCTGCAGATGGTCAAGGCCGTTACCATTTACCGTGACGGATCGAAACTTTCCCAGCCGCTCAATATTTCAAGCTATCAGGATCTCGACGAGATCATCATGCTTGGCACCGAAGAGACGCTCGATGAAACCAAAGGCCCCAAAGAGGTTCAGGAACGCATTGTCGAACGGGTCTACCACCGTTCCGAGCGCAGGATGCTGCCGAAACGGAGGAAAGGATATATCCGTGAAGCTTATGTGGGTGGTCACAAGGTCTTTCTCCGGACAGGGGAGTATGAAGATGGCTCTCTGGGTGAGGTCTTTATCGACATGTACAAGGAGGGCGCATCCTTCAAGGGACTTCTGAACTGTTTTGCCGTGCTTGCTTCCAAAGCGTTGCAATACGGTATGCCGCTTGATGAACTTGTCGACAGCTTTACCTTTACCCGATTCGAACCTGCCGGTGCAGTTCAGGGCCACAACGCCATCAAGAACTCCACCTCCATTCTCGATTACGTTTTCCGTTCGATTGGCTTTGACTACCTCGGGCGCAAGGATTTCGTCCATGTCAAGGCGGTTGACGAACTGCTCGAAAGCAATGGCGAGAACGGCCATACGCCGGTTGTCGAACCCTCGCTTGCCGTGCACGTCGAACCGGAACACTCCGCAACCCGCCAAAGCCAGGTCTATCAGGCCAAAGTACAGGGTTATACCGGAGAACAGTGCGAAAACTGCGGTTCAATGCGCGTCAAGCAGAACGGTACCTGCAAGGTTTGCGATGATTGCGGCATGACCACAGGGTGTTCGTGAGCACCATTGAAAGTCGCTGTAAGCAGCTATAATTCATAAAAAAAGAGACCCGGTCAGGAAAAGCCGGGTCTCTTTTTTGCATATTGCTCATCTCTATCATACAACCATCAGCAGCTCATCTGTTCACAGAGAGGCGGCTGCCATAGGTTGTCGAAAAAGCTTTTCGCTGCCTTGTTAAACGTGATGAACGTATTGCCCGTCGCTGAATGGCACAAGGTTGACCTTGTCATCCGGGCTTTTCTTGTTGAGCCACTCCACGAAACTGCTCTTCAGCCACTCTTCGCGTGTACCTGTAAATCCTGAATTTGCAGGATATATATCGATAAAGCGCTGGAAAAGCTCGGTGGTAAAGTTTGTCTCGTCACCGACCGGTTTGTATTTATCAACACCCGGACAGCGGCTGCACTGAGAGCTGCTGTCAGCCATTGAGCAAAGCGGATTTGGCGCAGTCAGGTATCCGCAATGGCTGCCTTTTTCAACATTGGCGACAGTCGCCCACGATTCACTGCCTGCAGGAGCCATCTGACTGTACTCGGTTGTAATCGTTGAATCGGACGACCATGCCGGAGGTTGTGATGAATCAAGGCAAGCACAATCGCACTGGCCGACAATCATCAAGTTTGGAATCTTTATGGTTGCCAGTTTTTGCCGATAGGGTTCCATGCCCCCAAAAAGCGGATTTTTCATATCTACTGGTGAAAGCTGAACAAGACCGACGGGTTTGGCCCGGCTTTCTTCTCCCCAGGTCGAGAGCTTCTCGGTAACTCGTGGAAAGATAATCCTGTCATACACAATGGGGTCAAACTTCTTCTTTGTTGCTTCTCCGATCGCATTGAGGTTGTCAAATCCGGTTGCTGCCACCTGTGCATGTGCACCTCCAACAGAGTGACCGGCAAAAACGACATTGTTGGAGTTCATGAACTGAAATTGCTTTGAGCGGCTTGCATTGTAGAATGTGCTGGTTGCGCCGAAACAGATAAGATAGGAGGCTGCCATGTATGCTTCCTGTCCAACCCTCGGGTTGCCGCCGAAATCAGTCGTGGGAGTGAATTCGTTTTGCTTGTGTGTCGAGGTCACGAAAGCCATTGCCCAGTTATTTTTTATAATGGCAGAGGTATAGTTGTAGAAATAAGAGGGGTAGTTGGCAAACAGAGGAGCCTGTTCGTTGCTGAAAATGCCAGCAAGCAGACGTTTGGGAAGATAGAGAAGATCAGGACCGATCATGAACCCATGACTGAACATGACGAGACCATTCGCCTTTTTGTTTTTTGGATAATATACATCTATGGCTATTTCCGTAAAATTCAGATCTTCCGGAGTATACTGCATCCAGAAGTACACCCTTTTGAAACAGTAGTCATTGATGATGATAGGTTCCATGGTATTAGTGGATTAGTTGTTGATAAAACCCCTTGCATTTGTAATAGCCTTGGTATTCAGCAGTACCTTCGCTAAATATATATATCAATATGAATAACGCAACAATGAAACGCATTGGCGTCGGGTAAAAAAATGAAAAACGACTGAAAAAGAGCGGTTACAATTCAAAATTCTGCGGTTCCGTCAGATCAACATTATTCTTCTTGTGCTTTCCGGGAGTAACTCATGAAATACCTCTTTGCGCCAAACACCATGAGTGAATCTGGCGAGGTTTACGCAATCAAAACCCATCTTGAGCAGGAAAAAATTCCCTGCCTGATCCGAAACGAATATCTTTCAATTGCCGCTGGTGAGCTTTCGCCTCAGGAGTGCCTTCCGCAACTGTGGGTTTTGAATGATGCTGACTATGCAAGAGCCTGCGAGCTGCTTGAGGCGTGGCGAAGTTTGCCGGATGAAACTCACTCTCAATGGCTTTGCCCGGATTGTGGCGAAACCATTGAAGGTCAATTCAGTTCATGCTGGAAGTGTGGGAATGAGCGCGAAGAAGCATAACAACTCGGGGAGTGAGTTTCTTTTCCTCTATTTTGACGGTCGATGGCCGTGTTGGTCCATACGAACACGATCAGGCTATGGATCTCAAGGTTAACACCCATTTCCAGGTTACTCCCCCATCAGGAGTCGCTTCAGCTACTTTTACATGTTTTGCATCTCGTCGAGTAACTCAGGATGCCGGTCAATGAGTTTCAATAACTTTACAAGCGGTGCCGGGGGGCGGGTTTCGCCACGTTCATATCGGGAAAATGCCACTTTTCCAACACCAAATGCCAAAGCCAGCTTTGCCTGGGTGATGTTCAGTTTTTTTCGGATGCGTCGAATATCTGCACCAGGATCACCCTTAACGGCTCTCACCAATCCTTCCTGGGCCTCTGCATACCGTCGATAACTCTCTTCATCCCATACGCCTTCGCCGCAATGTGAGCAGAACTGGCCATGCATTGCATGCAGTGTCATTGATTTTCCGCCGTACGAGAGTGTTTCCTCGACAACTTTATCGGTCATTCCGGCATGGCCACATGAAGGGCATTTCATAGTACTTTCAATTCATTTTGCTTTAAACTGGATAACTGGTGGCTGGTTATTCGAAAACCCTCTTCAGCGTCCAGTCATTCGCATAAGTTCTTCCGGGTATCGGTCACCCTGTACCGTTATTTTTGATGCTGCCCGATCTATTTCGCTGAGATCGTCCGCAGTGAAATCATCATCTGAAAAACTCATATCCATGCAGCCGAATACGATAGCCGATACTTCCAGTCCACTCTTTCCCGGTTGACGCTTCCGCATTGTTTTTCCTTTTCTATGCTTCTTTAATTGATGCTTTTACAGGGCTGAACGGAGAACCTTGATAATATCTTTCTCACTCATGGGTGGACGACCCGGAAGGAGGCCCTCTGAGTTATGAATTATACGCACGGTATCCTGGGCATACCGGCCAAGCAACGAATCTCCAATCTTGAGTTCAGACAAACGGGTCGGGCATCCAATCGAGCGTAAAAACGCCTCGAACCGCTCAATTCCTTCCTTGGCAGCTTCTGCATCTTCAGGATGTTGCAATGCGAGTCCAAAGATACGTTGTGCAAACTGGGCAAAACGTGCCGGACGGCTCTCTGCGGCAAAACGCATCCATGCCGGGTTGACCACCGCAAGACCCGCACCATGCGCGATATCATGATGTGCTGAAAGGACATGCTCTATCATGTGTACCGGGTATGCTGCAGCACTACCAACCTGTACCCACCCGTTAAGGGCTACAACAGAAGCCCATTGCACTTGTGCCCGTGCTTCAGGATTATTTCCATCGGCTATTGCTTTGGGGCCCCACTCCATGGCCGTAAGAATGACTCCTTCAGCAAATCGATCCTGAATCGGAGTGCCATCGACGCCATTGAAGTATGACTCGGTTACGTGGGTAATCAGATCACAGATGCCAAAGGCGGTCTGGTCTGGGGGCACGCTCACTGTAAGTTCGGGATCGACCACGGCTACTTTGGGAAAAAGGCATTTGGCAATGACGAACGACTTCTCGGTCGTTTTTTCATTAGTGATGACCGCGCCAGCGTTCATTTCAGAACCCGTGGCGGCTAAGGTTGGGACGGTGATGATGGGGAGCGCACGCGTCGGCAGATTCCGGTTTTCCTGGCCGTGGGCGATCATCTCCCAAGGGTCACCCTCATAGAAGACCGCTGCCGCCATTACCTTGGCAGCGTCCATGGTGCTGCCGCCACCCAGGCCGATGACCACATCGCAACCCTCATTGCGAGCAATCTCTGCACCTCTCACCACCGTTGACAACCGGGGGTTGGGCTCGACACCAGAGCACTCCACCACAGAAACACCAGAAGCGTTCAAACTTGCAACTGCTCGCTCAAAAGTTCCATTGCGTTTGACGCTGCCACCGCCAGTGACAAGCAACGCTTTTTTCCCGTATGCTCGCACTGCTTCGCCAAGTTGAGAGAGTGATCCTGCACCAAAGACAAGACGTGTTGGATTCTCGAATTCGAATTTCATGTTTTTCTCCGTAAGAGATTTATCGGGTATCGTTGTTTCATAACCGTTCGGTTCTTTTGCTCAATTTACAATGCCTCTATAGCCTTTGCCAAACTGCTGAACGAGAAACTGATAAAAACAAAAAGCTGTTTCACTTTACGTCGGTCATTTTGGCGCAACATATCGTAGCGCGTGGCAGGTCAAAGTGACCGGGGGCTCATGGATGAGCTGCCGCTTTGTATGTTGCAATTCCTTTTGATTATGTTTAACATGTATTGCATTGAATAACAAGTATTGAGGGCTATAATGGAAAAAGAGAAAGCAGATCAGATGATCGGCATACGCATTCCAAAGAGTATTGGACAGCGGCTTGAAAGCCTTGCTCAAAGAACAGGGCGTAGCAAGACATATTACATTCGTGAAGCCATTATTGAGCATCTCGATGATCTTGAAGATGTTTATCTGGCCGAGCAAGTACTTCAGCGAGTGAGGCGAGGCGAAGAGTCGGTGTCCAGTTTAGAAGATGTGGAGCGGCGCCTTGGTCTGGAAGATTGAAATGACGGGTGAGGCTGAAAAAGAGTTGGCCCGGATCGACAAGTCTGCCGCCAAAAGGATTATTCGGTATTTACGAGAACGTGTTTCAGTTGATCCTCGGGCATCAGGGAAGTCGTTGCGGGGAGATCTCTCTGGCCTCTGGAGGTACCGGGTTGGCGATTACCGTTTGATTTGTGAACTTTTCGATGAGAAGGTTTCAGTTCTTGTGATTCGTATCGGTCATCGCAAGGATGTTTACCGATGAGTGTTCAGGGGTAAACAGCACCACTTCCGGTCATTCTGGCTCAACTGGTAGTTGCATGGATCGAGATTCATCATGAAGATTTGCTTGCCGACTGGGGTTTGGCTGTCAACGGTAATAAACCATTTCCAATAAAAGGGCTTGACCAATGAGAATTGCAGAACTTCATCCCCAACCTTATTGGGTGCTTTCCATTGTTGCTGACGATGGTCGTGTCGGCTGTTTTGATGTCACTTCTTATCTGGACTATGAAGCGTTTGAAAAGCTTCGGGACCCTGATGAGTTTCTGAAGGTTGTCAATGGCGGATACTTTATCGAATGGGAGTGTGGTGCTGATTTGTCAGCAGACACCATTGAGGCGCGATGGGAGGTTGCCAGAGAAGCAGTCCCACAGATAGAGCGCAATAGCGGGAAGTGCTGACGATATCAAACCCTCCCCAGCGCATCAACCAGCCACTCAAACCCGATGGCTCCGGTGGCTGTTGCGTCAATCTCTTCCGGTGGCTGTTGCGTCAATCTCTTCCGGTGGCAGGACAAGGTCGAAGAGTTCCCCGAGCACGCTCCGGTGCGTTTCGATAAATTTGCTGTGTACGCCGGGCA
>SERZ01001576.1_pt1 | contig 12674 bp, 11 predicted proteins | sample 3171461 | NCBI WGS metagenome assembly SERZ01 (sample SAMN06051861, study PRJNA518727) | freshwater metagenome | biome: subpolar coniferous forest; feature: holomictic lake; material: water; isolation source: holomictic Lake 227, 6 m depth | place: Canada: near Kenora, Ontario | collected... | reverse complement strand
ATGGCCGATATTTTTATAAGCTACGCTCGCGAAGATTTGGATCGAGTCAAGCCAATAGTAGAAGAGCTTAAAAAACGTGGCTGGAGTGTTTTTTTTGATGTGGAAAGCATTCATGGTGGTGCTAACTGGCCAAGTGTAATTGATGAAGCACTGGATAATTCTCATTGTGTACTGGTTTTCTGGTCTTTTACCTCTGTGGATATTAAAAGACATCCTCTGGTTTGGGGTGAGGCAGAAAAGGGAAGAAACAAGGACATTCTTGTTCCTGTGCGTATTGACACTGTTGATTCGCCCACAGGTTTCAGGCATATTCACACCATAGATCTGTGTGGATGTAAAAAAAACAGCTCTCATGAAGCATTACGCCAGATTATTGAGGCCATTACGCCTAAAATTCCTCCTTCAATACATACAAACTTGCCATCAACGCCAGTTGCGGCGTCAATTCCAGAGCCAATATCAAAACCTGTACAAGCCGAAAGAAAGCCTGATATTCGCCAAAAATCAGCAGCTTCAACAACGCTTAAAATCGGCGACGAATATGGCGGCGGCAAAGTCGCCTGGCTTGACAGTACAGGCAAACACGGTTTGATAGCCGCCAAAGCTGATCTGCCGGGCGGGGACAAATATACCTGGGAAGCAGCGAAAAAAGCGTGCAAGGAGCTGAATGAAAATGGTTACAACGACTGGTATTTGCCGAGCAAGGATGAGTTGAACCATCTCTATACCAACAGAAGTGCTGTTGGCGGTTTCGCGGTCATCGGCTACTGGAGTTCTACGGAGATCAGTGCGGATAGCGCGTGGAGGCAGACCTTCGGCAGTGGCGTCCAGTACTACAACTTCGGCAAGTACGACGAGTGGCGGGTGCGGCCTGTCCGGGCTTTTTAACCATTTAACCATTTAACAATTAAACCCTGGGGGTACAGGGGGCTTTTGCCCCCTGTCAAAATTTTTTTTTATGGCACGGTGCCCCAAAAGCATATCAATTTCGAGGCCAGGCAGAAGAAAAGATGAAGATTACCGTTGATAAGGAGAGTGACACGTTGTATTTCACGCTTGATGAGACGAAAATAATTGAATCAGAAGAGGTACGACCAGGTGTGATTCTTGATTTTGATGAAAACGATAGCGTGGTTGGAGAAGTTCCTGGGGACGTTGTTCAGCAAGGTAAACAGGGACTTAAAGGACAGCAGAGACGAATAGAGTATTCCTCCAAAAAGAAATTATCGACTATCACTGAAATGAACGAATTACGAAATATTCATCCGGGAGAGGTGTTGATGGATGAGTTCATATCGGAATTCCGCAGACCCGGATATCTGAAATAGTGAAAGGGAAGAGGCGTATCACAGCAGACACTGCGTTGCGTCTTTCACAGTATTTCGGGAACTCCTCCAAATTCTGGTTAGGCTTGCAGGATGACTATGATATTGAGGAAGGAATGGAGATCAAGAGAGCTGAAATAACTTCAATTCTTCGCTACAAAAGCAACGTTGCGTAATCTCGTCTCGACAGTTTTTTTCGGGATATAACCGGAGTTGCGCAGGTCGGGGAGTGACCTGCGCGTTTGTCTCTGGATGGATATTATTTACCGGAATGTACCTGGCTGAAGGTTTTCAGTCCAAGGCCGTAGAGGTGGATAAAGCCTGCTGCGGCTTTGTGGTTGAAGGTGTCGGCTTCGGTGTAGGTGGCCAGCTCTTCGTTGTAGAGCGAGTATGGCGAGTTGCGACCGAGCAGTGAAACGCCTCCCTTGTAGAGTTTCAGGCGGACAAGGCCGGTGACGGGGCCCTGGGTTTCGCTGACGAATGCATCGAGCGCTTTTCTCATTGGTGAGAACCAGGTGCCGTTGTAGATAATGTTGGCGTAGTCCTGGCTGATGTTCTTTTTGTACTGGAAAACTGATTTTTCAAGCGTGAGGCGTTCGAGTTCGCGGTGTGCGAAGTGCAGGATGGTGGCTGCCGGGGCTTCGTAGATCTCGCGTGACTTGATGCCGACAACGCGGTTCTCTATCATGTCGAGGCGTCCGACGCCATTGGCTGCGCCGATTTCGTTGAGGCGGATGATGAGGTCAAGGCCGCTCATTTTTTTGCCGTCAAGGGTGACCGGAACGCCTTGTTCAAATTCGATTTCGACCACTGCCGGAGTGTTGGGTGCATTTTCAGGCGAGGTGGTTATCTGGTAGGCATCTTCGGGAGGCGCTACCATCGGGTCTTCAAGGACGCCGCATTCGATGCTGATACCCCAGATGTTTTCGTCGATGGAGTAGGGGCTTTTCTTGGTGGCCGAGACCGGGATGTTGTGCTCAAGAGCGTAGGCAATCTCGGATTCTCTCGAGGTGAACTCCCATTCACGCAGGGGAGCCAGTACCTTGAGGTGGGGCGCCAGTGAGGCGAAGGTGACTTCAAAACGAACCTGGTCGTTGCCTTTTCCGGTGCAGCCGTGTGCAAGCATGGTGCAATCTTCCGCCAGGGCGGTATCGACCAGCGCTTTGGCAAGCAGGGGACGGCCAAGGGCGGTTGCAAGCGGGTAGACATCTTCGTAGAGCGCTCCGGCCTTGAGTGCACGCCAGATGTACTCTTCAACGAACTCTTTGCGCAGGTCAACAAACTGGAACTTGGATGCGCCGGTAAAGAGCGCTTTTGATTCGAGGTTGTCAATCTCTTTCTGCTGGCCGAGGTTGCCGGTAACGGCTACGATTTCGGCGTCATATTTGTCTTTCAGCCATTTGATCATGATGGAGGTGTCGAGTCCACCGGAATAGGCTATTGCAATTTTTTCCTTGCTCATGCTTCTGTGTGTAATTATCAGTTTTTGGAAAGATTTTTATGAATATATGATATCAGGGCCGAAATATTCTGCACTGAAGAGGGAATTAACAGAACGGTGTCGTCACCGGCGATCGTGCCGAGGATGAGCGGGCTTTTGAGCTGGTCGAGCCAGGAGCCGACGCCGTGAGCCCTGCCGGGCAACGTTCTGATAATGACCGAGGTCTCGTTGGCGTTGACTGAAAGCACCTCGACTCCGACAAGCCCCTTGATGATCCTGCCTGCGTTGTCATCGGGAAAGAGCAGGCGGTAGCTTCCGTTGATTCTCGATCTTATGATTCCGAGTTCGGCGCAGTCACGCGACAGGGTGGCCTGGGCAACGGCCATACCGCTGTCGTGGAGAAGCTGCAGAAGGTCGTGCTGGTTGCCTACATGGTGTTGCTGAAGAATTTCCCTGATTTTCAGTTGCCGTGCATTCTTGTTCATCGCTGCTCCATGGTTCAGGCCTTGACTTTTCTGGCCGCATTGAGCAGCCGGTGGGTCAGGTGAAATTTCCTGTACTCTTCGTGGTTCAGCAACTTTACCAGCAGCGCTTTCTGGACATGCAGGCGGTTTTCGGCTTCGTCGATAATAATGGATTGTGGCCCGTCCATCACTTCAGCGCTTATCTCCTGGCCCCGGTGGGCTGGCATGCAGTGCATGACCACAGCAGTTGGCTTTGCTCTGGCAAGCAGTGCACTGTTGATCTGAAATGGGCTGAATATCCTGAGCCGTTCCTCGATCTCATCTTCCTGGCCCATACTGGTCCAGACGTCGGTATAGAGTACATCGGCGTTTGTGGCAGCCTCTATGGGGTCGTGCATGATTTCGATGCGGCTGAGACCTTTTGCCCTTGCAGCGTCAAGCACTCCCTGGTCAGGCGTGTAGCCTTCCGGGCAGGCAAGCACAAAATGAAAGGGGAGCATCCCGGCAAGTTCGATCCATGAGTTGGCCACATTGTTGCCGTCTCCGACAAAGACAACCTTGGTGGTGTCGTTCCAGAGCGATTTTTCGTAGAGCGTGAATGCATCGGCCAGCACCTGGCAGGGATGCGAGAGGTCGGTCAGCGCATTGACTACCGGGATAGAAGCATGCTTTGCAATCTCTTCGATGACCTCATGCTCGTGCAGGCGGGCAACAATGGCGTCGTTGTAGCGGGAGAGCAGCATTGCGATGTCAGCCACCGATTCACGAGATCCGAGACCGATGGATTTGCCGTCGAGGTTGATGGCATATCCGCCCAGTTCATGAATGCCAAGCTCGAAGGAGACCCTTGTTCTCAGTGATGGTTTGCTGAAAATCATGGCCACGGTTTTATCGCGCAACGGCAGAAATCCCGATACGGAAGGGCTCTCTTTCCTTTTTTTCTTGATGAAGAGGGAGTAATCGAACAGCTCGATAATCTTGTTGGTATCGAGGTGTGAAAAACCCAGAAAATCCCGCTTGGTGAACGTTTTGTTTTTTTGAACCTCTGCCATTCCGTTACCTGTTTATGGATTGATCATTATCCTGCTCTGCTATGAACTGGGTGCCTACACCGTCATGGGTAAATACTTCAAGCAAAAGCGAATGGGTTGATTTGCCGTCAATAAGATGAATTTTTCCTACTCCGGCATCAAGGGTTTTGAATGCCGAGAGCACTTTTGGAATCATTCCGCCGGAAATGATGCCTTGTTCGATGAAATCAGCCGCTTCTGTTTTGCAGATGGTTTTAAGGATTCTTTCGCCGACATGAATGCCTTCAACATCGCTGACATAGATGAGCTTTTCGGCTTTAAGGGCAATGGCAATACTGCTGGCTGCATCATCGGCATTGATATTGTAGATATGACTGTTGTCGTCAAATCCGATAGGTGCGATAACCGGAATAAGGCCAGCGCCGCAGAGCAGGTCGATATAGACGGTGTTGATCTCGGCAACCTCTCCGACCAGACCAAGCTTGTCGGCATTATGGCAGGGAACTGCCTTGATGGTATCGGCATCGAGGCCGGTCACTCCAACGGCCTTGCCGCCGTGCTGGCTGATAAGTTGCACAATATCCTGATTGACCTTGCCGGCAAGGGTCATCTGGACAACGGATATCATCTCGCTGTCGGTTACCCGCTTGCCTTGAACAAAGCGTGAGGAGAGTCCGATTTTTTCGGCGGTTCTCGTTATGGCATCGCCGCCACCGTGAACCAGGACGACCTTGATACCAACCTTGCGCAGAAGCGTGACATTCTGGGCGAAGGTGTTTTTCAGACAGGCATCCTTCATGGCTGAACCGCCATATTTAATGACAAAGGTTTTGCCTTCGAACTTGCGGATATAGGGCAGCGCTTCGATAAGCACCTGTCCGATAGCCGCCTGGGGGGCTGTTCTTGCGGATTTCAGTTCACTGCACTCTAAAGTGTCCATTGCGGAAAAAATTGCTCGTTGTGGTTAAAGGGAAATATCAGCTTCTGTAGCTTCCGTTGATTTCGACATACTCCTTGCTCAAGTCGCAGCTCCACACCGTTGCCCGGCCAGAACCGCTTCCGAGGCGAAGCGTTATGGTATAAGACTCTTTTCCGAGAATTTCAGCCGCACTCTCTTCCTCAAAATCGGCAATAAAGCCAGGTTTCAGGATCGAAAGATCGTTAAAAAACAGTTCCGCCTCTTCCGGATTGAATTGCGCTCCCGACCTGCCAGCAGCGGCTATGATCCGCCCCCAGTTGGCATCCTCTCCATGAATGGCAGTTTTGACAAGGCTTGACTGTGCGATGGTTCGGGCAGCAAGCTCTGCTTGCCGGTCATCGGCAGCTCCTTCGACGGTGATTTCAACCAGTTTGGTGGCGCCTTCGCCGTCAATGACAATGAGCTTGGCAAGAAAGGTCATGAGCGCTTTGAGCGCTTCGGAAAACTCTCTCTCGTCGTCGCTGCCCGCCACTATTTCAGCTCCTTTACCACTGGCAAGTATAGCCACCATATCGTTGGTGCTGGTGTCGCCGTCAACCGTAATGGCGTTGAAGCTGTTGCGGTTTGCATACTCGATCGCCTTTTGAAGAAGGGAAGGAGCAATGGCTGCATCGGTCAAGAGAAAGGCAAGCATGGTGGCCATGTTGGGGCAAATCATTCCGGAACCTTTCGCTATGCCCGAAAGTCGTACTGGCCCGCCGGAAAGCCGAAGCTCAAGAGAGAAAAACTTTGGGAAGGTATCGGTGGTCATGATTGCCCTTGCGGCATCGATACATGACTCCTGCTGCAGCGTTGCCGGAAGGGCGGAAATACCGCCAAGCACTCTCTCCATCGGCAGGAGCTGGCCGATAACTCCGGTTGAGGCCACCAGAACCTCTTCAGGCTTGATGGCAAGTTCCCGCGCAACGGCTTCAGCCATGGACTTTGCATCATCCATCCCTTTTTTACCGGTAGCCGCATTGGCATTACCGCTGTTGCATACAATGGCACGTATCGAAGAAGGGGAGATTTGCAGATGCTCTTGTGAAAGCGTAACCGGCGCTGCACAGCAGAGATTTGTTGTAAAAAGCGCAGCAGCACTCGCAGGGGCCTCTGCCAGAAGCAGCATGAGATCTTTGCGGTCGTATTTTATTGCAGCGGATACCGCTCCCGAAGAAAAACCTTTAGGCCAGAAACAACTTTCACCATCCGATTCCATGGGTGTGACCGATGCTGGCCAGAGAGTTTTGGCCGCAAGCTGATGGATCACCCTGAGCCCTTTTTGCAGTTTGTCCAATGCAGTGTTCAACTTGATTGTTAAAATAATAAGCCGGTACTCTCTTCGATACCAAGCATGATATTCATATTCTGCACTGCCTGACCGGCTGCTCCTTTCAGAAGATTGTCGATGGCCGTGACAATGACCAGTGAACCACTTTTGGAGACAAGAGCTATATGAATATCGCAGAAATTCGTATGGGCAACATGTTGCACCTCGGTCATGGTGTCACGCACTCTTGTAAACGGGGCGTTCCGGTAAAACTCCCTGTAAAGAGTTTTGAGCGATTCAGCATCGACCGGGCTTTCAAGGCGGACATTGAGAATGCTGTATATGCCTCTCACCAGAGAGCCGATCATCGGCGTAAAGGTAAAATCAAAGGAGGGGCTGATGGCAGAAGTGCCAAGCGCCTGCATGATTTCAGGAGTATGCTGGTGCACCCCGACCTTGTAGGCCCTGACGTTCTCACTCATTTCCGAAAAAGAGAGCTCGGTTTTACTGCTTCTTCCAGCCCCGGAAATGCCGGACACGGATGTGCAATTAAGCTCACTGACCTTTATCGAAGCTCTGTTTCCCAGAAAAAGCGGAGCCATACCAAGAATAATACTGGTTGCATAACAGCCGGGATTGCTGATGGCCGTTGACTTCATAATTTCCGAACGGAAAAGTTCAGGCATTCCGTAGGTCATAACGGCTTCGGGAGACTTTGGCTGCTTATAGAACTCTTCATGCTCAAGCGGGTTTTTCAGCCTGAAATCTCCGGAAAGGTCGATAACTGTTTTTCCGGCTTTCAACAGAGCGGGCACAAGCGCGAGAGCCTCTCCATGAGGCAGTGCAAGAAAATAGATATCGCTCTCCAGTTCGCCGTTGTAAGTACGGTAAATCTTGTTGCATGAAAGCGATGGGTAAAGTTCGGAGGCCTGTTTGCCTGACTGGGAAAAAGCATAAAGTTCCTGAAGCTCGACTGCTGGATGACGCAGAAGAATCCTCGTCAGTTCTGCTCCAGAATAGCCTGACGCTCCGATTACAGATACTGAATATTTTTTCAAACTTTCTGATACCGATAAAGTCATCTCTGAGTATGCCATGAAAAGTGTTTCAATGTAGAAATGGATATGAAATCTGACGGTATAAAGTGAAAATATAGTGACATAAGGTTGTGAACAGGTGCCGCCGGTTTCCTTTTGCGCAGATTTATGAATAAATATCCAGTAAAGCGGAAATATTAACCTTTTTTGACTGATTTTCAAGGATCGAAACATTTTTTTTCACAACCTTGACATGGGGAGTGATTTTTATGGCAACATCTTTTTTCTCATTATCTTAGCATTGTGCTGCCCGCAAGATCAATCAAGCCTGAACAGGGTAAATGGATATGAAGAATAAAACATGCAAAAGAGTAACACTTCAGGCAGTTATTTGCCTCCTGTATTCTCTGCCACTCTTTTTTCTGCCGGGTTGCATGCAGCGCCAGAGCAGCGAAACCGCCCGCAGTGGCCAATTGACTCTTGCACTCGACCGCCAGCTCAAGGATATTGCCTCAACACAGGCTGAGATGTTTACCCGCTATTATCCTGAAGCCAGAATATCACTCTTGCCTGCCAGTTCTGGCAAGACTCTTCGCCATCTTTTCGACAGCAAGGCTGGGGCAGCATTGATCAGCGGAGAGAGTGACGCAGCAGAAGATTCGCTTTTCGCGACACTGAAACGCCCGCTTCGCCTTGAACCGGTGGCACGTGACGCCATTGTCTGCATTGTCAACCGCAGAAATCTTATCGAAAAGCTCTCTCTCAAAGAGCTTGCCGCTCTGTTTTCGGGCAAGCAGATGGGTGTGGTTCCTCTTATAACTGCTGATGATTACCGTCTTCAGTCACTTTTTGCTGCAAAAACAGGACAAAAAAGAACAGCTCTGAAAGCCTGGGCATACAAAAGCGACGAAGAGGTGATAGCTCGGGTGGCCGATGACAGTAAAGCGGTCGCACTTCTGTTTCGCTCTTCTCTTGACGCAGCAGAGAACCATGCATTACTCAAAGAGAAGATCAGAATTATTCCGCTATCCAGAGAATCCAAAGGAACCGAGGCTTTTCAGCCTACCCGGCAAAATATCTTCGACGGCCTCTATCCTCTTGTTACGACTGTTTACTATGTATATTATTCCGGCGATGCTCTGGCTGCGGGCTTTGGATCGTGGCTTGGCAGTTCCGGGCAGAAAGCGATTGAAAGAAGTTCACTCGTCCCTTTCCGGCTTCTCGAAAGGACAATTATCCTGAAATGAATGCATGATTTTTTGATAAATAAAACAAGATTTCCCTTTCAGGCCTTTCTTTTTACTGGTGCAATCAGCATTCTGATTGTTATTGCCGGTTCGGCAGGATTTCTCGTATTGCAGCACAACCTGCTTGAAAAGGTTGAAAAAAAAGAGGCATGTTATCTTGACCTTGTGGATTTCAGGCTAAAACTCATGGAGTTTGGTTTTATGCGCGACCAGACAAACCAGTCAGAGGCAACAGATGACAAACAGGCGAGAGTACTGCTCTTCATGTACGAAAAACTTGTCACCGAGATGCAGAATGCCGGATTGCAGCCTAATCCATCACTGCAAAAGGCCAGAGAGGAGCTGAAAGAGCTGCGTACGGACAACAATTTCGATATTTTCCGCCTTGAACTTGAAAATACCATTGCAAAAGCCAAGATCGAGTCAATGGAAGCCTCGAAAGAGCTTGTCGCCATCAACCAGTTTTTTCTCTTTTTTATTCTTGCTGTTCTGCTTACGCTCAGCATCACGGCAGGGCTGCTGCTGCACAACAACTACCGCCAGACAGTCATCCCCCTTTCCCAGCTTGCCGGCCAACTGAAGCTTATCAACCGCAACATCCCGGAGAGTATTCACGAAACGGCGGTGGAGATGAAAAAAGAGCTTACCGGAGCGGAACATTCAAGCGACATTACCCAGATTACCGAATCAATCATGGGCTTTTGCAACGAGATCGAGGCTAAAAACAAAAAGCTCGATGAAATTCATATACGGGACGAAAAGACCAATCTCTACAACTACCGTCATTTCAAGGAACACCTCATTATCGAGGTCGAGCGGGCCCGGCGCCAGAACGAAAAAGTCTCTCTTGCGATGATCGATATCGATTGCTTCAAGCACTATAACGACACAAACGGTCACATTGCCGGAGACCGGGTGCTCAAGGTTTTTGCCGATATCATCAGCAATCAGTGCCGGCTATCCGACGTGCCTTCACGTTTCGGCGGAGATGAGTTCGCGGTACTCTTTCCCAAAACTGACTCCATTACGGCACGAGAGGTCGCTGAACGTCTGCGCAAGACTATCAGTGCCCAGCAATTTTCCCTTGAAGGAGAACAGCCATGCGGCCAGCTTACGATCAGTCTTGGTGTTGCAACCTTTCCAGGTGACGCTTCTGACTGGCAGACTCTCATCAACAATGCCGACAGGGCCCTTTACATGGCAAAGTTTGCCGGAAGAAACAATGTTGTAACCTTTGCCACCATGAAAACCCGGCTAGGCAAAACGGCATGAAACCCGAGTTCTACATTGCACAGCGATTTGCCTTCAAGCAACGCTCGGCAACGAAGCCAACCTTTATCGTCATGGTTGCCGTTATCGGTATTGCCGTTGGTACCGCCGCCCTTATTCTCTCACTCTCGATTGTCAAAGGATTTGCCGGAAGTGTGGAAAACAAGTTAATCAGCTTCAGTGCGCACCTGCAGGTTCGTCAACCCGAAGATCAGCTCTTCCTGGAGCGCCGTTCAGATCTTGCAAAGATTGCAAGTAATTCGAACGTCAGCAGTGCAGCTCCATTTCTTGAGAAAAGTTTTGTGCTTAGGAGCCGCAAGAGTGGCAACTCTCTGAGCTATCGCAGCCAACCTGTGATTGTCAGGGGAATGACCGAACAAGAGCGCAACCGTTTTCTTCAAAAATTCATCCGATCGGGAAGCATAGAGAGAAAGGGGCGCGGTGAAGGAATTTCGCTCTATGCCGGACAGACTCTTGCCGAAAACCTCGATCTCAGGGCAGGCAAAAAAGTCATGCTTGTCGGCCTTGGACAAGACTCCAAAGGCGCAAATCTTATTGCCTCCAACAAGAACATTGTTGACCTGCTCTCCTCTCTCGACCTTGAAGTCGGTGTGATACAAGGAGTCTATGACACAGGATTACAGGAGGGATTTGACGATTTTGTTGTACTTGCAGACCTCAAAGAGCTTCAGGAACGGTACAATCCAATGATGATCAGCGGTTATGACGCCAATGTGCATGAGCTTGCCTCCCTTTCAGCTACAGTGAAAAAGGTGACTGCAGAGCTTGGCTTCCCGTTTTATGGCTATACGGTCTTTCAGCGTTATGCCAATCTTTTTGAATGGCTGAAGCTCCAAAAAAACATCATGCCACTTCTGATTGTGACCATCACCATCGTTGCGGTTTTCAACATCATCTCAACGCTTCTGGTGCTCATCATTGAAAAAACACGAGAAATAGGCATGCTCAGCGCACTCGGACTTGAACCCGGCAAAATCAGCACGGTTTTTATGGTGCAGGCCTTTCTTGTTTCGCTTTCGGGCATTGTAATCGGTAATATTCTGGCCCTCTCACTCTCGCTTTTTGAACAGCGTTTTCATCTCATCACCCTGCCAGAAAAAAGCTATTTCATCAAATATGTTTCACTCCTGATCGATCCGACGGATTATCTGGTTGTCTCTGTGGGCGTTATGATGCTGACACTGCTCTTCGCCTTTATCCCTGCCCGTATAGCAGCCTCGTTCAAACCGGGAACTGCCCTCAGCAGTTGAACCCCTTACTCTTCAGTTTGTATGAAAACAGGTTTATGGATTGCGCGACGTTTCAGCTTTGCCCGAAAACGGTTCAGGGTTATCAATATCATTTCAGCCATAAGTCTTGCAGGAATTGTTCTCGGCGTCAGCATCCTGCTCGTGGTCATGAGCGTCCTGAACGGCTTTCAGAAACTTGCCCATGATCTTTTTGTAACCATCGACAGCCCTGTTCAGCTTGTTGCTTCAGAAGGCCGAACAATAATGGTGCCCGACTCTCTCCTGCAGGCAATAAAAGCAATTGAAGGAGTGCAATCAGCAGAACCCTTTGCCGAAGGTGAGGCCATTTTGTCCACCAGGGACAAAAGCGAACTGGTCACGGTTAAAGGGCTCAGCGAAGCCTCTCACCGTCTCCTGATTAAAAACACAAAGGCAACGCACCCATTTTTTACTCCGGAAACCGTGGCTGTCGGAGAGCTTCTGGCTTACAGAACAAACCTCTACACCTTCAGGCATGTAAAAATTTTCAGTCCGGAACTGATCTCTCTGGGGCTTGAATCGCTCTCGGAACCCTATCTCTTGCCAGTACTCAGCATTCCTGAAACCACCGTTTCGTCGGTATTCTCCCTGCAGAAAATATTTGACGACCGTTATGTACTCACATCGGATCGTTTTGCCCAGAAAATTCTTCTGCTCGGCAAGGGAGAGTTCTCCGGAATCGACATCAGGGGCAAGGAGATCAGCTCAGCAAAGTTATCCGAAAAACTCAGAGAGTGGCTGGCTCGCAGCCCTCTGAAAAAAACCTGCAAAATTCGAACGCTCGAAGAAAAATACAACAACATCTTCGCAGTGATGCAGCTTGAAAAATGGGTAAGTTTCTGCGTCCTCATGCTTATTATCCTTGTGGCCGCCCTCAGCCTCACCGGTGCACTTGCCATGACGGCTATCGACAAACAGCGTGAACTTTTCTATTTGCGCTGTCTTGGAATGGAAAAACCACAGTTCATGGCCATATTCATCATTCAGGGAGGCATGACGGGAGTGACCGGGAGTGCGGCTGGTGCAGCTATCGCATGGTCTATCTGCAAGCTTCAGGAACTCTACGGCATTGTCAAGCTCCCCTCAAAAAGCGCCTTTATCATTGATGCCTATCCGGTCAGCATGCATCCGGGAGATTTTATAACTGTAGCAGTAACCGCGATTGTGCTCTGTCTGGCGGTAAGCCTTTATCCGGCAAGGAAAGCCGCATTGATTGCAACAAGCCACTCTCTTGACCTCAAGACCAACTGACGAAAATGCTTTTCATGGAGAGGCAATCAGCGCTGTGCGCAGTTTCCGCTCTGTTTCAGCATAATCAAGCGGAGAGAGTGCCATCAGTTCAA
>SERZ01001571.1_pt1 | contig 12708 bp, 9 predicted proteins | sample 3171461 | NCBI WGS metagenome assembly SERZ01 (sample SAMN06051861, study PRJNA518727) | freshwater metagenome | biome: subpolar coniferous forest; feature: holomictic lake; material: water; isolation source: holomictic Lake 227, 6 m depth | place: Canada: near Kenora, Ontario | collected 2013-06-25... | reverse complement strand
GCTTCTCGATGTACTTCTTCTGCCTCGTGATGATGGGTGCCGGCACCCTGGGCGTTTCGCGGCGCCATTGGGACATGAGCTTTGGCGGTGCAGGCATGGCCTACGAGTGGCCGGGTGCAGCCTACCTGATGATGGGTCTGGTTGGTATCGCTGGGGTGGCCGCCATCGCCGGTGGTGCCATCTACATCTACATCACGGTCGGGTCCCTGTTGTGGGGCAAGAAGCTTGCCGGTGGTGACGTCAGTGCCAAGTTCACGCCAATTCCACCCACAGCGCCAACCGCCGTCGCGCAGAGCTATGGCTCGGCCGGCTTCGCAGCACCGGGGACTTTCGCGCTGGCGATGGTCTTTCTGGTTTCTTTCATCCTGTACTACTTCATCAACTGGAAATATTTGTCGCAAGTTTGGGGCTTGAGCTGATTCGATGGCGGGGGCGCGCATGCCCTCGTCTATGAATCTGCTTGAACTCATCTCTGAATATTTTGAACCCCGCATCCAAAACCATGAACAGCACCCCCATACCGCGCACCAGCCTTGCCCGCACCGTGCTGGGCGTGTTCAAGCTGCGCATCGGCTTCATGATCATGATCACCGCTCTGGTCGGTATGGTGGTGTCGACCGGCCCGAGCCCCGGGATTGTCAAAGTACTGGTACTGGCCCTGACGGTCTTGCTGGCTTCGGCCAGTGCTGGCGCCTTCAATCAATACTACGAGCGCGACAGCGACCGCCTGATGGCGCGCACGCGCGGGCGAGCCTTTGTCACCGGCGCTCTGCCACATACGCCGGCCTGGCTGGTGTTGATCGCGCTGCTGCTGATCGTTGCAGTCTGGGCCGCTGCGCACTGGCTTAACCCGAGTGCCGCCATGTTTGTTTTCCTGGGCGCCTTCTTCTACGCCGTGGTCTACACCGTCTGGCTCAAACGTCGCAGTTGGTTGAACATCGTGGTCGGCGGTCTTGCCGGAAGTTTTGCCGTGCTGGCCGGCGCCGCTGCGGTCGACCCGGTGCTCGGTCCGCTGCCGTGCCTGCTGGCAGCGGTTCTGTTTCTCTGGACGCCGCCCCACTTCTGGAGCCTCGCGATTGCCAATCAGGCCGAGTACGAGGCTGCGGGTGTGCCCATGCTGCCGGTGGTGGTGGGCGTGCCGCGCGCTTCACGCATCGTGCTGCTGAGCACGATGGCGCTGGCCATCACCTCGTTGCTACCGATCTTCTTTGGTGCAGGAATCATCCATTTTGTCGGTGCTGCCACGGGCGGCGGCTACTTTGTTTACAAGGCCTGGTTGCTGGCGCGTGCACCTTCGCGCAAGACCGCGATGGGCTCATTTTTCGCCTCCTTGATTCAATTGAGCTTGCTGCTGGTTGCGACCACTCTGGACAGCTTGTTGTGATGGGCATGCAGCCTGAATAACGGTCATGTTTAGTCATCGGGACGCGCAACACCAGAGGGCGCGTTTATTGTCTTTCAGGAAGTTGCAGGCCTGTTTGGTCGTGGCCTGTGCGTTCGTCTGGTCGAGTGCCACCGCAGCGCCACCCGACATTGGGCTGCAGCCCGGCGCGAGCGGGCTTGACCCGGTCGCGGCCTTGCGCGCCAGCCAGGCGGTGGTCGGCAAGCAGATTGACGATTTCACCTTGCTCGATCGCTCCGGGCGGGCAGTGCGTCTGTCGCAGTACCGCGGCAAGCCCCTGCTGGTGAGCTTTATCTACAGCGGCTGCTTTCAGGTATGCCCGCTGACCACGCGCTCGCTGCAGAGCGCGATCGAGGCCAGTCGCGAGGTCTTTGGAACACGTCAGTTCAATGTCGTCAGCATCGGTTTCAATCAGCCAGCGGACTCGCCGCAGTCGCTCAAGGCGTTTGCCGCGCAGCACCGTATTGACCAGCCTAATTGGGAGTTCCTGAGTCCGCACGCATCCATCGTGGATGCCTTGACGCGCCAATTTGGATTCAGCTATGCGGCCACTGCGGGCGGCTTCGATCACGTGCTGCAGGTCACCCTGCTCGACGCGCAGGGTCGCATCTATCGTCAGATCTACGGCGAAGCACTCGACGCAGACGCACTCGGCGAGCCGATCAGGCAGTTGCTCAACAGTGCGCCGGTACCGCAGCAGATTCGGCTCGACGATCTGGTCGATCGTATACGCCTGCTGTGCACCGTGTACGACCCAAAGACCGGAACCTATCGCGTCCAATACGGCCTGCTGATCGAGATTGCCGGCGGCGTCACGTTTGCGCTGGCCATGCTCTGGTTCTTTCTGGCCGAATGGCGCGCGCAGCGTCGGGCGCGGCGTCGGCACTCAACTCAACCGCACCATGCTGCCACCTGATTAATGAGCAACCCATCTCCTAAGCCTGGGCAGCGCGTGTTTTTTGCCATCGAGCGCGTATTCAATATTTTTTTTGGCGAACGCCTGAACCCGTTCTACCACCTGGGCGCCATCGCCTATTTTCTGTTCTGGGTGGTGACCGGAACCGGTTTGTACCTGTACGCCTTTTTCGAAACCAGCGTTGTCCACGCCTACGGTTCGGTGCAGGCGCTGACACATGGGCAACCCTATGTCGGCGGCCTGCTGCGCAGCTTGCACCGGTATGCCTCGGACGCGCTGGTGCTGGTGATCGTGCTGCATCTTCTGCGTCATTTCATATTTGATCGACACCGCGGATTTCGCTGGTTCTCCTGGGTCTCTGGGGTCGCGATCCTCTGGTTGACCTATGCGTCGGGCATCAACGGCTATATGCTGCCCTGGGACCGACTGGCCCAATTCGTTGTTACGGCGACGACCGAGTGGTTTGATGTGTTGCCAGTGATCGGTGGCTCCATGACGCGCAATTTCATCACCAATGCAAACGTCAGTGACCGGCTGTTCTCTCTTCTCTCGTTTGTCCATATCGGCCTGCCGTTGAGCGTGATGGCCTTGCTCTGGGTGCATACCCAGCGCGTCCCGGCGGCCAAGACCAATCCACCGCGTGGCCTGATGTTGGGCCTGCTGGCCTGCCTGAGCTTGCTGTCCCTGATCAAACCGGCGCTCAGCCAGGCTGGCGCCGATATGGGGACGGTGGTGGCGCGTCTGGAATTCGACTGGTTTTATCTGCCCACCTACGCGCTGATCGGGCACTGGGGTGCGGCCAACACCTGGCTGCTGGTGGGCGGCGCAACTGCGTTGCTGCTGGCGCTTCCCTGGCTGCCGCCGCGTCGCCTGCGCGGTGTCAAGTCCTGGAGCATGGCGGTGCATCCGGATGATCGCATCGTCACCGTGCGTGTCGGTGAAACACTGCTCGACGCGGGCCTGCGCGAGGGCCTGCCGATGCCCTTCGATTGCCGCAATGGCGCCTGTGGCCTCTGCAAGTGCACGCTGCGTCATGGCGAGGTGAAATTGCTGCCGCACCTGGAGTCCGCACTCAGTGCGTCTGAGCGTGCGAGTGGTCAGACGCTGCTGTGCTGCGCCGAACCGCTGACCGAGATCGAGATCGAATACCTGCCACTGCCGGGTGCGCGCGCGGCGCCAATCAGGCAGCATCTGGCGCGCGTCACACGGCTGGAGTTGTTGACCAGCGACGTCATGCGCCTTGACCTGAAAATCGATGGCGGTGCGGCCCTGGCGTTTCATGCCGGCCAGTACATCAACGTGGTACTGGGCGACGGTGCCCGGCGCAGCTTTTCATTCGCCAGCGCACCGCACGCCGCGACCGACATTGAAATGCACGTGCGACGTGTCGAGGGCGGGCGCTTCACGCCGGGCGTTTTCACGACACTGCGCGTGGGCGATTCCTTGCGGATCGAGGGGCCGCTGGGCGCGTTCACCCTGCGCGAGGACAGTGAGAAGCCGATTCTTTTTGTTGCCGGTTCAACCGGCTTTGCACCCGTCAAGAGCATGCTTGAGCATGCATTCCACTGCGGCCTGAAGCGCGACATGGTGCTGTACTGGGGCGTGCGCCGGCGCGCCGACCTGTATCTGGGCGCGCTGGCTGAGCAGTGGGCGCTGGCGCATGCGAATTTCAAGTTTGTTCCGGTGCTCTCCGATGCGCAGGCGGATGACCGGTGGAGCGGGCGCACCGGGCTGGTTCACGAAGCCATACTTGCCGATTTTCCGGATCTCTCGACCCATCAGGTCTATGCCTGCGGCTCGGTGCCGATGGTCCAGGCCGCTCAGCCCGCCTTCGCGCAGCGTGGCCTGGCCAGCGATGACTGCTTTTCGGACGCCTTCCACCTCGCGCCGCAACGACCATTGCAGGGCCAGGAAGCTGATCTGATCAAGCTTGGAGGCTCCCATGTCTAGCCCCCTTCCCGCGCCGCTGCGCTATCTGCTGCAGGCACTGGCCTACGCTGCGTTCGCCGCGGTTGTGGGCTACTTTTCCAGTTTCCCGCTGTACCGGCAGTTGGGCGATCAAGAGGCGGTGCTCAAGCTGTCGTTCAGCCATTCTGGTCAACTCAAGTTCGCCTGCCGCGAGCGCAGCGCGCAGGAACTGGCCAAGGTCGAACCCAATATGCGCAACAAGATGGACTGCCCGCGGGAGCGCGCTGCAGTCCTGGTCGAACTCGACATGGATGGCAAACCGCTGTACCGGGTCAACACCGCGCCGCTGGGCCTGCGCATGGACGGCGCCGCCACCGTCTATCGACGCCTGGCTATTCCAGCCGGCGCACATCAATTCAGCGCACGCCTGGCCGACGGACCCGACGGCGTCATCAATTATTCGCGCAGCGTCAGCGTCAACCTGACACCTGGCCAGGTGCTGATCATCGATTTTCTGACGGGCAGTGGCGGCTTCGTCTTCACGCACAGTTGAGCTTCTGCGATGACGACAGTCACCCGACTATTGCGAACTGCCGACGAGTTGGCGACCGGAACATTCGACCGCGCTTTCAAGGCGGCGCACAATCCCTGGCGCCATCTGGGGGCGCTGGCGTTTCTCTGCCTGGTGCTGGTTGTGCTTAGCGGCATGGTCGCCTATGCACTCTATGACACCAGCGTCAGCGGCGCCTATCAATCGGGGCTGCGTCTGCAAAACGATCCGAGCGGACTCGGTCGCCTGCTGCGCGGCCTGCATCGCTACGGTGCCGACGCCTGCATGCTGCTGACACTGCTGCATCTGGCGCGAGAAGTTCTGCGCGGGCATTTTCGTGGCGTGCGCTGGTTTTCCTGGCTGACCGGCATCCCGCTGTTATGGCTGCTCTGGATTGCCGGCATCACCGGCTTGTGGCTGTTGTGGGACGAACGCGCAATCTTCAGCGTCACTGCCACAGCCGAGTGGCTGCAGGCGCTGCCGTTGAGCGGCGAGTTGCTGGCGCGAAACTTTCTCACTGCCGACACGCTGAACGACCGTTTCTTTTCCCTGATCATGTTCGTTCACATCGGCATGCCGCTGTTGGTGCTGGCCGCAATGTGGGTTCACGTCCAGCGCGTCTCCAGGGTCCGCATCTGGCCACCACGGTCGCTGACACGGGCCAGCCTGGCGATGCTGGCCCTGCTGGCGCTGGTGGTCCCGGTGCTGAGCCTCGGGCCAGCCAACACCGGCCATGTCCTGCAGCGTCTTTCGATTGACTGGTTCTTTCAGTTCTTGCATCCGTTGGTGGACCTGTTGTCCGCGCAGATCACGTGGTTGCTCGCCGCTGTGCTGACGCTGGGGTTGGCGCTCCTGCCCTTGTTGCCCGCGCGCGACGACCGACCGCGCGTCGCGGCCCGGGTTGATCCGGCCAATTGCAACGGCTGTACGCGCTGTGTAGCCGATTGCCCGTTTGGCGCTGTGACCATGGTCGCGCGCACCGATGCCAGCCGACACCCGGCACAGGCAAGGGTCGACAGCGCGCTGTGCGCGGCGTGTGGTATTTGCGTTGGCGCGTGCCCCTCCGCAACACCGTTTCGGCGTGGCGATGCGATTGTCTCGGGCATCGAGATGCCGCAGACCCCGATTGCGGCGCTGCGCCGTGAACTGCAGCGCAAGTTGAGCGCGCTGAATGGCGCCAAAAAAATTGTTGTGTTTGGCTGCCGCCAGGCATCAGACTTCGACGCCCTGGCCGATGCCGCCACCGCCGTGCTGACGCTCGAGTGCGCCGCCATGCTGCCGCCCTCATTTCTCGAATATGCGATGCACTTGGGCGCGTCCGGCGTGCTGATCGCGGGTTGCCGGGAATCCGATTGCGAATTCCGGCTTGGCGATCGCTGGGTCAATGAGCGACTGCTGGGCCAACGCGAGCCGCGCCTGCGTACATCGGCGCCGGTTCAGCGAATTGAATTGGCATGGTCGGGTCGCGACATGCTTTACGCTGGCGCGGCTGTCACAAGATTGCGCAGCCGCGTGCTGCATTCGACCGGTCCTGAAGCACATCACCGTGAAGGAATCCATACCAAATGATCGAGACTCCTCCTGCCACTGGCTTTCAGTTCGACCTGGCGGTACCGCAGGACCTGCGCAAGACGCTGGCCATGGCCTGGCTGGCGCTGGGCCTGGGCGCGCTGCTGGCATCCGGGCTGTTCTCGATTCTGTTGGTACTGTCGCGCACGCCGCAGCTGCAGACGCTGTTTCCGGTGGCGGACTTCTTTCGCGTGGCGCTGGTGGTGCACGTTGACCTGTCCGTGCTGGTCTGGTTTCTGGCCTTTGGCGGCGCACTCTGGACCCTGAGCGGAACGACACGCTGGCAGCCGCTTGCCTGGCTATCGTTCTTGTTGGCGGCGCTTGGTACGCTGACGATGTGCGTTGCGCCCTTTGTGCAAAGTGCAACACCGGTGATGGCCAATTACGTTCCGGTGCTCGACGGTGGCGTCTTTCTGACCGGCCTGGCGCTGTTCGGCGTCGGAATCGCCTTGCTGTGCCTGCGATCGATGCTAGCGGCAGCACCCGTTGGCGTACACATCAGCGGTCATGGTGCGCTTCGATTCGGCCTCAACGCGGCCATGGTGGCCACTGCCATCGCGGTGTTCGCCTTCGTCTGGTCCTGGGTCGCGCTGCCACGCGCCATCGACCCACGGGCCTACTATGAGTTGCTGTTCTGGGGCGGTGGTCACGCTTTGCAATTCGCCTACACCCTGCTGATGCTGATCGGCTGGATCTGGCTGGCTTCGTCGCTCGGCAGCAATCTGCGCCTGTCGCCACGGGTCGTAACCCTGTTGTTCGGGATCGCCCTGATCGCGGTCTTCCTGACACCGATCATTTACCTCGCCTACGATGTCACTTCGGTCGAGCATCACCGCCTGCAGACCCTGTTGATGCGCTACGGCGGCGGCCTCGTGATTGGTCCGATCGGGCTCGCGGTGATCTGGTCGATCTGGCCCTTGGCGCGCCTGACGCCGACGGCGCGTCCATTGCGTTCGAGCCTGATTGCCTCGCTGCTGCTGTTCTGCGCAGGCGGCATGATCGGTTTCATGATCAGCGGCAGCAACGTGCGCATTCCCGCGCACTACCATGGCTGCATCGTCGGCGTCACGCTGGCCATGATGGGCATGGTCTATCGTCTGTTGCCACAGCTCGGCTTCGCGGCGCCGCAATCCCGCGCAGCTGCCTGGCAGCCCGTCATCTACGGTGCGGGGCAGTTGATGCACATCGTGGGACTGGTGTGGTCTGGCGGCTATGGTGTGCAACGCAAGGTCGCCGGCAGCGAGCAGGTGTTGCGTTCGACACAGGAAGTTTGGGGCATGGGACTGATGGGCCTCGGTGGTCTGGTCGCCATTGTGGGCGGCATCATGTTTTTGTTGATCGTGCTGCGCTCCATGCGCCCTGCAAACCGGGAGTAAGACATGAGAGAAACGGCTACCTTATCGACGATCAGCGCCAGCTCGCGCGCCTGGTGGCGGCGCATTGGCGCACTGGGCGCGTTGCTGGCGCTGAGCATTCTGGGCGCCAGCATCTTTTTGCGTTTGACCAGCGTACTCGACCTGCAAGGCCACGCCAGTTCGACCTTGGCAGCCTCATCCGAGCAGGCGATACGCATGCTGCACCGGGTCTGTGCCTCGGGCGTTGCACTGCTGGCATTGTGGGCCGTTGTGCTGTGCTGGAAGCAGCGACACGCCCCGCCGCCGCGGATGACCCAGCCGGCGCTCTGGATTGTTGCGGCAACCCTGGTCCTGGCCTTGATCGGCCCCCTCACGCCCGGCTATCGTCTGGCTGGGGTCACCGTCTTGAACGTGAGTTGCGGCGTGCTGCTGCTGATTTCATTCTGGTGGCTGCGAGAGTCTGCACCGCCCAACTCGGCCGGGGCCTGGTCGCTCGATTCCTTTTCGTGGGTCGCCATGTTCGCCTTGCTGCTGCAGGTCGGCACTGGTGCGGCGACCAGCGCCTGGGAAATGCACGCGGTGCACTGGCCGGCCTTGGTGCACCTGGCTTGCGGCTTTTTCTGCGCCGCCATGATCGGGTTGGTCGTGCTCGATCAGCGCGACAAATCCGGGCCGAGCGGGTGCCGTTGGGTCGTCGCCGGCTTGCTCGCGGGCCAGTTGGTACTTGGCTATCTGCTGATGCGGCAGGACCAGCGTTCCATCGCACTGTCTTTTGTCCATGCCATGCTGGCACCTCTGCTCGCAAGCGCGTTTGTATCCCTGCTCAAACGCCGATCTTAGTTATCCCTAAAATTCTCAAAAACCTGCTTTCAAACAGGGTGGAGACTTGTTCAATGGATGTTGATGATTTCAATATTCCGCGCTTTCTGGCGGTGCTACCCCTGTTTCATGACCTATCGCCGGCGGAGTTGGAGCGTGTTGCGCAAGGCTGTCAGGTGCGTCGACTCGGGCGTGGGGACAGCATATTTCGCTTCGGTCAGCCCTGCGAAGAGTTCCACGTCGTGATTTCAGGCCAGGTCAAACTGTTTGCAATTTCGCCAACCGGTCAGGAAAAAGTCATTGAACTGGTCGCTCCCGGTCACAGCTTCGCCGAAGCGCTGATGTTTACCGGCAAGCCCTATATCCTGAATGCCGAGTCGCTGGGCAACACGCTGCTGCTGACCGTCAGCAAACAATCTGTTTTCGACGAAATCGAGCGCGATCCGCGCTTTTCCATGCGCATGCTGGCAGGTATTTCCAGACGCCTGCACGGTCTTGTGCGCGACATCCAGTCGGGCGCCCTGGACAGTGGCATGCAGCGTGTCATCGGCTATCTCTTGAGCGAGCGTGAACCTGAAAAGAACGCAGCGTATGAGACCTTTACCGTTTCACTCCCGGTGAGCAAGGCGACGCTGGCCTCGCGCCTTTCCTTGACGCCGGAATACTTCTCCAAGGTTCTACACGAACTCGAGTCGCAAAAGCTGATCGTGATCGACAAACGCGATATCCGTATCGTTGATGTGACGCGCTTGGCATGCTACGGGAACCATTGATCTTCATGCTGATCGCCACACTCGTGACAGTTGTTTCAAAACGCCAGGTTGCGTTGACCCTGACCAGGTCAAAAAAATGAACCGTCTATAACTTTAGTACCCACTCTATGGCCGCCTTCAGGTCCGCATCGCTTATCTTGCCAGGCGGATTGGGTGACATGGGAATCGGCCCATAGACACCGGATCCACCAGCACGGACTTTAGCCATTAACTTGGCGACTACATCCTGACCTTTGTATTTTGCAGCAACGTCCTTGAGAGCCGGGCCCACCAGTTTTTTGTCCTTGGCGTGGCAGGCCATACAACCCGCTTTGGTCATGACCTCTTCGCCGGTAACGGCTTGCGCACCAAGGCTTAACAGCATTCCACTTGCTATCAGCAACCTAATCAATGTTTTCATTCATTTCCTTTACGACAAAGAGCCCAGTGGATTCATCATTCTTTCGGCACTGCTTTGGTCAAACCCAAATAACCTTCAGAATCAATTACTGACAAACCCACCGATTGGCGCAACACTGCTGCGCGAAGCAAGCAAATTGTCAACATCCAAAGCCAACCTGTCCTTAATCTGGGATAAGGATCAGCTGCAGGCGAAGTTAACGAGGTCGAATTGTTGCGTGAAGTTTGACGCTTGCGAACGTCCGCATGCGCCGCACTGCCGGTCTAGGATTTTCTCCAGAGCGTTTCAACTTTGACGGCCAGCTATCCATCACTCCATCGTTACTCGACCGGTGGTCGAACTGTGCCGCGCCGTATGCACGCACGTTCAGACCGATGCAACTTAACGGCAGTTCAATGACATCACCCGGAAAAAATTAAACATGCATCATCTCTGCATGAATGCTTATACTCAGGGCAGGGTTATGTCTTTCCAGACTTGATAAAAGATAAAAAGTACAGGGTCTTGGAAGTGGTTCGATGAAGCGCCGACCTCGGCAGTGAGTCCCTTACGCCTGCATCCTGTTAAGGGCTGCATTCACAAAATGCAGCACGCCCAGCCCCCCCAGGCAATAGCCGTCAGCGCCTTGGCGCCCTGCTGGGGCGCTGGTACACCATGAGCTCCAGCTCAACGCTTCGTGATCGTCTGGAAGCCGCGCTTCCGGGTTTGCTATTCCTAGTCCTGTTCGGCCTGGCTGGTGCTGCGGCCCTTTGGAAGCATCGTGATGTGCAAAGCAAAGCGCAGGTTCAGGTCGAATTCAGCACTCAACGCATCAGCGCGGATGTGTCGCGTCGCTTCACGCAAGCCGTTTACGGTTTGAGTGGTGCCCGGGGCGTCTTCGCTGCAAGCGAAAGCGTGAATCGCGCAGTCTTTCGAGCCTATGTTGAATCACGCGACATGCCCAAGGAATTTCCGGGCGTGCGCGGTTTTGGCTTCATCCAGCGTGTCGTGCCGCGCGACCTTGACACCTTCGTGGCCACTGCACGTGCTGATGGCGCACCCCAATTTACGCTGCGGCAACTTTCCGACACCGCGCAGCAGGACCTGCTGATTATCAAATTCATCGAGCCGGCAGCGACCAATCAGGGCGCGTTGGGCCTGGACATTGGCTCCGAGCCTTTGCGCCGAAGTGCCGCGCAACGTGCCATCGACAGCGGCCAAGCCACCATGACCTCCCCCATCACGCTGGTGCAGGATGAACAAAAGACACCAGGCGTTCTGCTCTACGTGCCGGTCTACGTCAAGGGGAGCCATCCCACCACGGTGACCGAACGGCGCGCAGCCTTGCAAGGGCTGCTGTACTCGCCACTCATCGTAGAAGAACTGCTGCGCGGTATACCTGAAATTGCCACCGGCTTGATGGACATCGAGGTCTTCGATGGCACGCCAGGTGGCGCCGCCACACTGATTTATGACCCCGACAAGCATGGGACTAAGCCAGAGGCTCTGTTCGCACCTGACGTCGAGCATCTCTTTTCGACCAGCCAGTCCTTCTCACTGATGGGGCGGGAACTGGTCGTGCGCGTGAATTCCGAACCCAGGTTTGATGCCGCACTGGACCGCAAATCGCCATGGCTGATCGCTGTGACTGGCGCCGTATTCGCAGCCTTGCTGTCACTCTATCTGCGCGGCAGATTGCGCCAGCTTGTTATCGTCGGGGCACTGGTCCGTACGCGTACCGCCGAACTCGAACTCGTCGCCCGCTATGACAGCCTGACCAAACTGCCCAACCGCGCCCTGCTGGCCGAGCGCATGTCGAAGGCACGCTCGCAGACCTTGCGCCGCAGGCAAAGCATCGTCGTGGTTTTTCTTGACCTCGATGGTTTCAAGACCATCAACGACAGGCACGGGCACGATGCGGGAGACCATTTGCTGGTGACACTGGCCGCCAGCATGAAGCAGGCGCTGCGCGACGGTGATATTCTGGCGCGCCTGGGGGGTGATGAATTCGTCGCCGTTTTGATGGACATCGACGATGTGGAAAACAGTGCGCCCATGCTCAACCGCTTGCTCGCCGCCGCATCACAACCGGTGACGTTCAACGATGCCGTGTTGCAGGTGTCGGCCAGTCTGGGCGTCACTTTTTGCCCGCAGACACAAAATGTGGAACTGGACCAGTTGCTGCGCCAGGCTGATCAGGCCATGTACCAGGCAAAGCAGGCGGGCAAGAACCGTTTTCATATCTTTGATGCCGAACTCGACCGCAGGGTGCGTTCTCGCCATGAAAGCTTGCAAGACATTGAGCGGGCCCTGAAGGAAGGCGAGTTCGTACTTTGGTATCAACCCAAAGTGAACCTGCGCACGGGAGTCGTGATGGGTGCCGAGGCATTGATCCGCTGGATGCACCCGCAACGCGGACTTCTGCTGCCTGCGGACTTCTTGCCATTGATCTCAGATCAACCTGTGTCCATACAAATGGGCCGGTGGGTGATTGAAAGTGCCTTGCTGCAAATTGAACGCTGGCAGCAAGTCGGGCTGAATATCGCGGTCAGCGTCAATATCGGGGCGCGTCATTTGAGGCAAGCCGACTTTGTCAAACGACTGAGCGAAAGCCTGGCGGCGCACCCAAAGCTCAACCCTGACCACCTCGAACTTGAATTGCAGGAAGCGTGGGCCTTTAGTGATCTGTCCCATGTCTCGCGGGTGATTCAACAATGTCGGCAGATTGGCATTGAGTGCGCACTCGATGATTTTGGCAGCGGCAACTCTTCTCTGACCAGCCTGAAGAAACTACCGGTCAAGTATCTCAAGATCGACCAGAGCTTCATTAGTGACATGCTCGACAGCAGCGACAGCCTGCTGATATTGATCGGCGTGCTCAAACTGGCCAGCGCCTTTGACCTGAAAGTGATTGCCGAGGGTGTCGAGACCGTACAGCATGGCTTCGTACTGCTACAACTCGGTTGCGAACTGGCGCAGGGCTATGGCATTGCACGCCCGATGCCGGCTGATGAGTTGCCCGACTGGGTAAGGGACT
>SERZ01001570.1_pt1 | contig 12713 bp, 10 predicted proteins | sample 3171461 | NCBI WGS metagenome assembly SERZ01 (sample SAMN06051861, study PRJNA518727) | freshwater metagenome | biome: subpolar coniferous forest; feature: holomictic lake; material: water; isolation source: holomictic Lake 227, 6 m depth | place: Canada: near Kenora, Ontario | collected... | reverse complement strand
ATTAGACACCCCGCACCCCAGACCAACTGCTTCCGCAGAGTACTCGGCTTCCTGCTCCACTACCGTTAAGCTTCTTGTATTCCTTCGTCTAATCAATAGACTTTCATGATGCCGCTCTGCACCTGATAATCGTAGGGCGCATTACTCGTCACGGGGACTTCCACATCGCCAAGCAGATACCAGTTCTGGCCCAGGTGGGTGCGAAAACCGGGTGTCATTGACACAAAGGTATTACTGGTCGCAGCACGATTATCGATCGGTTGGCTAACGTTGGTTGAAATGTACCAGACCATATCGCCAACCGGCGTGTAATCGTGAGGGGTAAAGTAATAACCCACCGCCAGGTTGGCGTCAAACGTTGACCGTGCGCCAGACCGGGTAATATCGCCGCTGTACGGAACTGAGAAGCCTGCGCCACCACGGACTACAAGACCCTTCCATGAGTTGGCCCAAAAGTTATACTGCGGCCCAATAGACGCCACATGATTACCGTTGAAAACATCTCCTGTGGGGGTGCGGAAGTTCAGATTGAAGATTTGCGTGACATTCTTGGATTCGGAAAGAATGATGCGGGGGGTAATTACAAAGTCGCCAAAATTCGTCTCTCTGCCGGAGAACCCTTGACTTGAGGCGATGACTGGAATGTTGGTTTGAATTTCCATGCGCTGGTTGAGTGGCGTAAAGCTTACAATGTTATTGCTATAGCCGTCGCCGCCATTGCCGTGTTGCCAGCCAAAAGTGGCGAGACTCAGACGGTAAAAGACACCATCATAGCCGTTTAACCAACCCTGACGCGGTGCGCCGCCACCGCCATTCGGAGGACTGGACCAAGGTTTGTCCCAGCCTTTGCTGAACAGGTTGCTATAGGAAAGTTCTTGCCAGTTTGCGGCGGCTTCTTCGGAGTATACATCCCCTGTCACCGATTCGGTGACAGCTTCAGCAAAGCTATATTTCTTTTCTGCTGTAATAGGAACACCCTGATCATCAACCAAATTTTTTGCGTTGATTTGTCCACTGGCGGCAAGTAAAGCAACGCCAAGGCATACCCCGGTTGGAAAACGGTTTTGAGTTTTTTTAGTCATTCGTTCTTTTATCATTCTCGGTATTCTAATGATTAAAAATCAATGATTGTTGAGTGAGTGGTAAAAGTCTTTAATCAAAAAGTACCCGTGATACACGAAGTTTACAAAGCTAAAAACGGCCCTTCAAGCGTGCATGATACTTCGCAATTATTACAGTCATGTTAATTTGCTTTTGAACGATTATTTGATGTTTGACTGTTGCAATGCAGTCCTGTTTAATTCTAGCTGACTGTCCAAAATTAGCAAAAATTATTTTGCTAATAGACAATATCATTAGTTTTTTTGACTATGAGAATCTATTGGATTGCTGGGCTATGGTAAGTTCTCTGCGGTTTAACTCAAAAATAACGCCTGCTCGGAGCAGTTAAGGCTTGAAGCGAAAGCTGTGCTATTAAAGACAAAACGGAGCGTCGCAGAACGTCCCCAACCATTCAGAATATCGACTCGCTCCGGTTGGTTTCCGGCCGTTATCTTGACCTGCTATGGGTAAAAGATGTTCTGCGGTATGCTCCGTCAACACGGTTCCGTCAATGGCAGTAACGATAACTGGCACCAAAACCGGAACCGTATTTAGAACAGGTTCGTCGATAAGCCGCTGCCTGGCTTCCGAACGCCCCTTATATCAACGAGGCGGATTAACGACGATATAATTGACCTGCGATCCGGCATATTGAGGCTGATACCATGTGCTGCCACACTGTTGGTAAGTCATGCCATTGATATTCACCATACTGCAAGAGGGCGGCAGTGCGGCGGCTGTTATCATCGATCCAATTGCCATACCTGCAACGCCGATGGCAATTGCACCGCCAACACCGATACCGTCGTTATGGTTATAGTAACCGCCACCGTATCCACCACCATGAACATTAACGTTACGATTGACGTTCACGTTGGTGTTGCGATTGATATTGGTGTTACGGTTAACATTGGTACGTTGGTTGATATTGGTGTTGCGATTAATGTTGGCTCCACGATTGAAATTACCGCCTTGATTTACGTTAACACGCGTATTACCACGCACTTGTCTGGCCATTGCATCCTTGGGCAGCATCCAGCCGGTTCCGATGATTAGACTCATTGTCGCAACCAGAGTGATAGACCGGGTGAATAGTTTTAAATTGCTCATGGTGATCTCCAGTTTTTTATTTCGTGTTTTCAGCAGCAACGTCAGCTACGGCGAATTCGATCTTGTAGGCATCCTTCTGTGGAACAAAGATAAACATTTTATTGTTAATCTTTGGCGATAGATTCCAATTCATGTTTGATACGTACTGAGGTTGTGCTTCTTCTGCCTTGGTCGTAATAACCAGCTTTCTGGGTAACGGTGTTTCGCCCTGTTGGATCCATAGTTGCCAGTCCACGTCCACATTCCGGAACGCATAATGATCGCAGGGCACATCGTTGATTTTGGTCGGACCAATGTATATCGTCGACTGAATGGCGGCTACATCCGCTTTGTCCGTACCCCAGATGAACAAGTCCCTAAACGGCAAATCTATATCGTAGTGTGCTTTGGCCACGTCCAGTAACTCATGGATGGTGGCGGGAGCTGGCACCGATGCGTAGAGTTTGTTAGTGTTCCCATAGATAGTAAACGTCTTGCCATCGTAGAAAAACTGGAGATCACGGTGAGCCTCGTCCATCTTGGTCGAGAAATAAAAACTGTTAGGTGTTTGCACCGTCAGTTCGGATGTTCCATCAACCATGACTTTCTGCCCTGAATCGAGAACCTCATCCTTGGATACCTTGAAGTCGACCTTATAGGTTTTCAGTGTTCGCAAAAATCCCCCCATTTACTGGAGTGCCGCCCTTGCTTTGGGCTCGATAACGGGTGAGTCCAATGCATTGGATTCAATAGCCGATGACGGCTCCATTGTTTTGGACTCAACCGCAACTGATGACTGCGTCTGCGGTGTTGACGATGAGGCCACCTGCTGCGTGGAACAACCGCTCGCCAATACCAACAATGTCGGCATTAAGACAACTAAGCAAGCGTTTCTTGCGAATTGATATTTCATAATGTTAGCCTTTTAAAATGCATAATTTATATTCCGTGAAATCCAGCGTGGCAATACTACCATAACCCAAGAAAATCTTTATTAATAGCCACTTGGTGCTACCACGCAGCGTAAAACCAACACCACGAATATATCGGCCTTTGGGGCGATTCTAGCCTCAGACTGGTTTCTGCTGGAGAAGGAACGATGGTGCTGAACTTGATGAGCGCAAGACTATTCTCAGAAATAATCTTACCCTAAATCGATTCGCCATCCTTGCCATCTTCCGCAGGTGCTTCAAACCACTGCTCCTTGGGCACCCAAACTTTCTCCAGTGGATCGTTTTCATAGTGAGGCGACATGATCTGCACACCAAATTCGTTGAATACATCCTGAATATTGGCATGCAGCGCCGTCAGCGTGATTCGGCGAATTTCAGGGCGATCAACCTGTACACAGAGCCGGTATTCGACATAGAAGTCAGAAAGTGCGGTCTGCGATACAAATGGCTTAGGCTCAGAACGAAGCCCGGAGGTACTTTCGGCGGCTCGCATCAACATGGCGTGAACTTGTCGCCAGGGCGTGTTATATCCGATTGTCACGGTAGTATGCACAACTAATCCTTTGCCCTCGGCCAATCGGGATGAATTGAACGTCGTCGAACTGCCAATCAATGAATTGGGTACATTAACTTCTTCGCCACTGGATGTTCTGACCTTGGTCGAAAAAATACCCACCGTGGTGACCAAGCCCTCGATCTCGCCTATTTTTACATACTCCCCTTCACGCAAAACTCGGGAATAAATCATGATCAAGCCACTCGCCGCTTGCCCTACAACACCGGAACCCCCTATCGAAAGCATGATACCGACTAACACGCTCAAACCCTTGAATGCATCGGTATTACTACCCGGAAAATAGGGATAGGCCATAGCAAAAGCAAACAGCCAAAGTAACGTCTGAGACAGTTTGCGGGTCGGTTTAGCTGTCTCTTGAGCCATCCACGGTACAGTAACCGCCCCTGACTCGATCCTGGCAAAGAATGCTTTTAACAACCGCGACGTGAAGCGGGTGAGCAACACAATCAAAAAAACCACCAAAAGACCAGGCAAAGCACTTACGATAGCCGACAGGATCCCCTGAATAGTATCCATCAGGTAGCTGTGTAGTTTTTCGCCCCAGGGTCGGGTATAGGGAAAATGGCGCAAGCTAAAAGTCGCCCATTGGTAGCTCGCCACCATAACCAATGCCCATTTAACAAAATGAACCAGGAAAGCCAGGACATTCAACACTTGTTGCGGGTGAATGGCTACTGCCAGTTTGGCTTCCCAGGCTTGCATCCATTTTTGCAAGCGTTTTATTACCCCTCTTTCCACCCAATAGATGAGCCGGCAAGCCAGGTAGAAAAATACACTTGCGAGTACGGTAAATCCCATCCCTTTGAGCATAACATGAGTATTGCTCTGCTCCCTGGCCTCGCGGACGGCAATCTTTAGATTCTCTGCTGCATTTTTGACGGCTTCATCTACTGTCTCACCTGTAAGAGGATCCAGATCGATGGGTCTAATCTGGAATACCGCCAGGCTGTTCAGCTCGACAAAACGCCCACCCTCCGGTGTGGTGCGAATCGACACATGATCGTCGCCGCCTTTTTCCATGGCTATTTTGATGCGGTTACTGATGCCTATCGCTCGTTCCTCTTGAGTGAAGCCAAAAACTCCCGAACGAATCGTAAAGATATGACGATTCATGAAGTCAACTGACAAGGGTTCTGTAGAATTTTCCTTTGATTGAACGGCAAGCCCGGTTAAGCCGGTAGCCTGGGCCTCTTGTGCACAAGCAGGTAATGACCAGGTTGCGCCACTCAATAAGATTAGCGAGAGCAGTAATTGGATAAAAATAAGTCTAATTTTTTTCAATGTGGGTACAAAGCCAGCTGAAACGCTCCAGAAAAGAAAAGACAATATAGACAATACCCATAACCAGTAATTAATCAATCGGCGTAACGCTTCATTCACAAATCACCTCTTAAAATAACAAAATATCCAGCTTTCACTGGGCAATGACCCGTCCGGATTCAATCGCCTTCAGTAATGCCGCATGGTCTTTCACGGTCTGCTCGCCATAAGCTTCGGCCCAGTCGGAGAGCGCTTCGTCCAATACGTCTGAGCCACCACAGTATCCGGCAATAACCGCTGCATCCCCAGTTCTGGCGTGGGCGCGGGCCAATAGAATGCCTGCTCCTTTGGAAAAGAAATTAAACGGCGTACCAGAAAGCCATTCCATAGGAATAGAGCCCTTCAAGTTTTTCATTTGCCGTACATAAAATGGCCGGTCATCGATGGTGGTCCAGCCCAGCAATGGATCGCCGGAGGCTTGCAGCACCCGCTGTCCTAAAATAACGCGCTGGCCGTCGTGGGCGAATACCTCAGGCAGCGGCGGCAGATAGGGGGCATGGGCAGGCGGTAGGGCTTCTTTGACCTGGAGGAAAATAGGATCATTGTCGCCATTGCCAAACAGCAATGCGAGATAGGCACGGGTACCCACACTGCCTACACCTACAACGCGGTGTGCCACGTCCGCGACATGATAACGGTGGAGCATAAAGCGGCGCTCGGGAGACGCTGTGGTAGAATAGACATTGAGGGCATCAATGATTTTTTCCTTAGTTACCTCGTCGATACTGGTCAGTTCGGGAGCATTTACCTTAAAACGCCAAGCACCATTAACGGCTCTTTCAGCTACTTTGCCGAGCAAGCTGGCGTTATGCTGCTTGCGCGCCTTGTCGACGGCTTTTTTGATGATTGCACCCGACTTTGAGTCGACCTTTACGAGTTTCGGATCAAGGCGATCGACCACATTATGCAGGTACCAGAGATCGAGCACGCCCATAGCCTGTAGTGCTGCCATTTTCTGGCGATAGCCAGTCAAACATCCGGTAACAGCAAGACGCCGTTCGCGCCGGTTAAGGCCGTTTTCCCTGCCCAGTACGTTAATGCTGGCAATGAGCCGTTTCAGATCCCACTCCCAGGGGCCGATGGTGACCTCATCAAAATCGTTTAAATAGATGACCACATCCCGCTGCGGGGTGCCGTACAGTCCGAAATTGTTGATATGCGCATCCCCGTTCATCACCACATTCACGCCAGTAACCGGCGTACCTGCGAGATCCCTGGCCATTATCGCGACGGATCCGCGCAGAAAGGCGAAGGGCGATGCCGCCATTCTGCTCATACGCAGAGGAATTAAATGGGTCTGCCGGCCAGCATTAGTGGCTATAACAACATCCACGGGGTCGGGGCGATCTGCCGTCGGCTGCCAATTGGCATGGCTTTCTCTGGGCGTTTTCTCGCGCAGAGATTTACCGAATTCACGACGCTTCTCCCAAGGCTCGCCAAAATCACGAAAATCGCATTTAACCAGTTGTTTCGACGGATCGACAATGCCCTCGTGCGCTGCCGCCCATAGCAAGGCATCTGTCGCCTTTCTGCCTGGCTTTGTATGGGCAACCTGATCCGGTGTTTCAGTTTTAGCAGTATTCATTAGTAAATCTCCAATTGGATAAAAAATGTCTTACAAAAGGATGGACATAATTTCTTTTAGCAACTCTTTCAGTGGCATGATCGTCGCCACCAGGGGAAGAAATGGCAAAGCTGACGCTACAATCAGTCCTTTCACAATGCCCAGATCGAAAGGAAATGTTTTCATGTTGCGAATATTTTCAACGCTGGTCGACAGGTCTGCCAGAGATTGTATATCCCCCGTTCCCAACAGCGGTTCGTTTTGCTCATTGTCGCCGCGCAGCCATTTTTGGTCGAAAGCTCGCACATAAGCTGTCGCCAACACATCGTACTCCAGCAATCCCTTGCGTTTTACTGCGGCAAGCTTAGGCGTGAAGACCATCAACGGCCCCAGAAAGATGACGACATTCATTACTACAATCATCGCCATCATAAACTTGAATGAAACCAGACTTTCGCCACCGTATAAAACGCGGTTGGCGATAGACGCAGCCATTACCGAGGAAGTTGCCAGAATGATAACAGCGAACTTCGCCTGACCCAACCCCAGAAAACTCAATCCGCCGACATGATCAGGATGGGTGGGGAATAATTCCAGATCCAGTGTGGCAATACGCCGTAGCAAATTGGACCAGATGATAAAGCGCCAAAGCCATCGATATAAGAGTAACTGGAAAATCGGCGCGCTTACGCAATAATACCACCATCCTGCGGGTGTCAGTTCCATTCCCTCACCGCCCCTGATTTCGTGCCAAGAGTTTAGATCTGATGAGGACACAACGCCAAAGTGGCTTATATTTAGTACTATTACGATTGTAAGAATCACCAGTTCAGCAACGTACGACTCTTTCCAGCGTACTGCATCGGCAATCGTCTGGCGGAACTCAGACTGGTCTTTCTCGATGATGAGCCCGGAGGTAAAGAAATGCCGGATAACTACCCCAAGCCGGGGCGCTATAACCATCTCGGCTGCGACCAGTAATGGCATGGCCAGCAGTAAACGGGTATGCACGGCAAAGTCGTGCAGGAACGGTATTTGCACTGCATCGCCCAGCATCAGTCCAGCCTTGGCCGATAAGATCAGCAGCGGTAGCCAACAGATCACCGCCAGTGCTGCCAAACGCAAACCGAGAAACTTCGGGCCAGGTTTATTAAACCCCGCACGATTCAGACCTCTATCCAGTGGGCCACCATCGACTATAGAAAACTCGACTTCATTGTTCGATTCGTGCTGGTTCATGCTTGACAACTCCGCTAACGTAATTAATGAAAGGTAACTGTAACTTGAAAACACTCAAAAACATTTGATGAAATGGATTATAGTTTGAGACATTAGGTGAATCCTAATAAAGTATCAATTATTTATTGCAGGAACAGTTTTGGTCTCGATTGTCAAGGTTAAAGCCGCTCCTATGTAAGTTTATTTATTCTTGGGAATAACACGACTGTTGCCGGTGCAAGTGATTTCAAGATTGGCACATTCAATGCCTTGTGCCGTATAAGTCTGTTTATGGACGACATAGCCTTGCTGCCGCCATTGCTCGTTAATATAAGCCTCCGCAGCGTGAAGGGCATCGGGATGAAAAACATTATGCTCACCTATTTTACCGGCAAGTTCATAGACAGGTTTACGTAAGCGCTGCGTTGAAATTTCGTTCATTTTTTTAAGAGAATAAAGTGAAAAATTCATGGCTCCTCAGCCCAATCTTCTCAACAACTGCTCCGGCGTTACCCTACTTACCCAGAGCCATTCATGTAGGCATCCAGCAGGAGTGCGAGATTTCTTCCTTAACTTGGAGGCATTGGGATCAACGTCAGCGCGTCTTCAATTTGCTGACAGGTTACATTGATGTCATGCCGCTGTTTTATTAGCTGTTGCAACAACCTCACATCGGGGTTAACCAATTGCATCTTGGCGATCATGCTTGATAAATCTTCATTAACCGCCCAAGGATAGATAAGCCAACGCCATTCGCAGACCTTCCCGACATAAAAGTCGGGAATAAATTTGGAAACGATTTTGAGATGTAAGGCTGCTGTACGTATTTCGTTCACGGCACCACAGTGTAGAATATGCTCAATACCCATCTCAAAAGTATCACCGCTATCGCAGACATCATCCAAAAGCAGGACATTTCGTCCATTAACAGGCGCATTTAACGGGTATTTGACAAAGGCCTCTTGCTGCTTATAGGCGCCTTGATAATGCTCCATTTTGAAACCGGTTAGATCATAGAGTCCCAGCATATCTGACAAAAGCCTTCCCGGTATATAGCCGCCCCGTGCGATGGCGACGATGATATCAATCCTGAAATTTGCCTTACGCAATTGTTGAGCCAGTTGGCGGCATAAATCATAAACGTCTTCCCATGTAATTAACGTGCAGGGCAATTTTTCATGCATATCAAAACCTCGAAATTAGGCGCCATAATAAATGAAATAGTTATAGAGCCCTGAATTAATTAAGTACGTGTGTGCCGTGCGCGCCTTATTTTTCAAGGCGCGCACGGCACGCCCTACAGAAAATAATGTCGCTTAATCAACGAAGGTCTCTATACTGGTCAAGTCCGCTGTCATTGGCTACTGGCGTCACAAAAATGGCTTAACCGTGCGTTGAACGATAACGACCCGCTGATTATTCCATGGCAATTTTTAATATGTCATCTACCTTTTCCAGCCAGACAAACTGAAGTTGATTTCTGACCGCTTCGGGTATGTCGTCAAAGTCTCTTTGGTTGCGTGCGGGTAGCAACACTGTTTTTATCCCGGCTCTGGCAGCCGCAATGACTTTCTCTTTAATACCACCGACTGGCAATATCAGGCCACGAAGACTGATTTCTCCCGTCATCGCCACATCGCTTTGCACAATCCGTTCGGAAAAAGCGGAATACAAGGCGGTAAACATGGCGACACCGGCGCTGGGTCCATCTTTAGGGATGGCACCTGCCGGTACATGGACATGAATATCGTTTTTTTCAAATATTTCCTGGTTTAAACCAAGTTCGTGGGCGTGCGATTTAACCAGACTTAAGGCGGCTTGGGCGCTTTCTTTCATAACATCGCCCAATTGCCCGGTAAGAATCAGCTTACCGTTTCCGGGTACACGAGCGGCTTCAATAAACAGAATATCGCCGCCGACCGGTGTCCATGCGAGTCCTGTTGCAACGCCCGGAACGCTGGTGCGCATGGCGATATCCCTGTCAAATTTTTTTGCTCCCAAAATCCCCGGAAGTTGTTCGCTATCGATTTGCTCATTAACGACAATACCTTCAGCAATGCGCATGGCTACACGGCGAAATACCGAGCCGATTTCACGTTCCAGATTTCTGCAACCGGCTTCGCGGGTATAATCCTGAATAATGGTTTCTATGGCCCGGTCGGTGATGGCGCATTGTTCTGCGGTCAGGCCGTTCGTTTCCAATTGTCTGCCCACCAGATAACGTCTGGCGATCTGTGCTTTTTCATCCAGGGTATAGCCGGATAACTCGATCACTTCCATCCGGTCACGCAACGGCATTGGAATACTATCCAGTACATTGGCCGTGCCGATAAACATGACATGGCTTAAATCAAAGGGGACCGCCAGATAATTATCGCGGAAACTTGAATTCTGTTCGGGATCCAATACTTCCAGCAAGGCTGAAGACGGATCCCCCTGAAATCCTGATGAACCCAGCTTGTCCATTTCATCCAGCATAAATACCGGATTATTGGTGCCTGCCTTGCGAATGGATTGAATAATATTACCCGGCAGTGCGCCAATATAAGTGCGCCGGTGACCACGAATTTCAGCTTCGTCATGCGTGCCACCCAAGCTGGTACGTATAAATTCACGGCCGGTGGCACGGGCTATGCTGCGTCCCAAAGAGGTTTTTCCGACACCGGGTGGGCCGACAAAGCATAAAATAGGACTTTTTCCATTTGGGTTCAGTTTGCGCACGGCCAAAAATTCCAGTATCCGCTGCTTTATTTTATCCAGTCCGTAATGATCTTCATTAAGGATTTCCCGAGCTTTTGCTATATCAATAACACCAGCACTCGCGATCGACCACGGCAGTTCCGTCAGCCAATCAATATAAGTGCGAATCATCGAATATTCACCGCTGGCGTCGGGCATGCGCTGCAAGCGTCCTAGCTCCTTGCGTGCTTGTCTTTCGACCTCTTCAGGCATCTTGGCAGCAGTAATGGCGTTGCTGAGCTCTTCAATTTCGGCAATGTTTCCTTCGCCTTCGCCCAATTCTTTTTGAATCGCCTTCATTTGTTCCCGCAAAACAAATTCACGCTGCCGCTGCCCCATCGTTTCCTGGGTTTTCTCACTAATCTTGTTGGACAGTTTTAATACTTCAAGCCGATAATTGAGCAGTTCCAGAAGTTTGTCAATACGTTCTTGTATAGTAAACAGAACCAGTACCTCTTGTTTTTCTTCCGGTTTTGAAATCAGGTAACTGGCAATCAGGTCGGCCAGCATCGTCGGTGAAGTAATGGATTGAATGGCATTAACCAGTTCATTAGGTGCCTGTTGCGTTTGCATCAGCACATCCAGCGCTTTTTGTTTGAGCGTTATGACTCGCGCTTCAATATCTTTTGAGCTTACCTCAGGCTCTTCGTAAAGATCAATGCGGGCGACAAGAAAGGGGTAGCCCGGTAAAAACTCCTTCACACGAAAGCGCTGTAAACCCTGACAAACGACATGATGGGAACCATCAGGAGCCGTCAGGTAGCGTAAAATTTCTGCCAAGGTACCCACCACATGAAGACCATCAGCTCCGGGATCTTCATCCTGGTCACGTCGTTGCATGACCAGGCCGATTGGTTTCTCGGAGCGAACGGCCTGCTGCACAGCCGCAATAGAATTTTTTCGGCCTATCACCAACGGAGAAACGTTTTGCGGAAACAGCACGGTACTACGCATAGGCACAATGATTAGCGCATCATCAGGAATAGAGTGGGATTGCAGCGTCGTCTCCTCCGGCCCAATCTCTGAAGAGGATTCTTTACCGTCCGCCGCAGATCCCAAGAGCCTGTTTTTCAACTCATTTATTTTCATAAGAAATCCTTATATTTTCCGTAGTGAAATTAATAAACAACCATTCACAAATTCACGGGTGCCGATTTCGACATGCCCGGCGGGCAGTTCAATGCGCCGCTCAAATCGTCCATAGGGGATTTCCAGACGCCGTATATGCGACTCTGAGCTGGTAGGCAGATGGCGCTGTCCGGTAACCATTAAATGATTGCCTTCCAGAGTGATGCTTAGGTGTTCCGGGGCAACGCCAGGCAGCGCGATCATGATTTTGAATTCATAACGGGTTTCGTAGACATCAACCGGTGGCTCCCACGTAGGCTGTCTGACGTTAATAACGGCCGGCCTAAAGAACTGTCGATGCAGTCGGTCAGCCCGATCCACTATTTCGCAAGCTTCCGCCCACATCCAGGTTTCAAGATCACGTATTGGCATGAGGTTTATCTCGGGTTGTAAATTTACAATTGACTAGGCTTAAAGTTCTGGTGATTTAATTTAAGCTTTTTTTACAAACAGTCAATGAATATGTTTTTTATAGTACGAACTGATGAATAGCAATTTCATTTTTGATGGTTAACTGATTTTTAGAAAGTAAATTGTCTTCTAATGACAGAGTGTTAGGGTTGTTTAGCAAACGCTATTGAATTTTTTAAACAAGAAGCCATTAAAATTTACCTAAACGGATTTTTTCAATAACACAAAATAATTTCTATGGTAACTTGCTTTAGTAATGGGGTGCCCGATGCACATCCCACCCTGCTAAACTGTAGTATTGCGAAACTTGGAGAGTGTTATTTATTGCGAGTGACCCAACCCATTAACTTGAATGTTGTTTGATTTTTGGAGTGGATATGACCAGTCAGGCTTAAATTACATGACTAAAAAAGAAGCCAGGTAAAGTGCTCCTACGGTAATTACAGCCACTTTTATTTTGTCGATTAAAGACAATTCTTGCCAGTAAAGGCTGGTTTGGTTTTTGTATTGCGCCCATATTACTTGTACATTTTCTTTTGTGCGAGAAAAAAAGCCGGGCAGGACACGCCACAGATAATAAAGCGGTAATGCAACAATGCCCATCAGGATATAA
>SERZ01001567.1_pt1 | contig 12719 bp, 9 predicted proteins | sample 3171461 | NCBI WGS metagenome assembly SERZ01 (sample SAMN06051861, study PRJNA518727) | freshwater metagenome | biome: subpolar coniferous forest; feature: holomictic lake; material: water; isolation source: holomictic Lake 227, 6 m depth | place: Canada: near Kenora, Ontario | collected 2013-06-25... | reverse complement strand
TGAGCAGTTGCGAACGAAGGTAGAAAGCTTTCTCAGCAACGTGCAGCAAGCGGCGTGAGTAAGGTTCAGAATGCTGATGATTGGGCCGACGATGCCGAACGGCATCACCAACGGCGGCCACCGGCACCGTGACCATCTGGGAAATGCTGGTTCCTGCGGTCACGAGAATGTCACCGCCAATGGGTTATGATCACCCCGTCGCGTCGTGCCCGAGGCTTGGAGGTTGTGACGATCGGATCAACGATGATTTTCAGGGACACCATGCACGGTACACATCAGGATAGCCTCGCTGGACCTGAAACGCTTATCGGTGCAAAACTATCCGAAATAGAAGGAATTGGAGGGGCGCATGGCTGCCACGGCTTTCGGAGCAAAAACGATTGGCATGATCAAAAGCGCGGCTCCCCATTGTGCTGAATGTGGTGCAATATCAAGCTTAACAGGAAAGGGGATAAGTTTCGGATTAGGCATAGGACTGGGCAGCGCCTTGCCGTTCATACTCTTGGGCGGTGGCCTCTATTTGACATCTCATTTTATGAAGAAACATTTGCGTCGCGATATCTTGATGCATGCAGATCAAAATAGTCAGTGACTGCGAAGCTGGGAGACTATGGCGAGGTCGGTCACGATCGTTATCCAGCGTCAACCAAGGTGCCGCCAATCTGACATCACCCCTCTTCGTCCAAGCGAATCGCACCTCACCATACTTTCACGACAGCCATACCGAAGAAATACCCGCCGCAACCCGACCCAGACGCTCCGAATACGACACCGCCGCAGTGCGATATTCTCCCGCCACAATACATTACCCACAATATCACCAGAATATCTGATCAATATCGCCAGAAGATCACGACAAGGTCGTCATAGGGTCGAAACACGGTGAAGCACGGTCAAAATCACATGTGCAAATTCTGTGTAAAACAACCGAAAATCAGCGATTTTTCGACTGTGCCAGATATGTGTAAACTGGAAAAATGAAACAAAATCAATAGGTTGGCTGAAATGCCAATTCATCCTGCCCCTGAGGGGAATGGGATAACCTATTGAAAAGATTGGTGGGTGATGAAGGACTCGAACCTTCGGCCCGCTGATTAAGAGTTAGCCAGTATACTGGATTCGTGCTGAAAGATCAATATGTTATAGCACACTTTTTCAGGTGTGTAAAATACGTGTAAATCAACCGTGTGCTGGAGCAGCTAACTGACTTTGATGCCACTTTGATGAGAACATTAGGCAAACTTTGAAATCGACTTTGAAAATGGGTTGTGGCCATCCTGCTTATTTTATCGTGTTATGTCAGGTAGTTGGTAAGCGTTCATAATCTGGCTGATGAGCATCAGGTGTGATATTGCAACTATTTTCTCGTGTGGTAGAGCAGCTCACTTTTCTGAAGGGTCGTTGGGAATATCTTTTCGGTTATACCTCTGATGATTGTCTATAGTTGTGAAGGGTTGGAGACGGTTTGGGACGGTCAATGCCGTTGCTCTGATCCCGAGTTACCTTGAACTTTCCGCTGCTCCGCTATCGTGGCCTTGTAGGCTGCCAATACGTGCTCATCGGGTATCTGGCGAGCCGTCTTCCCATCGGATGAACGGATGTTGATCACCACGATGTGTGTGTCCGAGTCGATCTTGAAAAGCGGGTCAGAGGCTCTGGGTGACGAAGCTACCTTTGATGAGGCTGCCCGGCTTTCTGCATCCGACTGGCTGGCGTCTCGTTTATCTGGCTGCGCCACCGTCATAGAAGCGGGTGGATCAGCTGCCGCGTTGTAGGAATTGAGGAGGCGCGGGACCGTTGTCATGGGCGCCGCAGATACGCCAAATTGTGTCGATAAGCCGATCATCGGATTTCTCCCCTCGCACGCCCCTTCTGGTACGGATGGTGAAAATTCTATCGCATTTTCGGAAAAAAGTCGAGATGAATCACTGAGCTTGCCCCCTGCCGTGCCCAGCCTTTTCCACCCTTCCTAAATGGCTCTGTTCGGGTAGCCCATGATGCCGATCACCCTGGAGAGCACACTTTGAAGCTGGGAGCAGAGAATATGGATTACTGCTAATGGTCTTTAAATGATTCTGCAATTTCGTGAAATTCCACCAGCACCTGCGAAAATGCATCCACTACATCGGGGTCGAAATGCTTTCCCCGACCCGCATGAATGATTTCAACAGCCTGCTGGTGGGAAAATGGTGGTTTGTATATCCTGCGGCTGATCAGGGCATCGTAGACATCGGCAACCGCCATCAGGCGCGCAGAAAGCGGAATGTCGGTACCGGCCACCCCCTGCGGATAGCCGGTGCCATCCCACTTCTCCTGGTGTCCGCATGCTATTTCACAGGCGAGACGGAGGAAGGAGTTGTTTCGGTCGCCGGGTTCCTCCTCGGCGGCAAGGATCGCGTCCCGGCCCAATGTGGTATGCGTCTTCATGATCTCGAATTCTGCGTCGGTCAGTTTGCCGGGCTTCAGAAGAATTGCGTCGGGGATGCCGACCTTGCCGATATCGTGCAACGGGGCGGACTTGAACAGCAGGTCAATGGTGCGTTCGTCGAGCGAAGAGGCGAAGGCGGAATTCTCTCGCAGCCGTTCAGCCAACACCCGGACATAGCGCTGGGTGCGCTTGATGTGATTTCCGGTTTCGTTGTCACGGGTTTCCGCCAGCGAGGCCAGGGCGCGAATGGTGACGTCCTGAGTATGGGCCAATTCCTGAGTCCGTTGGGCCACCCGCCGTTCCAGGTCCCGGTTTTGCTCGCTCAGCCTACGTTGGGCCTGAACCAGGGCGATGTGGGTCCGCACCCTGGCTTGTACGACCGGAGGTGAAATCGGCTTGGTAATATAGTCGACGGCGCCGACGTCGAAGCCGCGCGTTTCATCGTGGGGCTGGCCCATGGCCGTCACGAAGATCACCGGCACGCCGGCGGTCGTGGGATCACGCTTCATTTGTTCACAGACGGCGATTCCGTCCATTCCCGGCATCATAATATCGAGCAAAACCAGATCGGGCGGTGCTCCCGCCGTCATCCGGGCCAGAGCGCTGGGACCATCTTTGGCGACGCTGAGGGTGTAGGAGTCCCGTAGAAGGTCGGAAAGAACCTTCAGGTTGATCGGTTCGTCGTCGACAATCAGGATTCGAGGTTTCTGCTCGGTCATCGAACGATCTCCAGCCAATGGGTAAGAGTCTGACGCAAGGGTTTCAGCATGAGAGCAGCTTCCTCGAAATCAAAGGCTTCGGCGAGACGCGCCACCTCCGCCGCTGCTGACGCAAGCTGGGATTCGACGAGAAGCACTGAGAGGTCTGCCGCCAGCGCGCTGGCTTCGGGGTCGAAATCTTTCAGCAGCACTTCGAGACGCGACAGCGTTTCCTCAGCTAGCCGCAGCCGTTGTGGATCGGGACGCGGCATCTTAGCATCCTCAAGTTCTGGCCGTGGCGAGGCAAATGAAAGGTGAAGTGCATCCCGCCGTTCCAAACCGCTTGCCGCAACCTCGGCGATCTGGCAGGGGACGGAGAACCAGAAGGTGCTACCAGTTTCCGGAACGCTCTCGACCCCGATCCGTCCTCCCATCAACTCTACAATCTGGCGGGAAATTGCCAGCCCGAGACCGGTGCCGCCGTAGCGCCGGGTGCTTGAGCTGTCGACCTGATTGAAAGCTTGAAACAGGGTGGAGATTTGCTCCCTGGTCATGCCGATGCCACTGTCGCGAACCGTTATGGTCAGATCGTAAAGACCATCGGCCCGGATGCCGCCCCCGACCACCACCATCACGCTGCCTCGGTCGGTGAATTTAACTGCGTTGGTGACTAGATTGAGCAGCACCTGACCGATCCGGATCGAATCGCCGATTAGCATCCGGGGTAAGTCTGGCGCACGGTCAACGGTCATGTCTAGGGTCTTTTCGAGCAACCGGGGCTGAACCAACGATAGTGCCTCGCTCACCACCCGGTCGATCTCGAACGGGGCGTTCTCGATTTGCATCCTTCCGGCGTCGATCTTGGAGAAATCCAGAATATCGTTGACTATCCGTAGGAGATTGCGGGCGGCGGTTTCAATCTTGCCGGTGTAATCATGCTGCTGTGCCGTCTGTAAGGTTTTCAACAGCAGGTGCGTAAAGCCGAGCACGGCGTTCATCGGGGTGCGAATTTCATGGCTGATGGTTGCCATGAACTGACTTTTCAGGCGGTTAGCGGCTTCAGCCGCTTGCTTGGCTTCCGTCAGTTCGGCGGTTCTCGCTTGCACCTGAGATTCCAGCTGCGCACCGTGGTTAGCCAGCTCATCCTTGAGCTGCGTTAGTTCGGCAAAACTGCGACCCACCCGGGCCTGCATACCGTTGATGCCCAAGACAAGAACTGCGAATTCCTCGGTATCGTGGAACCTTGGAGTAGGCAGCGGCGGGGCTGCGAAGTCCTGGCCAAGGCGCTCGACATGTTGCGCCAGCTTTTCGACCGGTTGCGCCACCAGATGACGGATCGCCCACATCAACAGCAGGCCGAGACCAAGAATCTGGATCGCCTCAAAAACGAAGATGCCCAGTAGCTGAGTTTCGAGGGTATGGCGCAAAGCCCCGCTGTCGGCTTCCAGTTCCAGGACGCCCAGTGGTTCATGGGGCCCGGCGGACTCTGGGGCGGCAATCGGCATCGTCAGGGTGAAGCCACCGCCCGGAGGGGCGCCGGTGTCGAAAACGGGATTCTCGGCACCACCACCAAGGTCGGCTTGTAGGCGCGCGCGGGCGACACCGGGGAACCGGACGATGCTTTTCAGCTGCCCCTTGATGCCTTCGGTGTCTTCATTCCACACCGCACCGGCCAGCGGCCGTTGAAACGCTTCAGCGATTGCAGCCAACGTTCGTTTCTGGCTGTCGGCCTCCCGCTGGTAGGACAGCCAAGTCTGGATACCACCGAGAACGGGTATCAAAGCCACAAACAGGGCAAGCAACCACAGCATGAGTTTGGCGACCAATCGCCACCGACCCGGCATCCCGAAAGATATCAGATGGCGTCCGGCGCTCATGGTTTCTGCCAGTCCTTCATGCCGTAGCGGGCTAAAATGGTCGCCAGTTCGCCCCGCTGACGCAAACTCTCCAATCCAGAGGACAACAAAGCCGCCCAAGATTGGGATTGGGGTGCGAGCGGCGAGAAGGCGATGAAAACCTCCGAAGGGCGGCCAAGCGAAACGATGTCGATCTTGTCGGTCAGATTGAGTTGACGAACAAGATAAGACAGGACCACTGCGCTGTCGATCACCAGATCGACCCGCCCAGATATCAGCTTTCTCAGATTAGCCGCCCCGACATCGTCCCCGGTATTGAACTGGATGTGATTTTTGGCGCTGGCGTTGGCTTTCAGATAAGCATCGATCTCGCCGCCATCGTAATTATAGTCGGCTATCACGGCGATCCGGTAAGCGTCGAGTGACGACGGCCCCTCATAGCGGAAGCTGGCGCCCTTCAGGACCGCGAAGCCGGTGTCATCCAGTGCCGTCGGAACCGGGCCGTAAATCAGATCGGGCGCTTCTCCGGGCTGGGCGCCGACCACACCCTCAATGCGGCCCTTGCGCACCTCGGAAAGGGCCCGGCTCCAGGGCATGGTGCGATAGTCGATGGTGTATCCGGCCGGACCGAAAATGGCGCGGGCGATCTCGATCAGAAAGCCCGGCTTGTCCGAGTCCGGCTCGCAATTGTAGGGGCACCAGACATCGGCACGCAATTTGAGGGTGTCAGCCCGCCCGTCCGGCACCAATGCCAGAAAGGAAATCATGACGAGTACGGCCACCACCGCGGCTGGCCGTCCCTTGCGCGCTAGTCCGTTCATCCCAGCGTCTCCCCTTCGGTTGGCTCGGGTCCCGGTCGTGGTTCCGGGTTTGACCATTGGTCGAGCATATGGCTGATTCTGTCGAGGGCGGCGACCGCCTCTTCAAAATCGTAGCAATCGGCGTGATGAGCCATCGCCGACGCCAAAGACGCGGCCGGCGTCACCGCCAGCAGGTGGGAAACAATGCCGGCCTGTTCGCCTGCATCCGGATCGCCATCGGCCAGCAGCGGACGCAGCCGGGCGATCATGTTTTTCGCGTGGTCTATCTGCTGGCGGTCGGGAACGGCGCAGCGCTGGCTTGGGGGGCCAGCGACCGGCGGCGCGATGGTCGGTTCGGCCAGTACCGCCACCCCCACGATGACGACATCCAGGGCTAGTGCCAGTCGTTCGATCAAATCGCCACGCACTCCGGCCCCGCCCTCGGCAGCACCCCGCTCCAGCTCTCCCGCCAGACGGGAAACCTCCAGGGCGCCGATGGTTGCGGCGGTGCCCTTCAGGGTATGAGCGATCCGGCTGACTTGATCCCAGCGCTGCCCGGTCACCGCGTCCCGCAGTTTTTCCGCTCCGGTGGACTGGCTGTTGCCGAATTCGAGCAAAATCCGCCGTAGCAGGGCGAGATTGCCGTTCACATGCCGCCTAGCAGCGCTCACATCAATTCCGGGCAGGACTTCAGGAAACGGCGTCGAGAGTTGGGCCGGGACTGGAAGAACGGAGCAGGTGCGCCGGGTGACCGTTCTCGCACCGACGCCAGATAACGGCCGATCCGGCGTGGTCAACCAATGGCGCAGTGCCGAATAGAGGGCGGGAGGCGAGATTGGCTTGGCCACATGATCGTTCATGCCGGCGGCGAGGCAGCGTTCGCGGTCTCCTGCCATGGCGTGGGCGGTCATGGCGATGATCGGGAGTGTGGTCAGGCCCAGGTCGCGACGAATGATGCCGGTGGTCTGGTAACCGTCCAGTCCCGGCATCTGAATGTCCATCAATACCGCGTCGTAATCGTGTTTGCGCAAAAGCGACAAGGCTTCGTCGCCGCTGGTGGCCAAACTAATATCGACTTCGGTCAATTCAAGCAGGCCGCAGGCGACTTGCTGATTGATGGCGTTGTCTTCAACCACCAACACTCGCCAGCCACGCAGAACCGGAATGTCATCCTCGGATTGCCCTCCCGATGAGCAGCCAACTCCGGCCGCTTGCAGAGGCCTATCGAATGCATGCATCAAGGCGTCGAACATAGTCGAAGGCGTCACCGGCTTATCCAGAACCGCCGAAACCCGCTCATCCCCCAAGGCATCTTTCACGCTGTCGCCGCCATAGGCGGTGATCATGATCACGCGCGGATTTAGCCCGGAGAGGCGGTTTATGCGGCGCAAGGTTTTGACGCCATCCAGGTCGGGCATCCGCCAATCGAGAATCACCACTTCGACCGGGTCTGCGGTTCCGGCTGCCGCCGTCTCCAGACGGGCGAGCGCGGACACTCCGCCATCGGCCAGTTCTACCGTCAGACCGAAATTTTCCAGCATGTCGGCCAATATCGAGCGGATCACCTCGCAGTCGTCGACCACCAGCACCCGCTTTACCAGCACATCCTCGGGCAGCCGGATCGGCGGTGGTGCCTCCTCGGCCACAGGACAAGGAACCCGGAAGTGAAACCGGCTGCCGACCCGGGCGGCGCTCTCCACCCCGATGTCACCCCCCATCAGTTCGACAAGCTGGCGGCAGATGGCGAGACCTAGGCCGGTGCCGCCGAAGTGGCGAGTGGTCGAACTGTCGGCCTGGGTAAAGGGCTGAAAGAGACCGGCCAGCTGGTCTGGGGCCATGCCGATGCCGGTATCCTGAATCTGGAATTCCAGCAGGCAGGTGCCGTCGGGCCTGGGCTGGCCACGTACCGTCACGACGACCGAACCCCGCTCGGTGAACTTGACCGCGTTCGACAGCAAATTCAGGAGCACTTGACTCATGCGCAAAGGATCGCCGAGAACAGTGACCGGCAGGCCGGCGCCAAGATCGATGCCCAGTTCCAGGTTCTTCTCCCTCGCCTTGGGCTGAACCACCGTGGCGATTTCCTGAATCATGCCCGACAGTGAAAACGGGATTTGCTCGATGATCAGCTTTCCCGCCTCGATCTTGGAGAAATCCAGAATGTCGTTGATGATCCCGAGCAGGTTTCGGGAGGAACTCTCGATCTTTTCCAGATAATCACGCTGACGGGGGGAGAGCTCAGTGCGCATCAGCAGATGGGTCAATCCCATCACCGCGTTCATCGGCGTGCGAATTTCGTGACTCATGTTGGCGAGGAAATCGCTCTTAAGCCGGTTGGCGCGCTCAGCTTCCTCTTTAGCCGCCGCAAGTTCCTCCTGTGACCTTTTTTGATCAGTGATGTCCCGGAACACCGACACCGAACCGACGATCCGCTCGCCCTTGTGCAACGGCACCGAGACAATCGAAATCGGAAATTGGGTGCCGTCGCGGCGAATGAAACTATCGTTCTCGGAGCGAAAGGTTTCCCCGTTTCGCACCTTGTCCAGAGCCGGACATTCCTCACGGGCTACAGGCCGGCCATGCCAATCACGATAATGTACGGCATCGTGGAAGCTGCGGTCGCCCAGTTCCTCCTGCCTCCAGCCCAGCAAGCGTTGCGCTTCCGGGTTGAGGAAGGTGCAAAGGCCCTCAGCATCCATTGAGAACACACCTTCGCCCATGGCGTCCGTGATGCTTTGGAGGAAAGTGCGTCGCTCGACGAGTTCACTCTCCAGCGTCTTCTGTAGAGTGATGTCGGTTCGTATGCCGATGAACTGCGCGATTTTTCCCGAGGCGTCCATGAGTGGAACTATCGTCGCTGACACCCAGTATAGGTGTCCGCTTTTCGCCCGATTACAAATATCGCCATGCCAGACCTTGCCGCCGCGAATAGTCTGCCACAAATCCCCAAACAATGCAGGAGGGTGCAGCCCTGAATTCACGATGCGATGGGTAAAACCGATCAGCTCCTCGCGGTTGTATTCAGAAATATTACAAAATTTTTCGTTGGCGTAGAGGATCACGCCATCTGCGTCGGTGATGCTGACGATGGCGTGCTGGTCGAGAGCGAACTTCTGATTTTCCAGTTCTCGCTGGCCCTTGATGAACTCCTCGATCATTTCGGCCATCAGTCGCGAAAGCCGCTCCAGGCTGTTGACGTCGTCTCCAAGAACGGCAAGACCATGACCTCCCAAAAGAGTGTTGGCCGTTTCCTGCAATAAACGGATAGCTCGGGTCTGGGCTTCACCGTCCTTGCGCAGGCGCTCGTTGACATCCAACAGCTCCTGGGAACTTAGTTGCAGCGAGCGGGCTCGCAGGCTCAAGTCACGGTCGAACTGGTCGTAGCTCGAACTGATCCTGCCCAAAAGCGGGCGGAGGCCGGTCAAAATTTTAGTGGCCGTCGGAGAAACGGCGACTACGGCGGCCAACGCTTCCAACTCGGCCAACGCCCCCTCGGCCTCGTCCGGAGTGCTGAGACCGATGACCCGCTTCAACTGGCTTTGCAACAAACGGTTCATCGGTGCAAAAACCTGTCAGGACTCAGTCAGTAGAGTCACGGTCATGGTCTGGTTATGCAATTTGCACTCCTTCATTCCTTCCATCGGGCATATCTCGCCATATGAATAGAAGCCGGTAAGAGTAAAGCCGGCCCCAACCTGATCGGCCACCGCAAGGATTTCATCGTCCACTTGATCGCCCATCACCAGCTTGCGGCCAACGCAACTAACAAGAAGCGCCAGCCCGTTCTCACCAGCATCCACCAGACGCCCAAGACTGGCTTGCGCCGCTTTTTCCGCACCATCGATGAGAGCGCCAGTGCTGGCATGCATCAACCGCAGATAGCCTCTTTCGTCGACTGCGCCAGCCAGGATCAGGCTACCGGCAGCCTCGTCCACCCCAAGAATGGTGCGGATGAGGCCGAGAGTTGAGTGGTTCTCATTCAGCATTTCCAGGGGATAAAGCAGGCCGGAGGCGGGGAGGCCTGAGGCGTAGTCGCCGAGGTAGCGCTTGTAAATGGCAAGCGCCGACTCTCCATCCAACTCATAGAGGATATTGCCGCTGGCCCTTGTGATCTTGCGTGTCGGCCCGAACGGCTCCCAACCACCGAACGAACCATGGCCAAAGCGAGCGCCGCCACCATAAAAGCCCACCGCCACAACCTCTCGGTCGGAGACGCCCCCCGGTCCAAGGGTCCAGGTCAGCCGGAAGGCACCGCCATCGCCTGCGAGCCCGCCCGAAACCGGCACCGAAGAGTCGATCTCCGCAGCCAATCCGTCGATGAGCGCGCTGCCGTTGATATCCAGCCCGCAGCCGAATACCAGCACAGCCGTCAGATCGTCGGCCGCCAAGGACCGTCCCAGTTCGGCGCCACAAGTATAAGAGGCGGTAAGGTTCTCGACCCTTGCTGAAACCGCCCGCACAGAGGTTCCGCTGTCGAACCGCACTGCGGTGACGACACAGCTCTCCTCTTGGATCCCGCCCCTCGTGATCTCACCCGCACTGCTGCATCCGGCGAGTGCTGCACCCGGAAACGCCTCGGTCAGTGTCCGTACGAACTCCGGCGCGCCAAACCTTCCCACTGCTCCAAAGACCAGGACCAGATTCCACGGTGCGGAAGAGACGTTGCGCAGCCCGTCTGTCAAAGACTGTGCGGATCCAATGACCGTCTGCCATATTTTCATACGGGGCCTCTTTCGCTGGATATCTCGGTGCAGGCCGAACCGTAAGCCGCCCCGATCTGCTTGATTTAAAGTATCTGTAGCACGATATGTCCCGCCGTTTAACGCCCAATCAATGCTGCCAAGTGGGCCATCATCACCACCGCCCTGGTGAACAACCGCAACCGAAGAAGCCGATTGATGAATATTTACACAAAATTTATTGCGCGGGCCAATTCTAAGCCCAGTACCAGCAGCCAAGCCAGCATGGTAATCGCTACGGCCGCAGCAGCGATATCCTTGATGATACCGATTTTTTCGTTGTGTCTGGTTTCGACAAAGTCACAAAGAGCCTCGATGGCGCTGTTGAACATCTCGGCCATCACGACGAGAGCCGTGGCAACAACGAGCAAGAGGCTGTCTAACCATTCGTGCAGCCAAAGGGTAGCGGCCAGCATGGGCAGGAACACCGCCAGCTTCCATGCAACGCTGAAATCGAAGACCACGGCGTAGCGTAACCCCGAACAGATCGTGCGCAGTTTGCGCAGGGGACGCCAGCCGGGTTCGCCGGTGCCGAGGAACTTATTGCGCATGGTTCATCCTTTCTTTAATTGGCAGCATCCACAACGACAATCCAGCCCCCCAGAAGGCGGACGCGACTATCCCGAACAACAGGTCGCTGGGGAAATGCATCTGTAGATACAGGCGTGACCAAGCCACGAGCAAGACCAGCGCCTTCACTGCCTACTTACAACATCAAGGTCTAGGCTACAGTTTTCCGCTACGAACTCGGGTTCGTGATTGGCTATGTCGAGTTGGGTAAAGCCCTGAAGGCCGATCTTACGGTTTCGACCATAAGTGCTTGGACTACATACTTCCATATACGACTGCAGAGGGGAGAAATCATCAACGGGTTGGTTAGTGTAGGAGAAGTTTTCAACGATACTCCGGCACCACCTCGCTCAAGACGCTGGAAGCCGGTTGCCGCTACGCGGATACAGTTCGCAAGCCGTCTTCCCGCACACTTTTACCGAGGTTACAGCTATTCGCAGAACCTCGGTAGGGGCTACCTTGCGTTGTTGTTACTCCTCGTCTTCCACAATGAAAAGCCGATTCCGGCGCCCAGAATAATGAAGGTAATTGCCAGTGATATCATGGCAGGGAACTTTTTCAGGCCCAAGAGGTCGGCAATGAACAGCTTAGAACCAATGAAGACCAGCAGGACAGAAATCGCATACTTCAGATACTTGAACCGGTCCAACATCGCCGACAGTGCAAAATAAAGCGCACGCAGGCCCAGAATGGCAAAAATATTTGACGTGTAGACTATAAATGGATCGGTTGTTACTGCGAAAATTGCTGGCACGCTGTCAACTGCGAATATAACATCGGCGACCTCAATTAGCACCAGGGCCAGAAACAACGGGGTAAGATAGATCACAGGCTGGCCGCCGGCCATATCTGGCAGGCGCACAAAAAAGTCGTGACCATGAAGTTTTTCAGTGACTCGGAAATGTCTATTCATAAATCGAATTAGTGCATTATTAGCAAGGTCTGGAACGTGGTCCTGAACCAGAATCATTTTGATGCCGGTGGCAATTAAAAAGATCGCAAAGACATCGAGCACCCACTCAAGTCGATCGACCAAAGTCGTACCAAGAGCGATCATAATCGCGCGTAGGACGACAACTCCGAGTACACCCCAAAACAATACACGGTGCTGGTACAGTCTGGGGACGGAGAAGTAAGAAAATATCATTGCGATAACAAAAATATTGTCAAGTGCAAGTGTCTTCTCAATTACAAAACCAGTAAGATACTCTAGGCCTGATTGAGTTCCGAGCGTCCACCACACCCATCCACCAAAAATAGCGCCAATTGCGATGTAGCCAGCCGACATTACGCAGCTCTCTCGCACGCCAATCTCGTGATCATCCTTGTTCAGGACACCGAGATCGAGAACCAGCAGGCAGACTACTACTGCAAAGAATGAAAACCACATCCACAGTGGTTTGCCCAGGAACTCAGCAATTATGGTATCCATCACAGCACACAATCCTTATCAACTGCATAGGGAAGCCGTGGCCTTCGTGGGAGTTCTGCTAACCTAGTAAACCAAACCTATCACATTGCCGCCGCCAGTTCATCATGGCTTTCCAACCCACCCACCGGACCCGCTCACTCACCCACCCCCCCAGATTTTCAACCCCCCTCCCCCATCCTTCCCTAGATCTAAACCG
>SERZ01001566.1_pt1 | contig 12723 bp, 6 predicted proteins | sample 3171461 | NCBI WGS metagenome assembly SERZ01 (sample SAMN06051861, study PRJNA518727) | freshwater metagenome | biome: subpolar coniferous forest; feature: holomictic lake; material: water; isolation source: holomictic Lake 227, 6 m depth | place: Canada: near Kenora, Ontario | collected 2013-06-25... | reverse complement strand
TGAGGGCCTCAGTCTGAAGCCGCGCAAAGAACTGACGGCCCAGGATATTCAGGACATGGTTGCAGCATTTGCCGATCCGGCCATAAGAGCCAGATCATATTGCGTCAGCCTGGAGCATGAAAAAACGAAGTAGTCAGCCGCAGTCTTCCTTTATGAGCAGTGCATGCGGTTCGTATCAATGGTCACAATCTGCGCTTTTGAACCCCTGTCCCAACTCGTCCCTGTTGAGGGAAGGAAATCGCAGATTGTGACCATTCACTCATCATTTTCGTTATTTTCATTATCAGATAGGAAATTCAGCGTATCAATCAAAGTGGTCTTTCCTTTAAAATTAAGGTAGTCGATAATACCATTTATGGCTTCTACAGACTTCTTATATCGTATTCCCACCATATTTGCTTTCATGAAGGGAAGATGATAGTTAAGTTTCACAATAATTTCATTTGTTTCGCCACTGTCGTATGGTAGAAATTGTTCATCACATTTTCGATATCGCAAAAGGAAAAGTAGAAGGCTTAGACAAGTAAAAAATTTTGGTGTGTAGTGGTATTTTGGTTTATCGATCTCATTAAGCAAAGCGTTCATGAATATTGTTGTTGTTGTACCATGCAGTGCTTCCTGACCATTGCTGCGCAACGAAAGAATATTCTTGATCGCTCGTATATTCTGCATTGGAAAGACATTTCTTTCGCGGATATCTTTGGCAATATACTCAAAAATCGCCTGAATGTTGCTGGTATCCATTAATGATCTGCTACCAGCCTCACATGTTGTTCCTGTTGCGGTTTTATATTTAATATAGTTCATGATACAGTTATTTACATTGTCGGGCGTTGCTCCATAAAGCCATGTAGCTCTGGTTATCATTTTGCGTGTTTCTTGAGTATTCCAACTTCGAATTTTTGATGTGTGAATCTGCAATGCTACAGAAAAGCGGGCAATCAGGTTCTCACCTACTTGAGAACCTGGCAAACCATTCTGATTTAGTACAGGCAGATTTACTCTACTTCCGTCTGGAAAAGAATAGGGTTTCTGTGTTTTCAAAAAATCATACATCTGCTGCAGACGTATAGTGAAAATTTTTGTTTGTGGTGTTGTTTGCTCAAATTCATTGACCAACTCATCAATTCCGTTCCAAATACCAATTGCTGGATGTGGTGTCAGCTCTTCAAGAGGCGGCCATCCTTTGGCATCTGTTATCAGCTCTTCCGCTTGGCAGGGTCGCATTGTCTGATAATCTACAAAAACACTTCTCCCATGCAGAAAAGATGTATCTTCCGGTTTTACTTCCATGTGCGCCATACCACTGGCCGGGCGAATACGAACATGAATATCTACGGGCATCGTTTTAGGGGCAGGTACTGAAAAAGGGAAACTCAGTAAACGAAATGGTGTTTCTTTGGTCCGTTGTTCATTAGTATCATTTGACCACAGCGATAGTTGTTTTTCGCTTTTAATCCCGCTTTTAATTTCGTTTTCAATTCCACTTTCATACCAAGTGTCGGCAAATTTTCTGCAATAACGTATTGCACTGCCGAGAATAAATTCCCGGATAATTTTCTGGTTCCTATTCACAGACTGCAGAGCCTTTTCACAATTATCGGCAGTTCTGACAAAATGTCTCACAAGACTGGCTCCGGCAATGGATAGTCCATCAGCAGGTCTGCATACTTCACTATCCAGGATTTCAGTGCTACCCACAGGTTTGAGCAGGTCTTCATGCCGACCATCACGGGCGATGACAATATCTATTTTGCGAGAATCCTCCTGAATCTCGAAACGCCCTTTGATTGGTTCAGGATGGTATTCCATTCCCCCCTTCACATCTGGTGCGTCAACCAGCGGGAATGTTTTATATCTCCCGGATTCTCGTTCCTTAGCCAATAAAAAGTATTTGGGCAGCGTATCGAGATAGGTTGGCTCATTGTTGTTTAATCGTTCTTGAAACAGCACAGCGCCCTGAGCAATAGCTTCGCTGCCGGGGTTTAGCCAGATATGTCTCACCTCGCAGGTATCCCACGGTTTTTCGGTGATTAGACCATGAGCTTTTAAAACTGGCAGACAACTTTTTAGCCATGATGGCATTGCCGATGGCGCCAAAGGTCCGCAGACAACCATCCCTATCATGCGACCAGCCGGGTGATTCTGAAGAGAATCAATGACCAAATTTGTTAACTGCTCTGGCCAGGTACTATCAGATGGTTCGCTTCCCTTGAAATTACAAGATGATTTCAAAATTGATTGAACCCGTTTGGATGGACCGCCGTTAACCAGTTCCATTCTATCCTTGAATTTCTGACCATCCGGGGGCCATAAAGCGTATTTCTCATTGTGACCCCATACCTGCTGCAGATTTTCATTTTGAAAATCTCTCCCAGCCAGACTTAGCCAGACCTCCGGAAATTTGGTGAATGCCTGCCAAAAAGCGCCGTCACCGCCCTCACGAGTGCTTGAACATTGTTCTTCAAGAAATCGGCCGATCCAATCGTAACCAACAAGAGGGGAAAGATTGCTTTGCCGTTTACGGCGGGGCAGTACATAGTCTATTTTTTCGTGGTTCTCAATCGCCAAAAGAAATGTCACGCACTCAATGCCATCCGGACCAAGATACAGCACCAGTAAAAAATCATCAGGATTATTTTTCAACACGGATATCATCATTGGACCAGCCTTATGGAGCCAGACAAGGGCTGCGGCAACAGGTCGCCAGAGGAGGCTGACTTCATTTCTAATTTGCCGTTTTTCAAGCTCACGCTTCATTTCGGACAGCAAGTTTTCCTGGCCGTATTCGTCAAGGTCGTTGGGGATCGTTACGACATAAGAGAGTTTTTCTATGCTTTTCTTGGGTGCAGACAGGTTGATAATATGAGTCGCCAAAATTTTAGCGAGAGGGAATGATACACCGCTACCTACTTCCCAGCGGGCCTGACTGTCGCGCGCTTCAACAAGGGCGCGCCAAACGCAGGATACCGGCGCTCTGCGCAGGTGCTCCCCTTTCTTTATCCATGCTTCAGGAGGCCATGGAAGACCGGAATGGATTCGCTCTTCTCGTACTTGATTTCCAGTGATGATTGAGCCACGAGGATGACCAGGTAGAAGCGCACAGGAAAGAGAAAAGATATGGTCTTTGATAATTGTACCATCAGATCCGGAGACTATGTCATCCAGCCCAAAGGTTGCACAACCAATTATATTTGATTCGTTACTGTTCATAGGATCATTTTTTCCAGTAATGTATTCAGGACAGTGTAAATATCTTCTACAGCCCTTATCCACTCACCAGGTTTTGTAGGAACTGTGACCAAATATAAACTGTCATTTTCCGATGCAATATCCGATTTAATGGCATCAATGCTGCTGCATAAAACAAGACCGTACAATTTTGGAGCGAAAGGGATTCTGGCCATGTTCAGAAAGCTTTGATGCTGGGTTAAAGCCTTTTCAGCAGATTCTCCTATATCATTAGGGATGAAAGATGATGATGATGCGGCTGTATGAACTGCCCAGATAATAAGAACTTGTGGCGATACCTCCCGGCCCAGTGGTCTTAGCACCAGGTAGAGATGCCCTCCGGTAGCACCAAGATACTTTGCAATTGGATGATATTCCGCCTGTTCCTGATGCACGATTTCCAATACCCACTGATTCGAGAGTCGATTAATGAGCAGTGGGCCAGTTTCACTACCGGCAGCGGTTCGACAGCCAAGTATTTGTTCTTCCCTTATGCGCAGAGAACCTTGATATATCTCTGTAAGTTTGAATCCATCGCATTTTTTTTGAAGAGACCTGATGGCGACACTGATTAACAGACGGGCTATGTCTGCCCATGTACGGGCCTGCCAGTCCCAGAAACAATCTTTTTCCTGTTCTTGTCGTAGAAGTCGTTTATACCAATACCATACTTTCCGGTATCGGATATCGTTAAGCAACACATAATTGGGCGGTGTCGCAGGATTGGGTGCGGTGACATCCAGCAACTGCGGTGACAAATGGAGCTGTACACAAAGCGAAGCCAGAAGTCGGACGCATTGAACACGAGTAGATGTCACATAGGCTGGATTCTCAACAAATGCATTTGCAATATACCGTTTTCCTACATGATTGCAGCGCAAGAGAAAATCTTTGAGGATACGATTTTCATGCAGGTTATGCGTTTCCTGCCGTGCAATCGCCAAGAGTCTTTGTCGCGGGCCAGCTTTCTCAGCCATAGTTCGCCCTGGCTGCCGAATATACCAGCGCAGGCAACCAATGTCGGTTTCTTCGACACGATTTGCCGACATCATTTGTCTTTCCCGAATCAAGGCTCGGCGGGTAGCCCGTACTATTTCTGGAAGATGGCTATGCATCTCCTCTGCGATATCCACAATCAGCGCCCTAAACGGTTCTTGTTTATTTGCCTGGATTTTTTCCAGATAAGCCTGAACAGCGTCCCACTCAATCCGGCTGTTCTTTTCATTGTCATGTTGCTCGTATTTTAGAATGTCCTCAAAGAAGCTTGACCAGTCTTCGACCACCCGGGAAAGAAGCGAATCCTTAGGCTTGCCTTGTTCATCTTTTCCGTCATAACGAAGCATTACTTTATTAGGCTCAAGACGAATTATTTCCTGAACTATCTCATTACCTGCCTTGTTGCGGATATGGATGCTCTCGCTTTTCTTATCGCCGAAAACTGTTCCATGCGGAGATTCAAACAAGCGGCAGTAACTATCGGAATTGGGAGGCTTGAAGGCTGGTCCCAGCGGATGAAACCGTTCATGTCTTGCCGGAAGGACTATACTCGCCTCTTCTATCAACGAGATGACCGGGCTTCCATAGAAAGGGAAACAGGTTTCACTGGAAATGACCATTGTCTCTTCGCTCGAAAAGCAGGACCACGGCCAAAAATGCAATTGGGCTGCAATACTCATGGAATACCTTTACCGTGTCACGCCCTGCCAGATAAACATGCCTGAGGTGTTATTCTGTAGTGCATCATCAAATGCCTTGAGCAGTGCTTGATCACCAGTTTTTTCAATGATTCTTCCAATTTCTTCTAAGGCCGTATTATTCATCCCCCCGATATCTAAGCCCCTCAATTTGGGTAAAATCTTCTGTTCGATCTGATCGGCAAAAGCAATCTTGTAAACATTGTCGCCATTCACTCCTGGATAGTTACTCACATAAGTCTGCATGCTTAGCTGTACCCTATGACCAAACGGTCTCCCCACCTTGGTGAGGGCATTATTGAGACCATCAATCCATTCCTGCACCATATAGGCGCGTTGACCAGCATCAACAGGCCGACACCAATCCATCCACTGAGATAACATAAGATATCCTGGAGGGTCGGGTAGTTTTTTAGGTTGGCCCTGAGCATTCCTTTTGGCAGGCTTACCAAACCGCAGGATATTGGCGCGATCGAGTACCTTGTCTGACAAAGTTTGAGTCGTCTCATCCTCATTCATGGTTCCTGCAAATAGCACATTTCGTTTTACCCAAAAGGACATTTTTCTACCCGGTCCCGTGTCCAAAGTGATTTCAGAATGTTGTCGTTCAATCTTATCAGACAAATTCCGTAGTTCAAGCTTGGACAGAAACTCGCTGAAGTAATACTCTGTCCGGGCAAGATTCATTTCGTCCAGCAATATTAGAAGCATTCGGTCTTTAACTTTCTGGTTTTCATCAAGTCCTTCAATGTTGTTAGAAGGATTCATTCGGATTAGAGCACGGGCCAAGTCTGTGGCCTTGTAGCGGTTTTCAAGATAGTTGTAAAATCCGAACATATCCTGAGGGGAATCCCATCGCGGCTGAACTGCGATCACCAATGAATGCATTCCCATAAGCTGTGCATAAGCAGTTGGTAGAAGTGTCTTGCCGGTACCCGATACACCAGCCAGCACTGTTAGGGGATTGATATCCTGGCATTTAAGCGCCGTATGAAAGGACTTAATGACCCGTTCATGAAATTGATAACCAGCATTTTCAAGGCATATCTGAACTTTGTTCAAGGCATGTTCTTCATCGTCATCCGGGAATTTATTTCGAGGCAGATTAGTCTCTTTAAGACATTGTGGCTCTTGAAGCAGGTCGGCATAGGCGCCAGGATTGCCATCCTGCCCTCCAGAAATAGACAGTTTAGCGATTAACTCAGTCTTTTGCTTTTCAAGATCAACAATTTGTTCTTTTCGGTTTCTGATATCTTCTTTGTGGGATTCGTTTTCCTTTACAAGATGATTTCGCTCTTGATCAAGACGAGTACAATCATCCTTAAGTGGTTGTATTCTTATATTAAGCTCCTGCGATAGAATTGTTAAACGTTTGCTCTCCTCTGTCATTTCTTCAATTTTGTTTGAAAGGTATTCATGTTTGATTTGCATGGTATCCAGTTCAATCCTGCGTTCTGCAGTCTGCCTGGTTAATGTGTCTGCCTGGTGGCGTATATCTTCCGATAAACTGCGTTTCTCTTTAAGTTCTTCATCCTTCCGATTCAGAGTTGTGGATAATTGATCTGACTCTGCTGTATCTTTTTTTATCTTTTCAGAAAGATTCTCATGACTGCTATTCAGAGCATTAAGCACTATTCTGCGATCCGCGATCTGACGAGTTAAAAGTTCAAAATCCTTTCTGATAGAAGTCAATTTTTCATCTGTGTCGGAAAGGTTCTTGTGTGCTTCCGTTATTTTTTCACTTAAATCATCAAACTTCTGCTTTTGTGACTGGAGTTCTTCAGTTTCTTTAAAGAGTCTATCAACTGCCTGCGATAGAGAGTGGTGCTGGCTTTCCTGTTCACCAATCTCCTTTCGAAATTCAATGATACGATATTCAGCATTGGCACATTCATCTTGAAGTCGTGTAATCTCTTTTCCGATTTGTTCCTGTTCCTCCCGATCCGACTTTAGTCTTAGCAGTTCGTTCTTTTGTTCTGTTATCCAGTTTCGCAATTCAGTCACATCAGCCTGCAACTGTTCTTTGCGGGACGCAAGTTCGGCGACATGGCGACTGTCTATCAGGGCGGATTGGAATCGTTGCCGCCAATACCAGAACATACCAAAAACAAGCACCAAAATAAGAATACAGCCTGCTGTGGCAAACAACCACAGCCCAAGAGGTAAGAAAGGCACGGAGACAGCGTTCATGATGTTCTTCTCTTTCAGTTTGAAATGATTTGTTATTGTTGTTTCTTTCTCTGTATAGCGTATCGGCTCACAAGTTATAAGTTTGTGGATTCGTTGCCGGAATGTGATTTATCGTCTAATCTGCTTGTTTTAAGGCAGGTTTAACTGATGACTCGATATCCTTACTATTTCGCTCCAGCGAGTTGATGACTACACCAAGTTTGTCACTTGCGGACTTGACATCTTGGGCGACAGAGGAAATAACCTCAACTGCCTGAAAAACAGAGTCATTTTTGATCGACAACTCTTTGGGCAGTTTTTCGATCCGGCTTATGCTCAACTCAAGTTTTGTTACTGTTTCTGTCATGTCCTTCTGTTGTGATTTTAGCGAATCATTTGCAGATTTTATTTTTTCACCCATGCCTTTTAAGGTTTCTATGGATTTTGACAGTTCTTCCATATCTTTGGTGATGGTTTGCCGCTCATCGGAAAGTCGTTTTGATATTTCGCTAAATTGATCAGATTTTTCTTTCATGGCGCTAATCGCCGGCATCAGTTTGTCATTTGAAACAGTTGCTATAGTTTCAATGGTATTCGTGAACGCAGTCATCCCTTGATCCAGGTTTTTCTGGCGGGTTGCAAACCGTTCGGACAATCCATCAATCTGACCAGAAACTTTTTGTATTGCCGTTGTAGCTTCACTGGCCTTATTCACGGAGGCAGTCAGTACACTGGCATCGGATGTTACCTGTTGACTTGCAGTTCCCAAGGTTTTCGAGGCCGTGCTGGCATCTTTTACAATATCGCCAATCTGAGTTTTCAGCCCGGTAAGTTGCTCAGTGAGATTGGCGATAGGTGCTTCGCTACCGGTTAATTTTCGGATGGCGGCATCAAGTTCGGCCAAACGCTTTTCGTATTGGACAATGCTATCCTTCAGCTCAGCAAGACGCTTCTGTTCAGTCATTGCCTCCTTTTTCGCTGCCTCATGTCGGTTCTGTTGATTACTAATATTTACAGAAAATTCTGCATTTTTCTGTTCCAGGACAGCTTGTTCTTTCTTTAATTCTTCAGTCTTTTTCTGATTGGCTGTAAGCAGAATTTGAGAGTCTGTTATCTTGGATTTAAAGATGAGATATTCTTCCTCGACCTTATTTGTCTTATTCGCCAACGCTGCCAGACTACCCTCAGCCGCTTTTACATGCGCATCTGTTTCAACAAGCTTGACATCCGCCCCTTGTTGTTGAGTACGAAGTTTGGGGAGTTGAATTAGTATCTCACTGTGGGTCTGAATATCCTTTTCAAATTGGGTCCGGTCCTTGTCAAGAGCTACCTGATTTCCGACAAGTACGGTCCTCTCCTGTTCGAGATTGACGATTTTCCAGCCTGAAAGCACGGATAAAACTACTATCAAAGCAATGAGCATGCCCATAGTTACTAAAGAAGGTAGCGGCTTGTCGAGAAATATTTTCCCAGACAACGCCGGATCAGTTGCTGAAGTTGTAAGGTGTGAGTCTGTCGAGACTTCATTTTTGTTGTTCATGACTGTTACTCCATTCATTCAAAATTCTGTTCACACATCCATCCATATCTTCCCTCAACTGATAAACCCAGAAACGTAAAATTTTCCAGCCAATCCCCATAAGTTGGATATCTCGCCATATATCTTCAATCTTCCGTGAACCGTCAGGATTCCGATGAAAACTTGCTCCATCTACTTCAATGTCAAGATGAAAATCCTGCCGGATCAACGCAAGATCAAGCCTGCGGTTGATCACAGGATGCTGCGGAATAGGAGAAAGACCCTTTTGGATAAGTGCCTGATAAAGTTTTTGTTCCCAGGGGGATTCGTGTGGAAACCATGCCCCCCCTGCATCCATTTTTGTTTCATGAACGACACGCGAAGGACGCGCCAGTTTTTCAATATGACGGATACCACAGTGGGATGCCCAATTTCTATTTCCGACAACCTGTAAAACGGCCCGAGCACGACTTACAGCTACATTAAAGAGATTACCCGTTTCCCGCAAAAAGTTAAGAGATCCCTGCGGCATGTCGGGTCCTGCACATAAACTGAAGAGAATAACATCACGTTCCCCACCTTGGAATCCATGCGAGGTAGAAACCTCCAAATCCACTGCACGAAGAGATTCCCATGACAGGCTGCCGTCATGAATTATGTCTCGAATGCGATCGGCCTGTTCCCGGAATGGAGTAACTACTCCAAGTGTGCCCCTAAATCCATTACCGAGAATATCCTGAATCTGTTTCTTCACCGCTGTGATTTCAGCAGCACACCATGCTCCGCTGCTTCCGCCGCTTTTTACCTCGCCATCAACTTCAAACCAATGCATGCCAGGCTTAAAACCGGGTACAGTTGGCAATCGTGCAGGGTCGGTTTCTACTTCCAGGCGGCCACCGTAAAACAGCTCATTGGAATATTCGGCAATTTCAGCCACACTCCTGTAGGTAGTTCCGAGCAGGACAGGCGTAACGCCAGTGGTATCTGCAAAGAGTGTGTAAAGGGAGGAATCCACATAAGAAAACCGCTGGTCAGCCAACTGGTCAAGCCCAGCGCGACGACGAAGAATGGTATCTTTTGTGCGGGTGAGGGTGGTAATGTGGGTAAGTTGATTTGGATCTCCTATCACGCCAGCCCGACGTGCTCGAAAAAAAAGCGGTATCGCCGAAGGAATGTCAGACTGGCTGGCCTCATCGATAATTACAAGATCGAAAATGGCAGGCAGCAAAGGAACATGGCTACCGACTGAAAGACTGGTGACTGCCCAGCAGGGAAAGTGTTTGAAAAGCCTGGGCAATTGTTCTGTTAAAACATTGTAGGCCGAGGCTTGAAGTTCTCCATGTACCATTCCGGTAGAAATATCATCCAATACTGTACGCAGATTGGCAAGCGTTTCTCGATCTTCTCCTATGGCCAGGCCACCTGTTGAGGCCTGCTGTCTTTCCAACGCGCGGTTGGACAGGTCGAGAATCCGTGTGTGCATATTCTGAATGGTGTCGGATAGTGTGGCATAATCCGGTAATTTTTTAATTTCTGGTTCAAGCGCAAATACCTGCTTTTGAAGCTCACAAAACAAGGCGGCATCATTCAACAGAGTCATATTCTCTTGCAGCGCCATAAACTTCGATGGTGTTGGGAATATACCTTTGGGAATTTTTATGTCTGGAAAGTGACACATGCCTTTTTGAAAACTTGTCCAAGCTGAAAGAGATAAAAGGCAAGTTAGCCGAATGTACAACCTGTATTTTATAGAGCCTATATCAACCATTTCCCTTATTTGATACAAGACTTTCTGAACTGTCTTCAGATGGCGAGTTGGAAATTGTTGTGGGTTGGATATCAAGTCTTTTATCATTTCTGCCGGCAGACCCAATTCCAGTTGGGATAGTTGCTGCTCCAGGCAGCCAATTCGTTCCTGCCATAGCAATCGCTGTTTTGCAAGATGAAGCTTTTTTTCGCGGTCTTCCAACAAAGGAATTAACTCCTCAAGTAAATGAGAAGTTTCGAGGGCCGCTTCATGATCGCATGATCCATCCCTTAATTGTTTGATAGCCTTTGAAAATGTCATCTTCAATGACGGATAGTCACGACTATTGCACCGGGTAAGAATCGGTTTGTTCTTACTATCATGACAACGTTCATAAACTGCATCAATTGACTTGTGATTGCGACTGGCGAACAAAACAGACCTGCCATACAAATGAGAATTAGCTATCACAGCGCTCACTACCTGGCTTTTGCCAGTTCCAGGCGGGCCTGTAACGACTGTGAGTGGTTTGTTCAACAAAGAGCCTGCGGCGCTACGCTGACCATCGTTGAGCGTGATTACTTCCGCAATATGAACATTTGATGAAGATAATTCAGACACTTCCGACTTGTCAGCTTCCCTGAAAAGGAATTTTAGTGCTGTGCTGTCCAGTTCAGCGTCTGCCAAATCATGTATTCGACTCAATTCATGAAGCAGATTTTTTGAATACTTGGAGCGGCTTGCCACCATAAGAACAGCACGGTTATAAATGCCAGTAGAAAGCGGGGGGCGAATCGGCTGAGACGGGATGTTTTCAGTTCGTAAAGGTTCGATAAGTCGGTGTGCGCAAAAAGCTGAAAGTGTAGCAGTAAGATGCTCCAAAGCAGGCAACGCCAATCTTGACATGGATAGATCGCAGTCTGTTTCATGTGCGAAAAAACCACATGCCGAAAAAAATGATCGTCTTTTCTCCGGAGTGTTAAATGCACGCTGTAGCCAGTCGAGATCAACCTGATAAATTGCAGTGTCAATTTGTACAGTTAGTGCGCCTTTTTCCAGAGAATAATTCAACGGTACGTAAAAGACTGGTTTTAGGATATCCACATCGGGATCACCTTCATTGCAGATGTGAATAACCTGGATGGGATAGGCAAGAATAAGCAGACTATCATCACCCTGAGCTGTTAGACGCTGGACAAACCGGGAAAGATGTTCTCCTATTGGTATTGAAATATGCCATGGTTGACCTGGGCGCGGAAGTGATTTTCCGCTGGACGGTAGAAACAGGAAGGTATTGTTTGATTCATTAAAAAATGCTTTCGCTTCGGCGCGACCATCATTTCGGATGCAATCACAATAGTAGTTCACCAAAGATCGAAATTTTTCCCATGGACCCAAAGATAAAATTACTTCTCCCGGTGTGAGTGGTATCGAACTTGTTTTAGAGGGTGATGGAAACGATGATGATACCAACAGAGAACGGGCTTCATCAGAGATGTAAGGAAAGTGAATACCGTGGGTCGTTATTAATTGCTGATTCAATTACTTTCCCATTAGAAGATTGCCAACGAGGTTTTTCAAAAGTAACCAGACCTTCCTTCATCAACCGACGTAATTCTGCAACAATTGCGAAGTTGGGGATATGTTTTCCTTGAATAAAAAGTTTGTGCCGGATATCAATTACCAACAGAGGCCGAGAAGACGCATTCAGAATTGACAGGATATCCAAGTTTTTATTCATAATCCATAAGCCTTCACATATCCTTGTCTTTTCATCCGCGATGATTCCTTGTTGTTGTCTCTGGAACATTCTCCTGTTGGATGGTTTCCAGATAAACCTGCTTTCTGGTCTTCGTTTTATCTTTGGGGCGACAGGTTTTATTTTGTGCAAAGGGGATATTAAAAAACTTGATATCTGCATCTTTGAATATCAGCAATTTAAGTCAATATCAATATCTTTTGATAGAAAAGATTTGCTACTGGTCAAGTCATTGATTATCATAAGGGGTGTTGCGTAATACGCTGTGTGGATTTCGTGTGCGCCATATCGGTTTTGACATCGCTGGAAAAGCCATTGTCGGCAGGGTGGTTCAAAGCCGTCCTTCTTCCGGGGGATGGATTGAGGAGATATCCGGATATCAAAAGACAATTTATTCCCGTCTTGATGCTGGTCAGCAGGCGGCAAGTTAGGGATATCTTGACCCGCCGTGAAATTCCAGCTATAGTATTCTAAAACAAATATTCAAATTCTTCTTTTGTGAGAGCAAGGAGCGACCATGAAAAAACTGCCTATTGGCGTACAAAGCTTTGATAAGATCAGAAGCGATGATTTTTATTATGTGGACAAAACCCGGTATGTTCAC
>SERZ01001561.1_pt1 | contig 12737 bp, 9 predicted proteins | sample 3171461 | NCBI WGS metagenome assembly SERZ01 (sample SAMN06051861, study PRJNA518727) | freshwater metagenome | biome: subpolar coniferous forest; feature: holomictic lake; material: water; isolation source: holomictic Lake 227, 6 m depth | place: Canada: near Kenora, Ontario | collected 2013-06-25... | reverse complement strand
CATCAATGCCCTGCACATCAATGAAGAATACGCTGCCACCACCGCGTTCAAGGGCCGTATTGCGCACGGCATGCTGTCAGCCGGACTGATCTCGGCCACGCTGGCCAACCGCCTGCCTGGCCCTGGAACGGTTTACCTCAGCCAGATGCTCAACTTTTTGGCGCCAGTTTGCATTGGCGACACCGTGCATGCCACCGTCACGGTACGTGAAATCGGTGATCGCGGCCGTGCCGTGCTCGACACCACATGCACCGTCAAGGGCGTGAAGGTTATTGATGGCGAAGCCACCGTCAAGATCGATTCATCGGTGCGACGCGCAGCCAAGGCAAGCGCCAAAGCTTGATCGCCAACACGTTCAATATTGCAACAAAAGCTGCCTCACAAGCCTTTATCGTCCGAGCCTCTGACCAGGGCGTTTCAACTGGCATGCGGCAGGGCCGCAGCCAGAATCGCGGCATAGACCCCAGCACTTAGGGTGCGGGCATCATGCTGCACATTCAGCATGCAAGGCGTTGCTGATGAGATCAATGGCCCACCACAAGTCGTCTTCCTTGACGTTCAAGGGTGGTGACAGCACCAGCACATTGCCTTGCCCGACCTTGAATGACAAGCCTTCGCTCAGGCATCGGTACAGCACGGCTTCAGCCAGGTCTGCTGCATCGCGGGTACCAAGGTTGCCGAGTTCAATTCCAACGAGCAGGCCTGCCCCTCGCACTTCGACGATGGCGGGCAATGAAATGGCCAATTGCTGCAGTCGCTGCATCATCTCCTGGCCCAGACGCTGACTGCGAGCCAGTAACTGTTCTTCTTCGATCACGTCCAGCACCGCCAAACCGGCAGCGCAGGCCATCGGATTTTTTTCATGGGTGTAATGCCCCAATGAAATATGCTGGCCGACATCGAAGTCAGCACGTGCAATCAGGGCGGCCAGCGGCATACTGGCACCACCCAAGCCCTTGCCAATGACCAGCATGTCGGGCTCAATCCCGTAACGCTCCACGGCAAACAAATGCCCAGTACGACCCAACGCAATAGGGATTTCGTCCAGTATCAGCAGAGCACCGTGGCGGTGGCATATCTGACGCAACCGCTTGTAGTAGTCAGTGGGCGGCACTTGAACATCGGTGCATCGCACGGTTTCCACAATCACGGCCGCAACATCGCCTTCTTTCTTCAGGCAGTAGTCGATGTAGTCCACGCAACGCAAGGCACATTGACCCGCGCAACCAAATGCACAGTTGCGCGGGTCACACGGTGGGACGTGCTCGGCGCCAGGCAGCAAGGGACCAATGCCACGACGGAAAACGGCTTCACCACCAATCGAGATGGCATCCAGAGAGGCCCCGTGAAAGGAATCCCACATGGAAATCGTCTTGAAGCGACCGGTTACCAGTCGCGCCAGCTTGAGTGCCATGCCGATGGCCGCCGTGCCACCTGGTGCAAACAGCAATTTGGCATTTTCAATGGGAGCCGCTGTGCAAAGGCGCCGTGCCAAATCAATGGCAGGCCGATTGGTGTAGCGGCGCGGGCTAAAGGGCAATTGATCCAGCGTGTCGCGCAGTGCAGCCACGACCTTGGGGTGACCATAGCCAATCTGGTGCAGGCTGTTGCCATGAAAATCAAGAATGCGGCGCCCCGCTACGTCTGTGAGCCAGGCGCCCTCGGCGCCAGTCAAGGCATTGAGACAGGGTGTGGACATGGATTGGTGCAGGAACCAGCGTTGGTCTTCCTCCAGCCACTGACGGGTGGTGTCGTCCAAGTGGGCGGCTTGCCACGCTTGGCGGCGGTCCCCCAGATTGACATCGCCCTCGGCCCGGTCGAATTCAGCAGCCATGACTGACTCCTGCCAGTTCGCCATCGCGCAGCATCCGTTGCCGCCCGCCTTGCGCGTGGGCATACAGTGCCTCCCCACAACCGAGCCCATCACGCTGCTCCAGCATGTCCACAATGGCGCTGTGTTCCTGCGCAAAATGAGGGATGGCCATGGGCGTCATCAAATTTCGTTTGCGAAACAGCGCCAACTGCTTGGCCAATTTGCGGTATGTGACTGTCAAAGTCAGGTTGCCTGTCATGGCGATGATCTTGTCGTGAAAGTCCAAATTCAGGATGTGGAACTGATCGACATCAGTTTTATCAACTGTTTTCATTTGGTCGGTGAGCTTGCGCAAGTCGCTAAGTTGTTCCGCGTTGATGCGCTCGGCCAGTAAGCGCCCGGCCGTGGCGTCAAGGCCGGCGCGCACTTCGTAAAGCTCGGCGGCCTCCCTTAACTCGACCACACGAACAAAGGCGCCTCGATTTTTTTCCTGGTAAATCAGCCCGGACTCCTCTAGTAACCGAAAGGCTTCACGCAAGGGTCCGCGCGAGACGCGAAAACGCTCGGCCAGCGCTACTTCGTTGAGTTTGGCGCCCGGTGCAAGTTCGCCAGAGAGGATTAGGCTCTCGACCGAGTCGGCCACCAGGCGTGTGAGTGAAGTGCTTTGCACTAGGGAAAGCACGTTGTCCAGAGGGACGGATAGGGCACGTTGCATGACTTTTCCTTGTTGTCGATTGCGGCAGTATAGGGCTACAAAGCATTTTGTATATTGTCAACAATCTGTCACATCGCGGCATTAAGCTGTCGGCAGTGCTGTGAATTTGGCTCGTCAGTTTCATTGAAATGAAGAGGCTGCACAGTTCCCGCAGATCCCTTTTTGGAGAAACAAAATGCAATTCAAACGTATTGTTCGCAGCCTTGCTGCTGCCAGTCTGGCCCTGGCGGCCATCATGCCGGCCTTAGCCCAGAAGACAGTGCTCAATGTATACACCGCCCTGGAGACCGATCAGTTAAAGGCGTACCAAGAGTCCTTCAACAAGACCAATCCAGATATTGAAATCAAGTGGACGCGTGACTCCACCGGAATCATCACTGCCAAATTGTTGGCCGAAAAAAGCAAGCCCGTTGCCGATTTTGTGATGGGAGTAGCAACCACCAGTATGGTCGTGTTTGAGCAAGAAGGCATGCTGCAACCGTATGCACCAGCGCACCTAAAATCACTCAACCAACGCTTTCGTTCTGCCTCCAATCCACCAACCTGGGTGGGGATGGATGTATGGGGAGCAGCCATTTGCTACAACGTGATTGAGTTGCAAAAACAAGGACTGCCCCGCATTGAAAGCTGGAAAGACCTGTTGCGCCCTGAGTTCAAGGGCAAAATCGTCATGCCCAACCCCAACTCATCAGGTACAGGCTTTCTGGATGTCACCGCCTGGCTGCAGATATTCGGTGAGAAAGGCGGCTGGGATTACATGGACAAACTCCATGACAACGTAGCCGTTTACACACATTCAGGCTCCAAGCCCTGTGTGATGGCGGGCAATGGCGAGTTCCCCGTGGGCATTTCGTTTGAATACCGCGCCAACACCGTGCGCGCCAAGGGCGCACCGATTGACATCGTGTTCCCCAAAGAAGGTCTGGGCTGGGACATTGAATCATTCGCCATCATGAAAGGAACCCCGCAAGTCGCTGCTGCCAAAAAGCTGGCTGATTGGGCCTCCAGTCGCGAAGCCAATGAGTTGTACGCCAAGAATTTTGCCGTGGTGGCTTGGCCTGGTATCGCGACACGTCTGAAGTATGTGCCGGCCGATTATGAGCAGCGCCTTGTCAAGAACGATTTTGAAAAAATTGGCAAAGAGCGTGCAACGGTCCTGGCTGAATGGCAGAAACGTTATTCGACCAAATCCGAGCCGAAGAAGTAATTGCACTTATTCATCCCGCCAACCGTCGAGAGGGTGATCTGCCATGGCGCATCTTGAGATCAAGCAACTGAGCAAGCGCTTTGGTAGTTTTACGGCACTTGATGGTATCGACCTGAGCGTCGCGCAGGGTGAATTCGTTGTTTTACTGGGACCCTCGGGCTGCGGCAAGACCACGCTGTTGCGTGCCATTGCTGGGCTGGAGCGTCAGGACAGCGGCCAGATATGGCACGCTGGTCACGATATCTCCCGTGCCCCACCGGCCAAGCGAGATTACGGCATCGTTTTCCAATCCTACGCCTTGTTTCCCAACCTGACGGTGGGCGATAACGTGGCGTATGGTCTCAAAAGCCGTCGCACCGGTCATGCCCCAGGTGCCGTGGGCACACAACAGCGCGTAGCAGACATGCTGGCACTGGTGGGCTTGCCTGGTATCGAAGAAAAATACCCTACCCAACTGTCCGGTGGACAACAACAGCGCGTTGCCTTGGCCCGTGCGCTGGCCACAGCGCCGCATCTTTTGCTACTCGATGAGCCTTTGTCGGCGTTGGATGCCATTGAGCGTGTTCGTCTACGCTCTGAAATTCGCCAGTTGCAATCCAAGCTGGGCATTACCACGCTGATGGTGACGCACGACCAGGAAGAAGCCCTGTCAATGGCAGATCGCATTGTGGTCATGAAAAACGGTCGGGTTCAGCAAATCGGTACACCACAGGATATTTACCGTGAACCTTGCAATGATTTTGTGGCCGACTTCATTGGGCGTGGCAACCTGCTGGACGCCACCTTGTTGGACCAAGATGTATTCAAATTTGGCAAGGTGAGCTTGCGCTGTGCCAGCGCGGTGCAACGCCATGTTGCACACCGCTTCTATGTCCGACCAGAAGACATTTGCCTGCACAGCATCACCGATTCGCCAGAAAACAGTTTCACCGCCACGGTGAACAAAACCGAATTCATGGGTTCGAGTTACCTCGTCACGCTGGCGTCGGAAATGGGGCAAAACAAACCCCTCGTGGCGCAATTTTCCAGCAACTACCTCGAAGGACGCCCCATTCATCCGGGTGCCTTGCTGCGGGTGAGCATTCCCGCTGGACACCTGCGTCCCATGCCGCCTTCCTTATGAACACGAGGGTGCTGCCCAACATCGGCGCTGACGCGTCGCGCAACTGGGGCGCCTACGGGCCTACGGTACTGCTGCTTTTGAGTGCTTTGGCCTTGTGCATTTTCATGCTGGTGCCGCTGGGCACCTTGCTGATGGGTAGCGTGCTCGATGACCAAGGACATTTGAGCTTGTCAAAGTTCGTCGAGTTTGCCAGCACCCCCGGTGTGGCAACGGCGACCTGGAACACCTTGTGGGTCGCCACGCTGGTGACACTGATCACGGTGCCACTGGCTTTTATCTATGCCTACGCCTTGCAACGCGCGTGCCTGCCATTGAGCGGGGTGTGGCGCATTGTGGGACTGTCGGCACTGGCCGGACCTTCGCTGGTGGGCGCCATCGCCTTCATTCAATGGTTTGGCACCCAGGGCGTGCTTAAAAGTTGGCTGGGCGAGCACACGGTTTATGGCCCGATTGGTATCACCATGGCCACGGTGTATGCCAGTTTCCCCCATGCCCTGATGTTGCTGGTGGTGGCACTGGCAACCACCGATGGTCGCCTATACGAGGCCGCTGACGCACTGGGCGCCTCACGCTGGCGCAAGTTCTGGACCATTACTTTGCCCAGTGCCAAGTATGGCCTGATCAGTGCTGCCCTGGTGGTGTTTGCCTATTCGGTGAGCGAGTTCGGCATCCCCAAAGTGATTGGTGGAAATTTCCCGGTGCTGGCGGTGGAAATCTACATTCAGGTGGTGGGTATGCACGACTTTGGCCGTGGCGCAGTGGTGGCTTTGCTGCTGTTGGCGCCGGTGCTGATGGCTTTTGCGGCTGAGGGGTACATCCAGCGCAAACAGCACGCCAGCCTGAGTGCCCGCGCTGTGCCGTACGCGCCGCGACCGGACCCCCGACGTGACTTGGCTTTACTGGTTTATTGCGGCGTCATTGGTGTGATCATGCTGGCGATGCTGGGCATGGCGGCTTACACCTCACTGGTGCGCTTTTGGCCGTACAACCTGGAACTGACGTTGAACCATTACCTGTTTGGTCTGACCGAGGCGGGGGTGCTCAATGCCTACCTCAACAGTTTGACCATCGGCGCTCTGACTGCGCTGGTCGGTACCCCCTTCATTTTTGTCACCGCGTATCTGGTGGAGAAAACCCACACCGGTCCGGCTTGGCTACGGCCCTTGATTCGCGCCCTGGCCACGTTGCCCATGGGTGTGCCGGGGCTGGTTCTGGGTATTGGGTACATCCTGTTTTTTAACGCGCCCGGCAACCCGCTCAACGGCTTGTACCAAACGCTTGCCATCATGGTGGTGGCCAACGTGGTGCACTACTACACCTCGTGTCACCTGAGCGCACTGACCGCCTTGAAAAGCATTGACCGTGAATTCGAGGCGGTATCGGCCTCGCTGCGGGTGTCACAGTTCACTACTTTCTGGCGCGTGACCTTGCCGATCTGCCTGCCCGCGGTGCTGGAGATTGCGCGCTACCTGTTTATCAACGCCATGACCACGGTGTCGGCACTGGTGTTCCTGTACTCACCTGGAACCATGCCTGCTTCGGTGTCCATCCTGCATCTGGACGAAGCCGGAGACCTGGGGCCTGCTGCGGCCATGGCGACGCTGATCGTGCTGACCACCATTTCTGTGAGTGTGCTGTATTCCATCGCCACCCACTTTCTGCTGCGGCGCCACCAGGCATGGCGTCAGCTCAAACGTTAACTGAGGAATCAAATCATGTATGCCATTGACCGCGACCCGCTGTTATTAACTCCCGGCCCTTTGAGCACCAGCCTGCGCACCAAGCAAGCCATGCTCCACGATTGGGGCTCATGGGACACCGCCTTCAATCACATCACCGGTGAGGTGTGTCGCCAACTGGTGGACATCGTCCACGGGGCAGACACCCATGTGTCCGTGCCGCTGCAGGGCTCTGGCACGTTCTCGGTTGAAGCCGCGCTGGGCACGCTGGTGCCGCGCGCAGGCCGGGTGCTGGTGCCCAACAATGGCGCGTACTGCGCGCGTATTTTGAAGATACTGAAAATCCTGGGGCGTGAGGCCGTCGAGTTGCCCACCGCCGAGGACAGCCCTTTTGACCCGGTGGCGATTGAAGGCGCGTTAGTGGCTGACCCACGCATCAGCCATGTGGCACTGGTTCACTGTGAAACCGGCACCGGCATTTTGAATCCGCTGCCGGAAATTGCTGCCGCCGTGGCGCGCCAGCAGCGCGGACTGATCATCGACGCCATGAGTTCATTTGGGGCGATCGAGATCGACGTTCGCACCATGCCGTTTGAGGCCCTGATTGCCGCATCCGGCAAGTGTCTGGAAGGCGTGCCGGGCATCGGCTTTGTGATTGCGGCCCGCGCCAAACTGGCGGCCAGTTCGGGTAACTGCCATTCGCTGGCCATGGACTTGCATGACCAGTGGACCTATATGCAGAAAACCACTCAGTGGCGCTTCACGCCCCCCACGCATGTGGTGGTGGCCCTGCACGAAGCGCTGGCTCAATTCCAGGAAGAAGGCGGTTTGGCCGCTCGCGGCGCGCGTTACCTGGCCAATTGCCAAGCGGTGACCCAAGGCATGGCGCGACTGGGTTTGCTGCCCTATGTACCTGCGCAGGCACAGGCACCCATCATCGTGACCTTTCATGCGCCCCAGCACGCGGCCTATAACTTCCAGGCCTTCTACCAAGGTGTGCGCGAACGCGGCTTCATTCTCTACCCCGGAAAACTCACCCAGATTGAGACCTTTCGGGTGGGCTGTATTGGCGCGCTCAAGCCGCAGGACATGGTGCATGTGGTTGAAGCCATTGCTTCAACCCTGGTCGAGATGGGCGTGCTCACTGCACCTCTCGTCTAAGCTGGCTTGACTATGCAACGTGACATTCTGATTGTTGGCTGTGGCATCTTTGGCGCGGCCATTGCCTGGGCCTTGGGTCGTCGCGGCCTGGGGCATCGGGTGTTGCTCGTGGATCGTCAGCCCCCGGCCAGCGGTGCGACCAGTCGGGCGGCAGGTTTGGTCACTCAGGTGCGGTCCGACCCGGCCCTGCAAGCACTGGCGGGTGAAACGCTGGCGGCCATTGAGGTGCTCAAGACCGAGTTTGGGGAAGATGTAGGCTGCCACCGTGTGGGTGCCCTGCATGTGGGACCGCTGGCCCAAGAAGCGGCTTTGGCGCAGATGCTGGCGGCTTGCACTGCGGCCGGCATTCGGGGGCAGTGGCAGGACAAGACGCAAGTGCAGGCTCAGTCACCCTGGCTCAACCCCGAAGCCTTTGACGTTGCGGCGTTCTTCCCGGATGAGTGCTTTGTTGACCCCTACTTGCTCTCCAGCGCTTACCTGCGTGGGGCCCGGCAAATGGGCGTCAAGCTGCAACTTAATACCCGTGTGGTGCATATTGCGCATCACTCAGGCGCGGTAACGGGTGTAGCCCTTGAGGACGGGACTTTGCTACCCGCTCGCTTTGTGGTGAACGCAGCTGGGGCGTGGAGCAATTTACTCAGTGTCGAGCTGGGATTGCCTTTGCCGATGGCCCCGGTGCGCAGCCAATACTGGATTACTGAGCGCGCGCCAGAATTCCTCTCCAGTGGTCCGATCGTGTTCATGACCGATATTCGGGCTTACGCCAGACCAGAAGTCGGTGCTCTCTTGTTCGGTGCCCGTGAAAGTGAGCCTGCAGTGGCGGACCCTCGTGCATTGCCTGAGAACCTGCAAGGCTTCGTCTTTGATGCGGCGGACCCGGACGGCTGGGGCAACCTGGCGCAAACGTTTGAACCCCTGAGCCGCTATTTTCCTGCCATCGAGCGGCTTGGCATTGCGCACTACATCACCGGCCCGAGTAACTACACGCCGGACGGTCAGCCGATTGTGGGCGCCAGCGGCGCAATCACGGGATTGATGGTGGCAACCGGCTGCAACGGTTCGGGCATTACCTATTCGGCCGGAGTGGGACGCCTGATTGCCGAGTTGATTTGTGGCGAATCGTCTTTTGTGGATGCCAGTCGCCTTGACCCTGCCCGTGCGCTGCAGATTGATCCTTTTGCCCCCGCTTTTTTGCAGGCCTGCGCCCACGCGCGTGCCACCAAGTCCACCGGATAACCAGATACTTTTACCAGGAACCCACGCGTATGCAACACACCCTCGAAGCCGTCATTTTTGACTGGGCCGGCACTATTGTCGATTTTGGTTCGTTCGCACCAACACAGATCTTTGTCGATGCTTTTGCGACAGCCTACGATTTCACACTTTCGCTTGAAGAAGCGCGTGGGCCCATGGGGCTTGGCAAGTGGCAGCACATTGAAGCCCTGGGCAAAGACCCAGTCATTGGCACACGTTGGCAAGCTCAGTACGGCAAGCCCATGAGCCACGACGACATCGACCACATTTACCGCACGTTTATCCCCCTGCAAGTCGAGCGTGTCGGCGCCCATAGCGACCTCATTCCGGGCGCACAGGACACCGTGACAGCACTGCGTGAACAGGGCCTCAAAATAGGCTCGACCACCGGCTACCCGCGACAGGTGATGGACCGGTTGGTGGTGGAGGCTGCCGCCAAAGGCTACAGCCCTGATTGCATCGTGTGTGCGGATGACCTCTCTGCTGGTGCCCGCCCCGGTCCCTGGATGGCACTGCAGTGTGTGCTTGAACTCAAGGTAGGCAACGTGGCCCATTGCGTCAAGGTCGATGACACGCTACCCGGTATTTACGAGGGTGCGAGCGCTGGGATGTGGACGGTTGGCTTGGCGCTCTCAGGCAGCCCGGCAGGCTTGACGCTGGCGCAATACCAAGCCGCTACGACCGAGGAGCTGGCTGCTATTCGCGCTAAGGTTACGCCGGAATTTAAGGCTGCGGGCGCCCATTATGTGATTGACAGTGTGGCTGACTTGGTCCCGGTTCTGAAAGACATTGAAAGCCGCCTAGCGACTGGCGAACGTCCTTGATTTTTAATTGAAGACTGTTCGGAAGTCTGCTGGGAAAAAACTATTCGCAGGTTCCGATTGCGTCTTCAAGTTTTTTTGCATCTAACTTGAGTTGAACTAGGCAACCGGAAAGCGGCCTTTCGTGAACGACCCCAATGGAGTCTTGAAGACTCCGTCGCTTTTCTCCGAAGCCGACTTTCAAAACTGAATGTCATTGAAATGGAGAAAAAAGTAAACCGGCAACACATGGCACAGTGTTTCGCAAACGGCAGATTATGTCTAAAGCAACTTAATTATTTTTGCAATGGCATCAACTTGCGTGGACGCCGGAAATGTCCAGCGAAGTATCAGAACTTTGCCAACAATCAAAAACTCCACTTGAATAATTGGCTCTTGCTCATCCCCTGAGCCTGGCAAGCGACGTGCGCCGAAAATCGTGCTTTTGAAATTGGTCAGCGTAAGACCGGTGCGCCAATCATCGCGTTGATGATTGCACTGTCATCAGGTTGAAACACGTAGCGGAGATAGTCGACAAGCCGACGAATTCAATGCCCGACGCCATGCAGTCGGTCAACTTTCAAGTCGGACATTTCACTTCCCTGATTGTTCATGTTCAAAGGAGTCCATTCCCATGCGTCCAACTTTTTCGCCCACACGCCGCAAAGCGCTCCAATTATTCGCTGGCATGCCCTTGATGCCCATAGCAGCCATCGGTTCGAGCAGCGCATTTTTAACGGCTTGTGGTGGCGGCGACTCTGCGGCCACTCCATTGTCGACTGCTGCATCAGTCAAGTTCAACAACATGGCAGCGCCGACCAGCACCGCTGATCGCGCCACCGCGTTTACGAATGCCACCGTTGATGTGACTTATTCCGACGCAACTGTGAAGGCGGCTCAGCCACTGGCCTACAAGCTCATTTACAAGACGGGCACCACCCTGCCTCGCCCGGATGGAGGCACGGCCCTCACCGGTGGCTACTACGACATCAGTAACAACCCCATCATGGACACCACCGGCACCTCGTCGCTGCAGGCATTCTCGGATTGCCCCGATGGCCAGTCGCTGCTCAAGTTGGCGAACCCCGCCGTGTCCGGTGTTGCCGGCAATACCGTGTTTCTGGTCACCCAGTTTGAATACCAGACTGCCAACAATGCCCAAGGCGAATTCCGTATTGGCAACAGTGTCTACACCAATAACCTTCCCGTTGGTCTGGCCAGCAACAGCATGTATGGCAAGTTGCCGTCACAGTACGGCATCACCACGCTAAGCCAGGACAAAACCACCGGTGCGCTGACCGCCGTCTATTACTACCCGGTCCCCACTGCCAACGTGCACGGACTGTGGATCACCTGTGCCAGTAGCCTGTCACCCTGGAACACCCATTTGTCCAGCGAAGAATACGAGCCGGATGCCTGGGCCGTCGCCACCACCGGCGATTCCGGCGGATATTTCCGTGACTTCAGCCTGAACACCTTTGGCAGCAACTCGGTAGCCAACCCCTACCACTATGGTCATGTGCCGGAAGTCACCGTGCATGCGGATGGCACCGGCAGCGTTAAGAAGCATTTCTGCATGGGTCGTATCTCGCGCGAAAAAGTGCAAGTGATGCCCGACAACAAGACCGTGCTGATGGGCGATGACGCGACCAGCGGCGGCATCTTCATGTTTGTGGCCGACGTGGCCGGCGACCTGTCATCTGGCACGCTGTACGCAGCCAAGCTGACCCAGACCAGCGCCCCTGGTGCAGTTGATGGCGGTGCCTTCACGCTCACCTGGATCAAGCTTGGTCAGGCCAGTAGCACCGAGATCGAGGCCATTGCCAACGGTCTGGCAAGCCAGACAGGCACGCAGCCCGGTTCCCTCAATGCTGCAAAAGGCATCATCACTGACGTGGTGCAGACCAAGACGGTTGCCACTGCGTTATATAGCCAGATCACCTTCACCAGCGGTGCTTCGCTGTATGTAAAAGGGACCAGCGATCTGGGTACCGCGATCACCACCCAGGCCGACCTGGCTGGCTTCACTCTGGTTAACTACGGCAACGCCCAGCAATTCGTGAAGTTCGCCGGCGTTCTCAGCACGAGCAACAAGGCAGCGGCATTTCTTGAAACCCACCGCTTCGCGGCTGCCATGGGTGCCACCATGGAATTCACCAAGTTCGAAGGTGTCACAGTCAACGTTAAAGACAAGAAGGCGTATTTCGCCATGTCGGCCATCAAAGACACCATGACCAGCAATGGATTCATCAACGATCCTTTAGGCGGCGCTTCGACCGGCAACGTGATTCAGCTTGCAAAGATCAGCGCCGGTGGCACTTTCGAAGTTGTGCTGGGCACGGATGCGACCATCGGCAGCGACTACGTGCCAAAGAGCATGGCTGTTCCCACTGCGCTGCTCGGTCAGGATTGGACCGCCTCCACCACGCCGATCAGCAACGACACAAATGGCAACTCGGCCAACGTCGACAAAATCTCTCTTACCGACAATCTGTCGTACTCGGAAGCAATGCGCACCCTGTTCATCGGTGAGGATTCCAGCCAGCACGTTAATAACTTCATCTGGGCCTACAACGTCGATACCAAGGCACTGGCGCGCATCTATTCAGCCCCGGCCGGTGCCGAGTGCACAGGTCTGCAAGTGGTGGACAGCCTGAATGGTTTTGCCTACATCAGCGCCAACTTCCAGCACCCTGGTGACTGGGAAGGTATCCACAGCATCTTGTTGAATGCCGTTGGCAGCACCCTGAATGCCACCATCAATAGCAATTGGGGCAACAAGAAGCAAGCAGCCATCGGCTATATCAGCGGCCTTCCAAAACTGGCTTAAGCGGAATTTATCCGGTGTTATGGCACTGGGCTCGGCCACATCGCACGCGAATCAAAGTGTTGGGTGCCTGAGGCTATTCTTTGATAGATCGACAGTGAGAAAATGCCCAGCCAAACCGCTGGGCATTTTTATAAAATAAATGAGCTATTTGCGCA
>SERZ01001560.1_pt1 | contig 12754 bp, 9 predicted proteins | sample 3171461 | NCBI WGS metagenome assembly SERZ01 (sample SAMN06051861, study PRJNA518727) | freshwater metagenome | biome: subpolar coniferous forest; feature: holomictic lake; material: water; isolation source: holomictic Lake 227, 6 m depth | place: Canada: near Kenora, Ontario | collected 2013-06-25... | reverse complement strand
CAGTGTTACTTCCACGCCTTAACTGATCCAGCAGGCAAGGCAAAACCGTTTGTATCAAAAATAACGCTCTAAAAACAGCGCGGAGTAGTAGCGTTAAGCGATGTGTGGTTTCTTTCATGATCATCAAGAATCTGGCAATATTTTTCTCGTATTAAATAACAGGAAATCTATACTTGCATGGACTCTCAAGCTCAAGACTGGTATCTCAGGATAGAAGCGGTTAATCTGGATCATTCTGTTTTCGATACGCATAATATCAGCACTATTCGTGGCGGCAGTTTTTATATCCTGAATGCAGTCACTGAAATTAGTAATGAGATAAACGAATTGAAAGTCATCAGCACGGGGGCAAGTGTTGGTATATTCAAGATCACAGATTCAACCAAAGATGAGAAAAATATTATTCTCAAAAATGTTTTGGATTATCTACAGAATACTTATGGTGATTTTGCCACCTTTGTTTACGAATGTTTGCCACGAGAAGACGGTGAAAATTTGAATAAAATGGTCAGCCGTCTTAAAGCCGGATGTTCCTGGCAGCAATATCAAACCCCATCATTAGTATTTCCTGAAATTTCAGAATCTCTTGAAGAATGTTTTCTTGATGGAGTAAGGCCAGCAACAGAAAAATCCATTACAATAGGAAACAAGATCCGACATGTTTCCAAAGCTGTTGATGTGAGACGTGCAAATGGGATAAAGCTGAGGAATAAGCTGTATGAGAAACTGTTGGGTGGTAATAACAAAATAGAGTTTACCGATGACCTCGAAAGTCTTGCGGAAAACGATAAAATAGCATTTATCCACCTTGATGGAAACAAATTCGGGAAAATCCGTGAAGACTATTATGAAGAGGTGGGTAAAGATGATGAGTTTAGAACTTTTGATATAGCTGTTCAAGAGTGCCTTCAAAAAAAATCGCTTGAAACAATACTTCATATAGCAACTAACCCAGTCAACACCTCTTTTCGTACAGAGGAAGGAAAAGTCAGACTTGAAACCTTGATGTGGGGCGGTGACGAAATTGAGTGGATTGTTCCAGCAGAGCAGGCATGGTCAGTTTTGAATACTTTTTTTAAACAGGCGGTTGCCTCTCCATTCCAGCCACTTAGTGGTAAGTCAACACCTCTTACATACTCAGCAGGAGTGGTTTTTTGCCGGCATAATCTTCCCATTCTGCAAGTGAGAAGGTATGCTGAGCAATTGTGCACATTAGCCAAACGCCACCCGGCACTCAACGACAAGGCGGATAACCGCTTTTCTTTTATCAACATGGCATCGTTTGATATTATTAATCGTGATGTGGATTCATTCCTAAAAAAGTATCATGTTCCTGCAACCATTCAGGACTTTACCATTACATTTTCAGAGATGACATCCTTGTATGACAGTTTGAGGGTTGTCAAAAAATGGTTCCCTAAAAACAAGCTGTATGACATTATTGATGCTCTTCAGAGCGGAGATGATATTGCAGAAATCAAAAAGCGAGCCTTAACCATGGTGAACAGCAATCAAAGGCAAGAGGTGGAAAACGCCTTGAATGACATAACCGGCTCTTATCCCAACCGATGGATGGTCATTGGTGACCTCTGGTCTTATGTGGGAGTAAAATAGCCATGAACAACAAATATGAACTGCAAGTAAAACTGTCAGTGAAAGCACCGTTAATTTCATCGGGTGGTGGTGACGCTGTCCGTAATCTTAATAAAGTTTTTTTTCAGACATCCACGCAGGAGCTTGCTCTGCAACACAGCCATATAAAAGGGAAACTTCGTGAAGCAATGCTGGAATTGCAGCAGCACGGGTGTTTTTCTTCACCAATTGATCTGCAATTACTTTTTGGACAAGGCAGCAGCAAGGATAAAGAAACGCAAGCACACCCAAGTGCAGATTTTCTTCCTCATAGATCCCGGCTGCATTTTTCTGATTTTTTGTTGGCAGATAAAGCCTTGCATTCACGACCAGACCAGTCGAAACTGACAAAAGTCAGTATAAACAGTATAACCGGCACCAGTAAAGAAAATTTTTTGCAGATTATTGAGAACTGTTTCAATCCAGGAGAACTTGTTGTCTGGTATGGGGTTATCAGCTTTTTCTCTCAAGGTGCAGAAGCGGCCTTGATTGCAAAATACCTTACTCTCGGGCTGAAATGGATTACTGCGTTTGGAGGTTCAAAAGGCAGTGGCTTTGGTCGCCTGGAATCTGTCACAACAGAACTGCATAAGGTTGACTTTTCTCTGCCACAAAACATTGACATTTCAGGTGTGTCTGATGGAATCAGTCTCCATCTGGAGTTTATTGATGATTTGCTCATTGGAGGAATAACAAGGGGTACCAATTTTATTGAATCCGAAACCGTTATTCCTGGGGGGGTCATTAAAGGTTCATTGGCCAGATTTCTCAACCAGTTGTGTGGTACTGTCTCTGGTACAGAGAAAATTGCTTTGGGCAACCGTAACGTCGCAGATCGCTTTCCACGTCTGGCCAGATATTTTTCAGCATTGCAGTTCTCTCATGCTTTTCCGGTGTATATGTCGCAAGAGTTGCGCCCCGTTGTTATTCCTTTTTCTGCCGTCAAGACCTCTTCTGGTGAGGGACGGGATGCGTATTATGATGTTGCCCTTTTAGAGAAACCTTCGTTGGACATTCATAATAAAGCTCCTGAGTTTCAGGTGAACTGGAAGAACACAGGGGACTTGCAGGAATATTTCGGCTGGGCGTCCTGCGACATCATCAATAAAACCCGCACGTCTATTGATTCCGAAACCAGAAGAGCCAAGGATGAGTCGCTCTATACCTTCCAGTACCTGACTCCTTTCAAGGCTGGTTCCGAAAAAGAAAAAGTCAAATGGATTGCGAATCTGAGATTTCCTGAACTGGAACCACTGGAACAGGAAGAGCTGTGCGCCGAATTGATCGAGGCAATCCATCAGGGCTGGAACGTTCTTGGAAAAAGGGATTCCCGGTTCAGGTTCACAGTACACGACAGACTGGCTGAAGACATCCTGTTACCTCAATCAGACGTTGTTGTTGATGAGGATATTGCTATCGTCTTACTTCAAACTGATGCGTTGATGTTTGATGGAAACGCTATTGCTGCCAATCATCAAAAACCAGATCTTCAGAGCATCTATAACGATTACTGGGAGGAGATAACAGAGCACTCCTGTAAACTGGAACGTTTTTTTGCACGCCAAAAATTTTCCGGTGGGTATCTGGCAAAACGATATCAACTCTATCGGCCCTACTATCCCTTCATCCTGACAGAAGCAGGCAGTGTATTCGTTCTGAAAATCAACAACAAGGAGAAAGCCGAACCAATACTGCAGCGTCTTCAAAAACAGGGTTTGCCGCTGCCTGCTTCTATAACGCAAAGAGTACCTAAAAACAGGGAGCACTGGGAGTTGTGCCCTTTTGTACCGGAAAATGGGTATGGAGAAATAAGAATCAACCAGCGCTGGCACTCTCGTCTTATGCAAGTTAATCCTGAAGGAGCTGAATCATGATTTTTAATCGGTACCGCATAGAAGGTGAGTTGGTGGCACAATCGCCAACCCATGTTGGCACAGGAGAAACACGGCCAGCAGGCCGCAATAAAAAGTCGGATAATGCTGATGGGCAGGAAAGCACAGATATCACGATGATTGCGAGGGACTGTACTGGATTGCCATATTTGCCGGGTAGTTCATTGAGAGGTGTAGTGCGAAATTACCTCCTTCAGATATTTCGCAATTTAAACCCGGATATTGCCCGTGAAGAAAATTATGAAGACAAAAGGTATAGAGAGAAGACGCAAGATCAGATAGTTGCCGATATTTTTCCTATAGCAAGTCTTTTGGAAAAGGTGTTTGGAACCCCGTTTTGGGCTGGAAAAGTCGAATTTTGGGATGCACCCGCTTCGAACAGAATTTCAGGTGCTCATTTTGTTGACAAAGAGTGGGATGATGAACGTCAGTGTTATCTCGTTCGTTCCGTTGCAATTGACCCGATTACCGGAACGGCTGAAAACCATAAGCTGTATACCTTTGAAGTCGCCCCTGCAGGTCTCAGATATAAAGTCAATATCGTGGGGCAGAATCTGGAGCCAGAAGAACTAGGATGTCTTCTGTTTGGTCTTTCAGGCTTTAATTCAGAAATCTATCCATTGACCATCGGAGCCATGTCAGGTCGCGGATTCGGGCAAATGAAGTTTGAGGTACAAAACATCTATGCATTGACCAGCGATGGATTAGGTGAGTGGGCAAGAGATGCTATAAACCATGACCATGCTGGTTACAGTGCTCTCATGCGTATTGATGAACCCGTTGAAAATATCATCAAACCTTTCAAGGACAGTTTTCTCAACCAACTGAATGGGGGGGACGCATCATGAGTCTACCTTTTCCGTTTGAAAACGGTGTGACAGGTATCCTGCATGTTTTATGGACAGTAACCTTGCAGACTCCGCTTGTGATTCGCTCAGGTACTAATGCTTCGTATAAAAACAAGAGTGCTGAACAGGAGAAAGGACGCAAAAGTAATTGCGAGTTTTCATGGATTGATGAGACAAGTGATAAAGAAAACAATACAGAATGGAGTACGGTCAAGGATTTCAATTTTGATTTTAAAGTTAATAATGATGGAAATCTTGAAGCAAGATATAGTATTCCAGGTAGTTCTATTCGAGGTGCCTTGCGTCAATGGACTATAAAAAACCTGATTCCTGATGCCGATAAAAAGTTATTCAGCTTGCCAAGGCTTGAAAAGGACGTTTCTATTGATCTGGCAGAAAAAATGAAAGAAGCATTAATAGCGGCTGAAGATACTGGAAACTACTGGCATCATATTCTCTCCCTGTTTGGTAGTGCTTATGACCTCAATCCTGGCAATGACACACCACTTACATGGTCGGGCAGATTGCAACTCAATACTATTCGCCTCAATGGCACACAAAACCAGATATGTGCAGGCATTGCACCTGCGAACATAGATGCTTTCGCTCCAGGTAATATCAAGCGGCATATCAATATCAGAACTCCTATGGACAGAGTAACAATGGCCGCCAGGTCAGGCGGGTTGCACTCTGGTCTTGAAATGAGTGAAGGGGAAAGATTTACCATTGAATTCCGAATTCTTAACCCTAAGCCACTTGATCTTAAGATATTGAAGCTCTGGAGGCGGGATATAAATACCGGGTTTCTCCGTTTTGGCGGCTTAACCTCTCAAGGACGTGGACGTGTCTTTATATCTTCTGAAAATTATAGATTCTACGCAGCTAAAAACACGGAATTGTTTTTTTATCTGCAAAGTTTTGGAAAACCAGATATAACCGATGGTACTCTCTTTGAGAACTTCTGGACAGGTGTTGAACTGACGAGTGAAGACCTGTTCGCTCTTGATTTTAATACAATAACTGTTTAACCAAAGGGGAGATTGTTGTGAGTGCATATCCTAATCCATTTGACTTTGTTCCCTTTGCTGATGCCTCTCCAGTCCTGAAATTTCCTGAAGAATGGCTGGACTACGGGCCGCTTCGTTCTGGATATCTGACAGTTAAGTTGGAAGCGCTGACACCGTTGCATATTGTGGGGGAACAGTTGAGTCACGGAAACCAGATTCAGCAAAGTTTGTTTTATCAACGGCACGGGACGCCATACATTCCTGGAACATCAATAAGGGGTGTTCTTAGAGCCTTCATCGAAGCTACCTGCAATTGTTGTGCATCACAAATTACGCCTTTCTATGTTCAGAAAAAAAAACAACATTCAATTGGTTTTAGGGTTGTTGAAAATCCTGAATTAAGTGAAACGGATAAAGATAAAGTTGATAAATCAATTCCTCATGCACTTGATTCAAAAATTATCTTTCCTGCATCTTCTGAAAAGGGGGTAGATCTGGCTTCATTCCTTTTTGGGTATGTGCCTGAAAAAACAGTCGATAATAATGAAAAAAATAATAGAGATAATGCATGGAAAGGAAGAATAACCATCGAAGATGCGCGGATAGATAATGTTGATTTATGTTTTGATGGAGAGAACCCTTATGAAATACCGGATTTAGCAAAGGGTTCTGCTTTTATGGGAGGGCCACATCCAAGTGCATCGAGCTGGTGGTATCAGCATCCGTATAAAATCATTAAGGACAGAAGTATTAAATTTATTGGTTCTGGTTATCGTGGGCGCAAGTTCTACTACCATCAGGATCCTTTTAAGTGTACCCAATCATATTTTAAGAGTTCGAAATGGAATCCAGATGATGCCAAGCTTTATCCGATCAAATTACAATGCATGAAAAAAGGGGCTTTTTCCAATAGCTTTCAAATTTTTTTTGATGATATACCAGAAGTATTTTTGAAACTTTTAATTTTTGCGTTTGAACTTTCACCCCGCATTTGTCATAAACTCGGTTATGGCAAAGCTTATGGGTATGGCTCCGTAAAATTTTCTGTGACAGATGGTCTCTATCATGGCAAGGGCTTCGACGACCCCATCCCTATTTCTATTGACGATCTTAGACGAGAATCTTACGAAGAACTTAAAAATGCTGCCAATATTAATGAAAATGGGCTGAATCAGTTTCTACACTTTCAAAGTCTTGACGCGCTTGCTAAAATTTTGTGGTTTGAGGAGCCGTTTAAATATTTGTTTATGTATCCCTGCTTCGGAAAGGGAGGTTTTTTGCAATCGAAAGATGTGAGTAGTGAATTATTTGCATTGCTAAACAAAAGCCAAATGGATTTTCTGAGCAAAAAAGGAGTGCGTGTAAATCGACAAGAAGGTGATAAAATTGCAGAAAGATTGTACGGAATAAAACCGGCATTGCATTTTGGGATTTATCAGAAAAACTCTTTTCAATATAAAGAATTAAATGAGAAAAGGTCGTTCAGAAAATCATTGAATGTGTAATTTGTCAAGCAAAATAAATTATGGAACAAATTCTTCTTTCCATACAAAAAATCAAGATAGATTCTGCGTATGGCAAAAAAAAGCATTTTAATGCTGCAGACAGAAAAGAAATAAATCACCATAGAATAAGTATCGCACTTATTGTGATGAATGTGGTGGCAGTGTCAGCGTTCTTTTATGTTGTAATGAATACAGGTGAAAAATTAGCGACTACTATCGCTTTATTTATAAATTTTTTTGCTGTTGTGTTAAGTTGGTTGCAGACTTACTTTAATTATCAAAAAGTTATTCAGGGGCACCGCAGAGTAGGTAATAAATATTTATCGGTAATGAAAAAATGTACTCGTCTGCAAGCATATTTGATTAGTGATATCATGGACAATAATGATATAAGAAAAGCAATCGATGATTTGGGCGAACAAGTAGATCAAATTAATCAGGAGGCAGAAGAGTATACAACAAACGACACTGACAATTACAATGCCCATGATGGAATTAATAGTGATGAAGAAGAGTATACGAAGAAAGAATTGGCGATGTAAAGCTGTTTTTCATTGAACTTGATTTACTGTTCTGTAATGTAGATGGATTTGTAAAGTTATATTCAGAGCGTGTGGTTATAAGTTAATAAGTTGCCTGGTTTTGCCGTTAAAATCCCCTCCAAGTCTATCATGCAAAATTGTTATACCACCCTCCACCCCCTGCGCATGGCGCGGTTTTGTTTTACTATCGAGCCGACGGAAGAGATTCGGTTGCCGGATTACAAGGGGGCTGCGTTGCGGGGAGGGTTCGGGTTTGCGTTCAAGAAGGCTACTTGCCTGAGCCGTGATCGGCAGTGCGGGCCTTGTATGCTGAAGTCGGCTTGTGCTTATTTTACGGTGTTTGAGACGAGGGTGCCGAAGGAGAGTGCTGAGCGGCTGGGTATCGGCTCTGATGCGCCGCACCCGTTTGTGCTTGAGCCGCCGATGACTGAGCGGCAGTACTTTCATCCGGGCAGTACCATCTCTTATGGTTTGACGCTTTTTGGCAGCGCTATTGACAAGCTGCCTTTTTTTGTTTATGCGTTCATGATTCTTGGTGAGGATCTTGGCATTGGCCGGGGGCGTGGGCGGTTCAGGCTGCTCAGCGTTGTGGATGATAATGGCAAGCATATCTATGATGAGGGGAACCTCTCGGGCGGTTTTTTTGTGCTGACGGCCAGGGATGTTCTGGAGAGCGCGGGAACGGATGACCGTCTGATTTCGATGAGGTTTCAGACTCCTGTGCGTATGAAAACTGCATGGCAGCCGGGTGTTGGGAAGGGGTTGCTCACGGCCATCACGAAGGATGAGGATTTTTACCTGCTGCTCAAGCTGCTCTACCATCGGGCGTTTGTGTTGACGCAGCTTTATGGCGACAATCCTGTTCAAAAGGTTTATAACAGCCGTGACCTGCCATGCCTCAGTGGGGAGGTCAAGCTTGCGGAGTCTCGCACGCACTGGCTCGACTGGACTCGCTACTCGACCCGCCAGAAGCAGGAGATGCAGCTTGGCGGTATGCTTGGCACTGTCTCGTTCAGCGGCAAGACCGGGCAGTATCTGCCGCTTTTCAAACTTGGTGAGTACCTGCATATCGGCAAAGGCTCTACCTTTGGACTTGGGAAATACCAGCTTCTTGAACCTTCCAAACCTTCAGAGCCATGAGTGAAGATTCTGTATTTCTGCGCACGCTCTATATCGAAGAGCAGGGTTCGATGCTTCGTGTCGAGAATGACCGGTTCAGGGTCACTCACGGCAGGGATTCTGAAGAGGTTGAGCTGATTGATCTTCCTTCCCTCAAGGTTGGCCAGATTGTCATTTTTGGCGCCTGCATGATTACCCCGGCGGCGTTGCGCCACTGCCTTACCAGCAACACCCCGATTGTGCTGCTTTCGCAACAGGGCAAGTATTTCAGCCGTATAGAATCGACCGACGATGTCAATATTGCGCTTGAGCGGTTGCAGTTTGAGCGGTCATCCGACCAGATTTTCATGCTTGAGTGTTCCCGCAACATCGTTCGTGCAAAGCTGCACAACTCCGGCGTGATGCTGAAGCGCCATGCGGAAACCAGTCCCGACAATGATCGGCTGCAACGGGCAATTGCCGATATGCGCAAGCTTGAAGAGGCGCTTGAACGGGCGGAGACAATCGACGCTGTTCGTGGCTATGAGGGGCAGGGCGCGGCGGTATACTTTAGTGTGTTTGAGGAGCTGTTTGAGTCGGGCGACTTCACCTTTCGGCTGAGGGTTCGCCGTCCGCCAACTGATCCGGTCAATGCCATGCTGAGTTTCGGATACAGTATGCTCTTCAACAACCTCTTTTCGATGGCGCGGCTGCACCGGCTTCACCCCTATGTTGGCTTTCTCCATGCCGACCAGCCGCAGCATCCAGCCCTGATAAGCGACCTGATCGAAGAGTTCCGGACACTGATCGACGGGCTGGTGATAGGCATCATCAACAAGAAACTGATCGCCTCCCGCGACTTCACCACCGTCACGCATGACGATGGTAGCCCGAAAGGGTGTTACCTCTCCGACGAGTCACGCAAAATCTATTTGCGGGAGTTTGAAAACCTCATGCACCGTGAAACGACGCATCCCGCAACAGGGTACAACGTCAGCTACCGCCGATGCCTTGACCTGCAGGTTGGTCAGTTTGCCCTCTACCTCAAAGGAGAGAAACCCTATATCCCGTACCTCAGGAGGTAAGCCATGTTTCTGCTCGTATCCTACGATATCTGCGATATCAAACGCCTGCCGAAAGTTGCCAAACTGATGGAAGGGTACGGCGTGCGGGTGCAGTACAGTGTCTTTGAATGCACCCTCACCGAGCGGCAGCTCCAGGAGTTGCAGCGACGTTTGAAACGACTGATGAAACCGGAAGTTGACAGCGTCCGCTTTTACCGGATTTGTGACTCCTGCCGGGATGAAATCACCATTCTCGGACAAGGAAAAGTGAGCGGAAATGAGTACTATTTCATTACGTAACCCCGGCCAAAAGCGTTATTCCTGCACGGAGCTTTTCGCTTTTCGGAAATTAAGGGGGTTAAAAATGGTAATGCTATATTTTGGAATGAATTACGGCGTTAAACACGTTAAAAGCTCCGTGTAAGTTGGTTAATTGATTGTTCTTTATGAGGTTACTGGTTTGATCAAAAGTGCAGAATGCGTTATTTGACATAAGTGTGGAGCAAAAAGAGAGGCTCCGTGTATTTCGGCCCGCCGAAGCCCGCCAGTCAAGGGTTTCACAGGGTACAGTTTTCTATGACCTGACATATCAAAAGGGATTACGACTTTATTGGGTGCGATACCGTATGGACAGTCTTTTCCTGTTTTCTATGACCTGACATATCAAAAGGGATTACGACATTGATAGTATGCTTAATACCATTGCAAATGCCATAATGTTTTCTATGACCTGACATATCAAAAGGGATTACGACAATACGAACTCGTCCCCCCCCTGCCGAAAAGGTAGGTTTTCTATGACCTGACATATCAAAAGGGATTACGACAATTAATTTCAGCTCATGCGAGCATTCGAAATAGGCGTTTTCTATGACCTGACATATCAAAAGGGATTACGACTTTTAAGGAACTCTTTACCAGGTTCTGTATTCCTTAAGTTTTCTATGACCTGACATATCAAAAGGGATTACGACCCTCCTGCAGACGCGATTGTCTGTAAATAGTTTGAAGTGTGTTTTCTATGACCTGACATATCAAAAGGGATTACGACTGTGCCAAGGGGTCGTCAGTGAGGATGTCCACCACGTTTTCTATGACCTGACATATCAAAAGGGATTACGACCGTCTTCTGTTGCCTTTACCATGTTCGTAACATCAGACTCAAGGGTTTTCTATGACCTGACATATCAAAAGGGATTACGACTCCACTTCTGGTTCTGTACTTTTTGGTAGGGAAAGTAGTTTTCTATGACCTGACATATCAAAAGGGATTACGACTCACGGTAATCACCGCCCCTTCCCGAGAGTGTGGATAGTTTTCTATGACCTGACATATCAAAAGGGATTACGACTTCTTTATCCGAATTATAACTGTATTTATAATCCATCTCGTTTTCTATGACCTGACATATCAAAAGGGATTACGACCAAAGAATAAGCACAGAAACCACTTGTAAAGGCTTCAGTTTTCTATGACCTGACATATCAAAAGGGATTACGACAAAGACCGAAGTACATCGTTTCCCAAGTAAAACTTTGTTTTCTATGACCTGACATATCAAAAGGGATTACGACTAGAAGTGTCACCTATCCCTTTTTTTTGGAGAAGTGTTTTCTATGACCTGACATATCAAAAGGGATTACGACACCGTAAGCGGCATGTGTGTTTGACATTTTTTAGTAGGTTTTCTATGACCTGACATCTCAAAAGGGATTACGACTTAAGCCCCGATTGCTTGAAGGTGTTTTTCCACTTTCATAAGTTTTCTATGACCTGACATATCAAAAGGGATTACGACAAGAATGACTGTCTTAAAATCATGCTCACCATGAAGGTTTTCTATGACCTGACATATCAAAAGGGATTACGACATGATTTCAAGTGTGGAAGTCTGCGCACAATTATTCCTGTTTTCTATGACCTGACATATCAAAAGGGATTACGACTTATCGCTCTGATTTTTCTTTTCCCTTATGTCCAGTTTTCTATGACCTGACATATCAAAAGGGATTACGACCTGTCAAGCGCTTTAATAACGTTCCGTGCTTTTTTGTTTTCTATGACCTGACATATCAAAAGGGATTACGACTCTGATCACTCGCGGCTGCGATCAATAACTTCGTTGTTTTCTATGACCTGACATATCAAAAGGGATTACGACCCAAGTCGTTTCCGTCACTTACGGTTATCCTATTTGTTTTCTATGACCTGACATATCAAAAGGGATTACGACAAGTACCGGCCACCACAGGTGCGCATTCAAAGATGAGTTTTCTATGACCTGACATATCAAAAGGGATTACGACATTCATAGGTTTTGGTTGCAAAAAACCCAAACACCCTGCAAGTTTTCTATGACCTGACATATCAAAAGGGATTACGACAATGAAGAGTCAAATTCTCCACTAGTTACAAGATTAGTTTTCTATGACCTGACATATCAAAAGGGATTACGACACAAGTTTTTCCATCACAATACCTACTGTGCAGACAAGGAGTTTTCTATGACCTGACATATCAAAAGGGATTACGACTGTGTTTTATTGAAAGCCACTTGTATTTTTTATTGGCTGTTTTCTATGACCTGACATATCAAAAGGGATTACGACTTCCATAAACACCCAACCGTCTGTTTCAGTAAGGTTGTGTTTTCTATGACCTGACATATCAAAAGGGATTACGACCCTATAATAATCGGAAAACCAATCGGACACGTTAAGTTTTCTATGACCTGACATATCAAAAGGGATTACGACCTCCCGCAACCGCCGAGTTAAAAGCCTCCATCTGCGTTTTCTATGACCTGACATATCAAAAGGGATTACGTGTCTACCAATATTTCACCCCGCTGGGGTTTAGGAAGGGAGGTTGCTGATGTCAATGTTCTACCGATATTTCGCTCCTCCGGAGCTTGAAGAATATGTGTTATCATGGTTTTGAATCCCGTAGGGATGACATACAGGTAGAATATAAATGACCATATTTGCCCCCCCCCTTTTTTTGTTTTCTATGACCTGATGTATCAAAAGAGATTACGACCCTGTGAAATAAAAGGCCGGAATTTCACAGGGTAAACGTTTTCAAAATGGATGATGGGGTGTGTAGGGGCAACCCCCCGTGGTTGCCCTCCCCGCATGGTTGCCCTGTGTGGGATTTTCGATAATC
>SERZ01001558.1_pt1 | contig 12758 bp, 8 predicted proteins | sample 3171461 | NCBI WGS metagenome assembly SERZ01 (sample SAMN06051861, study PRJNA518727) | freshwater metagenome | biome: subpolar coniferous forest; feature: holomictic lake; material: water; isolation source: holomictic Lake 227, 6 m depth | place: Canada: near Kenora, Ontario | collected 2013-06-25... | reverse complement strand
GGCCTCTGCTCTCCGTGATGTGCCTCAGGAGTTTATCCCTGACCATTGAGGGCGCCATGGGCGGCACCCCAGTCCAGATGACAAGCCCATAGCGCGAAAACGCCTCCTGACGCACATCGCTCAAGAGAAAGTCCACGCTTTCGCCGTAAGGGGTGGCGCTGATTGCGTAGTCCTCTCCCATGGTGTCCGCATAGATCCTCTCCGTTTGCACATAGTGGGGATAGAACAGGTCTCTAATCCCGTGCATCTGGTAATCGCCGGGGGCGTAAGGGCTATTTCCAAGGATGGTGAAAGCGATGCGTTTGCCGTAATCGATGATCGGCGGACGCCACGTGTTGGAGAACTCGCTGATGAGCGCAATGGGGGTCTGAACCGGGCCGACTGGCCCGAAGTCCTCAATCAGCTTGGCTGCCCGCGCCGTGAACGTGCCCAATGGCGAAGGGAACAGTTTATTCTTTCCTGTTATCCAATCTCCCTTGCCCGTTTTTCCTAATATTAAATTTGGCGATTCAAACAAAAAGAACCGCGCGCCGTTTAACCAGGAGAGATAAAGCACCTGCCGACAAAGGGCATAGCTCTTTTCGTAGTTACTCTTTTTCCAACCGGCCGCAAGCTCATAGACCGGCTCGGCCCCGCTCGCTATCACTGCGGTCTCATTCGAAACGGCCACGTTTATCTGGCCGGAGAACTGAACTCCATAAGGGAAAGGATATTCCCGCGCAGCAGAACGGAGCGTGGTGATCGAGGGAATGATGTCTGAGAAGCTCATTTGCGAGCTGCCCAGGCTCATCACCCGCTCTCGGGCCACATAATGTGTGCCCCAGGGGCCATTGTGCTGTTGCGACAGGTAAGGGACGGGGCTGCGCTTCAGGTTAGACTCGAGATAGTCGAAATAGGCGGCGGGAAATACGGCCCCGCCCACGCCCACAGGGAGTCGGGCATAGTATTGGTTGAACTGCCAGTTGAAAATCATGTCCACCTCTGCGACCTGGCCGCCACCGAATATGGCGTTTGGATAGTGGTTGATGAACCCCTTGACTTTCTCAAGGGCACACACTCTGGCCTTTTCGCCGTCTTCCGCAGTGCAGTTTATCTTGCCGACTGCGACAAACACGAGGGTTGGAATCGCAGGCTTGTCCTCCAGCACGTTCTTGACATACCACACTGGCGGATCGTCAAATTTTCCTATCTCGAGCATGTTAAAACAATTATTGATCCCCAGCACATGCCGATACGCGGGCATCGCCGGTTCCCACTTCTCGATGGGCCGCATGAACCCGCCAAAGAAGGCCCAGTCAAACCGAGGCGCACCGGAATACCAGGTTTCCGGATCGTCACCCACATCGATCATCTGCGAAGTCACCGGAATGCTTGATGCATACGTTACGTCTGCGGACTTTTTCGGAGAAGACCGAACAGCAATGCCCAGCGAAGACCGCCAGTATACCACGGCAACCAGAATCACAATACCCGTTATGAAACGTACGTCTGTCGACTTTTTCACTGTCTCATCCTTCTTCTTTTCGATGTAAATATAATTATTACAGTATCACGATCCCATGCTGTAAGGCACTGATGACAGCCCCAGCGCGATCCTCAACCTGCAGTTTATGAAAGAGTCCTTTGAGTCTGGACTTAACAGCGGCCTCCGATAGTGAGAGCTTATCCGCGATCTCTTTGTTGCTGAGTCCACGCACCAACAGTTCCAGCACATCCATCTCCCGCTGGGTCAGATCCTTGCGTTTTAGCCGCTCGTCCAATCGATCCGCCACCTGAGGCGGCAGTTGTGACTTACCAGCATAGACCGCCCGGATCGCATCAAAGATTTGCTCCGGAAACATATCTTTGAGCAGATACGACTTTGCCCCAGACTGAAGAGCGCGATACACATCTTCGTCGGTATCGTACGTGGTGACCACGATCACACGTGCGTCAGGAAACTCCTTGCGGATCGCCTGAATCGCTTCTACGCCGCTGAAGCCAGGCAGACGCAGATCCATGAGCACAACATCGGGGCGGACCCGTCGATACAATCCCACTGACTCAAGACCATCGCCTGTTTCCGCGACCACACTCAAGTCCGGCTCGCTTTCAATCAGCGCGGCAAGTCCCTTGCGAAAAGCAGGATGATCATCCACCACCATGAGCTTTATGACTGTTATTGCTTTTATGTTCTTCATCCAAACACCTCCAAAGTAATCATTGTTCCTTTGCCTGCCTCGCTTAAGATATTCAATTTTCCGCGCACGAGCACAGCCCGTTCACGCATCCCAATTAACCCGAAGCCCCCTTTACTTTTCGGAGGGTGAGCGGGATCGAAGCCCTTTCCATCGTCTGTAATGCTCAACCGCAACCCACGCTCTTCGAACGCCAAGACCACCTCAATGTTTTTGGCCTCAGCATGTCGTGCCGCATTTGTGATGGCCTCTTGACCGATTCGCAAAATATTATTCTCCGTGACGGGTGCGAACCGCCTCGGAATACCCAGTACGCGTAATTCCGACTTAATATGGTCGCCCCCAGGCATAATTTTTAAAATGCCCCCCAGCGCGGTCGCGAGATCGCCAGTTTCCAAAACTTGTGACCGCATATTCCAAATCGTGTTGCGTACGTTGGCTAGACTGGCTCGCGTCAAAGACCTCGCTTCACCGAGCGGCTGCTTACCCTCACACGCCTCTGGCACCTGGCGCCAAGCCAGATCCAGATTCACTGAAATAGCCGTCAGCCCTTGCGCCAGCGTATCGTGAATCTCCCGCGCGATCCGGCTACGTTCATTGAACACGGCGGCAAATTCCGCTTCCGCCATCATGCGGGCCCGGGCCTGCTGGAGATGGTGTAGCCGCGTCATCGAGAGCACGCCGAAGAGCAACACCACCAGCGTTCCCGCCACAATGCCCATCACCCAGATGATATGTTGCGGTGTCCACCACGAAGGCGACTTTAATATCTGCAAATCCGCCGGGGTGCGCAGAAGAACCCGAAACGATACCGACTCCTGAGTGCCCGGTGACCGATTGAACATCGGTGTCTCCACCTGGCAAATGCCCGCCACGCGCACAAGGCACCCCGGACGCCACTCCCGCAGAGCCGAATCACTACCAGCAACGCGAAGCATGGCAGTCAACGGCTCCTTCCCATTCATCAGCGTCAACAGAACCCCACGCATCAGGGGTTGTACCTCAAGGATTTCCGTATTCAACTCCACAAGATCAGCGTCATGTTCGAGCATCTGTTTAGGTGCGCTCAAACGGACGGGGGTCGGCAAAAGCGCGGTTCCGGTTTTACGGAATAGGGCGTCTTCCAGCGTGGGCGAATAACCCCCGCGCGAAACAAAGCCAAACACGTCCACTTTTTCACCCACTTGAAGCTTGGCTGCACGAACCCCTCGAATGTGTAAACCTCGTTCTGTATCTTGAATCCAGACCCCATCTTCAGGGTCAGCATGCGTGACCACACCCTGTATCCGAACCCCATAACCGCGAGACTCTTCCAGCTTAAACTGTTCGAGACTGCGTATCGAACGGACCGGCAGTGTATACGGATTAGCCGGTGCCCTCCGAATGTGAACAACCGCTTCTCCCACCGGTACAACCAGAATTGGATTCAATACCTGACGAGCCTTGTTAAACTGGTGGAAACAGACCCCCGCCAGCCGAACCTCAGAGGCAATAGACAACGCATCAGCAACCTTTATCGGCGCCAAAACTGTGATCCGACCTCCCCCAGTAAAAATAGTCATGCTCCGCATTTTTGTCTCAGAACCCGCAGGTTCAATCTGCCGGATCACGCCCGAGATCTGAACCCACTGTGCATCCAAAACTCCAGTCAGCAATTCTTCAAGAACAGCCGGTCGCGGAGCAGGAATGCTCCCCTGGCCGATTCTGGTAATTTTGTGCAGGCGTACCGTGGGCGCAAAGTTTCCCGGGTCTGAAACACCCTCGACCTCAAGAATGTCGCCCCGTTCATACTGCTTCTTAAAAGCATTTTCGCTTTGCATATAGATGCCGCCCGTGTCGTCGCAAATCGTGATCTCGTTGCCGCTGTTCCTCAGCAACACGACACCTCTTAAACGAACCGACCAATGTTGTGCCGCCTCTTTTGAAGTCAGCGCACGTACCGCCACAACATTCGTGAGAACCGCAAGTGGCTGTTTCGTTGTCGCCCCCTGCGACTCAACTCGTGAAGCCACGTTACGACCGAGCTGAGATGCCTCAGCCGCATTGACCAGCACACGTTCGACGGCAAGGACCCGTATGAACAAGAGGACTGTGATTACTGTAAAGGCGAGTTTCATTTTTAGGCACCTATTTTCATATCGCCTGAATTGTACACGCCGCAGACAGGATCTGCAACCCCTCTTTCGGATGAATATCGTGCTGGAACGCATCTGCGTTTCATTACAAATCCTGGGCGTATAGGTTCGCCTGTACAACGAAGCGTGTTTTAAATGGCTGGCGGCTTTCCTTGCCGCCAGAGAACAGGCGTGGACGCCTATACGCCCATCCTATCAGCCCCAGTCAACAGGTCAACCACTTGCAACTGCGCCCCGATGCGTCCGCCGTAGTCAATATCCCTTTCTCTCCCGCGTGGATTTTGCTATCGTATTGAAATTGTTCAGAGCCCATAAAATTCACGAACAGTGTCTTAAGGAACTGAAATATGTGTTTTTCTAAAATCGTCTCGCTACCTGCCGTACTTTTATTATGTGTGTCGTTTTCAGCTTGCACATCTGGACCTGTGCGCGTCTATGTCTCTCCGAATGGCTGCGATGAAAATACGGGCTCAGTGGGTAAACCCTTTGCAACGCTTGAACGGGCACGGGCGGAGGCGCGAAAACTGAAAACGGGCGGTGCTACCATGGTGTCTGTCGCCTCTGGCACATACCGCGTTAAAAATACAGTAGCCTTCGGTCCAGAAGACTCCCACGTGATCTACTCTGGAGGTCCTGGCGTAATATTGACGGGCTCACGCGATGTACCCTTCTCCGCATGGCGTTCCACAACCGAAGCAGATGACATCGCCCGGCTGAATCCTACAGTCAAAAACAAGATCGTTGTGCTTGACCTCGTAAAAAGCGGCTTCCAGAAGCCTGCCTTGCTTCGTCCCCATTTTGGGATGCCCTTTAACCAACCCGAATTGTTTTGTAATGGCAAACGGATGGCGCTTTCACAATGGCCCAATGCGGGATGGAGTACGATTGAAAAGATCATCAGTAGCGGAACTGTCCCGTCATCAGGCTCTGCTGCAGATGCCAGTAAGCCCAATGCGCAAGGGAACGAGGGCGGGGTCTTCACGTACAGCGGAGATCGTCCAGCATCATGGAATACGACGGAAGGCGTCTGGCTTCAAGGATTCTGGTGCTTCGACTGGATGGACGAAGTGATCCAAGTCGCTTCGATTGACGCGGAGAAGAAACAAATCACTTTAAAGACAGCCCACACGTATGGTGTACGAAAGGGCAATCCCTCTCCGCGCCGCTGGCGTGCACTGAACCTGATCGAAGAGATTGACGAGCCTGGTGAATATGCAGTTGATGCAAAGACCTCCCTGCTCTACTTTTATCCACCCTGCACGCTGGAAAAAGCGCACATCTCCTTGGCCGAGCACACCCTCCCGCTTGTGATGATCAGCTCCGTGACAAACCTGACGTTTCAAGGATTCACCTTTGAAGAGAGCCGAGCCGGCATGGTTGTCGTCGAGAAGAGCGAACGCGTAATCATCCGGGACTGCATCTTCCGCAATGGCAACAGCATTGCGCTCGCCATCGCAGAGGGACGCAGCAATCAGGTGACGGGGTGCGATATTTATGACATGGGTTCCGGCGGCATACGCTTGGAGGGCGGAGACCGCAAAACATTGACGCCGGCTGGACATCTTGCGGAGAACAATCATATCTGGAATTTCTCCATGTACAAACCGACGTATGCGAATGCATTGCATCTGATTGGTGTCGGCAACCGTGCAGCGCACAATTTCATTCACGACGCGCCGCATCAGGCCATTGCCATCAGCGGCAATAACCACACCATCGAATACAACATCATCAGTAACGTCTGCAACTATGCGGACGATGCCGCAGCCTGTTACAAAGGCCGCAACCCCTCTTGTACCGGCAATATCATCCGCTACAACATCTGGCGTAATATCGGACGTCCCATGGGCCACGGTTCAGCAGCCATCTATTTTGATGACGGTGACAGCGGTGATCTGGTCTACGGCAACATCTTCTATCGGGCAGGCGACAAGGGAAAGGGAAATTTCGGCACCATCTTTTCACACGGCGGATGCATGAACCGGGCCGACAACAACATCTTTATCGAATGCACACGGGCGTTGGGGTCAAGTCCATGGAACCAGAAGCGATGGACGGATTACATTGCCGCGCCGCTCTGGCAAACCCGGCTGAAGCAAGAAGTTGATGTTACCCAGCCCCCCTATACCACTGCCTATCCGATGCTGAAAACCTTTATGGATCCATGGCCAGATGAGATCCGTTATAATTATTCGTCGAACAATGTCTTTGTCACGTGCGGTGAAGTGGTAAAGAACCGCTGGGTGACCAACCAGACCGACTTCGTGACCGCTGCAGATCCAGGCTTTGTCAATCTCGCCAAGGGGGATTTCCGGCTTAAGAAGAATTCCGAAGTCTTCACCACCAATCCGAATTTCAAGCCGATCCCTGTTGAGAAAATCGGTCTCCTTCCCAACAGGCGCAACCGCCATTAGGCAACCTAGGCGTATAGGTGCCTGCCACGATGTCACGTTGGCAGAGTGCTATGGCTAGCCATTTGCATCACATGTCGTATCTGCTTCAAGTAATCCCAAATAGTCTCTTCGCGCATACAGAATACGGATGATTGAAACAAACTTCTCTTCTGTCCGGTAAAACACGAGATAGTTCTTACATGGAATGAAACGGTAGATTTTGAGACTTGGAATATCCGTCCTCAACCTTGCTCCCATCTGAGGCAGGGTTGCCAGTGGCCTAATCTTTTCGAAGATAAGGGCAAGGAGATCAGTTGCGGCTTGAGGATTAAACAGATCGCATGAAACGTAACGCTTGATCTCACCCAAATCGGCAACCGCTTGCGGCGTGAACTGGATTTTGAGCATGCCTACACTCCGAGTTTTTTCATCGCGAAGTCCATGGATACCCATCCGCATTTCCGGGCGGACTCTTCGCCCTCGGCTAAGGCCGACATGAGATCCAGTTCGGTGCGTAATTTTTCGTATGCACGAATGTCAACGATGGCAAAACGGCCACGCCCGTTTTTGGTTAAAAAGACGGGCGTGTCGGCTGTGACTTCGCGTAATACAGTGTTGTAATTTCTAAGTTCGGAAATGGGTTTTATTGTAGGCATAATAAACTCTTGTTGAGCATGTTTAAAGTGTAGCAGAATTTGTCTCAGAATACAACAGCGGATAGCGGAGAACAATTGTCTAACACATCAGCGGTGAGGCAACGGTATTCCGTCGCCTCCACCGAATTGTTCGCCGTATTGGCTTGTGTGACTTAGTGGCTGTGGTTCAGCTCCATCTTGGCAATTCCGACCAATGACCTCAAGACGGTGTTTACCGATTGTTCATCGGGAAAGTACCGAGCCACATCCGGGGAGAGCAGGACAAGGTTTGTCCCTTGCTGTATGCGTTTTGCGTATTTGCCGCGCACGCCTCCATTGAGTTTGGAGAAGTCGTACTCTGGCCGCATGTCCTCTTCCATTTCTCTGTTATTCACCTTCTTCATATTGTTTTCTTTCCGCACGTGTCGTTTTCCTTGCGCTGATGATCCGAATGTTGTCTCCGCGGTCTGTATGGGAGACCATAAGCAACCGCCCAGACTGCGATGTTCCCACGGTGATAAACCTGTGCTCCGTGTTAGAGTGATCCGGGTCATGATACGTGACCGAAAGGAAATCACTTAGCACAGACGCGGCCTCTTGAAACGAAACTCCGTGCTTCAATTGGTTGCTGACGGCCGTTGAAGTGTCCTATTCGAAAATCATGGTAGTATCATATCAGGTCATGTTGCTATCGGCAATTCTATTTCATTTTTCGAGATCACTATGGGTGCGATTCAACTTTGTTGAATCAACACCCGAGGTAGGATGGAGGAGTTGTAACATCTTTATTTGAAATGTGTTAGATAATTGTTCTACGCTATTCGCTGTTGTCTCCTAGATGAAGACACATTTTCTGGGCTGGTGTAAACGCTTATTCTGGCTCTTCACGGTTTGTCGAAAAAACTTCCTGAAAAGAAGCACCCAAGAAACCGCTTAGGTGCTTACTTTTCAGGCTAGGATCGCATAAACTACGTTTTTTTAACTACCAAATTAGAAAGACGGACTATGCAATCAAGTGCGTTACAGTTTACACAGGGCATCTACGGGTTTCAAGTGGAAAGAACCAGAATGACAAAAATTGAGTCACGGAATACGATGGAAATAACGATCAGGCGAAAGGAATTTCATTGTCCACACTGCCTTTCGGAATGCGTCAGCTTCTATCCGTGCCACACACGGGAGATCAGGGGGATGCCCATCGGCAGGGCGGATGTTCGCTTTATCGTGACGCCCCACCGGATCTATTGCCCGGATTGCCGGCGGACTTGCTATGAGGGGTTCGAGTTCCTGATGACGCCTGAATCGCGCCTCACCCGCCAGATGGAGCGCACCATCGTGGAAATCCGCAGGGAGATGTCCATAAAGGCTGTCTCCAAGCATTATAATGTCCCGTGGGAGACGGTCAAGAACGTGGAGAAGGCGATGCTCGGACGCATGTACGCCCGTGTCCTGCTGAAAGATGTCAGGCATATCGGGATCGATGAGATCTACCTGTTCAAGAAGGCTCAGAGCAGCGAGAAATATGTGACGGTCATACGCGATCTGGAAACCGGCGCGGTGCTGGAGGTCGCACGGGGTAAGGGCGTGGCCGCGCTCAAGTCCTTCGAGCGGAGGATACGCAAGTTCAAGCGGAAGATCAAAAGTGTCTGCATGGACATGTCGAACTCGTATGCCGCGTGGGTCAGCAAGCACCTTCCCAAGGCCCAGATCATTTTCGACCACTTCCATGTGATCAAGGCCATGAACGAGAAACTTGATGCCATCCGCCGCAGCGTCATGCGGGATCTGGACGACGAGGCGCGCAAAAGCCTGAAGAACATGCGGATGTACTTCCTGAAGAACAGGGAAGACCTCGACACGGATGCGCTTGCCGCGCTGGACAAGGCGAGGGAGACCTTCCAGCCGCTTTCCGAAGCCTATCTCCTCAAGGAAAGCCTGAGACGCATCTACGCGACAGCCACCGATGAACTGGATGCGATCATCATGCTGAAGGAGTGGATCAGTATGGCCGAACAGACAGAGGTGTATCAGCTACGGAGCATGGCCAAGTGCATCCGTAACCACATGGAAGGCATCCTGGCCTTCTGGATCTTTGATGGTGCCACCAATGCAAAGTCTGAGGGGTTTAACAACAAGATACGCTGGCTCGTCAGCCAAGCGTATGGGTTCAGGGATTACGAATACCTCCGCTTGAAGATATTCCACCTACCTTCAACCAACATCAGGAAGGCTATATGATTTTTTCGACAAACCGTGAAGAGCCCTTTTTCGCAGGGCTGTTCCTGTTCCGGAACAGGCTCTTCCCGCAGAAGGCTGCCGGACAGCCGAAACTCTGTTGGAGTACGGTCTGGCGCGATGTGCCCAAATGGCTGATCTTTGCAGGTGTGCTTGAAGCCTGTGTGCTCGTGCTTCAACTTCTGGCGATGCAGTTTACGGTAGCGGCGCTAGTCATCAGCATCAAGCGTGCAGGTATTATTCTGGCGGTCATCCTCGGCTGGTTCATCTTCAAGGAACGTGGCATCCGCGACCGGGTGATCGCCTCGTGTGTGATGCTGGCTGGCGTGCTGATCTTCTTTTTAACCAAGCCTGACGCCAACGGAGTGGCGGCGCTGGGGTTGTTGGGTGCGTTGACCGTGGCCGGTTTGGCGTTGGCGGGATTGACAGTGGCGTTGGTAATGACGCATCAAACGAAAGCAACGGGGAATCAATGAAAAATAGTCGCATCAATAGATACTTCACTGGAATGATGGGGTTTGGGAGCCTTGCTGGGCGAATAGGCGTCCTCGCCTGTTCATTGGTCCGGCGATTGCCGGACCAGCACCTATTAGCTTTGTTGTACAGGCGAGGACGCCTATACGCCCAGGAGCTTCGCACTTTTCGGATGCTAAAAAGTTTCCCCTGCATGCTTTTGCTTAGCTCAGTCGCGTATGGGGCTGACAAGCCTGTTGTCTTCTGGACTCCAGATAAAGTCGCACCAGGCGACGTGACCTTGCTCTATGGCAACGGACTCGAACGCGCGGAGCAGGTGCGGGTGTGGCGACTGCCGGACAGTGAAACGAAAGCACTAGTCGCGAGAGATGCGGTATCGGAAGCCCCTGCGGATGCTGTTTTAGTCACCGGGGTGCAGCCCTGCACCAACTCGGTCAAGTTCGTAATACCCAAGACACTTAAGCAAGGCATATTCGGGGTGCAAGTGGTCGCGGGCAACGACCGCAGTGCGACGCAACTGCTCAATGTTCCTGAACTCTGGTTCGCACAGCCTACGTCGTTAAGACCCGGCCTTGACGTGAATCAAGTGCCGCCCGGCGCAGAGATACAGGTTGTCGGTAAGAATTTCATGCTGCGCACGGTTGAGGGCATCAAGCCCAAGCTCGTACTGCGAGCCAAGCAAGGCGGTGCATTGACTGAATTGAAACTTGTCAAGGCGGAGCTCTATTCGCTGGTGGCGAAGGTGCCGGAGGCTCTGCCTGCCGGACATTATGAGCTCGCCGTCCATAACGGATGCGGCGGCGAGGCGGCGTGGAGCAAGGCGCTGGCCGTGGACGTCAGGGCACCGGACGCGTGGCCCGTCACAATCTTCAATGTACGCGATTTCGGTGCAAAGGGCGATGATGTGACGGATGACACGAAGGCCGTCCGCGCTGCGCTGGCTGCGGCGGACACGAACAAGGGCGGCGTGGTCTTCTTTCCGTGGGGCACGTACCGGCTGACCAACTGGGTATGCATCCCGCCGCGCACGACCGTTCGCGGGGAGAGCCGCGACAGCACGCTTCTGAAGTGGCCGGTGGATGTCCCTGAATCAACAACGAATTTTATGAAAGCGGCGATCTTCGGCGCGCCGCCGTATGCCCTCGAAGATCTGACAATCGTGGTACGCAAGGCCGACACCGCGCTGATGGATCTGAGTTGGGAGACGATCAACGGACGGAATGTACCGCCGGAGGTATTGTCCAAGATGCAGCCATTCGGTGGGTTCCGCGATGTGTTTCTTCGACGCGTATTCTTCCAGCACTGGCTGCTGTGCGGTCATCCCGAGTCGCAGCCGCAGTTGGCGAAAAAGTACTGGGAAGGGGCGTACAACGTGCGGATTGGCGACGTGAAGAATTTTGAAATCAGCGACTGTGTCCTGTGGGGTGCCAACAACTATTTTGAAAACATCCGTAATGCGCGCATCACCGGCAACGCCATCGCGAATGGCATGGGCGGGCATTCGTGGACCTGTCTCGGAGGCGGCGCGCAGGATGTGGTGTGCGAGCGCAACGACTTGAACTGCTCGTCCTCCTGGGGCTGGGGGTGGATCGGCTTGCAGCGGATCTACTCGGCCCACAATCGCAGCCACAACTTCGTGCGCGGCGAACGTGAGGCCATGACGCTGGACATCAGCGCGCTGCCCACGGCGCGGCCCGTCAGCCAGCACTGGGGCGCACCGAGCGAGGTCGGCGAGCGCGACGGCAAGCCATTCCTGCGCTTTGCCGATGTGAAGTGGACCCCCGGCTGTTTCAAGGACGGCATGGCGACCATCCGCGCGTATGACGGTGGCCCAGGCACGAATCAGTGGCGGACGATTGTGGACAACACAGCAGATACAGTGATCCTCGACAAGCCGTTCAAGCCTGCACCGGATCTGACACCGCGCAAGCTCTACATGGAACTCGCGCCTCGGCATGCACGCGCACATGGCGGCACAACGGCATGGATCGGCCGGTTGCGCGAGAGCAAGGGCTCCGAGTTTGTTGCAGCGGACGCACGGTGGCTTCCGCAGGAGTTTGTCGGCATGACCGCTGTTGTACTCGATGGCAAGGGAGCTGGCCAGTATCGCGTCATCACCGCGAATAGCGCGGACCAGGCAATTTTGGAACGTACGTGGGACGTGACCCCTGATACGACCAGCATCATGGGCGTCTGGTCGCTGATGCGGCACATGATCGTGTATGCCAGTTCCGCCGAGGATACCAGCTCGTTCGCGCAGCTCTACGGCTCCTTCTACGATTTCACGGTGGACAGTTGCCGGGTCGAGCGGTCACAAGGTATCTGGGGTCAGATGGGCTGGTTCGTGCAGTTCCGCGACAACACGGTCAACTTTGCCAACAGCTACCATCCCGGCATCGGCATGCCTGGACCGAACCTGGAAAAGCGAGCGCCCTTCGGCTATACTGGATTGACCTCGGATCGTCTGCGGATTACCAAAGGGCAGGCCTTTCAATATCCGGATCGGAAGATTCCCCTATTTGCCGACGAAGTGATCGGGCGTGTGTTGCCGACCACACGCGGGCATATCTTGCGCGGCAACACGCTGAGCTATAATCAGCGACTGGTCGTCCAGCCCTGGAGCAGCGAAAAAGCACCGGGTCCGCGTCCAGGAGGTCCACGTTTTTGCGACATCATCATCGATGGCAACCGTATCGAACACAGTGCTGT
>SERZ01001557.1_pt1 | contig 12759 bp, 5 predicted proteins | sample 3171461 | NCBI WGS metagenome assembly SERZ01 (sample SAMN06051861, study PRJNA518727) | freshwater metagenome | biome: subpolar coniferous forest; feature: holomictic lake; material: water; isolation source: holomictic Lake 227, 6 m depth | place: Canada: near Kenora, Ontario | collected 2013-06-25... | reverse complement strand
AATGGATGAAGCATCAGGCACTACAACAGCAGATGCAACAGCAAATGCGGTTACTGCTAATTTGATCAGTAGTCCAACATTTGTTGCATCAGGAGCAGATATTCTTTATAGTACTTATGCTTGGTCGAACGGCGCAACTACTAATGCCATTGCTGCAAGTGCAATTGGGAACTATTCATTTACCGCAACAACTGCAAATGGTTGTTCGGTTAATTCTTCAGCAATTGCTGTTACTAGCGGAACTCCAACTATCAATATAACTTCAGCAACACCGGCAGTTTGTGCTGGCGCCACAGCAACACTTGTTGCGAATAGTGGTGGTGGTAACGCGGTACGTTTTAATGGAACTAATTCTTATATCGATTTAGGAACTGGTGTTGTATTACCAACCACATTTACGCAAGAAGCTTGGATTTATTCTGGATCTGGTAATGATGGACAGTTTCATGGTTTCATAGGAAATCAGATTGGGGGATCTTCATTTACAAGACCTCCTTCTATGTGGATTCATAATGGAACTGAAATGCATGGTGGATATGGTGATGGAGTTGGTTTCTATTATTATATCACAAATCCAGGGTTAATTCAACAAAATACTTGGAACCATATTGCACAAACTTTCGACGGAACAACGCTTAAGTGTTATGTGAATGGTGTATTAGCATCAAATGCTACTTATGTACCTCCGGCAGGAAAAATACCAATTGCAAATCCAGTTAAAAATATTGGACGTGTAGATAATTATTTTAATGGCGATATCGACGAAGTGCGTATGTGGAATATTACTCTTACGCAGGCACAGATCCAAGCCAATATGAATAAAGCTGTACCAACCTCTACAACGGGTTTGGTTTCTTATTGGAAAATGGATGAAGGAACTGGAACAACAACTTCGGATGCAAAAACCGGATTAACGGGATCGTTTGTAAACGGTCCAACATGGACGGTTTCTTCCGCACCAATTGGAGCAACAATTACTTGGAGTCCGAGTACTGGATTAAACACAACAACAGGTCCGATTGCTTTGGCAACACCAGCAAGCACTACAACTTATATTGCCACTGCAACAGATGCAACTTATGGATGTACGGCAACGGCATCAACAACAGTAACGGTAAATCCAATACCAACAGCAACTATTACAAATCCAGCTACTACTAATACATGTCCAGGTGGAACAATCAATTTACAAGCAAATACTGGAGTAGGATATACTTATCAATGGAAGAAAAATGCTATTGATATTCCTGGAGCAACTGCAGCAACTTATGCAGCAACTGCAACAGGATCTTATACAGTTGTAGTTACTGGAACTGGTGGTTGTGTATCTCCCGTTTCTAACGCAATTGCTATCACGGTTCAAGATATCGTTGCACCTACATTTACTAGTACACCAGCAAATATTACTGCCATTGCAACAAGTGCGAACGGTGCAGTAGTAACTTATACATTACCAACAGCAACAGATAATTGTACCATCACTCCAACAGTTACTGCGGTACCTGCTAGTGGAAGCCTCTTCTCAATTGGTACTACCATTGTTACAGTAACTGCAACAGATGCTACAGGAAATTCTACCAACACAACATTTAATATAATAGTATCTGGAACTGCTCCAGTAATAACTGTGCCTGCAAATAGTACATTAAATGCAACAAGCGGACAGTGTACAGCAACAGCCAATTTTGCTGCAACAGAAACTACAGGAATTCCATCTTCAACTATTGCTTATTCAGAAAACGGATCTCCGATAAGTTCGGGTACTGCTCTATCTGTAGGAGTTCATACCATTATAGCAACCGCTACCAATGCTGTTGGATCTTCTTCAGGAACATTTACTGTTACTGTAAAAGATATTCAAGCGCCAACATTTAGCGGTAACTCCAGTAATGCACCTGCAAGTATATTAGCGAATGTGCCAGAAGCGGCTCAGTATAAATTAGTATATCAATTAAATATTCCAGATAAGGCATTATGGTCTAGTCAGTCTCAAATTCCATACACCGTAAACAATGCGGCATCTTTAGCGGGTGCTAGTTTTAATCGGGTTGCTTATTATATGGAATTGGATAATGGCAAGTGGGTATGGGTATCGATGGATAAGTTTACAAGTGATCCAAGTTTATTAGGCATCCCAACTGGTTCAACTGTTTGGCAACAAAAAGTAACCAATATGAACGTTGTAGCAAGTGCTAATGCGGGTGTTACAACTGGTACAAATATTGGGACGGGAAATATTGAATTATGGAGTCATTGTTATACAACTACCAATGGACTTGGACTTCCAGTAGCAAACACAAATAGCTATGATTTTGATGATCTGGTACAAGGACAAAACTGTTATGGATCATTCCAAATACATAACTATGGTGCTAAACAAACTTTGTTTGCTTATAACAGATGGGCAGAAAACGCTAATAATTATTCTGACCTAGGTATTGGAAACAATACAGGTAATACAAATCCGGATTGGACTTTCATGTCTAATGCAAATACTGTAACAAATAAAAAAATCTACGTATTTATTTCTGGTGGCGTTATTGCTGATATCAATGCCAATACAGATTTGGGAGCTTGTTCTGCAACAGTAACTGTTCCAACACCAGCAGCAACAGATCTTTGTGGAAGCACAACTGTTACTGGTGTAAGAAGTGATGCACTAGCATTAACTGCAGCATATCCTAAAGGAACAACAACGATTACATGGACCGCAACTGATGCTTCATCAAATTCAACAACAACAACCCAAAAAGTAATCGTTACTGATAATCAGGCACCAGTAATAGCTGGTCCGGCTAACATTACAGCAGTTGCAACAAGTGCAGCAGGTGCGGTAGTAACTTATGCAACTCCTACAGCAACTGATAACTGTCCTTCAGTTACTGTTGCTAAAACAGTAGGATTAGCAAGTGGTTCAACTTTCCCAATCGGTGTATCAACTATTACTTATAAAGCAACAGATGCTGCAGGATTAACTGCTTCTTATACTTTCACAATAACTGTTGCTGGTGTAGCACCAATAATTGTTGTTCCATCAAATATTGTAACGAATACTGCTGTTGGTTTGTGTTCTGCAAGTGTAACATTTGCAGCCACAGAAACAACCGGCGTTCCTGCATCCACAATTACTTATAAAGAAAATGCAGTAACAGTAATTTCTGGTTCTGCGTTCTCTGTAGGTGTTCATACAATTACTGCAACGGCAACAAATGCTGTAGGAAGTAATAGCAAAACATTTACAATCACGGTGAATGATGTAACGCCTCCGGTATTTACTTCTACCGCTTCAATCATCACATTAAATGTGGCAGGAGTTGTACAAGCAACAAGTGCAAACGGTGCGGTAGTAGTGTATAGCATGCCAAACGCTACAGATAATTGCGCTGGCATTCCATCTGTGGTAGCAGTACCAGCAAGTGGATCAGTGTTCCCTATCGGAGTATCAACAGTTACAGTTACTGCAACAGATGCATATGGTAATAGTAGTCAAACTACATTCAGCATCACTGTTGCAGATTCACAAAATCCAACTGTAATAACTAAGAATAGTACGATCCAATTAGATGCATCTGGTAGTGCAACATTAAGTGCAGCACAAATCGATAATGGATCTTATGATAACACAACGATTCAGGGTTATGCAATAGATAAGACCAGCTTTAGTTGTGCAAATGTGGGAGCTAACACCGTTACATTAACGGTAACAGATATTTTTGGTAATGTAGGAACTGCAACCGCTATAGTTACAGTACAAGATAAAGTAGCACCAGAAGTGCTTACTAAAAATATCACTGTTGCATTAAATGCTTCAGGATCTGCAAGCGTGCTTGCATCAGATATTGACAATGGATCAACCGATGCATGTGGCATTGCTTCAGAGTCATTATCAGCAACAACATTCACTTGTGCGAATTTGGGAGTGAATACAGTTACGTTAACAGTAACAGATGTGCATGGTAATGTAAGCACGGGATTAGCAACTGTAACCGTAGTTGATAATATAGCACCGCAGTTTACATCAGGTGCAACAATTATTACGCCGAATACTGGTGGAGTAGTTACAGCAACAAGTGCAGATGGTGCGGTAGTATTCTATAGCATGCCAAGTGCTTCAGATAATTGTACTGGTAGTCCAACTGTGGTAGCAGTACCAGCAAGTGGATCTGTATTCCCAATCGGAGCATCAGCAGTTACTGTAACTACAACTGATGCTTCTGGTAATAGTAGTCAAACTACATTTACCGTAACGGTTGTTGGAGTAGCTCCATCAATCGTTGTTCCGTCAACAGTAACAGTAAATAATAAAGCAGGATTATGTAGTGCTGTGGTAAGTTTTGCGGCAACAGATCCAACAGGTGTTCCAGCTTCTACTATTACTTATGATATTCAACCGGGCGCTGTATTTAATGTAGGTACTACCAAAGTAACTGCAACCGCAACTAATGAATTAGGTAGTTCAAGTCAAAGTTTTGATGTGGTAGTAAAAGATACCGAGCTACCAATTGTGATCACACAAAATCCAACAATCTATTTGGATGCAAACGGACAAGCAACATTAACTGTAGCACAAGTAGATAATGGAAGCAGAGATAATTGTGCTATTGCAAGCAAAACAATTAGTAAAACATTGTTTAATTGTTCTGATATTGTAAAAACAGTTCCGAATGTTTCAGCGCTGAATTTTAATGGCTCAGGTGCAGCTCAAATCACTTCAATTATACCAGGAGGAAATAATTTCTCTTTTAGTACTTGGTTCTATGCAACTGATGCGAGCAATGGAAAAATAATTTCAAGTAATGCATTTGAAATTTGTTTATGTGGCAATAGCATTGAAGTATTTACTCCTAGTGGTGCCGCGTTTGGTGCACATGGAATTAGTTTAAACAGATGGCATAATATAGTTGTATCATATAGTTTCTATACAGCAAATGTGTATATCGATGGAAATTTATCGTTCTCATTTGATGCGGGTCCGATTGGAGGAATTTCTGGCGCGATATTAGGAAGACATGTAAATGGATGTTGCCCAATGATTGGAACACTCGACGAAATGAGCTTCTGGAATATTACACTTTCAGCAAGTCAGATTTCTGCTATGCAAACCAAGGCATTGAAAGGCGATGAAGCAGGCTTAACTGCTTATTACAATTTTGATGAAGCTGCTGGCACAACGATCAACGATCGTTCTGGAAACCACCACAATGCTGTTATACAGGGCATGTTTAATCCTTGGACAACAGCTGCGGCTCCAATAACAACTGCAGGTTCGAATACTGTGATTTTATCAGTAACAGATGCCAGTGGAAATATTGCAACAGCCACTGCCACAGTAACCGTGTTGGATGCGATTGCACCAACAATTACTTGTCCTGGTGATCTATCAGTGAGCACAGATGCGGGTAAATGTTTTGCAACAATGACTATCGCTAATGCAACTGCAACAGATAATTGTTCAGTGAAATCAATAGTTGGTGTGAGAAGCGATGCAGCAGCATTGACGGCTACTTATCCAAAAGGTATTACAACCATTGTATGGACAGCAACTGATGCAAGCGATAATAAATCAACTTGTACACAAACAATAACAGTAACAGATAATGAAGCACCAGTAATTGCATCGGTATCAGATATCAATGCAACAGCAACAAGTGCAGCGGGTGCGATAGTGAATTATACTGCTCCAGTTGGAACAGATAATTGCCCGGGTGCAACAACAATAATGACAGCAGGTTTAGCAAGCGGATCAACTTTCCCGATCGGCACAACGGTAGTTACTTATACAGTAACTGATGCAAATGGATTAACTGCAAGTACATCGTTCAATGTTATTGTAACTGGTATTGCGCCAGTAATTGTAACACCAGGAAACATCGTTGTAAACAATGATCCTGGAATGAATGGTGCAGTAGTAAGTTTTGCTGCAACAGAAACAACAGCAATTCCTGCATCAATAATTACTTACTCAATTGCACCGGGAACATTCTTTGCAATTGGAACAACAGCAGTAACAGCAACTGCAAGCAATGCGGTAGGAAATTCAAGTGTCAACTTTACTGTAACTGTAATTGATAACGAGAAACCAACGATTGCAACTGCAGATAATATCAGTGCAAATAATAATGAGAATAAATGTGGTGCAACCATTACTGTAACAGCACCAGCTGCTTCAGACAATGCAGGCATTGCATCAGTAATTGGTGTACGATCAGATGAGTTATCATTAACAGATGCGTATCCTGTTGGAACAACAGTGATCACATGGACAGCAACTGATATTCATGGTAACACAAATACTACTGTACAAAATATCACAGTGAACGATGATGAGAAACCAATTGCAATTGCGCAGAATATTACTATTCAGTTAGATGCAAATGGTGCTGCAAATATTACAGCAGCACAGATCAACAATGGATCAACTGATAATTGTGGTGTTGCATCGATCGCACTTGATAAAACAAGTTTCTACTGCAGTAATGTAGGCGTAAACACAGTTACATTAATTGTAACAGATATCCACGGAAATGTGAGCACTGCAACTGCAACAGTAACAGTTCAAGATAAGATTGCGCCAGTAGCAAGAGCTAAGAACATCACGTTAGGCTTAGGCACAGCGGTAGGTGGATTAGTAACACTTAATGCTTCAGATGTAAACAACGGAAGTACTGATGCATGTGGTATCGCAAGCATGACAGTAGTACCTGCAAGCTTTGGTTGTGGTAATGTGGGAGCAAATACTGTAACCTTAACGGTAACTGATGTAAACGGAAACGTTTCAACAACAACAGCGATTGTAACTGTGGTGGATGATAAAGGTCCAGTACCAACGGTAACAAACTTACCAACTATCACCGGACAGTGTTATGCAACAGTGTTGACTTTGAAACCAGGTGAGCATGTAGAAGATAATGATGGAGAAGATGGAAAGATCGACTTAGAGCATTATTACTTAGTAGCACCAACAGCGATGGATAATTGCAGTGGTCTTGCAAAAGGAACAACTACTGATGCATTGACTTACTATAACCAAGGAACTTATTTTATCCATTGGAAGTATGTAGATGCAAAAGGTAATGTAACCATTCAATTACAAACAGTGATCGTAAAAGACACGTATGCACCAGTTCCTAAACGTGCAACATTGCCAACCTTAACTGGTCAGTGTAGTGTAAGTGTTGCAAGTGGTAGCAATAGTGATGATGATGGCGATGATAACGATGGTGGAGATGATGATCGTGGCAAAACACCATGGGCGAAGGATAATTGTAGTGGATGGATCAAAGGAACAACTACCGATCCATTGACTTACACAGTACAAGGAACTTATACCATTGTATGGAGCTTTAATGATGGCCATGGTAATATCAGCACACAGAATCAAATAGTGATTGTGAAAGATGTAACCAAACCAAATATCAAGGCACCAAACGATAAGAGTATCACTTGTGGTAGCAGCATCTTACCGGCAGTAACAGGTATGGCAACAGCTACAGACAATTGTTCTACTCCAGTGATCACATTCACAGATGTAAACAATGGAACACAGATTACCAGAACCTGGAAAGCAACGGATGCTGCAGGTAATACTAGTACAGCAGTACAGTTGATCAAGTTAACACCAGCGTTTACAGCTACAGTAAGTTCAACACCAACGAGCACTGTATATACAGGTGGAAGTGCGAAGAACATCTACTTAGGTTATGGTGCACAAAGTACCACGCTTAGTGTGAGTGGTTTACCAGCAGGAAGCTATACGTATACATGGACTGGTGCAAGCTTAAGTAGCAATACAGCGGCCACACCAGTGTTCAATGCAACAGCGGTTGGCGTATTTACTTTCTATGTAACGGTGAGCAATGCTAGTGGCTGTTCAAGTACGGCAAGCATTAGCATCTGTGTAACGGATGTACGAGTAGCAGGAAGCAATGGAGCTTTAATATATGTTTGTCACCAAGGCACCAATAAAACTGGTGGAACACAAACCTTATCGGTACCGGTTGCACAAGTTGCAGCACACTTAGCAAATACATGCGGTGGTAAGGGTGGCGACAAGTTAGGATCATGCAGCAGCACTGCATGTACCACTAACACAGATATTTCTGCTGTAGATCCTAAGACAACAGATCCGATTGAGCTTACGACTTTGAAAGCAGACCTAACATCAGCTGCACCGGTAGACGATATCAAAGTAACGGTGATGCCAAATCCAACCACTACTTACTTCACGTTGAAGTTAGAGAGTAAGGATGTGAAGACACCGATGAGCTTGAGAGTGCTGGATGCGAGTGGAAGAGCGATCGAAGCTAAGCAGCAGATCGAGCCAAACAGCAATATCCAAATCGGAAGCAGTTACCCAAGTGGAACCTTCTATACCGAAGTGATCCAGGGTAATAAGCGCAAAGTAGTGCAGATGATCAAGGCGCGCGGATAGAAACATACTTTTTTCATTTGAATCCCCAATACGAAGACCTCAGCAGAAATGCTGGGGCCTTTTTTGGTAAAACATTCATATTCAATGATTTTCGGGGCATTATTCAGTGATTTAAACGGAATGAAAATAAAACTCAAAAAACATTGTGGATAATTTCTGAATATTGGCCGATGCCCTTATATTTGCAGCCCTTTAGCGATGGTTTAGAGCTGAAAAGTTCTAAAAAATCAGGAAGGAAAGCTAAGGTGCGGTAGCTCAGTCCCCCGAGGGGTCGGGGTAAAGTACCGACAAAGAATGAATCTCTACAAATTGGTGCGGTAGCTCAGTCGGTAGAGCAAAGGACTGAAAATCCTTGTGTCGCCGGTTCGATCCCGGCCCACACCACATAAAGGCCTGATAATCAATGAATTACGTTGAATATCAGGCCTTTTTATATGTCCGGAAATGCATATAAGTGCATAAAAATGCACCGTTTCGACGACAATTCGACGACAATTTTTTGGCCTGTTCTCAATAAGTGTTTCAGAGGAATTCAATGCAGTTGTATGCTGTGTTTAGCAGCTCCCAGTCAGGGAGGTCTAATTCAACTTTACAATTAAATCCTTTAAAATGCGACACACCAGTAATTATTTAGGCTTCAAAGAACTCAGTATTAGTTTTTTATTGCGCAGAGCGTACAAGTATGAAAACGGGGAAGTACCCATTGTTGTTAAAATCCGTTACCAGGGAGAAAGGAAAGAGATCAATACCGGTCTTTCTGTTTTGCCAAAGGATTGGCTGCAGGAAGATGGTTGCGTTAAGGCAAGTAGTCGAACTGGTATGACTATTAATAAAGAAATAGTCAGAATCCAAAATGAAATAGAAGAACGCTTTATAACAATGCGGAGGGAGCTGGGCGATTTTAGTATTAACGAATTGGTAGATTTCTTAAAAGGCAAATCTGCTCCACAGACCATAGTAGAGTATTTAGATATTAAGTTGGAGGAGTATAAGAGTCGCTTAGGAATCGATCTAGCACAAACCACGTATTATAAATACAGACGTACCTCTACTTACTTTAAGGATTTTCTATTGGAAAAGAAATCACAAACAAACCTGGCTGTTAGTAGAATCGACTGGAAAATCCTGTCTAGTCCTGAAATAGCTTGTCAAAAAACTATTCAGAATGACAGTCAAAGTGCAAAAAAAGTCTAAACAAAGTCCCAAAAGTAGCCAACCCTATAAGCGGAGAAGCGAGTCAGAGATGTTTGACATTATCAAGGAGATACATGAGCAAGGCCTTCCTAAAAAAGCTGCTTGTGTTAAATATGGTCTCAATAGAAATACCTTAAAGCGTTTCATTTTAAAGGAATCTACAAAGGATATAGTTGGCAATCATTCATTAGATTTATTGTCTACTATGAATGAAAATCAGCAGCATTTAGCCTTGACTAAAAAGATTAAAGAACTCTCTTCAGCACTCGAGAAATCAGAGCTAAAAGTTATCACACTTGAGACTATGATAAAAGTTGCTGAAGATGATCTTAAAATTAAGATCAGAAAAAAGTCTGGTACCAAACAGTCAAAAGAGTAAGGCAAAAAAATCCAAAAGCTACATTGGAAAATATTTGCGCACTGTTTGGTGTGACAAGACAGGCATTTTATGATGCACAAAAGCAAGAACAAAATATTACCATAGCGCAAATGATTGTGCTCTGTTTAGTTCGTGAGACTAGACAGATTATGCCTATGATTGGAACAAGAAAGCTAATCCAACAATTGGCTATTCCATTAAAGGAACACGGCATCAAAATGGGTAGAGATCAGTTATTTGAATTACTTAGATACCATGGTTTGTTAGTTCGTAGAAGGCGTAGAATGATAAAAACAACAGACTCCCATCACTGGTTGAAAAAGTATCCCAATTTAACTATCAGCCTCACTTTAAACGAGTCAGAACAGCTATGGGTAAGCGATATCACTTACATAAGGACAATACAAGGGTTTAGCTATTTGAGTCTCATAACAGACGCTTTTTCACGAAGAATTGTTGGCTATTGTTTATATCCTACATTGGAAGCCATCGGTTGTTTAAAAGCATTAGAGATGGCAATAGAAACTAGAATAAAAGGAAGAAAACTCATACACCATTCTGATAGAGGTATCCAATATTGTTCAGCAGCCTATGTTGATGTATTGAAAAATAATGAGATTGATATTAGTATGACACAAAGTGGTAGTCCTTATGAAAATGCATTAGCTGAAAGAATGAATGGTATACTTAAAAATGAGTTCTATCCTAAAAGAGTATATCAAAATCACAAAGAAGCTATGAAAGTACTAGCTTCTAACATACAAATATATAACAGCAAAAGGCCTCACCTAAGTTTGGGTTATCTCACACCAGATAACGCTCATAATATGGTAGGACCATTTACTAAAAGTTGGAAACAATATCCAAAGAAAAAGAAGCAGGTTTTTTAAGGAATTGCAGAAGCACACAAAAAATATAATCCGGCTAAGAATTCCTACCGGATTATTGTGTTCATCTGATTGGAATATCCCTAGCAAGTTGCTCCTCAGCAGCGCTTGTTTATGTTTCTTCCAACAACATAAAGCTAATTACATGAATGCAAATGCCAATATTTTAAAAAGAGTATCTTTAAGTGTAAACAGAATCCAAGATTAAGAATTACCACTGTAAGGTAATACCAGGATTAATTTTTTAAAATGTAAGGTTTATTTAGGACGAGACACGGTGAAGTCCTTACCTGTTTTAGATAATTCATCATAGATGGAGAGTAATCGTACGCTTATTGTTTGTATGTGCCGGTTAACGTTATTGGCTAATTCTGAATTACCCTTAACACGTTGTTTTTTGGAGTCCCATGTGCTAGGTAATATCTTAAGACCAGTATTAATGTTCGCGCGTTTACTATGATGCGTAATGCGAGCCATTAGGAATGCAGAACTTGCTTTTTCCGTACGTGATTTGTAGATCCAAAATAATAGATTCATGATTGACTAATTTGTCAGTCACGAAGAGGTATTAGGCATAGTTCGAGAGGCAAAAGGGCGACTTTTTCCGAACTACAACCGAATTGCATACCTAATTAATGAGTAAATAGCGTGGATGTTGGCTGAATAGATGAATTTGCTCGATTGATGATCAGTCTATTACAACAAAAAAGCCCCTTTCGGGACTTTAAAGCTGTGGAGAGTAACGGGGTCGAACCGTCGACCTCTTGCATGCCATGCAAGCGCTCTAGCCAACTGAGCTAACCCCCCATGGAGGTGCAAATGTAGATGCAGCAAGTGTAAGAGCAAAATTTTAGTTTGGTGAAGGATATTTAAAATACTGGTTGTGACCCAAACCTGACCCATTCACAATCAAATTTGGTAACAAATGAGTATCAATAACCAAAAAAACTGAAAGGTTAGAAAGTTTTTAAACAGAATAATTTTAATAAATTAGGGAAGTGATTGGTTTACAACCCCAGTACTTCCTCCCCAAGGTTACTATTTTGGAATTGATATTTGATCATAACAAATTTGTCTTGTGAAAAAGAAACTATTCTTTTTGGGAGTTTTGATGCTGGTGCTTTACAATATCATTGGGTGCAATAAGAATGAACCAGCACCTAAGGTAATTGACCCAGAAACTGGTGTTTTTAAATTTACTGGAACTGTTATTGATAGCACAGATTTTCCGGATACCAGCAAAGGGCCCTGGGGTGCCCCTAACACAGCAACAATTTTAAAAATCACAAATCGAGATGTATCAGGTATTATAAGATTCACTAAGGTTAGCGATTCTATTCTGACTTTAAGCAGACCCATTAGAGATAGTCTTGCATACTATTCTGGAGCTCTATTCAGAGCTAATGATAGTTCGTATTTATCAGCGGGTTATTATGGCGATACAGTAATAACTTCTAAGTATATAAATAATGCAATTATTATCCCCTCACAGATAACGGGATTTACTAGTGTTGGAGGGAACACTCTGATTTACGATGGTTTTGGAAAGTTTACAAATAGTCAATGGGAACTCACCTATAGAACAAGAGGCAGAATTGGGTCATACTTGTTTGCTAACCATGCCTATCATCTAATCTGTACAAAATAGAATCATAAACTTATGAAAAGAATATTCTTTTTTGCTGTCTTGATTCTTTTGTTATACAATATCATTGGATGCACAAAGCAATCTAATGGTCCTCCACCAGTACCTTCAATTTACAGAGCCGATGATTACACCACAGGGATCTTTAATTATGCAGGAATTGCTTATGATACAGTTTCCGTGATAGATTCTATTTATCCTCCACTTCCAGCATTCAGCCAAG
>SERZ01001547.1_pt1 | contig 12803 bp, 22 predicted proteins | sample 3171461 | NCBI WGS metagenome assembly SERZ01 (sample SAMN06051861, study PRJNA518727) | freshwater metagenome | biome: subpolar coniferous forest; feature: holomictic lake; material: water; isolation source: holomictic Lake 227, 6 m depth | place: Canada: near Kenora, Ontario | collected... | reverse complement strand
TAGGGGAAGAGGGTTGATTAGCAGGGACTTATGTGGGATGGAGGTGGGATAGTGGGAAATGGAAAAAAAGACCGGGAAGTAGCGGTTTAGAATCAAAAGTGGAAATTTTCAAGCGACTTTAAGGGCCTTTGCATCTGACGTGCAAGGGCCTTTAACTTTTTGTTCCCCTATTTTCTCCGGTGTATTATACAGGGTTAAGGAATTATAGTTAAATCAACGCCATCAACCCGTCAAAATAACAGGAGCAATCATGAACGAAACAGCTATCCGGCATACGTGTATTTGCGCCAAGGAATGCGATCCGCGGAAACAGAAGCAAGGAAGGAAACTATGTCAGGCTTACCCTGATATGAAAACCTTCCACGTGCGTCCTGGCTCGCAAGGATTAGAGGCAGACCTGAAAACTCTGAAAGCCGCAATCGCGCCCAGGATCGAAACTCATCAGCCTCGGCGTTCGAAGCGGTCACTGACGGCTTCACAACGATGATTCCGAACGTGACCCCCTGCTCCTTAATGATGGCTCCTGTAATCGTCATAACTTAACTCCTATTTATTCAACATGATTTTAACGTACCACTCCATGATGAAAAAGGTAAAGTTAATGGCCGGATACACAACTCCGAGCCAGAGTTCAACACGGGACAACGGATGCTTGTTGAGACAGGATGATATCCCGAGCAGCAGCAAGTAGAGTATCAGACCACACGGAACCCAGTAACTTAAAGGCGAACCGAACCTAACCGAAGCGAAAGAGAGATATGAAATGAGAGCACAAACATCGAGACAAATCAAGGCGGCCATGTGCCTGTCAGTAATCGTCGTCAGTTTGTTAAATGCCGCCGTTGATGCCTGGCCGATTATAATGCTGATAGCCAAGGCGCTTGCAACCGCGTTGATCCAGTTAAACAGTTCACTTATGCTGTTAATTGCCTCCCTTATGATGGGTATTTATCATTGGCCTAAAAAAGACTGATGGTTGACCTCCATGTCTCTCTTCATAGACACCCCTTACTTGCTATCGATTTGATGCAATAATAAGCCCTAAAACGACCAGGGCGGCAAAGCCTAGAAATATCCAAAGAACGTAAGGGGCGGAGGGCATCCCGTAGCGGCGCATGGGAACCCCAAGCGTAGCGGTCCAGTAACCGGTGCAGCGAGGGCATCTCCATGTACCTTTATTCTCGACGCTCTGGGGGGAATTACACCAGGGGCAGCGCGGAAGGGACAGGCTATAATCAAGCGTTGATCCGCATTCACACGTTAGAGCCGGTGCACACGACAAATCAGCGACTTTATAAGACTTTCCACACACACATTTAAGAACCATAAAACTCCTACTTTGTAAGCTTGTCGATGACGCGCTCTAGGCGTTCGATTTTAACGTCTTTCTTTTTGCACTCCTGGCACTCGCCGGGGGAGCAGTGAAGCGTCTTGAATTCAGACTTGGAACCAGGGGCCGCCGGTGACGGTGGCGCCGTGGACAATCCAAGCAGCCAGTCCGCTGAAACACCGAATACAGTACATATCTTTTCTAGCTGATCCGACTTCGGTACATTGATGCCACGGATCCAGTTAGTATAGGTGTTCAAAGGAATCCCTATTTTACTGGACATTTGCTTTTGTGTAAGCCCGTCTCTCAAGCTCTCAAGTCTGTCAGGAAAGTTTTTCATAAAAACACTTTTTTCGGTGTTGACATGTGTACCGAGTTCGGTGTATAGTGCGCATCAGACAGGAAACAGTTACGGGAACACATTAGACCTTTTGAGAAAGGAACGCAAATAGAAAATGATCAAACGAGAAAACAAAGAGGTATTCACGGGGGTACGGAAGGCGGCCAAAAAATGCGGCTGCAGCCCGTGCCACATGAGCCTGGTGCTCAACAAAAAACGCACTCCGGGGGCGCAGCTCGTCAAGCGCATGCGCAAACTCGGGATCGCCATTTAAAACACACGAAAAAGGAGATGCATATGATCAGCATGGAAGTCATGAAGAATTGGATCGGATGCGAGTGCGGGGGCGGTAACGCCGCTAAGCCGAAAAGCAAGACGATCATCAAGCGCGTGGTCATCACGAGATGGACCAATATCAGCAAGGCCGCGCGCCTGCTGAAGCGCACGCCGACGCAGATCGCCCGGCATGTGTCCGGGGCTTCGCCCAGCCGGAAGCTTCAGGCAGATATGGACCGCCTCGGGATTGAAGTCGCGGTGTAGGAAAGTTAAAAGTTAAAAGCTAAAAGTTAAAAGGAAAATAGCCATGACTAAAGAACAGCTAGACAAGTATGAGGAACTGAGCAAGGCGGTCGCTGTCGCGCATGACAACCTGTCAGGCGAAATGCTGCTGCTCGCTCAGATGGGCATCAGGCAAAGCGAGAACGTGCTGGATTATGTCAGCCGCGTAGAAAACGCAGTTGCAAGCATCAACGCATGCAAGCGCGAATTGGCAAAGGCATCAGGTGATAAGACGGCTTTCGTGAGGGCGGTTTAACCAGAGGAACGGAGGGTCGTGTCATGACGAAGATGCAGTATAGGGCGAGGATCAGGAAGCAGGGATTGGCTTGCATGGTCGCGGCGCTGTGTGCGCTGGGGATCAGCATCGGAGTGGTGCTCGGTCTCGGGATCCACTGCCGGCAGTCATGCCAGGATACCTGGGGAAAGGGGGCGGCATGGAGCAACTGAACATGTTCGGGCCGCCGGAGCAGGTGGACACGACCAGCATCCGCGGGCGGTGCGACTGGGAGCCGGTCCCCTGGGAGCGCGAAAACCTGTGGCCGAGCAAGCTGGTGGCGGCAGTCGGCGCTGACACGTGCGAGACGCTCTGGGGCGACGTGCCCCGGCATACGCGCATCAGCGTGGAGCAGGTCTGCAGGCGGCTGCTGTGCGACGGTAATACCATCTACCGGCTGATCGAGCAGGGCGAGCTGGACACGGTGAACGTGGGAGCCGGATCAAAGAACCCGATGTGGCGGGTTTACAGGTACAGTCTGGTGTGGTTTTTGTTCCGGCGGGAGTGGGTCGAGAATGACACGCGGCCGAACTCGGACGGGACGGCCGGATTGACAGACGAACAGATGAAGAAACTTTACGCGCTGGCGAATGCCGAGCGCAAAACTAAACGGAGATAATCAGATGACACAAGCATTAGAAAAATCAGAGGTTAATGAGGTGGGCGCGGCCTACAAGCCGGAGGATCTGAATAAGGCATGGATCAAGGCGAACGAAGGCATGAAGTCCGTAGTGATTTTCGGGTCGATGCTGGCCCAGGTCGAGAGCTATCTGCCGCGCCAGACAGCTCAAAAGAACCAGCATAGCGAGCATACTCTCAAGGCGTGGCTAGATGAGAATTGCCCAGAGATCAACTATAAGACGGCCATGGGATACAAGCGTCTGGCGACCCTGGCGGCGGCATCTTTCAACTGCAAGCCACACGAGCTGGCTCACCTGCTGCGCATTCCGGCCCAGCACCTGACCCCGAGTGAGCAGGCCAAGACGGAGATCATTGACAAGTACCTGACGGGCGCGTCCCAGCGGTCGCTGCTGAATGACTGGGCGACCCAGAAGCCTGGGGCGCTGCCGGGGCAGAAGCGCAAGGAAGCGCACAAGCCGACGCCGGAGGAATCGGAGGCGAAGCTCCGGGAGCTGGCGAACCACGGGCTGATCACGGCCCGCAACACGCTGGTCGGGATCGCGGCGGAGAAGGAACTATCTTCGCGCCTGGACCGTACGCAGGCGCGGGCGCTCATCAAGGATATCAAGGCGGCGATCCAGAAGATCGCGGAGGCGATAGCGTAACCTACAGGAGGCTATCATGGAAACAGCATTAGCACGTAACGCACAGATGGCGATGGTGTCGGGGTCGGCGAGGGACGCGGCTGAGTGGCTGCACCGTTCGTTCCTGGCCTACGGGATCGCGGCTGACAAGGACGCGGAGCGGGAACGCCTCCGCGCCGAGGCCGAACTCTACGGCCTGTCTTTAGCGGGCACGTCGTTCTACCGGCGGCTGGAGGCGTGGCGGTCGGGCGGTCCGGTGGCGGCATTGCCGCCCCGGCTGCGCAAGCTGGCGAAGGCCCCGGGCGAGGAACGGAAGGCGACGACACTGCCCCCGGGCTTCGTGGGCTTCTGGCATGAGCTCTGTTTCCAGAGCCAGCGGGTGACGAGCGCGGCTTACCGTGCGCTCTTCCACGACTGGCTGATGGCTGGGAAGGTCATCCCCGGGTATGACACGGACTGGCGGGGTATCCTGGACCGGGACTATCCGAACTTCGTCGGGGATGCGACTACCTGCCCGTTCAAGCCGTACGGATTCGCGCCCACGGGCTGGGGCGACCGCAACCTGGCACGGCTTGCGCCGAGCAAGGCGGCGCTCTCGGCGGCGCGGATCGGCACGGCAGAGGCTTCGGCCCTCATGCCGGAGATACCGCAGACGCGCTACGGCCTGCCGTTCGGTTCGGTCTGGGTGGTCGATGACCGTATCCATGACCAGCTCGTAAGCTGCGGCCGGAACATCGTGGCGCGTGAAGTGGCCGAGTTGGGCGGAATCGAACTGCTGACGGGCTATTACATCTACGGGATGGTGCCTGCCCTGGAGAACTCGGACGGCACGAAGCAGATGCTGAAGCAGAGTTACATGCGCTATCTGGCTGCGGCCATCTGCTGCTACTTCGGTATCAGCACGTTCGGCTGCATGATCGCCGGTGAAAACGCGACGGCCCGTATGAGCGCCGATCTGCAGGAACTGCTGCACCGGCTCACAGGCGGTCTGCTCCGGTTCAAGAGCGGGACGATCCAGAACCAGCCGCTGGCCAAGGGGCTGTGGCTCGGGTCTGCAGGCGGCACGCCGAAGTGGAAAGCGCCGCTCGAATCCATCCACAGCCTCTTTAAAAACGAAATGGCCATGATCCCGGGCGCGAAGGGCGCTGACCCCGAGCACTGCCCGGAGTCGCTGGCGGCCGAGCAGCGGTACCACCAGAGCATCATGAAGGCGGGCGTGGCACTGGCGATGGACAACCCGGATGTGGCCGACCTGCTGCGGAGCGGGTTCCCGAGGTGGGAACAATACCGCGACTTCATCGCCACACTGTATGACCGGGTCAACCGGCGCGAGCATCACCGGCTTGAGGGCTGGGAGCGGTGCGGGTTCATGCGGCACTTGGTCCGGCTGGACGGCACGGTGCCAGTGCCGGAGAGTCACCTGCTGACGCTGCCGGAGACGGTTCGGTCGGCATGGGCGCAGATCCTGAACAGCGAGCCTGACCGCCATTCCCTGGTCAAGATGAGCCCCCAGCAGGCGTTCATGTCCGCCCGACAGAAGGCGCTGGACCGCGGCGAGCTGCTGGTGCTTCCTATGATCCACGTTCCGGAGATCCTGGGGCGCGACCTCGGGCAGGTGCTTTCGGTGCGCGATGACAGGACCATGACATGGAAGGATCCGCTCCGGCTGGAGGCCGACACGCTGATACACGCCATGGTCAAGCTATCGGACAACTCACGCCACCCCCTGCCCGCCGGAAGCGACTGGCTCGTGCATGTCTCGCCCTTCGACGCCCGGACGGCGTTCGTCAGCCGGACAGACGGCGCGGTGGTCGGCACGGCCACCATCGCGGTGAAGGGCACGAAGCTGGCACCCGACGAGGAGACGATCGCCAGCATGAAGCGTCTGGAGTCGCAGCACCGGCGCGAGTGGGCGCGCATCGGGCAGAAGCGCTTATCAGATACCGCCGACATGATCGGCAGCAACCTTACGGCTTTCGAGGCGGCGAAGAACGCGGCCTCGGTCGAAGAGCATAAAACACAACAAAACAGCGACGCTGTCGACCAGTGGGCCGACAGCTATAAAGACGAGGAGTAAAACTACATGATGACAGAATCAATGAAGACGGCAATCGCGCGGGTTACGGAGGCGCGGGCAAAGATCGAAGCGGCCGAGGGCAAACCGATGTCGGACGGCCAGCTCGTGTCCAGGTTCCTCCCGGTCAGCGCCACGGTCTGGAGCCGTGTGAGCTCGGGATCATACACAGGGAATAATGAGACAGTGGCAGCCAAGCTGCTTTCGGCTGCCGAAGACATGGAGGCGCGTGTCGACGCGCTGGGCAGACGCGCCGAGCGGTCCGCGGCCTTCGTGGCGACGCGGCTTGCGAAGGCTACGTTGTCAGCCTGGACGAAGGCGCGGGATGACGCCTTCGGCTGTAAGGTCGTCGTTGTCCTCGCGCCGACCGGGGCGGGCAAGACGGCCATCGGCCAGCACCTGGCTAACCGGCACGGCGCGACATACGTCGAAGGGAAGCAGAGCTGGCAGAGCAGCTACAAGGCTTTCTGCGCGGATGTGGCCGAGGCGGCGGGACTACCGATACACTCCAAGAAGTACGACGAGCGGACAGCCGAGTCGCAGATGCTGCGCTCGCTGAGCGGAAAGTATGGCACGCTTGTCATTGACGAGGCCAACACGCTTGGCGCCAGCACGGCCAACGCCATCAAGCTGATCTGCAACAAAACCAACTACACGCTTGTGATCCTGGCCATCCCGGAGATGTGGGACAAGTTCGTCGCGGCCTCGACCAACGAAGTCAAGCAGGTGCTCAACCGGTGCCAGGCTGTGCTGCGTCACGCGGAGGTGCCGGTTGCAGACGTGGAGCAGTTCCTGGGCAAGGGCTTTGCAGGCAACCGTAAAGACGCATGCAAGGCTATTGCAGCCGCGGCTAACGAGTTCGGGGCTTATAAGGCTGTCGTGCGGATCTGCGCGGATCTCGACCAGGTCGAAGGCGCGGACAATCAGGACGCCGAGAAGGCGATCGCATCGAACAAGATCAACATCGCGGGAGGGAAATAACATGATTGAAGTCAATATATGGGACCTGCCGGTCCCCGAGGGATACATCCGGGACAGCAAGGGCAACCTGGTCCACGAATCGCAACTGAGCGAGGCTGACCGCATGCGGTCGAACATCGTTCTAGAGAAGGTGCAGGCGGCGTTCGCCCGGGCGGTCACGCACAATGAATGGGTCGAGGAGGTCGTAGCTGACGTGTACGCCTTCTGCCAGATCAGCGCGGAGCGGTTCAACACGAGCTTCGGCGAGGGCAACAGCGTGACGCTGCAGAGCTTCTGCGGACGCTTCAAGCTGATGCTCGACAGCGACGACACCGTGGCGGTGAATGAGAGCGTGACCATCGCCAAGCAGTTGCTAGATGAATGCATGGCTGAATGGATGGTGGGCGGCAAGCCCCAGGCGGTCGCGCTGCTCAAGGATACGTTCAGGCCTGGGCGCAACGGATCCGTGTCCATCGGTCGGTTGATGGTGCTGCTCAGCCACCGCCACGCGGAGGCCTTTAAGGACCACGAGAAGTTCCAGCTCGTGTGCGACGCGATCGAGCAGAGCATCCAGAAGACTGGCAAGCGGCGCCATGTGCGCTTCTACATGCGGCGGACCCCGAAAGACAAGTGGGTTATGGCAGAGTTTAACTGAAGTGAAACTTGAAACTTGGAGACACTATGAATAAGACACATACACTGACGGAAGCGGACATGCATCTGCTCGCGGATTTTCAAAAGGCTGACACGGCGTTCTTTGCCGCGCAGGCGGCGCTGAATAAGGCTGATTGCGAACACCCGGATTACAAGGGCGTTGTTGACCGGTACAAGAACGCCTACCAGGACAGGCTGAATAAGGCTGCGGTGTTCGCGCAATGCGTGGCAGTTTCAATCGGTCGCGATATCCAAGCCATTGCGGTGCCCTACATGACGGCAGAAGAGCGTTTGAAACTTGAGACTGCGGAGGGCGCGATATGAGCAAGTTGACGACGATCATTAAGAAGCCTGAACTTGCAACCCTGTGCGCGGATGCGATATCCGAACTGGAACGCGCTGCGAGGCTGCACCCGGAGTGGCCTTCCGAGTTGAACTATCACGACGAAGAGGAGCAAGAAAGCAATCTCGCGATAGCCAGAGCCATCAACGATCACGACCGAGCAACCGGAACAACCATCTTCGCCGAAGAGTGGTATGAGTTTCTGCTCGCAGCGCGTAAGCCGGGCAACATCGTGGCGGCGAGAACCGAACTGGTTCAGGCTATGGCGATGCTGCTTCGCATTAGCTGCCACCTTGGCGACTACGTCCCCAAGGCTGAAACAGGAAAGATGTGCCCTGTTGACGAAGAGAAGTGCGATCTTTGCGCAGGAGTCCTCGGAAAACCTTGTCCTGACGCAGGGACGGAGGTGAAGTCATGAGTTGCGAAATCAACAGAGATTGTCATTGGGCGCGTCCGACAAAGACGCGGCGCTGTGAACGCGGGCATGATGCCTGTACCGGCACATGCGGTGATTACGAGTGCAGCACGTTTGAGCGCGAGCCCACGGGACATGAGTGGATCAAGCTGACTAACAAATACTACAAGCGCAATGAGAACGGGCTCTATGCCAAGGGCATCATCACGTTCGGACGCACGTACATCTTCAGCGTCTGGGCAGACGCGACCTGCGCCTTGTGGCATCTGACGGTGACAAAAGATAAAGAGCCGATCTGTACCTGTGCACGGTTCGGCAAGATCGGAATCGCCATCAATGCCGGATCGGACATCATCAAACATCTGATTGCGGATGACATCAACCGGAAACCGAAACGGGGTTAACTTTTAACCACAAAGAACACAAAGATCACAAAGAGGGAAACGCCATGGTATGCCAAGACTGCCTATATTGGGATGAACAAACCGAAGAGTGTAACAACAAGGATAGCAACTATTATCTGTCGATGCGCTGCGGCGATGACGGTTGCTCGCTGTAAGGAGGTTCTTATGTCCGACTGCACGTTTAAACCTCGCGTCACTGCCGCACCGTCAAGCCTTGAGTTCTGGCCTGCCGGAGGGTGGCATCTGACAGATGCCGGATGGCAATGCTTCTATGCATGCCGCGACCGCAAGATCGTACGGCGTGCAATCGTGGCTTATGTCGGCGGCTGCTGGACGTTCTCAGTCTGGGAGGTCACTGTCCGTGGCGAGATCGCAGTCGCCCTGCAGCCGTCGTTCGAAAAGCCGACACAACCCACGCAGTGCATCCACGCCGCTGACCTGGCCGCGTGCGGTAATTGTTATGCTCACGCAAACTAAAGGATTAAAAGCTATGGCTACACAACAACAGATCATTAAGTTTTTTAAAGTATGGAACCAGGCGAAGCGCTCCGTGTGCACGGAGATGAAGCTTGATCCGGATAACCGCGAGGCCGTCGAAGTGGCGCGGCACCGCTGGATCGAGGATCACACGGGAAACCCGTCGCTCAAGCGTTGCGCGCCCGTGGGCCAGTATGACCGGCTTATGCTCGCGACCGCGATAGCCGCGGAGGACTTTGAGTTGGCGGCGCATTTCTCGGTCGCAGACGAGAACCGCATCCGCCATCTGACGGAGCAATGCCTCCGGCAGATCGGCGAGCTGCAGGGGATCACGCTGCCCTGGGAATATGTGCGCAACATCTACAAGCATATCGACTGGCCCACTGACTGGATGGACATCCCGGCCAAGGAACTCTTTGACGTGTTCAAGATGCTGGATACGCACCGCCGCCGCATCCTGCGCAACGCTTACGGGCAGAGGGAAGACGTGAAGTTCGACCCCGACATGGCTTATGGCAGCTGCACTGCGGCGCAAGCCCCGGCAAGCCCTAAAATTGAAACATCCAATCTTAAGCAAAAGGAGGAATGCGTATGTAGACACTGAAAACAAATACACCATAAAAGAAATCAGAAGGGTACCCTTGCGGGTGCCCTTTTTTTATTCCCCTATTTCCCCCCGTGCGCAATACAGGTTTAAGGAATTATAGTTAAATTCCAGCCGTCAACCACATGTGATTTTCGCGAAAGGATTTTTGAGCTATGACCGAGGGACTGACCATCGCACTCAACGGGGCAACGCTGCTAAGCGTGCTGGGACTCGCGGCAAAAGTCTTTATTGCCAGCAGGCCGCAAAAACTTGAACAGCCGATCACCGTCCGCGCAGAGGGTCAGGTCACGCCGACCCGCCAGTGCGACGAGCGGCACGGCCATATCGAACGGCAGAACGATAACATGTTTGCCCGGATGTCCAGCGCGGAGCAGCGCATCTCGGCTCTCGAAGCTACAAGCATCGCAACCAAAGAGCAGCTCTCCCGGATCGACAAGAAACTTGATTTATTGCTGCAGCGGAAATAAGGAGCCATCCATGAGCATGAGCGACACAGATATTTTAGTCATCAAGAAAATGCTGGGCATCCTGAACAGCCTCGGGCCGTCCGGAATCGAAAGCAAAGACCTTTGCGAGCAAGCCCAGATCGCTTGCTCCACACCTATCACCACGACAGAGATGGATCTGTCAATTACCTGCATGAAGAACCAAGGATGGATCGCCAGTTTCCGGCAGCCGATTACCGGACGCATCCGCTGGTATATCACTGAGCAAGGCAAGATCGCATTAGCGGGACTTTAAATCTATGGACGCAAACAAAGCCAGAATAGATGCATGGGACGCGACGCTGACGGAAGCGCAGCGCTGGCAGGCTTATGACATGTTCCGACGTTCGCCCTGGTATGCCGTAGCCAAGTGGGCAGCCGAGGAGTTTTCAATCCAGCAGCCGTCCAGATCCTCGCTCTATCGCTGGGCCGAGCGGATGCGCAAAGATGAATCATCCCACCGCATCGAGCAGAGCATCCAGGCGCGTGAAGAGGTCGGGGCATTAGCCAATACCGTGGCGACCGATTCCAAACTGATTGACGCATACAAGAGTTTAGCGACGGATCTGGCACTTAAGAATAATGCGGCCGACGCAGTTCGCTTCACGACGATGGCGCTGGCTATCGCGGCGCAGTCCACCAAGCAGCAGGAACTTGACCTCAAGAAACGGGCGCAGCAGACCAAGGATGACGCGCTCAGTTTGGCCCGTGAGAAGTTCGAAGCGGCTGAGGCGAGACTGACACGCACGGCCGAAACACTCAAGCAGCTTAACAGCACCGGCGCACTCTCCGCCGAGGCGCGTGCTGAAATCGAAAAGGCGATGGGAATGCTCTAATGGCAAACGCTGTCAACATAGCTTATGACAAGGGAACGACTGAACGCCCGGCTTACGTCGGCTCTGTAAAGCCTTTTAAAGGGGCTTGCAAGGTGTTTCCCAAGGCGTTGCCGGATGGCCGCGAGCCGTTCTTCCTGGGCTACCAGCAGGCATGGTCGCAGGATGAACACATCATGAAGCTCTCAGAGAAGTCCCGCCAGATCGGGTGGACATGGACAAGCTCCCATGGAGTCGCCCGCCTCCACTCCCTGAAGGATTACAACCTCGACACCTGGGGCACGTCACGCGATGACCTGCAGGCTCAACTCGCCATCCAGGATTGTCTCACGTTTAGCAAAATATTACACGGAGGGGCTAAGGATCTCGGCATGCAGGTTCTTAATGAACGCGGCTGCAGCGGCCACGTGCTTTCGTATGCTAATGCCACGAAGTACTATTCCCTTTCCTCAAACCCTGACGCGCAGGCAGGCAAGCGCGGCAACCGCATCGCTGACGAGTTCGCCCTGAACAAGGATAACCGGATGCTCTACTCCATCATGGAGCCGGGCGTCACCTGGGGCGGCTTCATCTGGGTCTTCAGCACGCACCGCGGATCTGACAACTATTTTAACACGCTTATCCAGGAAGCCCGCTACAAAGGCAACCCCAAAGACTGGCATGTCTATCGCGTCACGCTTCAGGACGCCCTTGATTGCGGATTCCTCTATAAGCTGCAATGTAAGCTTCCCGAGACTGACAAGCGCGTGTCCATGGACGAAGCCGCGTACTTCGAGTTTGTCAAGAGCAAGGCTGCTGACGAAGAGACGTTCATGCAGGAATACATGTGCCAGCCGTCTGACGATGCCAGCGCGTTCATCTCCTATGAACTGGTCGACGGCTCCAAGTATGCGCCGAACGTGGACTGGCAGACAGTCGGCACGGGCGATCTCTACCTTGGCGTGGATATCGGGCGAACAAGCGATCTGACTTGCTTTTGGCTTGAAGAGAAGGTTTCCGGACTGAAGCTTGTCCGCTCCGTGATCACGATGAAGAATGCTTCCTTTGCGGAGCAAGAAGAGACTTTCTACCGGCTGATGGATAATCCCCAGGTGAAACGCGCATGCGTGGATCAGACAGGCATCGGCCGCCAGTTCGCCGAGCGCGGCACTGAACGGTACGGCTCCAGGGTCGAGGGTGTCAATTTCAACGGGCCGGTCAAAGAAGACATGGCGTATAAGGTCAAGGCCAGCCTTGAGGACAAGACGCGCCGGATCCCGGACGATTCGCTGATCGTGTCCGACTTCCGGAGCATCCGTAAGACCACGACGAGCGCGGGAAACATCCGCTTTGAAGGCGACAAGGGAGTCAACGGCCATGCCGACCGCTTCTGGGCCTGCGGCCTGTGCGACATGGCGGCCGGGGCATCCGGTGAATATGTGATCGAAGTGCTGGAAGATGACGCCAGCGAGTACAGCGCGGACGCGCGGAGGGCTTCATGAGCAACAAGACACCTTTAAAGACGAAGTCGGCGGCAAGCTCCAGCGAGGCCGTGAAGAATGCGGCCGAGTCGCGCTTCGCCACCCTGCGCAACCTTGACCCCTCCCGGCTCACGCTGTACATCGAATCATACGAGGACGGCAATTTCGCGCACCTGCCGCCGATCCTGCGCAAGATGGAGGAGCGGGACAATACCTGGAAGATCGCCGCGCTCAAGACGCGAAAGGCGGTCTCTTCCCGGCCGTGGCGGTGCGAGCCGCTTTCCGGTTACGAGTCAGACCCTGCGGCCAAGGATCAGGCCGACG
>SERZ01001546.1_pt1 | contig 12809 bp, 10 predicted proteins | sample 3171461 | NCBI WGS metagenome assembly SERZ01 (sample SAMN06051861, study PRJNA518727) | freshwater metagenome | biome: subpolar coniferous forest; feature: holomictic lake; material: water; isolation source: holomictic Lake 227, 6 m depth | place: Canada: near Kenora, Ontario | collected... | reverse complement strand
CGGATAAATTTAGCACTTATAGTCTCTCCTATGGTACCTGAAATCTTCAAACGGTCGTCACTGCCAACATCAACTGTAAAAAGTGCGCATTCGATTGCACGCAAGGCCGCCAATACGGTGATTGCTGCTTCTTTTGTCGATACGGCCGGGGGTGGTGGAAGTGGAGAGAGAGCAGGAGAGGGGAGGGGTAAGGGGAGCGCAGCTTCGGGTGTCACCGGCGGCGTGGTTTCAATAATCGGGACGGGGGCAGCAATCGGGGATTGGGGCGGTCTGGCCGGCTCGGACGTCGGAGGTACGGGTAAAGTGATCGACCACCACCAAGTCGCACCAAGTGTAACCGCAAACATGGTAACCATTAATACAATAATAACCGGGTATCGGTGCAAAGTACTCGGCTGGATCGGTGTCTTAGCCGTTATTGCTTCGGTCCAAGCGGCTTTAGTCGGTTGCGCTGTAGTAGAGACACGAGACTGTGGCTCCGCCTCAACCGGCTGAGGTCTTTGAAATACTTGTGTCGGCGCTTCGGAGCCATCGTCAAGGGTATCGTCAGCCATAGCCGATACAGCGGCTTCGATTGCCCTGATAAAGGCGGTGGCGCTCTGATAGCGATCCTCCGGCCGTTTGGCCATCGCCTTCATAACCACTTGATCGAATTGGGGTGCGCAATTGGAACTGATAGACGACGGGCGGTGCGGCTCGACGTTAAGAACCTGCAACTCGATCGTGGCAACAGTTCCCAGAAAAGGGCGCTGTCCGGTCAGTAATTCGTAAAATACGGCTCCGGCCGAAAAAATGTCGGAACGCAGGTCGATCGGTCGCCCCGATAATTGTTCGGGCGACATATAGCTGATCGTGCCGAGTACGGTTCCCGCTATAGTTAGAGTTGAACTTTCTGTTTTAGCAACGCCGAAATCAGCCAGCTTCGCTTCACCATTGCGATCGATTAAAATATTAGCCGGCTTAATATCTCTATGAATAATGCCATGCTCATGAGAGTATGCTAAAGCAGAAAGCAGGCTGCGCATGATACGGACCGCCGATTCTGGAACCAGGGCCTCTTTCGTCGCAAGAATATCCTTAAGACTTTGGCCGTCGATATACTCCATGACAATATAGCCGACGGCACCATCCTCACCGGTCTCATAAACCGCAACGATACCGGGATGTTGAAGCCGAGACATTGCTTCGGCTTCCCGTTGGAAACGAATGAGTTGTGTGTCCGAATCGTCGTCTGCGTCGAAGTTGTTTCTTAGCAGCGTCTTAATTGCGACCGTGCGCTGATTTTCAGGGTCGAGCGCTTTGTAGACGACCCCGACAGCGCCGCGAGCAATCTCGCCGAGCACTGTGAAACGTCCCAAGGTTTCGATATCGGCCCGCCTCATCCCGTCATCCGTCCCGGTATTTTCGCGGAAACCTTGGTCGGATTATAAGCATTCACGGTCGTCGATCAAGGTTGACGTATTTCTCTAGCGGGTTTGAACCTTTTTTGAACTCCCGCCGTTACCGGCCTCCTGAACAAAGCGTTCGGTCAGCGCAGTAGCAACGCGCGAAGAGACAAAGTGACGGATGTCACCACCGAGCCGGCCGACTTCTTTAACAAATCGCGAAGAAATAAACTGGTGGCGATCCGAAGCCATCAAAAAAACCGTTTCAACATCGGGATTAAGACGAGCATTCATTCCGGCCATTTGAAATTCATATTCGAAATCTGAAACGGCCCGAAGCCCGCGAATAATCAAACTGGCGCCGCTTTCGACGGCAAAATTCATCAGCAGGATATCGAAAGCCTGCACATCAACAGTCGTGCCATTAGTATTCATGGCCTGCACGTCTTTGCGCACCATCTCCACCCGCTCTTCGGTTGTGAACAGCGGTCCCTTGCCCTCGTTTTTAGCAACGCCGACGATCAGATGATCAACCAGATGAGTCGCCCGCTGAATAATATCGAGATGACCGTTGGTAATCGGGTCAAAGGTGCCGGGATAGACGCCGACGCGGTGCTTGGACATGGAAGTTCCTTTCCCCGTCCGGGGTCAAATCGAGACATCGTTCGGAGCGGAACCGGCGGTGCCTTCCGCACCGGCATCGGCATCTTCGGTTACCAGTGCGACCGAAACCACACGTTCATCGGCGCCGACTCGAAACAGGGTGACGCCCCTGGTCTTGCGTCCTGCGATGCGGATATCGGTCACGGGCATGCGAATAACTTGGCCGCTGTCGGCAACTAGCATGATCTGGTGTCCGGCGGCAATCGGGAACGAGGCAACGATCGCGCCGTTACGGTCGCCCATTTCCATGTTCCAGATACCCTGACCGCCGCGGTTCGTGATGCGGTATTCGTAGGACGACGTGCGCTTGCCGAAACCGCGCTCCGAAACCGTCAGGATGAATTCCTCCAGCCGCGCCAATTCTTCATAGCGCTCGGGGCTGAGGGTCAGTGTCGTCGCCGCCGGGTTCTCGCCTTCGGAGTCGCTCGCGGCTTCTTCCGGCGGGACACCATCATCGCTTTTTTCACGGCGCATGCGCAGATAGGCGGTGCGCTCGTCGGGTTCAGCCTCGACGTGGCACAGCACCGACATCGAGATGACCTCGTCGCCTTCGATCAACCGGATGCCGCGAACCCCGGTTGAAGTGCGGCCGGTAAAGAGCCGGACATCGGACGCCTGGAAGCGGATGCATTTACCCGAGCGGGTGGCAAGCAACAAATCATCATGCTCGAAACAACTGCGCACGGCGATCAAGCGTTCGCCTTCTTCCTCCAATTTCATCGCAATCAGGCCGTTGGCCCGAATATTGGAGAAATCAGCGAGCCGGTTGCGTCGAACACCGCCGGTTGAAGTCGCAAACACCAGACAGAGCTTGCTTTCGTCGGTTTCATTATCCGGCCATGCCAGCACTGCGGAAATTGACTCGCCTTCGGCCAGCGGCAGTAGATTAACCAGCGCCTTGCCGCGAGATTGCGGCGAGCCCAACGGCAGGCGATAAACCTTAAGCTGATAGACCATGCCGCGGGTGGAGAACAGCAACAGCGGCGTGTGGGTATTGGCGACGAACAAATCGCTGACGGTGTCTTCGGCCTTGACCGACATCCCGGACCGGCCCTTGCCGCCGCGCTTCTGGGCGCGATAAGTCGAAAGCGGCACGCGCTTAATATAACCGGAGTGGCTGACTGTAACCACCATGTCTTCGCGCTGGATCAGGTCTTCGATATCGGCTTCGAATTCCAACTCCATGATTTCGGTGCGCCGCGGCGTCCCGAAACGTTCCTTCATTTCGATCAGTTCGCTGCGCAGAATATCCAGCAGCTTGCTGCGGTTGCCGAGGATATCCAGGTAATACGCGATCTTATCGGTGATTTCTTTAAGATCGGCGCCGATCTTATCGCGCTCCAGTCCGGTTAACCGGTGCAGGCGGAGATCAAGGATGGCGCGGGCTTGAATCTCGGTCAAACGATAGGTACCGTCGGCGGCAACGCCACGCGGCGCCTCTTCAACCAACGCGATCAACGGCGCAACATCGGCCGCCGGCCAGTGGCGCGCCATCAATTCGGTACGCGCGGTTGCCGGGTCGGGAGCCCGGCGAATCAGGGCAATCATGTCATCAAGATTGGCGACCGCCACCGCAAGACCGACCAAAATATGAGCTCGTTCGCGCGCTTTGCCGAGTTCATATTCGGTACGCCGGGTGATCACCTGCTCGCGGAAGGCCAGAAAGGCGGCGATGATGTCCTTTAACGTCATCATCTCCGGCCGGCCGCCGCGTAGTGCCAACATATTGACGCCGAACGAGGTTTGCAGCTGGCTGTGACGGTAAAGCTGGTTCAGCACGATCTCGGAATTGGCATCGCGTTTAAGCTCGATTACCACCCGCACGCCGTCACGGTCGGATTCGTCGCGGATATCCGAGATGCCTTCGATGATCTTATCATTGACCATCTCGGCAATGCGTTCTTGCAGCTTAGCCTTGTTGACCTGATAAGGAATTTCAGTAATTACAATACCCCAGCGGTCCTTACGCAGCTCTTCAATCGTAGAGCGTGCCCGCATCATCACCGAGCCGCGCCCGGTATGGAAGGCGGCGCGGCAGCCGGCATGCCCCATGATCAGGCCGCCGGTCGGGAAGTCGGGACCGGGCACGATCTCGATCAGGTCTTCAATTGAAATATCCGGATTGTCGATGCAGGCACAGCAGGCGTCGATGACCTCGCCCAAATTATGGGGCGGAATATTAGTGGCCATACCGACCGCAATACCACTGGCCCCATTGACCAATAGATTAGGAAAGCGCGCCGGAAGGACGGTCGGCTCGTCGTTGGACTCGTCATAATTGGGCTGAAAGTCGACGGTATCCTTGTCGATATCTTCTAGCAGCGCTTCGGCCGACTTCCCGAGCCGTGCCTCGGTATAGCGCATCGCCGCGGCGGGGTCGCCGTCCATCGAGCCGAAATTGCCCTGTCCGTCGATCAACGGCAGGCGCATGGAAAAGTCCTGCGCCATTCGGACCATGGCATCGTAGATCGCCGAGTCGCCATGGGGGTGATATTTACCCATGACATCGCCGACGATACGGGCAGACTTCTTATAGGCCTTTGTCGAGTCGTAGCCGCCTTCCTTCATCGCGAAAAGAATGCGGCGATGGACCGGCTTCAGGCCGTCCCGGACATCCGGCAAAGCTCGGCTGACGATAACGCTCATCGCGTAATCGAGATACGAGCGGCGCATTTCGTCTTCTATGGTTGCCGGCGAAATATCGGAATGCTGCGGGGGGGCTGGTGTCGTCAAGTAATGAACCTGTTCATTCGGGGCGCCCGGGTAGCGCTGATGCTTTCCCGAGCCCTATCATCCTAGCCGGGTGCGCACACGCAGCGCGCAGGTTCATCTAGCATCATTCGCAGATGCACACAATGGCGCGCCAGCTATCGATCGGCAATTCTCATGGCGGGACTTTATTTTAAAGACCCCGGCGGTCGGATTGAGAACCGCGAGACAATGAACCGCTAGACAGTGAATAGTGGACTCGCCCCTTGCTCGCGAATGCGCTATCATAATCGGGTCGCACGGGAGAACGCGCCATGGCCGTCGTAGCTTTCGATACTCTGAAATTAGCAAAGCGCTTACAGGACTCTGATTTCACTCCAAAGCAAGCATTTGGAGCGGCTGAGGGAATTGCTGAGGCCCTTGCCGAAAGTTATTCCAGCAAAAATGCCACGCTGGAAGCGGTTGAAACTCTTGGACGAAGCGTAGACAAGCGCTTTGCCGAGCAAGGCGAGCAATTGAATAAGCTGGTGCAAGGCCAGGCAAAGCTAGAGCAAGGCCAATCCAAGTTGGAGCAAAGCCAGGCAAAGTTGGAGCAAAGCCAGGCAAAGTTAGAGCAAAGCCAGGCAAAGTTAGAGCAAGGCCAGGCCAAGTTGGAGCAAGGCCAAGCCAAGTTGGAGCAAAGCCAGGCAAAGTTAGAGCAAGGCCAGGCCAAGTTAGAGCAAGGCCAGGCCAAGCTGGAGCAAAGTCATGTCAAGCTGGAGCAAAGTCATGTCAAGCTGGAGCAGGGGCAGGTTGTCTTAATGGAGAATCAAGCTGAATTGCGCCGAGAATTTAAAGATCATTCTGCAATGCTGTCTGCGATCATGGTTCATTTTGGAATACCGAAGCCCTGAAACAATGAAAATATTCTTTCAAACGTCTCGCGTGCTTGCGGCCGCTGTTACGATTTTTTTCTATTTTGTGGTGACATCGGGATCGGCTACCGCGGGGCATTTGATCGATGTTCGCTTCGGACGCCATGGCACACTTATTAGAGCCGTGCTTGATCTTGATGTTCCCGTATCTTTTACGCAGGCGACCGCGGCCGACGGGTTGTCGGTAACCCTGACATTAAGTGAAACCAAGTTTGATAAAGCCGAGACCCGCACGCTCGACAAGCTGCCGCCGCTGACCGGTTATCGAATCGGCCCCGGAACCGGACTCAACAGCGGCACGGTAGTATTCCTTTCCGGGCAGCCGATCCATGTTGCCAATATCCAGGCTATCGACCCCGGCAAACAAAGCAAACGCCATAGAATCGTGATCGATATCGAAGCGGCTCCGGTGTCGCCGACACTATCTTCACCGGCATCGCCCCGGCCGTCAGCGGTTAGTCAACAAACGCCGCTGCCCACGACTTCCGCTCCCTTCGCCTTTATCGGACGAATCATCGACCACCGGGCGACTTCTGGAAATTCCACCGGAATTAAAGACCGGGTTTACCACGTCAGCCACCCCGATCACCCCGCTTGCTCCGGTGACTGAACCATCGGTTCACCATGGACCGTCGGCAGCCGAGTTGGCTCGAATCGAGACCTTGCTGGCCCGGGCGCAGAAATTAAGCACCGACAGTCCCGATTATAGCCAAGCAATGGCACTGTACCGTGAGGCCGCCGATCTCGGCAGTCCGGCCGCCGCCTTCGCCATCGGTCAGATGTACCGTCTGGGGGCAGGGATGGAAGCTAATAATACCTTGGCTGCGTTTTGGTATGGCGAGGCGGCTCGGACCGGCTTTCCGCCTGCCGAAATGAACCTGGGCGTCATGCATCTGCGCGGTTTGGGTCTGCATCCCGATCCGGCCGCCGGTTTGGCCCTGATTCGGCGCGCGGCCGGGCACGGCAACCAACCGGCGCGTGATTTGCTGGAGGAAATCCGCCGGGCCGAGCGGCGGAGCAATCCGGGCGCCGCATCGGATCAGCCCTGACATACGGCCGAGGGATACGTTCGCTCCCCTATAGACACGACAGAGAGCCGGGCGTTTTATGTCACAGGTAGACGGGAACCCGACCGGAGTGTGCTACATGCGCGGTCGGAATATCTTGCGCCGCGACAGCCGGCCTCGTTACTGTTGGCGTCCCTTCACAAAACTATCGATAGTGCCGTGCGATATATCAGTACACGAGGCGCCGCTCCGGTTCTGGAATTCGAAGAGACCCTGCTGACCGGGCTGGCCCGGGACGGTGGGCTCTATGTGCCGGAAAGCTGGCCGACCCTGAGCGCGGACGAGCTGCGTTCGCTTGCCGGTTTGTCCTATCCGGAACTTGCGACCCGGGTCATGCTGCCTTTTCTTGGCAACGCGATTGAACCCGACATCTTTCGGGCGCTGGTCGTCGATGCTTATTCCGGCTTCGATCATGCCGCGGTTACGCCGCTGGTCCAACTCGACCACGGGCTGTGGTTGATGGAGCTGTTTCACGGGCCGACGCTGGCGTTCAAAGATGTGGCTTTGCAACTGCTCGGCCGGTTGTTTGACCATGTGTTGACTCGCCGTAATCGTCGGATGACCGTAATCGGCGCGACCTCCGGTGATACCGGTTCGGCGGCGATTGAGGCCTGCCGGGACCGCAGTCGGCTTGATATCTTCATGCTGCACCCGCTGGGGCGGACCTCGCCGATTCAGCGCCGTCAAATGACAACGGTTCTGGCCGACAACGTGTTCAATATTGCGATCGAAGGGACTTTCGACGACTGCCAGGACATGGTCAAGGCGATGTTCAATGATGAGTCCTTTCGCGACGGGCTCCAACTATCGGCTGTAAACTCGATCAACTGGGCCCGGATCATGGCTCAGATTGTCTATTATGTTGCTACGGCGGTGGCACTCGGCGCACCCGAGCGGGCGCTTGCCTTTAGCGTACCGACCGGCAATTTCGGCAATATTTATGCTGCCTATGGCGCCCAGGCGATGGGCGTTCCAATTGAGCGGTTGGTGGTCGGTTCAAACAGCAACGATATCCTGACTCGTTTCTTCCGCAGCGGCACCATGGCGACGACCGCGGTGACCCCCACACTTAGCCCGAGCATGGATATTCAGGTTTCCAGTAATTTTGAAAGATTGCTGTTTGATCTCTATCATCGCGAGAGCGGTGCGGTCGCCGATGGCATGAACCGCTTCAGGTCGGAAGGGTGTTTCTCGGTCGCACCGAGCCAGTTGGACACCGCAAGCGCCTTGTTCAGCGCTTTTCGAGTCGACGATGCCGAAACCCAGGCGACCATCACCGAGACCCGGCTCCGTAGCGGACAAATCATCGATCCGCATACGGCGGTCGGTGTTCATGCCGCGCGAGCGGCCCGGGCCGCAGGGGTGGTTCCGGATTCGCTCCCGCTGGTTGCGCTGGCCTGCGCCCATGCCGCAAAGTTCCCCGACGCGGTTGAAGCTGCCACCGGGCACCGTCCCGCCTTGCCCGCCCGCCTTGCCGATCTGGAGCAGCGCCCCGAACGTGTAACCGTGTTGCCCGCCGATCTCGGCACGGTCCAAGCCCATATCCGCCGTTACGCCCGCCTTGGCGGCGGTCAATCTTGTTGATGAACCCGGCCGTGAGCACCGTCCGTGTCACCACCCTATCTAACGGCCTGCGGATCGCCACCGATACCATGGATGGTGTCGAGACGGTTTCGCTCGGCTGTTGGGTCGGAGTCGGCACTCGCAATGAGCGTTTAGAACTGAATGGTGTTGCCCATCTTTGCGAACATATGTTGTTCAAAGGAACGGAACAACGAACCTCATTCGCTATTTCCGAGCAAATTGAGAATGTCGGTGGTTATCTGAATGCTTATACCAGTCGTGAACACACGGCTTATTATGCTAAAGTATTGGCGGAAGATACGTCACTTGCGCTCGATATCATTGCCGACATGCTGCAAAACTCATTGCTCGATGAAGACGAGATGATGCGCGAGCGTGCGGTTGTGCTTCAGGAGATCGGGCAGGCGCTCGACACTCCCGACGATATCGTGTTCGACCATTTTCAGGGTACGGCTTACCCGAATCAAGCTCTGGGGCGGCCGGTGTTGGGCTCGGTCGCAACCGTGTGCGATCTGGAACGGGCAGCGCTGGTCGAATACCATGCACGCCATTACGGCGCCTCCGGCATCGTTATTGCTGCCGCCGGTCGAATCGAACATGACTATCTGGTCGATCTGGCGACCACGGCCTTTAAAAATCTGCCCCGCTTGTCCGAACATGTGATCGAGCCGGCACTTTATAGCGGCGGTGATTTTCGTGAACGCCGTGATCTTGAGCAATTGCATTTGATTATCGGCTTTAACGGCATCAGTTTTTATGACCCTGGTTATTATGCCTACTCAGTTTTATCGACTTTACTGGGAGGTGGCATGTCTTCACGGCTTTTTCAAGAAGTCCGTGAGAAACGTGGCTTGGTTTATAGTATCTATAGCTTTGCCGGTACCTATTCAGATGGTGGGTTGTTTGGTATTTATGCCGGTACCGGCCCCGATCGGGTGCGCGAGTTAGTACCGTTACTGTGTCGAGAGTTGGTCCGGGTTGCAGAAGACCTTACCGAAGATGAACTGAGGCGGGCTCGCGCTCAGTTGAAGGCCGGAACCTTGATGGCCCTGGAAAGTACGATGTCGCGGTGTGAACATCTCGGCCAGCAACTTTTGGTTTATGGCAGACCGGTGCCGACCGACGAAATCGTTCGCAAGATAAATGCAGTCGATTCTGAAGCGGTGCGACAGGCCGCATTGCGCCTGCGCAAGTCCAAACCGACGGTTGCCGCGCTTGGACCGCTTGATGAGCTTGAAGCCTATGACCGGATTGCAGCCCGGCTCGGATAGACCGATTGGGGGCGCGCCATGATCCGATTTCTCACCGGCGGTCTGCTCGATAAACCGGTTATCCGCCTCACCGGTCGTTTGGTGACGCTGCGCCCTCCGACTATGCAGGATTGGAGCGCTTGGGCTGAATTGCGCTCGGCCAGCAAGAACTTTCTGACTCCGCGCGAACCGGAATGGCCTGCCGATGCCCTGACCCGCTCGACATTTGCCCGCCGGGTCAAGCGGCAAAGGAACGAGTGGAATGATGATCTCGCATACAGCTTTATTAGTTTTGAAAATGAAACCGGCCGGCTTGTGGGCGGGTTAGGACTTGGTAATTTACGTCGCGGGGTTGCACAGTCAAGTACACTCGGCTATTGGGTTGGCGAGCGCTTCGCTAAACGTGGCTATACTTCCGACGCGGTACGCCTTGTTCTTAACTTTGCTTTCAATGAATTGAATTTGCATCGGGTTGAAGCGTCGTGTCTGCCCGACAATATTGCAAGCCGACGTCTACTTTGTAAGCTTGGCTTTATCGAGGAAGGTTTGGCCCGCAGCTATTTACGCATTAACGGAGCTTGGCGCGACCATCTGCTGTTCGCTGTTTTAAAGGACGAATGGCAGGGGTAATGAACGCGAGGGCTGGAAAGCAAGCGTTTGCGCCTTTGAAGAAAATTTGCTGCTTGCGTATCGGTGAAAATCACTCTAGGTATCTCAAATCGCACGTGGGCATCGCATGGTGCGTCGTTATGCTGCCTTAGCTCAGTTGGTAGAGCAACTGATTCGTAATCAGTAGGTCCGCGGTTCAAATCCGCGAGGCAGCACCATTACTACTCATAGTAGTATCAATTTCCTCATAAAATCAACAAGTTAGCAGGCTCCTACCGGAGCCCGCCAACTTGTTACCTATCCTGACGAATTTCACTAACCTATTGTTATTATTGAAAATACGGTTGTTGACACATTTTATACACGGGTCTATTTTCGAGTGAAATTACACGGAACCTACACATCCGGTCTCGTAGAATGGGCACACACACCGAAGACGAGCGAATTTTATGCGACGGCCGAGTCGTCATCTACCAGCGAACCGATGTCGCCAAACCGCATTGGCATTGCCGGATTAAGTTTCCCGATCAGCCTTACATTCGCCAGTCACTCAAGACCGCAAACGAAAAGGATGCGATAAAGTTAGCGATCAAACTTTATGAAGACCTTCGATATCGAAGCGAAAGAGGCATGCCGCTCAAGCGACTTCGTTTCGATGCTGTTCTCGATCGCTACCTCGAACACCTTACCGAGGAAGTTCGATCCGGAAATCAAAAACAGCATAAACTAACTGATCAAAAAAATATGAGCCGTTATTGTAGAGAATATTTTGATGGAAAATATATTGACACGATTATAACTGGAGATATCGCAAAATATCACGAATGGAGAAGACGATATTGGATAACTGGGACTGGAAGCAAGCAGGATACATACCAATATGAGCGAAACGGTAAAATTGTAAATTCGAAAACTCGTGCGGGAAAAGAACCCGCGATAAGCACAATTAACTCGGAAAATGTTTTATTACGGTCGATATTTAATTTTGCATCAATGAATGACTGGATTACAAAGTCACAAATTCCAACAATATCATTACGAATTCCATCAGTTAAGAGATCGAGAGAAAGCAAGAGAAGACCTGGATTAACTCCGGAGCAGGTAAAACATTTGTTGGAAATAAGTCAAAAGAGGCTTGATGCTGTAGCAAATGATGCTCGTTTATATCATCAAAGGTTTATGCTTCATCACTTTGTCGGAATTTTAGCGAACACGGGCATGAGAGATTTCGAAGGTATAAAGATTATGTGGAGTGATATACAATTATCAAAAATGACGAAACCTGATAACCAATATAACAACACATTCACAAAGGTTCGAACAGATGGAAAAGGTGATCGTGAAAGATGGTTAATACCACTTGACGGATTTGATGATTTTCTGGATAGTTTAGGAACATTTACATATGAATTTAGAATGAAGGCACTTGGATATCCAGATGACGATATAGAAGCAGTTGTTTCATTCGATGATAAAAGACGAATTTTCGTCGATTATGATGGTTCAGACTTAAAGAGTTTATCGAGAGGTTTTTCGGCACTATTAAAAGAGGCTGACTTGTATCTGGATGAAAGGGGCAAAATGAGAGATGCCTATTGCTTAAGACATTTTTATGCAACTGAAAGACTTCTCGCAGGAGTTGGAATTTATACATTAGCAGAAAATATGGGAACAAGTGTTCAAATGATCGAGAGACATTATGGACATTTGAAACCGGAGCAAGCGGCGATTGAACTTACAAAACCATCATTAAAATAATTTCGGTGGTCATAGAACGATCGGACATATGTTATGCCCGACCATTCTATAACTTACTTAATTTTGATGGTTGAACTTGGTGGTTTGGTTGTCGTGTTCGCGATACCGGCTGGAACCGCAGACTTTCCACGACGAATTCGCCGCCGGTTTTCCGATGCTACAGCAAGTTCACGATCGAGTTCGCCAAGGCTTACCGCTTCGCGGATCATCGTCAGCACATTCGGAAGATTGACGATGTCACCCACGACAATTGAAGAAGGTTTTCCGTTTATTATCAATGGCTTATTTCCGAATCGAAGTTCGATCAGCACCCGATTTTCCGAGTCGCGATACCAGATTTTACGGATGACCGTCTGAACCAGGAAACGAGATTTGCTTCCATCTTCCATCCGCTTCCACTTCTCGACCTTCTTCGAGAAAGGCTGGCCGGCGATTTCGGCATTAGCGGCTTCCAATTGTTCCGACAATATAGCGACCATCTTTCGCCGAAGGATCAAACTCGGCTGGGTTGTTTGTGCCTTCTTCGTGGTGTCGGCGAAGGTCAACTTTTCGAGAATTTTCATTTCGGCACACTCCATAGGTTTCGATGTTCGAAAGACTATGGATTGGCAAAGAAAGATCAATAACAGATCAACATACAAATGCGAATTATCGAAATATTATGTTATACAAAATACATTCGAACATCTCAAATTCCACATTGAGATGTTAATACACAAATCAACTTTGATCAAGAATTCGCAAGCATCTTCAAACCGGCATAACCATTTCGTTTAATGATATTCAAAACCGCACTGCCTGTCCACAATCCACCTCGTCTCGATTGAATTCCACGGGTGTTCAAAGTGTCGGCAACTTTGTGAACACTTG
>SERZ01001543.1_pt1 | contig 12834 bp, 15 predicted proteins | sample 3171461 | NCBI WGS metagenome assembly SERZ01 (sample SAMN06051861, study PRJNA518727) | freshwater metagenome | biome: subpolar coniferous forest; feature: holomictic lake; material: water; isolation source: holomictic Lake 227, 6 m depth | place: Canada: near Kenora, Ontario | collected... | reverse complement strand
TTGATAAAAGAGCTTAAAATAAAATCTGCCGATGAAGTGTTCCAAATCATCGAAAAATATTATCGAAAAAACCAGATAAAACCCGTTGTTCAATATTTCATCATGGAGTTATTCTGATATGAACACTATCCGCCAAACACAATCATTGATGCTGGAAGATCCGGAAAACAATTGGATTTACATGATGGATTTTGTTGATGACTTCAGGTACTATAAGGAATCGGATGCTATTAAAGACGCGATAGTTACTGGGAGAAATGCCGATCCTGATGCTCTTTTGGCATCTGTTGTGGAATATCTTTGCGATGAGATTGGATCAGATGCCCCTGGATGGACAGCCAGCATTTCAGCCTGCAAAGACCCATACTTTGTGCATGGCATGGAAAACTTAAAGGCTATTTCAGTTGTGGAAAGCCCGTTACGGTTTAGAATACGAAAAATATTTGTGTTGGAGAACTTTTTGTCACGGGTTTAGGTGGCATAGATATATCCAAACCCCTTGATACTATTGATATCTAAACAGCATATTTGAGCAAAACATTATCACAGCCTCACAGGAAGTCAAACGGAATGACTCAACAAATATGAATTCCCCCCTTAAATTGCTGGCCTATCCGCTTGAAAAATGTTAAAAACAGGTCATGAAACCATTTGCTGAATTTTTAATTTCCGAATCAAATCCGATACGATACGTCCTTACGGATATTGATGACACCCTGACACTTAACGGTCGCCTGCCCTCTGTTGCATTCGTTGCGATGGAGAAATTACAGAAAGCTGGTATTGCAGTGATTCCGATCACCGGCAGGCCGGCGGGCTGGTGCGACCATATCGCACGGATGTGGCCGGTGGATGGTGTTGTGGGTGAAAATGGGGCATTCTATTTTCGCTATGACGGCGGCTCCCGCAAAATGATACGGCGTTACTGGAAGCCGGAGAAAGAGCGCCTCGCAGACAGAAAACGTCTTGACGCCATTAAACAGCAGGTTCTGAAATTGGTTCCCGGCGCTCGTGTGGCTTCGGATCAGGCTTACCGGGAAGCGGATCTGGCCATTGATTTTTGTGAGGATGTAGCACCGCTGAAGTCTGTGGACATTGACCGCATTGTGGCCTGCTTTACGGAAGCAGGGGCTCAGGCCAAAATCAGCTCTATTCACGTCAATGGCTGGTTCGGGGACTACGATAAACTGGCCATGACCCGGCTGCTCTTTGATGAGGTTTTTTCAGAGAATATCAATGCCATCAGAGATCAGGTGATTTATGTCGGAGATTCCCCCAATGATGCACCCATGTTTGGATTCTTCCCCAATTCCGTCGGCGTTGCAAATGTCAGGAATTTTACAGGAAAAATGTCCCATAATCCAGCCTGGGTTACAGAAAAGGAAGGGGGCTTTGGTTTTGCGGAGATGGCCAGTGGCCTGCTGTATGCCTGGAATTCAGGTATAAAAACTGTTCGATACGCATAAGAGATTACCATTTTTCATGGGTGGGCGGATTAAATAATTTGAGTCGCCTAAAGCCTCGCGATCCATGTTCTTGACTTGCCATTTCATCTTTTGATATGCTTTGAGTGGTCAATGACTGAGTTTTTATTCACCGCAAAGGCGCAAATATCGCAAAGAAAATATCACTGAAACAAAGGGGTATTAATGATTTCCTTCAGCAACATCCTTAAAAATAGCAATGGCAGCCTCACTGTGCCCGACTTTCCCATCATTCCTTTTATAGAGGGCGATGGAACCGGCCCGGATATATGGCGGGCAACCCGGAAAGTCGTGGATGCGGCGGTGCAAAAAGCATATTCGGGGAAAAAAATGATACAGTGGCTCGAAATCCTTGCCGGAGAAAAAGGGTTTCACCAGACCGGAGAATGGCTTCCATCACAAACACTGGAAGCCATCCAGCAACATGTTGTGGCCATTAAAGGGCCTCTCACCACGCCGGTGGGGAAAGGCATTCGAAGCGTTAATGTCACCCTGCGACAGAAACTTGACCTTTACGCCTGCATTAGACCTGTCTGCTATGTTCAGGGTGCTCCCAGCCCCATGAAGCATCCGGAAAAAGTCATCATGGTGATTTTCCGGGAAAATACCGAAGATGTTTATGCCGGCATTGAATGGCCGTCCGGAAGCCAGGATGCTGAAAAGGTGATTCGTTTTCTGAAGGAGGTCATGGGCGTTCAGGTTCCCGATCTCTCTGGCATAGGCATCAAACCCATGAGTCCCAAAAACAGTAAGCGCCTTGTGGCCGCCGCCATTTCCCATGCAATTGAAAACCAGTTGCCATCCGTGACCCTGATGCACAAGGGCAACATCATGAAATTTACCGAAGGGGCCTTCTGCCTTTGGGGATATGAGGTTGCGCGGGAGAAATTTCCGGATCAAACAATCACGGAAAAAGAGCTTTTTGAAGTCCATGGCGGGATTCAGCCCAAGGGAAAGATCGTGATCAAGGACCGCATCGCGGACATGCTGTTTCAGCAAGTGCTGCTACGGCCGGAGGAGTTTGATGTAATCGCCACCCCGAACCTGAACGGAGATTATCTTTCCGATGCCTTGGCCGCCCAGACAGGTGGCCTTGGCATGGCGCCCGGCGCCAATATCGGCGACAGTTGTGCAGTATTTGAGGCCACGCACGGCACTGCCCCGAAATATGCGGGGCTGGACAAGGTCAACCCCGGCTCTTTGATTCTGTCTGCCGCCATGATGCTGGAGTACATGGCATGGAAAGAAGCTGCCGCCCGGATTCGAACCTCTCTTCAGTCCACCATTCAGTCAGGCACAGTTACTTATGACCTGGCCCGCCAGATTCCTGGAGCTACCGAAGTCTCCTGTTCCGGTTTTGCCGAAGCCATGATTCGAAAAATGCAGGATTGAGCCATGCAAGTAAGAACATCCCTTATTTTATCTGAGGAACTCATTAAGGCGATTGCCCAACAGGCAGGGGAACAGAAAAATCTGTCCGAATTTATTGAGTCGGCTGTGTGGGCTTTCATCTCTCATAATATCTGGAGTGAACAGGAGAACAGAGACTTGGAAATTATCAATAATCGGGCTGACAGTCTCAATGAGGAAGCCGAAGATGTTCTTGCCTACCAGGTGGAACTGTGAAACGTGGCGACCTGTATCGTGTCGAACATCCTTCCGCCAGAGATCCGAAACGTTTCAGAGTGTTTGCGGTGGTGAGCCGTCAGGTTCTTATCGAATCCCGCTTTTCAACCGTGATATGCGCTCCTGTGTATTCGGTTCATGACGAACTGTCAACACAGGTATCGGTGGGAATTGGAGAAGGTCTGAAGCATGACAGCAGTATCCATTGTGATGAACTGGTGAGTCTTTCCAAGTCTGTGCTAACCAATTATATCGGCGCACTCTCATCTCAGAAAATTCGGGAGTTGAATAAGGCATTGCGTGCGGCTCTTGAAATCACTGATTGAGAAGAAACAAGCTGGAGTACATGCTACCGAAGTCTCCTGTTCCGGTTTCGCCGAAGCCATGATTCGAAAAATGCAGGATTGAGCAATGTTCAGGATCATCAAAGCCTTTGCCGAAGCCATCTTTCCCAGCCGGTGCCTTAACTGCAGGGCCTTTATGCGTCCTGACCCCCGAAGGGATGAAAAACTGTGCGCAACCATTGAGTTAACCTTCATGCAGGCCATGAACCGCTTTCTGTGTTCGACCTGTTTGATGGATTTTCAGCCGGCCCAATCCCCTCTGTGTCCCCGGTGCGGTACAGTCTTTGACGCTTTCGAAGGGGAGGATCATCTCTGCGAAAACTGCATTGTCGCCCCCAGGCATTTTCATCAGGCCCGCGCTGCCGGAATCTATGAGGGTGCATTAAGACGGATAATTCAGGATTTCAAGTTTCGCTTCAAAATTCACTTGGCCAAGCCTCTGGGACTTTTAATGTTGCACACCTTTCACGGAATGTACGAGAAAAAAGCTTCGACAGTTCCCGATATCCTCGTTCCTGTTCCCCTTCATGCCAGAAGACTCCGAATGCGCGGATTTAATCAGACATTTCTTCTGGCGAATCATTTAATAGACCTGAACCGTCAGCATCCGGAATTGGGGTTTCCTGTCCTGAAAACAGACCCGAACATTCTGCTGCGATGCCGACGGACGAATCCACAGACCGGATTGAACAAGGGCCTGCGAAAAACAAACATCGCCAATGCATTCAGGGTCAATGCACCGGAAAAGGCAGCCGGAAAACACATCCTGCTTATTGATGATGTTTATACAACCGGTGCAACGGTTGATGAATGCGCCCGGATATTAATCCAGGCCGGAGCGGCCCGCGTGGATGTCTTGACGCTGGCAAGGGCGTGAACCCCATGATACACCGACACAACCATGACCTTTCTTATTTGGAGTTTCCCCACCTGTCTGGGTACGCAGATATCAGACACGGGATTTTTACCCGTCTGGGCGGATTCAGCAAAGGCTGCTATCAGGGATTGAATATTGGCATGGGGAATGGCGACAGCCTTGACCATGTTCTTCAGAACCGTGCAGCAATTTCAGACTGCATGGGGCATTGCGAGCTTGTATTCGCCAATCAGGTACATGGAACAACCATTATCAATATTCCCGAATGCAACCCAGATGACAGCATTTATTCGGACAAGCCAAAATCCGCAGATGCCATGATCACCAATGTTCCTGGAAAATATCTGGTAATTCAAACAGCGGATTGTCAGGCGGTTTTGATTTATGATCCGGTTCGAAAAGCTGTGGCCAATATCCATTCCGGATGGCGGGGCAGCATTCTAAATATTATTGGACTCACGATCCAGACCATGATAAAGGAGTTTAACAGCGACCCAAAGAATCTTTTAACAGGCATCGGCCCTTCCTTGGGTCCGTGCTGTGCGGAATTTATTCACTACCGCACCGAAATACCCAAAGCGTTCTGGTCATACAAAAACCGAAAGGACTGCTTTGATTTTTGGGCCATCAGCAAAGATCAGTTGATAGAGGCAGGAATTCCCAGGAACCACATTGTTTCCAGCAGCCTCTGCACCAGGTGCCGTACAGATCTCTTTTTTTCATACCGAAAAGAAAGATTAACAGGCCGGTTCGCCACGGTTATTGGAATCACATAAAAAGTCTTCTTCAGATGAATATTGATAAAGCCGCCATTTTATGGAATCAGCCACTAAGTTCGTCCTGTTACCGGATCGGGATCGCCACTTCTGCTCAGTACGCATATTCCACCCCTGGCCAGTTTGTGATGCTTCGCCTGCCAAATCAGACAGATCCTCTGCTTCGAAGGCCCTTTTCCATTCATCGTCTGATCGAATCTGAAAATGGCATTTTTCAGGGCATTGAAATTCTGGTTAAAGTCGTTGGCAGAATTACCTACAGCCTTTCCCTGTGCCAGCCCGGTGACACTGTGGACATCTTGGGGCCTTTGGGGCATGGATTCTCCATCCCTTCAGACTGCACCCGCATTTTTATGGCGGCAGGCGGCATTGGGGTTGCGCCCATGTTGTTTCTGGCGACATCCCTTTTTAAAAAACAGATTGACCTGTCAGGCTGCACCATTTTTATTGGCGGAAGATCCAAGTCCGATATTTTATGCGAAGCTGATTTCACCGCCCTGAATCTGCCGGTCACCATCACCACGGACGACGGCAGCCTGGGTGACCAGTGCCTGATCACCCATCCCATGGAGCTTTGCGCCAGAAAACAGCGACCCGATATCATTCTGGCCTGCGGTCCTTCCGGCATGTTGGCCTGTGTGGCCGGTATCGCCGAATCGTTGAACATTCCATGCCAGATTTCCATGGAAACCACCATGGCATGTGGCATGGGCGCTTGTCTGGGCTGTGCAGTCAAAAGTAAACGCCCGGATGCCAGGCGACTTCATGCCTGCCTGGACGGTCCGGTGATGGATAGCCGTCAAATTGATTTTTTGCATTGACTTGAAAATAATCCTGTGTTAGTTGCAGGAAACTTTACACAGGAAGCTTGATTCTTTCTGAACAAAAGGACGTTCTTTTTCATGAAAAGGGAAACCATAAGAAATATCCGGGAGCTGGCCTATTACAGCAGCCTTGGATTATCGGTTGCCCTGTCCATTTTTATCGGACTGGCTGCAGGCATTTATCTGGACGGATATTTTCAGATGTCCCCTTGGCTGACCCTTACTTTTCTTTGCCTGGGAATTGCAGCCGGTTATCGCAACATTGGTCTGGCGATCCGGAAAAGCAGAAATTTATAAGGTAATATATTGTGTGAACAATCAATTGAGTGTATCAAGTAAGTTATCAATGACAGAAAATACAGAAACAACCACGATTCAAAAAAACCTTTTGACCTTTGTCACCCAAGCCAATTGGCTGGTGTTTGCGGTGGTTAGTGTCGCAGGTCTTATTCTGGCGACTCCGGACATCCTCTGGGGAATCGTTTTTGGGGGGCTGATTGTCACCATCAATTTTCATCTGCTATCCCGAACCCTGAAAAAATCACTTACACCGTCCAATCTTACTTCCCATAATGTCATTCTGGCCAAGTATTATGTACGGTTCATCCTCAGTGGATTTATCATATTTATTCTGATATCCGGACATTATGTTCATCCTCTGGGACTTTTTATTGGTCTTTCTGTTGTTGTCGCCAGCATCATGCTCGCCACGCTTCGTGAACTTAAAAATCTTTTTTTCAAGGAGGCAATGTAAGGTGGAACATCCCTATCTATTTTTTGTCAAGTTATTCGAGGCCATTGGCCTGGGACATTTTGCTCATGCCTATCCCCATGTAGTCTATTCATGGGTTGTCATGACGCTCCTGGTCGTCTTTGGTGCGTTGGGAACAAAGAGTATCAGCATGATTCCTTCAAAGGGGCAGAATTTCTTTGAATTGGTCATCTCCGGAATTGAAGAATTCATGGTGGATGTCACCGGAGAGGAAGGGCGCTGGTTATTGCCGCTGGCTGCCACGATTTTCATCTATATTTTTTCCTCGAATCTGATTGGACTGGTGCCAGGCTTTTTTCCCCCAACCGCCAGCCTGAATACCACGGCATCCTGTGCGCTTACGGTTGTCATCTTTACCCACATTATCGGGATCAAATACCACGGCATCAAGTATATCAAACATTTTTGTGGTCCAGTGTGGTGGATGATTCCGATTATTTTCCCCATAGAAGTCATCGGTCACCTTGCCAGAATCCTGTCCCTTTCCTTCCGTCTTTTTGGAAACATGATGGGGCATGAGCTGGTTTTGGGGATTCTGTTCGTTCTTGCTGGCGCCTTCTTCGCCCCGCTGCCCATCATGGCGCTGGGTATTTTTGTGGCGCTGGTTCAGGCATTTGTTTTCTTTCTGCTTTCAATCATGTATTTCACTGGCGCCATGGAACATGCGCATTGATCCAAAGCTCAACGGAAGACACTCTCTCTTATCAAAGAGTACACATTCCCGCGCCGATTCGCAGGAATGAGTTTTATTATTTGTGTTCGTTCGTGGCTTAAAAAAATATTTGTACGATAAAGTTTTCACCCGCTTTGGGATAACGGAAGAAGCCCAAATGTATTCACATCATTAACCAGAAGGAGAAATTAAGTATGGAAGCACAAGCATTACAGTTTTTCATCGCATGCGTAACGGCAGCAGGTTTTGGTATTGCAGTAGCAGCATTTGGTTGCGGTATTGCACAGGGTCTTGGATTAAAAGCCGCAGTTGAAGGTATTGCACGAAATCCCGAATCTTCCGGCAAAGTTACCGTTACCCTGTTGATCGGTCTGGCCATGATCGAGTCTCTTTGTATTTATGCACTCGTAATTGCGCTGATCCTCATTTATGCACATCCGCAGGCAGCAGCAATCGCCAAACTGTTCGGCAAATAATTTTTAAGTAGCAAAGTTTCAAAAGCAAAGGGGTGATGTTCCAACCAAATTGGAACACCGCCCCTTTTCTTTATCCTAACTTTTGAACCCCCACCCCAACCCTCCCCCGCTGGGAGAGGGAGCATAAGGAAAGTGCAGATTATGCCCGTTCGCAGTATACTTCCAGTCTGCTTGTCACACACGAATGTCCAGTGTGCGTCCCTTTGCCTGTTTCGGAGTGGATTCTTCGCCGGAACTTGATCTACCCTCTGCTTTGGTTATCGTCGTAGTGGTACCACCCTCCACATAGAATCGCCCGCACTCGGAACAGGCTGCATAGTGAATGGCGACACTCTGCGCCACCACACTCCGTCCCTCCTTACCTGCCCGAACCTGCTCGTGACCTACATGCTCCTGCTCATGGGCGCGTACCAAGCTTTCTGCAGATCCGGGTGAAACGCGAGTCGGCGTTTGAAAAGACACAGAGGAATCGTTGGATACATCCTTATACTTCCGATTATCACATTTTTGGCATTCCTTTGTTCCATCAACCTTATTCTTATCGGACACCCCAGACCGGGTCGCTGCCCCGCTACCCTGAACTGGATCACCGTCCTGTCGTTGTCGGGAAAGGGCCATCGCCTCAGGACTGATTGTAAGAACATCGCCTGGAGAACCCGGCGACTTCGCAGTAGAAAATGCCGAAGGCTGAGGAGCGGGCGGCAACTGTTGTTGCGGCTGCACAGCCTGTGGTGACCCTTGTGTGATGCCTTCAATTGCCATAATAAAATCTCCTAATATGGAATATCAGCGGTAGGGGCCGTGGGGAGGATTACACCACCAAGTTCAAATGCTGGATGGTTTTTATGCCTCCGCCCTCATCAGCATAGATACCGGTCGCTGCGACCTGTCCCTTCAGTTGGTTGTTGCTGTCTGTCAGATCAAATTGAGTGCTGACATTGGATAGATAAATCGCACCAACGTTCTTTTCCTTAAGACTGCTTAGTTGATCCACCCCCAATTCATTTTTTGTCCAGACAGACAACTGGTTATAGATAGAATCATTTTCGTCTATCCAGTTATTATTATCTTCGTCATATTTGGCAAGCTCTGAAAACCCGTCTCCTGTTTTGGGACCGAAAAGCTCGCTTCCATCGTTGACGACTCCGTCTTTATTCTTATCCAGCACCAGAAAGCCACTGCCGGGTTGCAGAAAGGAAATATTATCCTTTGTTCCATCGATATTCAGGTCGAAAGCGAACTTGGCATCCGTTAGTTCAGCAGCAGAACCATTGAAATTAATTACCAGCGGGTCCTTCTGGACGGCATCTCCAGCTCTGAATGACACGCTGCTTTCCTGGTAAAATTCCTGTTTCATCTCAAGATTAACAGCGAAGTTGATCTCCCGGCCATCGCTTGTCTTGATTATTCCCTGAGCTGAAAATGAAGTTGACTCACTCCTGGAGTATGATTTTTTGGAGTCGTACTCAATGCCCCACCCCTGCTGCGCCCCTTGAGCCCCTTGCGCCCCTTGAGCCACTGATGCCTGATCTGCTGATTGTTCAGGCGTGTTACTGACGGTTTGGGCGCTTTCACTACTGGCGCCCGAATAGCTATTGATATTAATTTTTCTTCCGATCATATTCTCGACGAGAAGTTTCAACATGGATACCTCATTATCCGTCCCGCCAGATGATCCGCCATTATCGCAAGCGCTGCATGTTTTCTCTGCGCTGCGGTCCAATTCCGAAGGCTGTTGCTGATTTGAAATCGTTACTCTGTCAGTAATCCCCCCTTGTCCCTGATTGGCCGCAGCCGTTATCCTGTTTGAATTAGGGTTTAAATTCATTTCGGGTCTTTTCCCCGTCCAGGCCGTTAATGTCTCAGATTTTTCACGAGTCTCCAATAATGACCGGCTTGATGCCATTTGTATATCTGATGACGCGATTTTCATAAATTTCCTCCCGCAGTTGAGTTCTCCTCCGAATATCAAAAAGCAATACATAATGGATATCGGCATCTTTCCGGAGAACTTGAGTGAAAAAAATTGACATCCAACCGGGCCAAGATATCCGCTGATCAGGCTGGAGCCGATTGAGTAGGACTTTGTGCGGCAATAATATTGCTAAAGTTTTTTTTGATTTCGCCGATATGTAAATATAATTTGTCATTTTCATTTTACGTCACGCCCCATTTCAAGATATCAGGAGTATTTTCATGGCAGGACATCCCAACAGCTTTGGCACCCGATCCATACTGACAAACAATGAACGTCCATTAACCTGCTACAGCCTGTACCTGCTGGAACGGGCCGGCTTTTCGGGCATCGACCGGCTTCCTTACAGCATTCGAATTCTTCTGGAAAACCTGTTGCGGCATGAGGACGGCGTTCTTGTCACCTCCCGCGATATCGAGAAAATGGCATTGTGGGGACATGCAGGTGAATCTGCTGGCGAAGTGCCGTTCATGCCGGCCAGAGTGCTGCTTCAGGACTTCACTGGAGTGCCTGCGATTGTGGATATGGCAGCCATGCGGGATGCGGCTCAACGGTTTTACGGAAACTCTTCAAAAATCAATCCGCTGATACCTGCCGAACTTGTGATTGATCATTCGGTTCAGGTGGATGTTTATGGATTCTCAGAGGCTGTCGCCCGGAACACTGAATTCGACTATCTGCGAAACTCCGAACGTTATGCATTTCTGCGCTGGGGACAAAAAAGCTTTCGCAATTTCAGCGTTGTACCTCCCTCCACCGGCATCTGCCATCAGGTTAATCTGGAATATCTGGCCAGAGGGGTCTGCGTGGGAGACAGTCCATTGGGACCGGTGGCTTATCCGGATACTGTTGTCGGGCTGGATTCTCACACCACCATGATAAATGGCATGGGAGTTCTGGGCTGGGGAGTTGGCGGCATTGAAGCAGAGGCTGTAATGCTGGGCAGGCCATATTATTTGATGACCCCTCAGGTGATAGGTTTTTACCTGGATGGAAGCCCCGCCAGAGGAACCACGGCAACCGACCTGGTTCTGACGATTACACAGTTGCTGCGGGAAAAAGGCGTGGTGGGAAAATTCGTTGAGTTTTTCGGCCCCGGCATCCTTGAACTCAGCATCGAGGACCGGGCTACCATCGCCAACATGGCGCCTGAATATGGCGCAACCATGGGCTTTTTTCCCGTGGATGAAAAAACCCTTCACTACCTTCGGTTGACCGGAAGACTTGAAACAACACTCCGCCTTGTCGAAGATTACTGCAAAACCCAGGGCCTTTTCCGGACTGAAACCTCGCCGGTTCCGCTTTACAGCGATATCGTCAGCCTGAACCTGGACAGCATCGAGCCATGTCTGGCCGGTCCCAAACGCCCTCAAGATCGGGTGCTTCTCAAAAAAATGAAACCAGTATTCGATAAATTTCTTCTGGAGTCATGCGGTGCGGAGCCAGGACATCCTGGGATGTCGGCATCATGGGAACATGAAGGCGGCAGTCCGTCCACAGAAGAACCCGATGAAACAAGCGATGCAGCCTGTACGATTGTGCAGAAAAAAGGCATTGAAATCATCATTGACGGCATCCCGGTGGAAATCGATCATGGGGCAGTGGTGATCGCCGCCATAACAAGCTGCACCAACACATCCAATCCGTCCGTCCTGATGGCGGCAGGACTTCTGGCAAAAAGGGCGGTGGAACAAGGGCTGTCTGTCAAGCCATGGGTCAAAACCAGTCTGGCTCCTGGCTCCAAAGTCGCAGTAGATTACCTGGCATCCGCCGGACTGCTGCCATACCTGGAACGACTTAATTTTCACCCGGTCGCCTTCGGATGCACGACGTGTATCGGCAACAGCGGGCCGCTTGGTGATTCCATTTCACAGGCAATCAAGGATCATGACCTGATCGTAGCCTCGGTGCTGAGCGGAAACCGCAATTTCGAGGGCAGAATCAATCCCCTCACCCGGATCAATTATCTGGCGTCACCTCCACTTGTCGTTGCATACTCCATTGCCGGAACTGTAAATATCCAATTTGAAACCGAACCCCTGGGATGGACCAGCGATGGAAACCCTGTCTATCTCAAGGATATCTGGCCTTCGCCCGAAGAAGTTCAGAAAATGGTTACAGCCTTCAACACCCCGGACCGCTATCGAAACGCCTATACCGCAGCTTTTGACGGAGATGCAAAATGGCAGTCCCTGCCCACTCCGGAACATTCCCTTTATCCCTGGGATGAGATATCAACCTATATCAAGGAGCCGCCATTTTTCAGCCGCACCACGCGCGAAATTGAGCCCATCCGGGACATCAAGGGGGCAAGAGTTTTGGCTCTGCTGGCAGACAGCGTCACGACAGATCACATTTCTCCGGCAGGCGCCATTCCAATCAACAGCCCTGCTGGAAAATATCTGATTCAGCAGAACGTATCGCCGCCGGATTTTAATTCATACGGCGCCAGACGCGGCAACCATGAGGTTATGATGCGTGGAACATTCGCCAATATCCGGCTGAAAAACAGGCTGGTTCCGGGAGTGGACGGCGGATGGACACTGTGGCTGCCAACTGGTGAAAAAATGACCATTTACGATGCAGCCATGAAATACCGGGAAATGGGCACTCCGCTGATCGTTCTGGCCGGGAAAGAATACGGCACCGGTAGTTCAAGGGACTGGGCGGCCAAGGGAACCCTGCTTCTGGGAATCCGGGCCGTTATTGCGGAAAGTTTCGAGCGGATTCACCGAAGCAATCTGGTTTGCATGGGGGTTCTGCCGCTTCAGTTCAAACCCGGCGAGAGCCACGAATCCCTTGGCCTGGACGGAACAGAAACCTACCAGATCACGGGAATTGCATCGGATATTTCCCCAGGCAAAGAGTTGCCGGTCACTGCAGAACACCCGGATGGCGCCCAAATCCGGTTCCATGTCATTGCCCGGCTGGATTCTCCGGTTGAAGTCACCTACTTTCAGCATGGCGGCATTCTTAATTATGTACTTCGCAGCATGGCATGATAGAG
>SERZ01001540.1_pt1 | contig 12854 bp, 11 predicted proteins | sample 3171461 | NCBI WGS metagenome assembly SERZ01 (sample SAMN06051861, study PRJNA518727) | freshwater metagenome | biome: subpolar coniferous forest; feature: holomictic lake; material: water; isolation source: holomictic Lake 227, 6 m depth | place: Canada: near Kenora, Ontario | collected... | reverse complement strand
CAAGGGCAAAATGCAATTAGCTGGTGCAATCTACGGCGCTGCTCCATATGGAATGGCGGTAGCTAAGGGATCAACTCTTGCAAAGGCAATCAGTCTTGCACTTACTGCAATGTATAAAGATGGTACTTACATGGCAATTCTCAATAAGTGGGGCGTAAGTGCTGGAGCGATTAAGACATTTGGCATCAACGGTGCCACAGCCTAAAAAAGACTCCATCGAGGCAGTGCCACTGCGCCACCCATACCGGGTCGCAGTGGCACTCTTCTTAGCCCTGAGTGGCATTGCATTTGTTATAGATGCGGCACATCGAACGGCCTATGACTGGAAGGCCTTTGGAAAGTACCTATTTGACTCCAGAGTTATTAAATCCGCTGGAGTTACTTTAGAGCTCACAGTTTCTGCAATGTTCTTTGCCTTTATTTTGGGCATTACTTTCGCCGTTATGCGAAGGTCCCCCAATCCTATTTTCCAGAGCATTTCATGGGTATTTATTTGGATTTTCCGTGGGACTCCGGTTTATGTTCAGTTAGTTTTTTGGGGGCTACTTTCCACCATTTATCACAGTATTTTCATTGGTATCCCGGATCTGCATTACCATCACTTTTATTTGGGCGTTCATATTGCGCTTTCACAAAATACCTCCCTCTTTTGGATCGCCGTTGTGGGTCTGTCCTTAAATGAAGCGGCTTACATGGCCGAGATCGTGCGAGCAGGATTGCTCGCCGTTGATTCTGGACAAGAAGAGGCGGCAGCATCACTGGGCATGAGTTGGTGGACAACTATGCGCTATATCGTAATTCCACAAGCGATGCGCATTATTATTCCGCCGAGTGGAAATGAAATCATTTCCATGCTCAAGACCACGTCTCTGGTTACTGCCGTGCCACTCGTAACCGACCTTTATGCGCGCACCCGCGATATCTCAGATGAAACGTATAACCCAATTCCACTGCTATTAGTAGCCTGTACTTGGTACCTCTTCTTTACAACCATCCTAATGGTCGGTCAATACTTCCTTGAAAAACGTTTTGCACGTGGCCACCGTCCAATGATTGCGATGGCTTCATGAGTGAGTTAATGGTTGAGGCCATCGATATTCACAAATCTTTCGGTAGCAATGAAGTCCTAAAGGGTATTTCTTTAACGGTAAAACGTGGTGAAGTAATGTGTCTTGTCGGCCCCTCTGGTTCAGGAAAATCAACCTTCTTACGCTGCATCAATCACCTCGAGCGCATTAACTCTGGACGTCTTCTGGTCGACGGTGCACTCATTGGCTATCGCGAGCACAATGGCAGACTATTCGAGCTCAAGCCTTTAGAGGCATCTGCCCAACGCGTAGGTATTGGAATGGTTTTTCAGAGGTTTAATCTCTTCCCTCACCTCAACGCCCTCGATAATGTAATTTCAGGTTTAGTGCATGTGAAAAAAATAAATAGATCCACAGCCGAAAAGGAGGGTAAGGAACTCCTTACTCGCGTTGGATTAGCCGATAAGTTTGAGCACTTCCCTGCCCACCTTTCTGGCGGACAACAACAACGAGTTGCAATTGCGCGTTCATTAGCGATGCAACCAAAGTTAATGCTCTTTGATGAACCCACCTCGGCACTAGATCCAGAATTAGTAGGTGAAGTTCTAGATGTCATGAAGAGTTTGGCTGCATCAGGTATGACCATGATTGTTGTAACCCATGAGATGGGCTTTGCCCGCGAGGTTGCCGATTCTCTTGTATTTATGGACGCCGGCGTCGTTGTTGAATCTGGAGATCCCGAGGAGATTCTTTCAAATCCACAACACAATCGAACCAAGAATTTCCTTTCGAAAGTTCTCTAGCTTTACCTCACATTGCTAAGAAAGAATTCGACCGTACGCTTCCACGACAGTGCCGCCGCGTTCGGTTCAAAAACCTCAGGACGGTCATTGTTAAAGAAAGCGTGTTTAGTCCCCGCATAATCAAATGCAACGGCGCTCCCACCGGCTGATGTGATCTCGCGTAGCGCCTCCTGGATGCCCGGTGCGCTAGACGTTCCATCACCTTCGGCGCAGTGAATCATCGCCTTCTTGCCGACGTAATTCCTCCAATGGGGTGCATGACGTTCCCATGAAGAGCCAGGATAGAAACCAACAGTTGCGGTTATTTGTTCGCTCAGTGTTCCAGACCAAATTGCAAGGCTTCCACCCATGCAGAAGCCAACAACACCAGCAGAATCGGATGAAGTCTGTGGAAGAGATAATAAATATCTTGATGCGTTCACAATTTCTTCACCGGCCAAATCTAACTTCAACTCCATCATGAGTTTTTTCGCCGTATCTGGCTCAGAGGCGGCCTGCCCATGATACAAATCTGGAGCGAAGGCGACAAAACCTGCGGCAGCAAAACGATCGACGATGTCGGTAATGTGGCCGACTAAACCCCACCACTCTTGAATAACAATGACCGCAGGGCCTCTGCCACTGTCTGGAAGTGCTAAATATCCCTGACCAGTTACTCCATTGTGCTCATAACTAATTTTCTCACCCATGGCGTTAAACCTAATCTCCCTAGAATTTCCAAGCAACTCGAACTTTAACTAAATTTATAGAAGATAAGCAATAGAGCTAACGCAAACATGATCACTGCAATAATGCCATCCAAGATTTTCCAGAAGATAGGCCTTGACATGAACTTAGAGGCGGCTTGTGCGCCAAAGCCAATCGAGGTAAACCACAAAAAGCTTGCACATATGGCACCTACTGCGAAATCCCATTTACTGGCTTTGAATTGCGTTCCGATGCCACCGAGAAAAATCACTGTATCTAAGTAAACATGAGGGTTCAGGAAAGTAAAACCCAAAGTCTTTCCAATTATCTGCTTTCTCGAGGTTTTTATCTCGCCGCTTGCGACGAGAGTTTGTTTCTTTAAAACTGAGGCAAGCGAACGCACGCCGAACCACGTCAAATAGGCAACACCAAACCATTTAATAAGGTCCAGAATCATCTGGTGTCTTTGTATGAGCTTTCCCAGGCCGCCGATACCTAACGTAATAAGTAGTGCATCTCCGGCGGCACATATTCCCACTACTAGTAATACATGTTGCTTACTCAAGCCTTGGCGTATAACAAAGGCATTTTGGGCGCCAATCGCGATAATCAGTGATAGTCCAGTGAAGAATCCAGTTATTAGCGCGAGCACGGAGTTAAGAGTAGTGGGCGGTTTGCCCCTTCAACGGTCGCATTTAAAGGAAAATTCAAGTTAATATCCCCGTATGGAGAGTTCAGCCCTATTGAAAAGGATTCGTCAAGGAGTTATTGGCGATGATCAAATGATGCACGGTCCTTACGGCCCTCGACGCGTGACGTATGCCGATTACACTGCAAGCGGTCGATCCTTAGCGTTTATTGAAGATTTCATTCGTGATGAAGTTATGCCTAGGTATGCAAATACACATACAGAATCTAGCGGAACTGGTTTGCAAACTACGAGATTCCGAGAAGATGCAAGAAATATTATTCGCTCAGCAGTAGGTGCAACCGTCGAGGATGCAGTTATTTTTGCAGGCTCAGGTAGTACTGGAGCAATCGATAAGTTGATTGGAATGCTCAACATTCGAATCCCAGCAGATTTAGATAAGAAATGGAATCTATCTAAATCAATTCCTGAGAATGAACGACCAGTAGTTTTTATTGGTCCTTTCGAACACCACAGCAACGAAATTTCTTGGCGTGAGAGTATCGCCGATGTTGTCACAATTCCTGAAGACTCTGACGGGCATATCGACATTAACTATCTCAAACAAGAATTGATTAAATATAGTTCTAGAACATTGAAAATTGGCTCATTTTCAGCTGCAAGTAACGTGACTGGAATTATTACCGATACCAACGCTGTCGCCCGTCTATTGCATGAAAATGGGGCGCTCTCGTTCTGGGATTACGCTGCATCGGCGCCATATGTTGAAATCAATATGCACCCCGCCGATACCCTGGCTCGCAAAGATGCAATTTTTATCAGTCCGCATAAATTTATTGGGGGCCCTGGAACTCCTGGAGTCCTGGTTCTTAATCGATCTATTGTTCAAAATTCTGTTCCTGTTGTTCCTGGTGGCGGAACTGTCGCCTATGTAAATACCCAGGAGCACCGCTACTTAAGCGATATTGAACACCGCGAAGAGGGCGGTACTCCTGCAATCATTGAATCAATTAGAGCAGGTCTTGTCTTCCAGCTTAAAGAGTCCGTAGGGATCCCTACTATTCACGCCCTTGAAGCCAAATTCTTAGCGCGCGCTATCGCAGCTTTTAATCAAGAAACAAGGATTGAATTATTAGGAAATGTTAAAGCCGATCGCCTGTCTATCCTCTCCTTTGTTGTAAAGGGGCCAACGGGTAAATACCTTCACCACAACTTTGTTGTTGCCCTCCTAAACGATCTATTCGGGATTCAGTCGCGTGGGGGCTGTTCGTGCGCGGGCCCATATGGTCATCGTTTATTGGGTATCGATCTTGAAACTAGCCATGAATTTGAATCCCAGATTACGGGTGGATGCGAAGGTATCAAACCTGGCTGGGTTCGAGTTAACTTAAATTATTTTGTATCAGATGCCGTCGTTGACCACATCATCGAGAGTGTTTTATTTATTGCAAGATCTGGACATCTCTTTCTAACTGATTACCACTTCAACCCAGATAGCGGTCTATGGAAACATAGAAATGGTCCTGTCGAGCCTCCAATGAGACTCAATGCAATCTCTTACAACAGCGATGGCGAGATGTGCTATCCAATCAGGCATGACCGTGCACCTGAAAGTGCGCTAAAAGATTACTTAACCCAAGCTCGTCAATTATCAGAAATCAAGCAAGCAGGTGTTCCTTCGTCCGCTCACCAAGACGTAACAGCTCTGCTTGGTGAGCGTTTTGAAACTTTGCGTTGGTTTGAACTTCCGCAAGAATCACTCGACGAGAAGAAATTACTGTCGGATTAACTAATTTTTGCTGATTTAAATATCTTCCTCTACCCAAATACCGCCGCTTTTCCACTGAATTTTTGGATTCTTTTGGCGTTCTGCGCTTCTTGCTTCCAGAGTTTTATCAGCGAACACCTTTCCGGCTGTCTTTCCAAAGGCCTCGTGGCTATCGTGCTGAACCATCACGATGTAGGCATTGTCTTCTCCATACCACCCTGACATGACTTTAACTTCGGCCCCTGATGCTGCCCTTACATCTTTTACCAATTCTGTTAGGCGTGCACGAGCATCTGCATCTGTTGTCTTCTCATATGCATCGGCTTTCCATATTTCCCATACTTTTGCCATTTTCTCTCCTTTGTCTATTCCCCACCCCTGATAGGAGGCGAGGTGACAACGTAGTTCGCTGATAGAACCATGTCAAGGATTTTTCACATTGCACTTCTATTCAGGGAAGTGGCAGGCGACCTGAGTAGAACCAATGTGAAGCAGTTCTGGTGGATTACTTGCACAGATATCTTGGGCCTTCCAGCATCTTGTTCTAAATCGACAACCAGATGGCGGATTAATTGGGTTTGGAACATCTCCAGTTAATCTAATTCTCTCGCGAGAGCCAATCGCATCTGGGTCAACTTCTGGAACTGCAGAGAGTAAAGCCTTTGTATATGGGTGCTTTGGATTGCTATATAAGGTATCGCGATCTGCAATTTCAACAATATTACCGAGATACATAACGGCAACGCGTTGTGCAAAGTGACGAACAACTGCAAGATCATGAGCAATAAAAACAAATGCAATATCAAACTGCTTTTGCAAATCCTTCAACAAGTTAATTACTTGAGCTTGAATTGAAACGTCGAGAGCTGAAACTGGTTCATCTGCCACAATCAACTTCGGCCTCAACGCTAAAGCGCGGGCGATACCAATGCGTTGGCGCTGACCTCCAGAGAACTCATGGGGATAACGGTTGTAGTGTTCTGGATTTAATCCCACAATTTCTAACAACTCTTGGACTCGCTTTTTGGCTCCGCCTTCTGGGGTTACTCCACCAATTCGAAACGGTGATGCCACGATTGTTCCAACAGTGTGCCGCGGATTTAGCGATGCATAGGGATCCTGGAAAATAATTTGTAGATCCGCGCGAATTGGGCGCATCTCTGCATTTGATAAGTGCGTGATGTCGCGCCCTTCGAACGTGATTGTGCCAGCGGTTGGTTCCAATAACCTCGTAATTAGACGACCAGTTGTTGATTTGCCACAGCCAGATTCGCCGACCAAGGCAATTGCTTCACCTTTTTCGACTTCAAATGTGAGCCCATCGACTGCTTGAACTACATCGCGCTTACCAAATAGCGAGTGCTTGTTTCCGGGGAAATGTTTAGTTAACCCTTCAACTTTTAGGATGCTGTTCATAAGTTTGGTGCCACCTGACTTCTAAATATTTCCTCGCGAGCTGCTGTATCTAAATGGCAGCGAACAAGATGATGGGCGCCTGAAGTGACAGGAAGCAAACCTGGGATGGCCGACGAGCAGGCTTCACCTACTTTAGAAACATAACTGCACCGAGGATGAAATGCGCAACCTCCGGGCACGGAAATTAGTGATGGTGGAGTCCCGGGAATAGCAGCCAAACTCTTATTTGGATCCCCAGTGAGCCTTGGAATCGAGGTCAATAGGCCCCAACCATATGGATGTTGCGGCTTTTGAAGCACATCTCGCACAGTTCCATATTCGATTGCTTTGCCGGCATACATCAACAAAATATCATCGGCAGTTTCGGAAACCACACCCAAGTCATGAGTGATCAGAATGATTGCAGTGTTGAACTCCTTCTGCAGATCGCGCAACAAATCGATAATTTGTGCTTGAACAGTTACATCTAGTGCCGTAGTTGGCTCATCGGCGATTAATAAGGATGGATTGCACGACAATGCCATAGCGATCATCGCCCTCTGGCGCATTCCACCAGAGAATTGGTGCGGATAATCATCGACCCTTTTTTGAGGCTCTGGAATTCCAACTCGATCTAACATCTCAATGGCCCGCTTTTTCGCCTCCGCCTTTGAGATCTTATTGTGAACAAGATATGCCTCTGCAATTTGATTTCCAACTGTGTAATACGGATGCAACGCAGCTAAAGCATCTTGAAAAATCATAGACATTAACTTGCCTCGCAATAAGCGAACTTCCGTCTCTGGAATTGCATTTATATCTTGACCATCAATAAGTATTTGACCGCTGACTTCAGCGCTACTTCCTTTGTGGAGACCTAGAATTGCAAGGCTAGTAACAGACTTGCCCGAGCCGGATTCTCCAACAATGCCTAGAGTCTTTCCCTTTTCCAGAGAAAATGACATGTCGTCCACTGCTCTGACAACGCCATCTTCTGTCGGAAAGCTGACGGAGAGATTCTTAACTTCTAGAAAACTGCTCATTGGATTCGAACCTTTGGATCTAGTACGGCATAGAGTAAATCCACAAAAATATTTGCAATAATAATAAAGAATGCCGAAAAAATAACGGTACCCGTAATTACCGGAAGATCTAAGTTGGAAACTGCATCGGTCGAAAGTTTGCCCAGTCCAGGAATATTAAATACATACTCCGTAATTACTGCCCCACCCAATAAGCCGCCTAAATCCAAACCAAAGACCGTGACTATGGGAGTAATTGCTCCACGAAGAACGTGTTTTAGGTTGATTGTTCTATTGCTCAACCCCTTGGCGCGCGCAGTGCGTACGTAGTCCTCACCCATGATTTCAATCATTCCGGCACGCGTTAAACGCGAGTAAATCGCCGATAAGAGAAAAGCCAAAGTAATCCAGGGCAGCGCCATCTGCTTCATCCAATCAAGTGGATATTGAAATGGCGATGAATAGCCGGGCGCCGGTAGCCAGTCTAATTTATTAACAAAAATGAACTGCAAAACCAATCCAACAAAGTAGATCTGAAGTGATGCTGCGCCTAAAGCAACGCCTTGAGAAAACTTGTCTACCCATGTTCCCCTACGAAGCGCGGATACGATTCCGCTCGAGAGGCCAATTAACAGCCACAAGATTGAAGCGCCAAATGCAATTGAAGCAGTCGCCGGCAACCTATCTTTCAAAAGAGAAGTTACTGGTTGGTCGGTTTGGAAGGAGTATCCCAAGCATGGTGCTGAACAATTCAACTCCGCTGGAGTGCCCTTTAAATATGTTCGACCAACAAAGATGCCTTTTATATATCGACCGTACTGAACTGGAAGTGTCTGATCTAACTCTAAAGTATGACGAATCTTAATAATTTGCTCCGCTGAACAAGTTTTGCCACATGAAAGACGGGCGGGGTCAGCTGGAAGAATATAAAAAATACCGAAAACTATTGCAGAGACAATGCCCATGACAACGACGCCACTAACGATGCGACGCAGCAAGTAATTAAGCATAATTTAATAATCCTTTGTAAATAAGTTTGAAATTGATGAGTGGTGGCAATTTCTTGCCACCACTCATCAATACTATTTTTTACTTCTTAACGAAAGCACCCAACGGGCTGAGAGTGGAGAATCCACCATCGAGCTGTAGGCCGCCTAGTTTTGAACCTGCCATAAATGCAGAGTTCTCGAAGTAAACATTTAGATGTGCTGCCTTGACTTGAACAAGGTTCTGCTCAATATCACCCAAGATCTTCTCTTGGACAGCTGTTGGTGACTTATCTGCTTTGATAAACAGTGCAGTTAAGTCAGGGAAGTTCGCACGGCTGTAGTTTTGTCGTGCATCAGCTGGGGTCATTGTGCGACCGTCAAATAATGCATAAACAATTCCAGATGCCGCTGCCCAGTCATATGACCAAGATGCTTGGACGATGTCTGGCTCGCTTGGAACTCCGCGCTTGCCGACCTGAGAGTAATAGCCGGCTCTTGGGTACTTAGCCATAGTTACAGTAAAGCCAACTGCCTCAAGCTCTTGTTGTAGAGCTGCAGCACGCTGTGGCTCTACACCCTTATCACGATAAGCAAGAACAAGGTTTGTCTTCTTTACTGTTGCCTTGGCTAGGTATGCCTTAGCTTGAGCAACTTGTGCTTCTGGATGCTTAGTAACATCACGGTCGCAAACATTGAATGCACGATATGCACCCTTAACGTTTGCGGGAATTGTTGTTGGAGAAATAGTTCCAACAGCAGTACCGCCAGCAGCAATCAAGATCTGCTTGAAGTCAAATGCACACTGAATCGCCTTACGAACGTTGACATCTTTAACAGTATCGACGTTGATTGTGTAATAACGAGCATATGGTGATGCAATTGGGAAGAAGCGAGACTTGTACTTAGGATCAGTCGAAACCTTTTGTAGGTTTGTAATGATATTAGTATCCATTGACAGAGATGTCTTTGCTTCGCCTGAATCAGAGATCAAAGTATTTTCAATAACATTCTGATCTGAACCAAACTTAGCTACAAACTTATCTGGGTAGTTCCAACGAATTGGGTCGGTTTTTGCATCCCAATACTGGTTACGCACCAAAGTAATTTGTTTGCCACGATCGTAGGACGCAATCTTGTAAGGACCCGTTGAAACTGGATGTAGGTCGTAGTTTTGCTTAGTGTCCTTGTCAACTGGTACGGGAGAAAATGCACCATAAGTAGTTACATAAGCGAAATATGGAACTTTGTTGGCTAACTTAAATGTAATGGTTGAACCATCAGCCGAGCAGATAACACTCGCAAGATCTTTAGTTGGAGTCGAGTATGGACCTTTATATCCATTGTCATTAGCTAGTAGATCCTGTGCATACGTTGGTCCACCATCAAGTGTTCCATCTTCGTATGAACGTCCAACGCCGTACTTGATATCAAAACAAGTTACGAGCGAGCCATCTTCATAGCGAATGCCAGAGCGCAACTTGAATACCCAAGTCTGTCCGCCATCTTTAGTTGTACCAAGATCTGCAGCTAAATCAGGAACTAACTCTGATACACCTTTTACTGTACGAACCGAAGTAAGCGTACGAACAAATAGGCGATAGAAATCAAGAGTTCCACCGACGTAGTTACGCGCTGGGTCAAGGTGCTCAAAATCACCTTGGTTAATAATTGTGACTGTTCCACCTTTAACTGCGCCTGCTTGAGCCGGTACTGGACCGTTCCATGATGCAGGAGTTGCAGCAGAAGCTGGAGCAATAGATGTAACGGCAGCAGTACTAAGTGCAAGCACTCCAACTGCAGCAATCACTTTGCTCTTTAGTTTCATTTGAACCCTTCCTAATAGGTATTGCAATGTAACCCGATAGTCATATGTTCTATCGGGAACTCCGTGGGTCGAGGGCATCTCGAATACTGTCACCAAACAAGCTAAATGACAGAACCAATAAAAATAGAGCAAAACCTGGGATAAAGGTAAACATTGGATCAACTGAATAAAATGGAACGGAAGCCAAAAGCATTGCGCCCCAGTCTGACGTTGGATCTATAACGCCTGCGCCCAAGAAAGTTAATGCCGCTTCAGCCGTAATATAAGTTGGAATATTCAGGGCGACAGTTACCAAGATTGGCGCCCAAAGGTTAGGTAGAATTTCGCGGAAAATTAAGTGCAATCGTGATGCACCTAATGCGCGTGCAGCCTCAATAAATTCGCGCTCTCGCAGCGAAATAACTTGGCCGCGCACAATTCTTCCGATATATGGCCAACCAAACATCGCTAAAATGATAATCATTACAGTGATGCGCGTTCCATTTCCTTGTGGCAAACCCCAACCTTGAAATACGCTTTCAAGAACTGGCATTACTGCTAAGGCAAATAAAATTGATGGAAATGACAAAACAATCTCCATAGTTCTTGAAAGAACTAGATCGGTTTTTCCACCAAAAAAGCCGGAGACCAGCCCAATCACAACGCCTAAAATTGTGGCGAGCGCTGTCGACGATAATGCAATTATTAGTGAGGTCCGAGCCCCAAAGACAAAGCGCAAGAAAATATCGCGCCCTGTACGTGGCTCAACGCCAAACCAGTGAGTTCCTGAAACCCCACCCAATCTTCCAAGTGGCTGCGTGCCAAACTCTTGGTTTAGGGCATCCGTATGAAAGGCATCTGGAGTTGTATGAATAATCCACGTAAAGATTGGGGCAAGAATGGCCAGCAGAATAAAAAATAGAATCACTCCGCCTGAAACCTTGGCGGTTCTGTCCTTCTTAATACGCTCCCAGGCCATACGAGTGGGTGAGCGCCCTTCAACCCGTTCAGCAACAACAGAGGCGAGCTGGTTCATCACTGCTTCGTGCCCCCTCATAGCCGACTGTAAGAGTTGAACAATAGCGAAACCCGAAGAAATTCACCACATAACTGCAGCTCATCAGGGCTTTATTGAGGGTGTAGTACAACAAAAAGTTATTGACGCACCAACTTTCGCCCATACAAATAATCACTCTCAGGTTAATGTGTGCCCATGAATCGTACGACCACGCATCGTGGCATCGTCTATGCAAAAAAAGGCGCAGCGGCAGCATCTCAGCCCCTCGCAGTTTCAGCAGCTCTAAAAATTTTAGATGCCGGTGGCTCTTTCATCGATGCGGGAATTGCATTATCAGCAGTAATTTCAGTCGTAGAGCCAGGAGCTTCAGGACTTGGTGGAGACGTTTTTCTTGTGACTCATCATGCAGAAACAAAAGAAAATCTGGCATTCAATGGTTCTGGTGAAGCACCACATGATGCCAACCGTGATGCCTTTGATAATGAAATTCCGCTGCATGGTTATAAAGCTTCAACCGTTCCGGGGGTTGTCTCTGGTTGGTTTGCAGCACATGAGCGGTATGGACGATTGCCAATGGAGCAAATTCTTGCGCCGGCAATCGATTACGCCGAAAATGGTTTCCCTGCCAACGAAGGTTTCATTGCGCGCCTTAAATGGCACCTGCAATCTTTCCCGGAGACAAAATTATTCGAAACCCTAGGCCTCTCCCCCGAAATTAAACTCGGTGAGTTAGTTACAAACAAAGATATGGCTTGGCTACTAAAAGAGATCGTAAAAGGCGGGCGCGAGGCTTTCTATAGTGGCGCAATTGCGACAAAAATAATCAGCGGTACAAATGGTTGGTTTAACGCAACCGATCTGAACTCTCATACCACTCGCGTATCGGCACCGTTATCCATTAACTACCGAAGTTTCATGGTCCATGGAAATCCACCGCCTACGCAGGGCATGATATTGATGGAGCAGTTACTCATTGCCAATACTTTCGACAAATCAACAATGAGCCAAGCGGACTGGCTTCATATGCAGGTAGAAGCAAAAAAGATTGCTTTCACCGATCGAAATTCAATTATCTCTGACCCGGAAGTAATACCAGTTGATGTTGATTCCATTCTCAACCCCACTCACATTGCATCCCGTGCAGCCGGTATTGATATGGACCAGGCAGATAATAAGAATGTAAGTCCCTCCGAAGGAAGCGACACCACCTACTTTTTAGTCGCCGACGGTGATGGAAATGCAGTCTCGTGGATTCAATCTGTATTCCATGGATTTGGCGCATCTTGGGTTGTGCCGGGAACTGGAATGATCCTCAACAATCGTCTAACTGGATTTAACCTCGACCCGTCATCACCCAACTACATCGCTCCAGGTAAACGCCCAGCCCATACGCTTCAAGCTTTTACGGTAACCAATCCAGATGGATCGCTTAAATATGTCGGTGGCACTCCGGGTGCAAATGTGCAAGTCCAAACTAATTTCCAATTAGTCACTGGATTAATTGATGAAGGCATGTCAGTACAAGAAGTCGCAGAGGCGCCTCGCTGGATGCACCTTTCAGATCCTTCGACATCTGCAGTCAATGAAGAAGTAAAAGGCGTGCTCTCTATCGAATCTAGATTTGATGAAGATGTAATCGCAGATCTCAAAGCCCGAGGCCACGATGTAGTAGTGCTTCCAGAATACGGACA
>SERZ01001538.1_pt1 | contig 12860 bp, 10 predicted proteins | sample 3171461 | NCBI WGS metagenome assembly SERZ01 (sample SAMN06051861, study PRJNA518727) | freshwater metagenome | biome: subpolar coniferous forest; feature: holomictic lake; material: water; isolation source: holomictic Lake 227, 6 m depth | place: Canada: near Kenora, Ontario | collected... | reverse complement strand
ATGTCTGGTCGCCGAGATCGCGCATTAGTAGAACTCCGACGTCGGTATATAGCGTTGACAGACTCGACGGCTCCGACCGTTCTCGACCGTATTTTGGCGATGCCAGTTATACAGGCGCCTTTAGCAGGGCGCCGTGAGCCCAGACGGGACGGCCCGAAGGGGTGATCCTTAGTGGCCAAACCAAGGCTATGTACCTCAGGTTGGCCGTCATGGCGGCATCACCCTACATATAGACAGAATGCTTTTTAGATAACCGCCCAACGTTCCCAAGGGGTTGCCCCAGCGCAACACTCTGATCTAATCCCATAGAGGTTTGCCGTATCAGCTTGATTTCCCCCAATAATTTTCATGCTAGAATCTGGGCACCAACAGCAAACACGCTGACCGGCACAGGTGCATTATGGATTTTCAGCTTGTCAATTGGACTGAGGCGATGTCTGTCGATGGTGGTCCTATTGATGAAACCCATCGCAAGCTTACCTCCCTCATCAACCGTCTTCATCTTGTAGTCAATTGTGGCGCTGATTGTGACTCTGTTTCAAACATACTCTGCGAGCTAGCCGATTATGCCGGTAGCGGATTTATAATTGAAGAAAAGTTTATGAATATACGCAGATATACCCAAAGGAACCAGCATATTGTAGAGCACTGGCTGTTTATTGATCGTCTAACAATTATAATCGCTGATTATGAGCGCGGCGTTGAAGTCGGGAATGAACTGCTAATGTACCTTATTCGCTGGGTGGCATCACACGTAAAGTCACACGATCAATCGTTCGGAGCATTTCTAAAATTATCAGACAAATTGCAGCTTGAGCGAAATGTTGAACTTGTAGCGGTGGCGGCTTAGTTTTATTCATTACTGCTTACAATTTCTAAAACTTAATATCTCTTGATTGTTTGCATCCGAAGATTTTCTATAGTAACACCACGAGTTGTGTTTTAACAATCCTTGCGCCCAATATTGAGGTGCATATGCTTTCAATATCGAATGTGATTATTATTAGAGTAGTTATGATCTTGATATAACTCCCAAAGTTTTTCCAAATGGGGCGCCAATGCTGGAGGGCCTTGCACTTCGCTATGAGAAGTTGTAAACACTTATGGGGATAACAGTAACCTTTCGAGCAGAAGTCCGTGACCTAGCATTATGTATTGATACTGACCGAATAAAAGTTTTAGTAAATTTGCCATGAAATGGGTACGCTTCTGCTCGAGGTCGTTAAGGACGCTGGCCTGTGGCATGTCAGAACCTCATTTAGTCCTGCTTCACCTGTTTATTATTTTGTTTCCAAATTGGTAGAAGCTCAAACGAAAGTTGAACCCCAACGTTTCTGCTTGTTTCCGGCGAAACCTCACATTTTACGAAGAATGTGAGGTATCTGGATCGGGGTGAATGTCGGCGCATACGAAGGTTAAGCTGTCGGCGAAATCCTCTATGGAACAATGAACTTGTCTCAGTGTTGGCAGGCATTTTGCGAATACAATGATGAAGTGTTGACCCTCTGCGACGGTACGTATCGGTACTCCACATCGGATATAATAGCACTTGCTATCGTATAAAATCGCGCGCAGTTTATCAGCTCAGCACCACAGCATATTGGGGCGAAAATCCATGAGTGATTTGCCTGAATCCCCCATTTTCAAAATTGATGATCTCGATTTGGGACCGACATCATCAGACCCGAAATACGGTAGCGAACCTGTTTTTCCAGTAATTGGCATCGGGGCATCCGCTGGCGGCCTTCAGGCGCTAAACGCCTTTTTTGAGGCTGCAACGATCGACAGCGGCTTGGCATACACTGTTGTTCAGCATTTAGACCCTACACACGAAAGCTTCATGGTCGATCTGCTCCGCAAGCGGACATTGATATCCATCAACCTGATTACAAATGGGATGAAGATTGAGCCAAATAATATTTATTTGATACCACCTGGAAAGTATCTTACTATTGAAAACCGCCGGTTTCGCTTAACGAATCCCGAAGCCGGTGTACATGTATTATTACCATTCGACACATTTCTCCGATCACTTGCTGAGAATTGGGGCGAAATTTGTGGATGCGTGGTTCTTTCAGGGTCAGGAACAGATGGAACCATCGGGGCAAAGGCCATCAAACAGCAGGGCGGATTGGTGGTTGTCCAAACCCCCGAAGAAGCGACCTTCGACAATATGCCTCGCAGCGCAATTGCAACTGGATTTGTGGATGCAGTCCTACCGGCAAAACTAATGCCAGCACTTATTAGTGCGTACTTCAAACAAAAGGACACAAGCTTTCACCCCCAATATGTTGAGATTGATCCTGCGATAAATGCGACCCTTGAAGACATCATAATTGTGCTGAGGGAAAAAACTGGTCACGACTTTCATCTGTATAAAACGGCTACGCTTATGAGGCGGTTGGAACGAAGAATGGTTCTCAACAGTATTGAGAGCCCGGCTGCCTATCTTAAAATGCTGCGATCAAAAAACGACGAGGCGCCTGCCCTTGTTTCTGACTTACTTATTAATGTAACTTCATTTTTTAGGGACTCTAATTATTTTGACCTCTTGAGCGAAAACGTCATTAGCGAGCTAATCGAGGGTGCTAGAGAAGAGAAACCAATCCGCATTTGGGTGGCTGGCTGTAGTAGTGGCGAAGAGGTTTATAGTCTTGTAATTCTCTTTCTTGAAGAGGCATCTAAAACTGATCGTCGCGTCACATTGCAGATTTTTGCCACCGATATAGATCCGGATGCGCTTGCATCAGCCCGCATCGGGTACTACCAAAAAACAATTGAGGCCGACGTATCTCCTGAACGACTCGAACGATATTTCACAAAAAAGGGCGATGGTTATCAGGTCAATGCCTCTCTTCGCCAGCCCATTACCTTTGCTAAACATAACATTCTTTCAGACCCGCCATATTCAAGGCTTAATTTAATAGTATGTCGAAATGTTTTGATTTACATCAAATCCGACGCACACAAGATACTATTTACATTATTTCAGTTCTCTCTGGTTGATCACGGATATCTATTTCTTGGCTCATCGGAGAGTTTAGGATCTGCGGCGGAGCAATTCGATAATATTTCACCTAACGCTAGGATATTTAGACTTACTAATCGAAAAATAAACAATTTCATTAACCTGCCTTCAATGGGCAAGGCGCTTACGGACGGGTTGGACCACAAGTATGAACATAAACTTCTTCCCACAAAGCCCATCGGAATTGAAGAGTTAGCGCACCGTGCAATTTTCAAAAAATATGCCCCTGCTGCAATTGTTGTCAATAGCAGGCGTGATGCTGTTTTCTTCGATGGGCCGATTGATCGATATCTTAAGCTGGCGGAAGGGAACCTTCGCTTTAATGTTCCGACAATGGCAAGGGAAGGTCTTGGTCATGCGATCAGATCAGTTATTCAGAAGGTCGAAGGTGAGCACTCCGCGGCCTCAATTTCCGCATCGGTGATTGGTCCAAACGATGAACCAACGATTGTTGAAATTGAGTGTCTCCCACTGCTCAACCAATCAGAGGATTTGGTTCTCCTAATATTCCGCGATAGGCCAGCTTGCGATCAACATGAGGACGGCCCTTTTGAACCTTCTCAACAACCTGCATTGGAACGAATAACACATGAATTTGAAGCCCTTCGTCGAGACCACGAAGCCACAATCGCGAAACGAGATAATGAGCTTGAAATAATCGCCACACTACAAGAAGAGTTTCTCTCATTGAGAGAGGGGTATCAGTCGACAAGCGAAGAACTTGAGACATCAAAAGAGGAACTGCAGTCGACAAACGAAGAACTTACTACACTCAACAATCACTTGAAACTGTCACTTGATGAGCAGCGAGTTGTTTCAGACGACTTACAAAACATTTTAGTTGCATCTGAAACTGCGACGATTATTCTTGATGGAAGCCTAAGGTTAAAGCTATTCACGCCAACAGCTATGAAATTTGTTAATATTAGAGAGTGCGATTCAGGGCGATCATTTTGCGACTTCACCGTTAATATTTCTGATGAAAGTCTTTATACCGATTTAATATCAGTCCTTCGCGAACATGGCGTTATATGTAGAGAGCTTCTAACAACTTCTGGTTTGTGGTATTCCCGAAAGGTTTTTCCGTATTTAACCCACTCGGGTCATTTTGGTGGGCTTATTATCACATACTCGGACATTACCGATATCAAGGTTGCAGAAATTTCGGCACGGCAAGCTAACAATGCGAAATCCACTTTTTTAGCGACAATGAGCCACGAGCTGCGAACCCCACTTAATTCAATTCTCGGGTTTGCCCAAGTTGCTCTTGAAAAGAACAAAATTACATGCCAGTCACCTGAATGCAAGGATTACAATAGCTACATCCTTGAGAGCGGAAATCATTTGCTATCTTTGATAAACGATATTCTTGATGTATCGAAAATTGAAGCCGGAAAGATGACTATACATCCAGAGCGCATTAGCTTTGTTGCATTCACTGAGCATGTTGAGCACATATTGAAATGCCGCGCACACGATAAATCAATATCAATTAAGGCGGCTATCAGTGAGGGGGCCGAATATGTCTGGGCCGATTTGAGGGCCTTAAAACAACTTTTTTATAATTTACTTGCCAACTCGATCGAGTTTACGCCAAATGGTGGAAGAATTACTATTAAATCAGAATGTGCCGTTAATGGTGGCATCGACATTAGTGTTATTGATAATGGCATCGGGATATCATCAAAAGATTTGTTGACTCTAATGGTTCCGTTTCATCAGGTAGATAATTCTCTGAACCGTAAGCATGGTGGCAGTGGTTTGGGATTAGCGTTAGTTAAGGGCCTCATAGAACTTCACGGCGGGCGAGTATTAATTACAAGCATCGAGGGCAGCGGGACATCCGTTATGGTTCATTTTCCGCCAGAGCCTATTGAACCACCCTGCTTACCTATATCGATTGAAGGTGGTGCTCCCCCCGCGACTCCCACGGTGAGCAGCACCGCATTGAGCTAACAGCTTCCTTCATTTTCCAAATTTTTTCAGCCACTTCCAGAACAGTTCTTTCGGTTTCCCGCGACAATTCCATTGGCTTGGTAGATGGGTGCGCAGGCGCTCAACCACCCTTTCGAACGATCAATAACCAAAATTCACTGATTTTGTAGCAGAAGGTCAACCATAAAATCAGAACAAACCCAGAAGATCACAGATCAGTCACACAGCATTTTAGCATGCTAACTCGCCGTATTTATTGACTATGTTTTAGCGTCATCCTTACTACGGTTCAGATACGTTGGTTCAAAATCACGATCGCTTGCCGACTTTTCCTCCAGCCTTACTACGTGTCGCCCATGTTGTAGGAGGCCGGTCAGTCATTGGGAGCCATGATGAAATGATGCGGACTGATCGTAGGGCGCGCTCGTGTCATCGATCCTGTAGAAACGGCGCAATTCGGTGACCGCAGGCCACTCACCCTTTTCCCGGAACGTGGTTCGAATCGCATTCGGAGTCTCTGAAGGCCTGACCTGTGTTAAATAATTGACTTTGACGACAATTCAAGGTTTGGCTTAAATATTCTTTTGAATACATCAGAAGGCAGCATGTGGCAATATGTCTTTTCAATTTCCCTGACTGAAGTTCCGCACATGTTTGCTATGTCAAATGGTCCAGCCCCTTCCTTGAGTTTCTTGGTTATGAATGTATGCCTCAAGCTATATGCGCTTCTATCTTCGTCATTGTGTTTTTTTGGTATTTCGCAATACTCAAGGAACTCATTGAACAACACTGTGTACATGAGGAAAAATACTTTTTTCTTGTCTTTTGAAGACGCCGAGAAAACTAAATCATCAGGCCGGGGTTTGTGTGATATTTGCTTCCATATCCAATAATGCGGTGTCATCGATGGGTCGCACGCAACCCAGCGCGGGCGTTTTTTCCCCTGGAGGAATACCTTCATATATACTCTGGAAACTTTTTCACTCCCACTCATCGCGTTGGCAAATGCCCCAACCGCAAACATATGGTAGAAATGCTCAGCCGTCACATACACTTCTTTCCCCTTAATTACCTCTATATGGTCATCCATATCTATGCATAGTCCATCTTCATTTTCATATCGACAGTCTTTCCAGCGAAGCAACTGGAGATCGTTCGTTCTTGCTCCAGTCGCAAGCATGAAATGTATCAAGAACCTAATCAGGGCACGACTTAAAACGTCAGGCCGCTCATTAACCCATTTGTCGATATTTAATAGCATCGTTTCGATTTCAGAATCAGTAAAACAGCCTCGAACGCCAACCTCAATCCCTTTTGGTTTTTCAAGGTGCGGTATAGGTTGGTGCTTATACCAACCCCTTTCTTGTGCAAAATTTAAGAATTTTCTAAGGGTTATGTTTATATGGTTTAGCATTGTTTGAGACATTAAATCGTTCTTGACGACATATTCATAAAATAGTTATTAACTGTGTTTTGCGTTATCTTAGACAAGCTCATATCGCCGAAGTAATTAAGAATGTGGTTCTTTGCAATCTTTTTGTACAATCCAGCCATTGGTTTTGTCTCTGTGCCGCCAGCTCCTCGGTTGTCTATATATAGGTTGAAATCTGGCATTACCTCACTGACTTTATGCGGGAACAAGTCAATTCCGTGGGCCTCTGCAAACTTCACCTCGGCTGCTTTTGAATGCGCAAGCATTATGGCTTCGTCAAGATCGTTGGTATGCGCCGATTCAATCTTGTATCGCTTTTTCTCTGGCATATAGATAGCGATTTCCCAATTGTCCGTCCCCCTTCTTTTCCGAATATGGACATTCATGCTCTTGAGTTTATACCCTTGCTTCGTTTTGGTAACAATGCGATTGTTCATTGCGTTCACCTGCAGGCTTGACTGGCCAGGGGTATGGGAGCACGGCCCTAAAGTTGGGTCAATCGGAAAATGTGTAAAGCTGTGTAAAAGCTATGTCATTGAATCCACAGATATTATTGCACGCTTATGCAAACGGTCTGTTTCCCATGGCCGAGAGCGCGGAGGCCACGGAGATCCATTGGTACGACCCGGACTTTCGCGGCATCCTGCCGCTCGACCATTTTCATGTCCCGCGCAAGCTGCGCCGCACCGTGCGCCGGGGCGTGTTCGAGGTCCGGGTCGACACCGCCTTTCGCACCGTGATGGAAGGCTGCGCCGGCGCCCGGCCGACCACCTGGATCAACCGGGAAATCCTCGATCTCTATTGCCAGCTCCACGCCATCGGCCATGCCCATAGCGTCGAATCCTGGCAGGAGGGCGTCCTCGTCGGCGGTCTTTATGGCGTTTCGCTCGGCGGCGCCTTTTTTGGCGAAAGCATGTTCAGCATCGTCACCGACGCCAGCAAGGTGGCGCTGATCCATCTGGTTGCGCGGCTGCGCCGGGGCGGCTTTTCGCTGCTCGATACCCAGTTCGTCACCGACCATCTCAGTCAGTTCGGCGCGATCGACATTCCGCGCGATGATTATCGCTGGCTGCTTTACGAGGCGACGGAGTGCGACGCCGAGTTCAGCGGCGCCGCCCCCGGAGCCGAGGATTTCGAGGCGCTGTTCGCCTCAGGGCCGGCCGAAATCTGAACTCACGGGTTGTTCGGCGGCGCGCCGCAACCGGCGGCCAGCGCCCGGATGCCCTGGCGAAGCAGGTTGTAGACCTCGGCCAGACGCAGGAAATCGTCGAGGTCTTTCCGGGCGAATCCGAACTTGCGCCGGACGCTGTTGAGAAGTTCGTTCTCGCCGAAGGAAAAAACCTTATCGACCACCGACAGCCGCGCCAGTTCGATCATCACCATCGCGCGGGATTCGTTGCTGTCGAAGATGGTTTCGAGCGGCGTGTCTTCGGTGCCTGTGCTGACACTGAGCACCGAAATGCCCATCGCGCCGCAGACTTCCCTGATGATGTCGCGCTCTCCGGTGTGGAGCGATTTGTCCGCGGTGGCGAGGTCCCGGACCAGCCTGAGGAAGGCGCTTTTCTGTTCGGAACTGAAGGTATGGAGCAGCATTGTTGGCCTCAATTCCGGTAAGGCCCCGAGAGCCCGGCGGGCATGACCGGCTCCGGAACGGCCCCATTATGTGCCATAATAGAACCGTTTCGTCACCACCTCAAGCGCCCCTCACACCCCCATGAGCGGCGCCTCCGGATGCGCAACCGGAACCTGGGGCATCGCGTGGGCCAAGGACCGTTTGGGCGAGGAGAGGAGCAGGGACTTGAATATGAGAAAGATTGCGTGTGGCGAGACGTTTTTGGTTTTGAGAAAATGGCAGATCGTCGTGACATAATCAGGGGGCAGATCGATTTCTTCGGCCCAATCCGAGCTGCCGGGTTGGGCTATCTCATGAAATCGACAAATATTAAAGGGCAGGTCAAAAGCAAAGTACTCCATGCCATATTTAAAAAGAAAATCCCGAAAATTGTTGTCACACGAAACTTCATCGCGCACGGCTTCATTAAATCCGCCGCTCATGTCGACAAATTCAACAACCGGAGACGTACGTCTGAGCCAATAGGCCAAATGACCAGACTGCTTGAAATGATCCAGACCCTCTCCCAGATTATCCTCGGCCGCCTTCACGCGTTCCAGGTCTTTAACCCAAAAGTGGTGCGCATCTCGCAGACGATATTCAACCATCTTCGGTTGAAGTTGAGCGGCCCAGCTAACCTTTTTGGCATAGTCTTCAAAGGTCTGTTGAAACCCCTCAAACGAGGCGGACATGACCTTGAGAGTATTGGCCGGAATCGTGACTTTCATCTATGCTCTCAGCAGGTACCAAAAAAGCAGATGGCAACATCTGCGGACTTTCGCGGTTGCCATCTGCTTTTTGCGCCAAACGAAACAGCATACACTGATATTAACGATGCGCAGCTGCGAAGAAGCACGTCGTAAACTCCAGGGAGTCTACGGTTGACGGTGGCACGTGGTTTTTCGGGTATCCGTAAGTGGGGGAACCTTCGGTCCTCGCCCGCGTCGACAGATACCCCTCCAGATACAAAGGGTTCTGGGCTTCCGGTTTCTGTTGCGTCATATCCCTCTCCGTCGGGCGCTCCGCCTTCGGTCGCCCTGTTTCTCGTGTGAAACCGCTATCACGGCGGATTCGATAACGCAACACCAGGAGGCGACAGGGTATCAATATTGTTCTCGCTATTGGCACGTGAATGACAGCGAACGGTATTGTCTGTCCCTCTCAAAAGTTGTGGTGATCGTCGGCAATGTGGGTAATGCGCAGAGACGTATCGAGAAGTCCCCGATTTCTTGTATTAAAATGATCCATGACGGCGGTCGCCTCACACTTTTCTTTCCGGTGGCCGCGGTTTCGCCCGGAGCCGGTCGCGACCGCTCCCCCGCGTCCGGCCGATCAGATCAATCGAGGGCCATACGGCGGCATAAAATCTGTGGTTGTCGCAGGCGCCAATCATACTGACACGGATCCCGGTCCTGATGATTCACAAGCCGCCGGAGGCGGGCCGAGTCGACAGGCCGGGAGCTTCTGAGGTGAAACAAAGGGGTCCTGGGAGGCGCGTCTTAAGCTCCCCTCAGGTTCCCTTGAGCGTTGCGCCCCGGCGCACCGGGCGGATCAGGGTCAGTTCGGTATAGCGGGCGAGATCGGCGAGGCAGTCTTCGGCCGGGAACGAGGCGGTGTCGAGCACCAGTTCGGGGTTGACCGGGGCCTCGTAGGGCGCCGAGACGCCGGTGAACTCGGGAATCAGGCCGGCACGGGCCTTCTTGTAGAGGCCCTTGGCGTCGCGGCCCTCGCAGGTCTCGAGATCGGCGGCGATGTGGATCTCGTGGAAGAAACGGCCGCCGATCTCACGGGCGGCGGCGCGGTCGGCCCGGGTCGGCGAGATGAAGGCGGTGACCACGATCAGGCCGCTCTCGGCGAACAGGCGGGCGACCTGGGCGACGCGCCGGATGTTCTCCGAACGATGCTCGGGCGAGAAGCCGAGATCGGCATTGAGGCCCTGGCGCACGGCATCGCCGTCGAGGGCGCAGATCTGCACGCCCTTGCGGAAGAGTTCGCGCTCCAGGCCCATGGCCAGGGTCGATTTGCCCGAGCCCGAGAGGCCGGTCAGCCAGAGAATGCCGCCGTAATGCCCGTTGCTGATCGCCCGTTCCTCGGCGGTCAGGGTGTGTTCGGCGGCGATCAGGTGCTGGGCCGGCACCTCCTCGGGCCGGGGCTGGAGGATGATGCAGCCGCCGACGACATCATAGCCGTCGACCAGCACCGCCCGGCCGGTGCGGGAGAAATCGGCGAAATCGTCGACCACCAGGGTCGAGCGGCTGTGCAGCACGACTTCGCCGACGCCGTTGCGCTCGACCCGGTCGCCACCGTGGCCCGACAGGTCCTCGACGTCGATCACCCGCTCGACCGCCTGGACGGTGACGTCGTGCTCGGCGGTGCCGAGCTTGAGAATGTAGGGCCGGCCGACCACCAGCGGTTCGTGACCGAGCCAGAACAGGTTGACGCGGATGGTATGGGTCTCGATCGGCCGGGCACCGGCGCGGGCGGCGATATGGCCGCGCTCGACGAAAATCTGCTGGTCGAGGGTGATGCCCACCGACTGGCCGGCGACGGCGCGGGTGCGCGGTTCGGCCTCGTTCCAGCTTTCGATGCTGACGACCCGGGCGGTGCGGCCACCGGGCGAGAAGGTCAGGGCGTCGCCGACCGAGAGCGCGCCGCTCTCGATCCGCCCGGCGATGATCCGGCGCTCGTCGAACTTGTAGACATCCTGGACCGGCAGGCGCAGCGGATGATCGGTCAGCGATTTCGGCTGATTGAAGCCATCGAGGGCTTCGGTGACGGTCGGGCCGCCGTACCAGTCCATGTGCTTGCAGCGGATCACGATATTGTTGCCGTGGCGGGCCGAGATCGGCACCACCGCCGAGGGCTTGACGCCGATCTCCGCGAGATAGCCGAGGATGCCGGCGGCGACCTCGTGGTAGCGGGCCTCGGCGAAGTCGCACATGTCCATCTTGTTGATCACCACCGCGACCTGACGGACCCCGAGCAGATGCAGGAGGTAGGCGTGGCGGCGCGACTGCTCCAGCGCGCCCTCGGTGACGTCGATCACCAGGAGGGCGGCATCGGCGCTGGCGGCGCCGGTGACCATGTTCTTCAGGAACTCCTTGTGCCCCGGCGCGTCGATGATGACATAGGGCCGGCTCGCGGTCTGGAAGCGGACCTGGGTGGTATCGATGGTGATCCCCTGGTCGCGCTCGGCCTGAAGGGCATCCATCACGAACGACCACTCGAACGGCATGCCGCGGCGGCGGCTCATCTCGCGCATCGCCTCGACCTTGCCCTCGGGCAGGGAGCCGGTGTCGTTGAGCAGGCGGCCGACCAGGGTCGACTTGCCGTGATCGACATGGCCGACGATCACGATGGGCAACCGGCGCTGAGTGGTCGGGCTCTGGGGGGAGATGGCGTTCATCGACTGGACTCTCACATATAGCCGCCGGCGCGCAGCCGTTCGAAGGCGTCTTCCGACACCTTGTCCTGGGCGCGGCCGGCGCGTTCCGAGGTGTTGCCGCGCGCCAGCTCGGCGATGATTTCGTCGACGGTGCGGGCGTTGCTCTCGATGGGGGCGGTGCAGGGGGCACAACCGAGCGAACGGTAGCGCCGCCCGTTCTTGGAAAAGTAGAGATCGACTACCGGAATGTTTTCGCGCCGGATGTATTTCCAGACGTCCAGCTCGGTCCAGTGCAGGATCGGGTGGACGCGCAGCGAGGTGCCGGGCGGGAAGGTGGTCTTGAACTGGTCCCAGAACTCGGGCGGCTGGTCGCGGAAATCCCACTCGGCGTTTTCGCTGCGCGGGCTGAACACCCGCTCCTTGGCCCGGGTGCCGTCCTCGTCGCGGCGGATGCCGGCGATCACCGCGGTGAACCCCTGTTCGGCGATCACCGCCTTGAGGCCATCGGTCTTGAGGGCGGTACAGCAGGTGATGCGGCCGCGATCCGGTCCCATGCCGGCGTCGAGGGCGGTGCGGTTCTCGCCCACCACCATGTCGAGCTTCCATTCCCTGGCCATGCGGTCGCGGAACGCGATCATTTCCGGAATCTTGTGGTGGGTGTCGACGTGAACCACCGGAAACGGCACGTGACCGAAGAAGGCCTTCCGGGCCAGCCAGAGCATGACGTTGCTGTCCTTGCCGATCGACCACAGCATGGCCAGCTTGTCGAGCCGGTTGAAGGCTTCGCGAAAGATGTAGATGCTCTGGTCCTCAAGGGCCGAAAGCTGATCCATGGACCTGATTTCCCTGATGATATGTCTGATTTAGGCGGCGGGGCGGCGATGGATGCCGCACTCGGTCTTCTCTTGGCCGGCCCAGCGGCCGGAGCGGATGTCGCCCCCCGGCGCCACCCGTTCGGAACAGGGCATACAGCCGATGGAGAGGAAGCCCTCGGCCTCCAGCGGATGGGCGGGCAGGCCGCGGCGCTCGAATTCGGCGGTCAGGCGCTCGCGGCTCCAGGTCACCAGCGGGTTGATCTTGATCCAGCCGCGGTCGGCCTCCACCACCGGCAGCTCGGCGCGGGTGGCGCCGTGGTAGCGCTTGCGGCCGCTGATCCAGGCATCGAAGCCGGTCAGGGCCCGCTCTAGCGGCAGCACCTTGCGGATGGCGCAGCAGGCGTCGGGGTCGCGCTGAAACAGCATGCCGTCGGGGTCGGCGGCGCCGAGGGACTCGGCGTCGGGGGTAATGGTGCGGACGTCGGTGAGGCCGAGGCGCGCAATCAACTGGTCGCGGTAGCGCCGGGTCTCGCCAAAAAGCGCACGGGTGTCGATGAACAGCACCGGAATCGACGGCTCGACTTCGGCCGCCAGGGCCAGCAGCACCGCAGACTCGGTGCCGAAGGAGGACACCAGGGCGATGGAGCCGGTGA
>SERZ01001533.1_pt1 | contig 12878 bp, 10 predicted proteins | sample 3171461 | NCBI WGS metagenome assembly SERZ01 (sample SAMN06051861, study PRJNA518727) | freshwater metagenome | biome: subpolar coniferous forest; feature: holomictic lake; material: water; isolation source: holomictic Lake 227, 6 m depth | place: Canada: near Kenora, Ontario | collected... | reverse complement strand
GAAAACCAGCCCGTCATGTATCATGCTCATAACGTGATGAAGAACTGAACAAGAAAGGAAGGAATCTATATGCCTATAATTAACATCATCTTAATCGTGATCGTGACCGGTGTCGGCCTGTGGGCGGTCAACCGATACATCCCGATGGCAAGACCGGTGAAGACAATCCTGAACGTGCTCGTTGTAGCCGTGCTGTGTGTGTGGTTGCTGCAGACGTTTGGCATCATCGACAATATCAAGAGCATTCGAGTCAGGTAAACACCCTCGAAACAGGACCTGGGGGCAGACAATCCTTTCACGATATGATCGCGAATGCCATCCGCACGGTCCATGCAGGCGGAACGGTCTTCTCGGAGCATATCCTGAGTCAATTCAAGACCCGCTCCGTGCAGCACACGCTCTCGCGCCGCCAACTCGATGTGCTGGGTCTGATGGTCAAGGGGTTTTCCAACCGAGAGATTGCCCGGCTGACTCAGCTCACCGAAAGTACGGTCCTCTCCTACAACACGATCATCTTTAAAAAGCTCAGCGTTTCAGGCCGGACTGAAGCTGTTGCAGCCGCTCTTCAGCGCGGCATCATCAAGCCCCGATGAATACAACAAGGTTGCGCAGACATTTCTGTCTGTGCAATAAACGGCAGACAGAAATGTCTGCCACACCTTATGTTGGCATCTCCGAGCAATGGAAAATTAACACATTATTTCATGTGTCCAATGGCTAATTTCGACCCCTGTGCTTCATCTTTACCTCACGAGGCGGGTTTCAAAACAAACGTGTGCGGCTGCGGTTGACGGGCGGCGTTGATCTTGGCTTCCAGTTGCTCGATTTGCTCGTCGAGTCGAGCCAGTTCTTTTTCACGGACGACCTCGAAAGTCGGTATTTGAGCCCAGCCCGGCAAATTATACAATTGCACTTCGCGCCAGCGCTTAAAGTAGACGTTATTCTTTTCCGTCACCAATGTCCATAACTGCCGGGCCTGTTCGGTGACCGGTCCCGCAGTCAGCGTGAGATTGCACCCATTCGCCAATTCCGCCGCAGTAAACATGGCTGCTGGTTTGTCATCAATCAAAAGTTGATACTTCGGAGCAGTCAATCCGGTGACCTTCAATTCGTAGCGGCTCAAGTCCGCCAGCAGTGGGATCAGGTTTGTGACCGAATCAGCCTGCGGATTAATCGGCATGGGCAACGCCGCATCCTTGCGCGTGAAGGTGAGCACACCCGCATCAATTTTCACAGCGGTGATCTGGCATCCGGTCATAGCGACGACCCTGCCGCTGGCGCCGTTCAACTCCGCACTCGAAACAAGAGCAGGCGCCCCGAGCGATTTCAGGATTGCCCACGCCATAATCGTGTGACCGACCGGACCGGGATGCACCGCGTCGCCCCCTCCAATAAAGGCCTTGGGATCGGCTTGGCGAGCTTTAAGCATCACGGCCATGTACGGATCAAACTGATCAGCGAAGAGGACTCCTTCCTGGGCGGCGACCACGCATAGACCATCGGACATTTTGCGCAACGATTCATTGCGAACATCCTTGTCTGGATCAGGGCGTCTATCCTCAATCGGCTGAGGTGTCACCAATGCGACGCGTGCAGCATGGGTCTTGAGCAACGCAACCAACCCCGCCTGCTTGTTGGTGTAGTTATTAAAAATGCCTTGATCGAACGCCCTGTAGCCATGGTCGTTCATGCCGAAGTCGATGGTCACGAAGGTCGGCTTGAGCGGCAGCATGTCGCGCCCGGCACGATTCAATGCGCCATGCGCAGTATCGCCTCCCCAGCCGATGTTACGGAACGTCAGCTTCCACTGTGGGAACCGCGCGAGCGTATAGGCTTCGATGGCAGTGGTATAAAGACGTTGTTCGGTAATGCTGTCGCCGAGCAGCACGACTCGGTCGCCATCGTGGATGGCAAATTCCGCCGGTGCGGCCTGCAACGAGGTGAGGGCGGTAGAAGCTACGGCAAAGAGCGCAACGGGGACGACTCGAATCACGGCACATTTTGCCGTCTTGAACCTGTGCATCATCGTGATATTACTCCTTCATTGAGTGTATCGGAGCGCCGCATTCCAAAACCTTTGAAACAGCAACCGACTCCTTGATTTATAAAACCGTCATCAGCATAGCACACTTCCTGGAAAATGTCATGTCTCCTCGGGTGTGATTCATTTTAGTTGAAATGAATCACGCCAAGGAGGAAGTAGCAGGGACGAGAACGCGGCGGGGACAGACACTGCTTTAACCTCTGCAGATTGCGTGGATGCGCTGATAGGCATCGGCCTGTTCTTCAGGCGTGGCGCAGTAGGTCACCACGATCAGTTTCATGCCGGGACGCCAGAGACGGCGCACAATCTGTTCAACTGTGTCGGCGTTCCCGACAATACGCGCATTTAAAACAATGTTCGTGTTGGCGAAGGCCTCTGAAAAAACTTCCGGCGGATTGGGCGAGGGATCGGTCTCCGCACCGAAGGCCGCGTCCACCACGCGCAGCCCCTTGAGGGTCTTGACCATCGGAATACGGCTCGACCAGTCGCCGCAGGAGTGGAACGCAACACCTCCGAAGGAAGCACAGTCACGCTCGTCTTCTTCAGCAACGATTTCACGATACATCTCCGAGCCAACCATCAAGACGTTGTCATCGCTGATTCCGAGACTTGAAAATTCGCGCGACGAAGCAAACCCATGCCCAGGGTAGACAGTCGCCGCGCCGATAGTCTGCCGCTGAAGTTCCGTGAACTCAACCAAGCGGCTCCCGGCACGTTTGAGCACCTGACGAACTGCTTCCGGATCATCCATCATCTCCATCAGTAGAGTGGTGATCTCCATCAGCCCGCCCGCGATATTCAACGCGGACTGCGTATCCGTGAAAGACATCGGCAACCGGCCCTGTGTCTCGTCCAAGAAGTAACGAATCATGGCCAGCGTCTGTTGTCCAATCGCCGTCTCCGCAACAGGGATGTCGCACACATTCAAAACATCGCCCACAGAACCTAACCGATTACAGACAGAAGGGGACTGCCCAGGCTCCCAGTGATAATCTGTACCAAACGCGCTGGCTATAGTCCCAATCCCATACCACGGTTCAAGAAAGTTGGGAATATCGGCTTCATACGCCATGCTCTTGGCCAGCGCACCAAGCTGATTGCTGAGCGATGCCTTCATGTCGCGACAACCATACGAGAAGACTTCCGCCACGCGCATCCGGCGATAGACCAGCACGCCTGCGGTCCCGTTCCAGAACGCCTTGCAGCGCGCCTCCCGCTCCGCCTCATAGTCTGCATACGCAGCAAACGGAAAATCCCTCGCCCCCATCGGTGTCACAACCGTGGCCTGTGAGTCTGCAAGTTTATAATTGAAGCCTGTCATTGATGCCTCCTATAACTTCACTGGAATAATGGAATATGGGAATGTTGGAATGTCCTCCTTCGCGGATACGCCTCCGGCGGACAGGATGGGGAAAGAGATATTGCGGCTATGGGAGGGACGGCGGATCGCCGTCCGGCGGTCGATCCGACCGCCCTCCCCATCGACTCTTCTTCCAGCATTCCATTATTCCACCATTCCATTTTCCCACTTTTCCTCATGCGTTTGCCTCCCACTTCGGGACGAGTAGGTGAATCACGAGCACGGCCAGCAGATATGCGCCGGCGGCCATTGCAAAGAGAACATGGTAACTGCCGGTCCACTCCAGGACATACCCCGTCACCTTTGCGATCAGCATACCTCCGATCGAACCCGCCATCCCCCCGATGCCGACCACGCTGCTCACCGTCTGCTTCGGCATAGTATCCGACACCAGAGTGAAGAGGTTCGATGAGAACCCTTGATGCGCAGCAGCGGCCAAGGCGATAAACCCGACGGACATCCACACGCTCGAACACTGCGCCGCCATGAAGACAGGCACGGTGCAGACCGCGCAACTCAGCAGGGCCACCTTACGCGCCTTGTTGACGCTCCAATTCTTCTTCATCAGGAACTGAGAAAGCCAACCTGCGCCAATCGCCCCCACCGTCGCCATCGAATAGATCACAACCAAAGGCCAGCCCATCTTGCTGATATCCATACCATATCGCTCGTTCAGAAATGGAGGGACCCAGAAAAGATAAAACCACCAGAACGGACTCACGAGAAAAGTCGCCAGTGCAAAGGCCCAAGTGGGACGACACCTTAACAACTGAAACCACGAAATCGGCTCGGATGCCACTTGCTTTTCGACACCCTCTTCGCCCTTGTGACTGCTCGTCTCCTGCCTATACAGCACACCCCATGCGACCATCCACACCCCTCCGAATACAGCAAGCAAGACAACAGAATTTGCCCAGCCATAGCGAAGCGCAATCCAGGGTACAATGAACGGGGCAGCCATCGCCCCCACATTCGAGCCTGAATTAAAAATGCCGGTTGCCAGTGCCCGCTCATTTGCCGGAAACCACTCCGCGACACATTTGATGGCTCCAGGGAAATGACCGCCCTGAGCCAAACCTAATACCATACGTGCCAGACAAAACCCCGTGACAGAGATCGCCAGCGCATGTCCGCCACAAGCGAAACTCCAGACACCCACAGCGAGGATCAACCCGAGTTTAACACCCAGGCGATCAATCAGTCGCCCTGCCAGCACGTAGCCTGCGGCATACGCGAGCTGAAAGGAAAAGACAATATTCGCATAGTCGATCTGACTCCACTTGAACTGCTCAGTCAACAACGGTTTCAGTAAAGCAATCGCCTGCCGATCCATGTAGTTAATCATGGTCGCTACAAACAAAAGGCCGCAGATAATCCAACGGTAATAACTTTTCATAATTTCCTATGGCTGAAGTGCTCGTATGACGTATGTAATTCCCTTTTGCTCCGTCGTGACAGTCGCACGCTCGATATCGCCGTTTCGATGTTTTACGATCTCTCCGGAACGCTTCCAAGAAGCCTCGCGTGGACGAATGATTTCAACTTGAACCCCTTTGCCTTCCAGCATCAGGTTCACGATATTATTTGTGATCTGCACATCCGTTTTCTCACGTCCGTTAAAGACCAGCATCGGGAAAGTCACCCGATTCGTCGAGGGAGCTTCGATCGTGACCCCTGCACGGTTTATCGTCAGAGTTTCATCGCCCGCTTTGAAGGCGACCTGCTCAAAGGTGTCCTGTAAAATCTCGACCTGGTTTATGCACAGGGATGAATCTTTAAAACGCCCATCCGAATAGCCCAGTTGCGGATGGCCGTCCCGCAGATGCACGCGAATGATTCCTGTCGGATTATACGTCTTGTTCCCACAGGTCATATATTGGAGATACGTTCCACCTGCATGGGCGACCACCATGTTGAACGCCGGGATTTTCAGAATATAGCCCCCGACATCAGCAGGTGCTGGCATCTCAGCAATAGAGTCATCCGCCATGAGCCACGCTGCACACAACATCGAACAGGCCAGGAGATTGTAGTTCGCATGGACGGAATACCCTTCATAGCCATATCGAGCCTCGGTCGGGAAGCGGTTCTTCACAATGTACCCGCTTCCATCTGGACGTATCCACTGACCGATCGATGCCAATGCCAAATGCGCCCCGCGTTTAAAAGCACCTGCTTCGGTTTTCCTTCCAGCCTTCGCATACGCCGCAGCATAAATCTCATACACCTTGGCAAGCTCCGCCTCGTTCCAGATGTGCTGCGCGCTGCGATATCCTGTTGGCAGCTCGCCAAAGGGGGACTGCATCAGTAGAGAGGTCCACGCCCCTTTCCAGCAGGCATCCCGATAGAAGTCATCCCGGTATCCGCGTTGCAACATGCCTGTCAGGTAATAACGGCTGAAGGCATCATACGCAAACGGCGCGCCATGCTCAAGATACAGGCCTTCGGGAGTCATGTGGAAGCGTTGGATGTCAAGTATGTGCGCAACGTACGTCTGATTGGTGAACCCTCGAAGCGAACGCAGATACTCGCCGGCAGTATGGACAAGCGTCCAGTTGTTATCCTTCCCACCATACATGGCATACGTGGCTTTCGGATCGATCTTTCCCAGCAGGGTCCGCCACTGCTCCAATCGTTCGCGCGGCGCGCACTTCTCAAACTGTTCAAAAGCCAGCATCACGGGATAAGTGTAAAAATCAGGATGTCGATCCTTGAACGCTTTCATCCCCTTCTGGAGGGATTGAACACTAAAATCCATCGCCTTCATACCGCTCTCCAGCAACGCCGGATCTTTCGTGTACCCGCTGGCAACAAGCGTGGCGACGCTGTGCGCATAACAAGGTGGAGCAAATTGATTCTTCTTGTCGACAGGGTCTATCAAATCCCCATCGGACCGAACATGCTGTTGCAGCGCGCTAACTTGGCGATACACTATCGCGAGATAATTGCTCCGCGTCAAACCCGTCGGCTGAAAAGAAGAGGCTGACGGTTGATGCGCCATGAAGCGCTGGATCTGCACCTCGAACGGATGCGTTGCTTGCGGGAGCAACGTGTTATCCGCATGCGCGAGTACTCCGCACATAAGCCAAGCACATAAAATACTTTTTCTGAGCATACGCTGAATTCTCTGTTATTTACGTAGCGTATATACTTCTGATGCAGCCAGCAGGAAGGTGCCGGTCACATATTCATGCGTGTCGTCTTTGCCCAGTGCTACAGGGCGGTCGCCGACAAGTTGTCCCCACTGGATGCGGCCTTCGGGTGTGACAGACTTCACGAGCGCGTCCCATGCTTTATCAACAACGGGAAGATAGATCTTGCGATCCAGCACGCCATGATTGATCCCCCACGCCATGGCATAACAGAAGAAGGCTGTCCCGCTGGTCTCCGGACTGTTCGGCTCTTCAGCATCCCCTAAATTCGGACTCCACAAGCCATCAGCGCGCTGATTCTTTGCAATAGCTTCCGACATTTGCCTTAGAAGTTCAATATAGCGTCCGCGCTGCGGATCGCTCTCAGGCAAATACTCCAGCACTCGCACAATGCCACCCATCACCCAGCCATTGCCGCGCGACCAGAAAATCTTTTTGTTGTTCTTCGTCCGCTGTTCAACGAACCGATTATCGCGATAGAACAAATGGTCGTCACGATCAAACAATTCATTGTGAACATCCCAAAAGAACGCATGCATATACCCCGTATATTTCTGATCGCCCGTCGCCTTGGAGAGCATGGCAAGCGTACAGGCACCATAGAGTGAATCCGCATAACGGCGCAACCCTTCCAAGTACCAGACACCGGTCGGTCCGACAGGCGAATTGAAGGAAGGCGTATTGAGTTGCTTGAGGGCGGGAGCAATCATGGCCAGATCTTTTTTAAGCAGCGAAAGTTCTGCCCACGTCTCGACGCAGAAGAGTCTGTTGGCACCTTGCTTTTCAGTGCCCACAGCCCACTGATGCTGCTCGCCCCATTTGAGACACTGGTCCAGAAACAGTTGGTCGCCTGTCGCCTTATAGGCAGCCATGACACCGGTATACCAAGTGCCGCGTTCCCAGTTACGATCACCCGACTTCATCTTCGGATGGGCAATCTGATAATTGTTCACGCGATGCATCAATGCAACGCTATCCTCAGCCTGCACATGCCCAACCATCACCATGATCATCCCTGCTACGATATGATTCATTCGCATCTGTTATCCTCCTTAGTATTACATGATTCCAAATTTATGAAATGCCTCAACCGTGCTCATGCCGTTCTCCAGGGCCTTTTGCAACGTCTTCTCTCGAGAGGCCTTATCAAACGCGCGCGTGAACACCTCCACCTCCGCTCCTTGGGGTACAACGCACACGCCGTCAAGATCGCCAAAAATAATATCTCCAGGGTTTATGGTTACCTCTCCGAAACGGAGCTTCACTCTGAAATCCACCACCTGCCCCCGTGGCCCCTGATCCTGTGCATAACGACCGCGGGAGAAGGTTGGAAAATTCAACTTCAGTATCCCCGGCGTGTCGCGTGAATAACCATCAATGACTGCGCCCGCCGCACCCAGTTTGCGTGCACGCGTGCTCATCATCTCGCCCCACAGGGCATAGCTCGGTGATGCGCCGGAACAGACATACACCTCATGCAGTTTCAAATCATCAAGAGCCTCAAACATTTTTCCGAACAGAGGACGGCCGGGATCCTCGCCACTGACATCTTCTTCAACAACGGTCATGGCACGTCCCACAACGACCATCGAATCGTCCAAGGATTTTAAATAGGGCGGCAGGAACTGATGGACGAGGCCCATCTTATCCATCGCGTCCCCGACCAACGCTGTCATGAGTGTTCGTCTCGCCAACGAAAACAGCTCCTCATCATCTTTCCAATGTTTGATCATCACTATATCCTAACAAAATTGGGTACTCTTGCACCTGTAATTTAGCGTATAATTTTCATTGCGTAAATACACTTATTTACGCAATAATAGACATATTTGCGCAAACCCTTCAAGCGAGCCTATGAAAACAGACAAAAAACTGAATGTGGCCTTAGCCTTTCCAGGCACGCTGGCCATTTCTGGTAACCTGCTCAACGGGATCTTTGAGTATGCCCGTAAAAAAAGGGCATGGGGCATCCACCGTACGCCAGAGCAACTCTCTCCCTCTTCTTCATGGCTAAAGCATTGGAATGGGGATGGTGCCTTGACCATGCTGACAACCGAGCAGGAGCTTCGTCAAGCGCGCAAGCTCCCTTTCCCTGTCGTGAATGTTGTCGGGTACGTCTTCAACGATAAGCTCCCCATGGTGCTCCATGACAATCGCGCCTTCGGACGCCTGCAGGCAGAACATCTTCTTGAGCGCCATTTCAAACGTCTCGTCTATTATGGTGTGAAGGATCTCTGGTACAGCCGCGAACGGCTGGCTGGTTTTTTATCCGTTGCCCATGCCGCAGGGGTACCCGTCGAGACATGGATGGTGCAATCCGGCATCCATGCGCAGACCCACTGGGTCAATCAGCAGGAACAACTGCTTAAGAATCTTCGAAATATTAAACCGCCCTTCGCTGTAGCAGCCAGCACGGACATGCGGGCAAACATGGTGCTGGAAGCATGCGCATGTATTAGGTTACGTGTTCCTGAAGATGTCGCTGTGATCGGCGTGGATAATGATTCTACGATCATCCCGTTCTCTAACACGCCGCTCACCAGCATAGCCCGGAATGACGTTCAACTCGGCTATCAAGCCGCAGAATTATTAGACAAGCTGATGCAATGCCAAAAAGTGGAAAGCCTTTATGTGCCCATCCCTCCAGCTCATCTGGTTCCGAGACGTTCCACGCAGACGATTGCAGTAGAAGCACCCGATGTGGGAAAGCTCATTCAAGACATCCAGCAGAATATCCACAAGCCTTTCGGTGTCGAATTTCTCGTGGAACGCAGTCATGGTTCCAGACGTAGCCTTGAAACACGTTTTCAACACGTGCTCGGTTGTTCGCCCTATACCATCATCACGCGTCTTCGCATCGACCATGCAAAAGAGCTACTGCGTTCTTCGGACGCTCCAAAACTCACTTACATCGCACGAACTTCCGGCTTCACCGACCTCCGCCATTTTCGAATCACCTTCCAACGCATCACCGGCCAATCCCCCTCTGCCTTCAGGAAAGCCTGCTTGTAACTTCGGTGAATATCCAATCATCAACACGGAATGATCAATAACCATCGGAAATACGGTAGCTTCCTTGGATATTGGATATTCCTTGTTGGCTATTGGATATTCGATGCTAAAAAGTAACTCGTTTATTCTCCGGGCCTCACTGCCAACTGCCACTGTAACGCACCGGGAAAGGCAACAAGGATTAATGCAAAAAAGGCTTAAGTGCTGCTCCGAGACGGGATGTTCTTTCAACCAAGTCGTCTTGGATTTTTCCCCACATATATTGATTATAACCTGTTGCGGCTACAGCGGTACGAGAAATCACGCTTTGTTTAATGCGCGTGGGATCAAAGTCCCATATCAAACTTTCCCCAAAGGCCTGTTCAATCGCTTCCTTATGTGAGAACAGTTTCTCAAATCTCTCTTTATTCTCTGCTGAGTGAACGGCTGAATTATCTTTGTCGACACAATAAAATTCTAACCAGGCTTGCTGCGCGTTCAATCCCCATCCTGTATGAGTCAGTGTGGGCTGACCGATTTCCAGTCGGTTAGTCCTCATACTAATCGGTCTGTCTGGATTATATATAAAACACTGTGCATTTTTTGCTTTTTCCGCTAACTGATTAAAAAATATTTCTCGTTCAATCGACTTTTTCATGATATCTCCTTTTGTTTATAAGCTTGCTTCTCAGTCCAGCCGCTGCTGGATCATGGTGAGCCGCATAGAAAAATTGCCATTCGTGTGTTGGTGTATTTCGTGGTAAAAAACTTGGCGTTACGGCCTGCTATTTATCGGATGCCATAGCTTTCGCGGATACAGTCGCGCGGGAGCTCTTTGACAAAATTAGAGGGCTTGCAAAAGAAGACGCCCCCGTCGCGCATTTTGCGCATGCTGGGCACACAAAGATTTAACTCGTCTTTTGCGCGCGTAACCGCCACATAAAAGAGTCGGCGTTCTTCTTCGTCGTTTCCATTTTCTTCCAGCGAGCGACTCGACGGGAACATACCTTCGGAGACCCAGATGACAAAGACCACCTTCCATTCGAGGCCCTTGGACTGATGGACAGTGCTCAAGTGCAACGTAGGTTCGTTATTCGCTTCCATCTTTTCGTATTCACGATCGATGTTTGTCAGCAACGCCACTTCCTGCAAGAAGGCTGCCACCCCCCCCTTGTTCTTGCTCACCTGAAGCGCCAATTCATGAATATCCTCTTCCCTCTTTTCGGGATTCTCGTAGGCCCGATGCAGGTAAGTGGTATAAAATGCATCACAGAATCGTTCGACGGCCTCTGTGCCTTTCAGGTTGAGCCCTTCGGTATGATAAACAGCTAAGAGGCGATCAACCTCTTGCCACTGTCCGCGGGCCACCGGCTTGAGCAAAGCATTCAACTTGGCACGCATCTCGGGACTACGTGTCTCGAAACTGCCGCCCAGCTTTGTCCAAAGGACTTCGACGGTCTTTTCGCCGACCCCCGACAACATACCCATCAGACGCGTAAAAGCCAGATAGTCACGCGGATTTTCGCAGATGCGCAAAAAGGAGAGAATGTCCTTCACGTGTGCCTGTTCAAACACGCCAAGGCCTGAAGTAATCACATACGGAAGGCGCGTACGTGCAAGCGCCATCTGGAGTTCAATGGAATGAAAATGCGCGCGATAAAGGATGGCCATATCATTCAGGGAGTACCCGTCATCCAAATAGTGATGAACCATGGTAATGATGGAACGGGCTTGCTCGTCGCCATCTCGAAGCATCAAGACACGCGGCTTGCAACGCGCATTACGTGTCGAGCGTAGGGTCTTCTTAAATTCCTCGGGCGCTTTAGCCGCACAGACATTCGCGACACGCAAGATATCTGGCGTACTGCGATAGTTCTGTTCAATTTTAATGATACGGGAGTCTGGCCAGCGTTTTGAAAATTCACGGATGTTGTTGAAGTCTGCACCACGCCACGTGTAAATACATTGCATGTCGTCACCGACCGCCATGATGTTACGGTGATGCGCGGCTAGAATGTCCACCATCTGCGCCTGAAGCAGATTAGTGTCTTGATATTCGTCGACTAGGACATGCCGGAACTTCTGTTGATAATGGGTGCGAATGTCTTCTTGTTCGTTTAGCAAACGAAGCCCGTTGATTAACAGGTCGTCAAAGTCCATCATATTTTCAGCAAGTTTCCGCTCCTTATAACGCATCGCAATGCGGATGATCTCGCCTGGCTCGGCCTCAAGTGCACCTGTATAGGAGCTCAGATACTCCGCAACAGACAACATGCGATTGGCCGCAGAGCTGATAAAGGAAGCGATGATCTCCTTCTTGGGGAAATCTTTTCGGGCCAACCCCAGTTCCTTCATGCACGTATTGAGAATCGACAAGGCATCATCCTGATCGAGAATCGCAAAATCATTACGATACCCCAGACGATCAGCAAAGCTTCGTAAAAACCGATTACACACATGGTGGAAAGTTCCGCTCCAAAGACGCCCGACCGAAGGGCCTGCAACCGCTTTTGCGCGCTCAAGCATCTCCTTGGCTGCACGATTCGTAAAGGTCAGGAGCAAGAGCGATTCTGCGGGGACACCCTTCTCAATCAAGTGGGCCACACGATAGATGAGTGTGCGTGTCTTGCCTGTTCCAGCAGCAGCAAGCACAAGCAACGGACCATCTTCGGCTGTCGCCGCAGCGCATTGCTCAGGATTTAAAAGCGTTGTGTAATCAGTCATAAGAAAATGAAAAGTGGAAAGTTGAAAAAGAAAAGAAGTCGGAGATCCGCCCTCACAAGGCATCCGATATTAAGCTTTCGCCTTGCAGGAGATGACGCGCTTGTCCGTCACGATCCAATCCATACAAATATCATGCGGTTCAAGCGGAAGCGGTACGTCCAGGACTTGCCAGTCATAACAGAGCGCAATCTTTGGCGCGCTCTTGCGCGCCTGAGAAAGGATATCATCATAAATGCCAGCACCAAAACCCAGTCGTCCCCCCTGCACATCAAAAGCAAGACCGGGAATAATAAATGCATCAATATCCAAAGGCAACGTTGGCATTCGTTTACGGGGCTCACGGATTCCGAGTTTCCCTGTGATAAATTTTGATGTCGGCGTCATCAGGGTGAGCTGATATTTTCTATTGGTTTGACTCCAATAGGGAACAGCTACTTCACGGCCGGCTTCAAAGATTGCCCGAGCAATATAGCGCGTTGGAATTTCGTGAGGCGTGCTGAGATAGAGTGCAATACGCCACGCCTTCAACAGCAAACGAATATCGCTCTCGATCAGTTTCTGAGCGATCTCCTTGCCCGCCTCACGCCGTTCCTCCTTCGTGATAGCT
>SERZ01001531.1_pt1 | contig 12888 bp, 12 predicted proteins | sample 3171461 | NCBI WGS metagenome assembly SERZ01 (sample SAMN06051861, study PRJNA518727) | freshwater metagenome | biome: subpolar coniferous forest; feature: holomictic lake; material: water; isolation source: holomictic Lake 227, 6 m depth | place: Canada: near Kenora, Ontario | collected... | reverse complement strand
GCCATGATTATGGATACCCCAGGCTGGATAACTGAGAGGATTCTGCTGCTCGGCAGAAGAGAATCCTGCGTTTACCTGATAAAAGGAAATGACGAATATGCCCTGGTCGGCGGCGGGACAGCCTATATTATTCCGGACATTCTTGATCAACTGAAACGATTTGATGTACCGGAAGATCAAATCGGACGTATGATTATTCTCCATGCGCATTTTGATCACTGCGGTATCATCCCTTTTTTCAAGAAACGCTGGCCCTGGGCGGTGGTAGCAGCATCTGTCCGCGCTCAAGCACTTCTTTCAACCCCCAAGGTCGTCCAGAGTATTGCCAAGTTAAATCAATTTATGATTTCAAGCTCTGGACGGGATGATGTTGCCCGGAGTCTCGGCATTGAATTTCCCGGAATAACGATTGAGCAGGTATTGAAAGACGGGGATACGCTGATGTGCGGGGGAATGCGGCTTGAAGTCATCGACGTTCCGGGCCATTCATCTTGTTCACTTGCCGTATATATGCCGAAAGAAAAAGCGCTGTTTGCCTCCGATGCAGGAGGCATTCCTTTTGGAGACAATGTTTTTACAGCGGCAAATTCCAACTTCGATCAGTATATGACCAGCCTTGATAAAATGTCCGGTTATGATGTGGATATTCATCTTGCCGAACATTATGGCACCAGAACTGGCACAGATGGACGCGAGTTCCTACAAAAAGCCAAAACATCCGCGATCAAGACCCGAAAGATACTGGAAGATTCATACGCCAGAACCAGCGATATTGCGCAAAGTACCGAAGAAATCACCAAACTGTTTATGGCGGACAGCCCTGTGGATTTTTTTCCGCAGGAAGTCGTCGCCCTGGTCGTCGGTCAAATGCTGGCATATATCGCCAAACAAAAACTGGGATCGAACCAAGCTTGACAAGTTTGATAGACCCCGCCAATAGGGCTCCTGATACGATGTGCGTGTTGAGCTTCTCGGTTTTTTCCATTAGAGTGATACACTATATTTTCAAATAACGCGGTAAAGGATTGTTATGAAACAGCATTCACATGATTTTGTTGAAACGTACTCAGAGCTTGTCGGTTTTGGAATGGACAGACAAACAGATGAAAATACAGTCATTTATTATCTTCAAAAATTTTCTGACGATCAACTGATGAAACGACTGATTCCCTCCCTTGCCGATGCTGATCTGGAAGAAATTTTCGGGCTTATCAACCGATTGCTGAGAGCACATCTTTCCGATTCAGAATATCACCGTCTTTTTCTGAAAGAAGATCACCCTTGAGAGACTCAAGACTTAAGACAGATACTGATATCTGACACTTTTCTTTAAATAATGGATACGAAATGCTAACAGATACTCACCTAAAACGATACGCCGATACACTGATCTGGGGGCTGAAAACAGCCAGAACCAATCCATTCCGTAAACAGGATATTATATTGATTCGCTATGATTCCATGGCCTTGCCTCTTGCGGAGATTCTTTATGCCAGGGTTCTGGAAATGGGGTTGAATCCCGTTCAACGGTGTACGTTGACAACCAGCATGGAAAAATCATTTTATCAGCTCTCCAATCCCAGGCAACTTATCTTTCAGTCTCCTGGAGAACGTGAATTCTACAACAAACTCAATGGCAGCATATATTTGTATGCGCCGGAATCCATTACCCACCTAAGCGACGCCGATCCTAAAAAAATTGGCAAGGCCGCAGTAGCCAGGAAGTTTATTCGGGATATCATGAACAAACGCGAGGAAACGGGAGATTTTGGCTGGACCCTGTGTATGCTCCCCACGATTGAGCTGGCCAGACATGCCGATCTTTCCATCGACGAATATACACAGCAGATTGTCAACGCATGTTTTCTGGACCATGTTTCGCCGGTTTCCGAATGGCAGTCCATTTATGAAAAGTCCCGGATCATTAAAACAGAATTGAACCGCCTGAATGTTCAGTATTTCCATGTTGAATCTTCCAGTGTCGATCTGAAGATCACACCGGGCGACCAGCGAAAATGGATCGGTATCACCGGGCATAATATCCCCAGTTTCGAGCTGTTTATCTCTCCTGACTGGCGGGGAACCCAGGGCGTGTATTTCGCCAATCAGCCATCCTACCGAAACGGCAATTACGTGGAAAACGTCCGGCTGGAATTTAAAGACGGCGTTGCCATAAAGGTTAGCGCTCAGAAAGGAGAATCCTTCGTGAAAAACCAGCTTGACATGGACAAGGGTGCAAGCCGGTTAGGGGAATTTTCATTAACCGACAAACGCTTTTCAAAAATTAACCGATTCATGGCCAATACCCTTTTCGATGAAAATTATGGCGGCGAGTACGGTAATTGCCATGTAGCCTTGGGTTCCTCTTACTCCGATACCTACAGCGGAAATCCCGCAGAGTTGACTGAAAAACTGAAGAAGACGCTGGGGTTCAACGATTCCGCTCTGCACTGGGATCTGGTCAACACCGAACAGAAAAGAGTATCAGCACATTTAACAACCGGAGGACAGACAACCATCTATGAAGACGGCCAGTTTACCTTCTGACATTATCCACGATCGCAGGTTCGTGAACCACTGGTCAGCGACAACTGCATTTCAATAAATCGTTCACCTTCACTTTGTTTCGGGTAAAGCTTCAAACCGGTTCAGCGCTACATTCTTTCTGGCCTTGTCCGGTTTAAAAATCCTGCCGTTCATGGCAATATATATGCCATCTGAAAGCAACTGAACGGCAGTAACAGCGCAGGCAATATTAAAAACTGCATCGGTCATTTGGAACCGAGCCGGTTGCATGGCACCTGTCAGCACGATAACTTTTCCTGAAATATCCTGAAGCGCCATGGCTGTCAGGATCATCGTATCCGTTCCATGTGTAATGACAAACAAACGGTTGCTGTCCGCGCCGACTGTGTCATGAATCATCTTACGATCGGCATCGGTCAAATCCAGGCTGTCTTTTCTCAACAAAGAGGAAACCTCGTAATCCAGAGTGACATTGGCACCTTTCAGCACCTCGGCGATTTGCGGATCTCCAATCTGAAATTCACTTTTCTGATCGAAATAAATTTTATCAATCGTTCCGCCGGTCGTGATGATCTTTATCTTCATGATTACTTCCCACTGCCCCCTTTCTCACCCATCAACAGGCAGAATTTCAAACGAAGTCGTGATCTCGGCGACTCCACGCACCGTCGCCGCAACCGAGCAGTATTTTTCCTGCGAAAGCCGGATGGCCTGCTCCACTGAACTTTCGGTCAACATTTTTCCCTTCACCCGATAGTGCAAGTTTATCTTGCGGTAGGGCCAAGGGGGTTCAGAATCTCTTTCACCGGTTGTGATAATTTCAAGAAAAGATAAAGGTTCTCGTTTTTTCTCCATAATACCCACTACATCAACAGCCGTACACGACGAAAGTGCAACCAGCAGCATCTCAGAAGGTTTTACGCCGATTCCATGATCTTCTGCAGAAAGTACTACCGAATGGCGGGTAGAATCCACACCGATAAAATTTTTTCCGGAAATCCATTGGACAGTTGTTTGTATCATCAGTAGAAATTCCTTTTCTTGTTACCGTGAAAATACTTTTAAACCACAAAACACACGAAACACACATAAGATGCGGCAACCCCGATTATGTTAGAACGAATATCATAAATCATGGATACTGCAATTCAAATAAAATGACAATAAAATATAATTAGACATTGGATAAACTTGGTATCTATACTGTGAACGGTCATAATCGGCACTTTTGAACCCCCACCCAACCCTCCCCCGATGGGAGAAGTAGCTAATGGAAAGCACAGATTATGCATGTTCGCAATATACTTGTGTCTTCTTCTATTTATTAAAAATAATACTTGCAAAACAATAAGAAATTCAGCATAGTTTTCCCAGTTGTACTACCAGGAGGAAACCCATGCTGAATATCAGATTGACAGAAACTGAATTGCAGACGTTAAGAACTATCGACACAGTTTGTATGGGTTTGGGTCGAAATGTGATTAAATTTGGCAAGAACTAAAAAAGGAGAACAACTATGGCAGTTTCACTAGCGAAAGGCGGGAATATTTCCCTCGCCAAGGAAGCCCCTGGGATGAAGAATGTGCTTATCGGACTGGGATGGAACGCACGCGCTACCGACGGCGCGAGTTTTGACCTGGATGCATCATGCTTCATGTTGGGCGAAGACAATAAGGTGTCATCAGATGCCAGTTTTATTTATTACAACAACTTGAAATCGGCGTGTGCTTCTGTTGAACATATGGGCGACAATCTGACGGGCGAGGGAGAAGGGGACGATGAGGTGCTGCATGTGTACCTTGACAAGATGCTCCCCACCACCACAAAGTTGGTTTTCGGAGTTACCATTCACGAAGCCGAGCAGCGTAAACAGAATTTTGGCATGGTTTCCTCAGCGTTTATTCGTCTTGTAAACAAGGACTCGAACGTGGAAATTGCGCGGTATGACCTTTCCGAAGATGCAAGTACGAACACCGCAATGGTGTTTGGAGAGCTTTATCGTCATGGCGGTGAGTGGAAGTTCAAGGCCGTGGGACAAGGATTTGACGGTGGACTCGGGCCGATGGCGCGGAGTTTTGGCGTAAACGTCTGATTTACATAAACCACCGATGGACAGGATACAGATATATCCTGTCCATCACATAAATTATACTTTGGCACCCCTAATTTTGCTGCCGTTCTTCATTCTTACAAATCTAAATAGTTCACCTATCCATAGAACAAATGAAGTTGAGCCAATAATAATTCCCCAGTCTGCTAATGTTAACGGAACTGTACGAAATACTTCGCCTCCAAATTCAACGATTAGAATCTGACCTAATAAAATAACAGATGCTACAATCATGAATCCTGCACTCTTACTTAGTCCAGAAAAAGCTGATTTGCCAGTCTCAAAGGCTTTGGCATTGAACATATTCCAAAATTGCAGCATTACAAAGATTGTAAAGAAACGTGATAAATCATAAATATTTATGGTGCCTTGCTCATTGGTGAAGAAACGCAGCAATCCAAGCAACAGGGCGACAAACACAAGACCAACAAGCAAAATATTGAAACGCATTGCTGGTGTAATAATAAAGCTATTATTGTTACGAGGTTTATTTTCCATTACCCGTTGATTAGGGGGCAACGATGCCAATGCTCCAGCAGCAAAAGTGTCCATTATCAGATTCACCCAGAGCATTTGTGTTACTGTTAGGGGTAATTCATGCCCAAAAATTGAACCAAGAAAAACAATGATAAGTGCAGCAACATTTATAGTAAGTTGAAACAAGATAAAACGTTGGATGTTTTGATACAAAGAACGGCCCCACATTACAGCCGTTGTGATACTATTGAAAGAATCATCAAGTAAAGTGATATCACTTGCTTCTTTTGCAACGCTGGTGCCTGAACCCATAGATAAACCAACGTGAGCGAAATTTAAAGCTGGAGCATCATTTGTGCCGTCACCGGTTACAGCAACTACTGCACCAGCCCTTTGTAGCAACTGGACAAGACGCTGCTTGTCTGTAGGTCTTGCTCGACACATAATTTTTAGCTTTTGTACCTTGATAGCTGCTTCTTCATCGGATAAGGCTTCAAAATCAATACCGGTAATTATGTTATCAGAAGAATCTGATTCTGACCAAATCCCAATCTGACGTCCGATTTCCTTGGCGGTTCCAGGAGTATCCCCTGTTACAATTACTACATCTATACCTGCATTTAAACATTTACTGACCGCTTCCGGAACATCTTTTCGAATAGGATCAGATATTGCGATAATGCCTAAGTAAGTTAAATTTGTATTAACCAGCTTACCATTTTCAAACCTGTCCATATCATCATCAAGAATTTCATACGCAAAGCCGAGCGTACGCATTGCCTGATTCTGATATTGTGATAATAGTTCTTCAATGGCGCTTTTACAGGATGAAACTGTTTTTTTCTCACTATCAAATAGTACATCATTACATTTCAAAAGTACAATTTCTGGAGCTCCTGTAACGTAAAGCACACGTTTTTTAAGAAATGGTGAGTCAACAATCGTTGCCATATATTTTCGTTCTGTGGAAAATGTAAGTTGTTCGATAATTGAAATATCATCTCTCAAATCGAAATAATTAAAACCGTTTTGGTAAAGCCATAGTAAAAGAGCGGCTTCTGTTGGATTGCCTATCGTTTTAATTTGTTGTGGGTCGGAAAAATCCAAATGAGCAGTAGAATTAATGGAAATACATTCCCTTATAAGATTACTTGGCTCATCATCTGATATAACCTGTTCGTTCAGGCTAAAGAAATTGGATTTATAGACCTGCATCCGATTTTGTGTAAGCGTGCCTGTTTTATCCGTGCAAATTACTGTGGCTGCACCCATCGTTTCACATGCGTGCATTTTGCGGACCAAGTTATTAGCTTGAAGCATTCTGCGCATACTTAAAGCTAAACTCAGAGTTACACTCATCGGCAACCCTTCTGGAACAGCAACAACAATTAAAGTGACGGCCACCATAAAATATTGAAGAATTCTTCCTGCAACATCAACACTTACCCATGATCCAGCATCAAAAGGGTTAATACCAATTGCATAACCTAATCCACAAGAAACAAAGAATAAGAGAACGCCATAAGATAGAAACTGAAGCCAGGACATCCAACTTTTTTTATTCTTCAATTTATCTTCAAGGACTTCAATCTCTTTTATTTTAATGAATTCTTTGTTCTTTTGTACTCTTTCAATTTCACGTTCAAGCTCTTCTTCTTGTTTTTTCCAATTAAACCAGGAACTTCCTTCAACACAATTTGGCAGTTCTTTCTCTATCCCAAGCAATTCAAATGCATCATAAATAATTGGAACCCATACTTTTACCAATGCAACGGTGAATGAAAGAAATACGATGCATAAAGAGCCAAGCTGTACCAGTGAATATGTATAGTTTCCGAGAAGAAGGTCTTTTGTTAATAATGCCAGGAAAGTTAATATAGCAAGAGCAAAACCAACAACACCAATTAATTTAGCCAAACCATCTAATTGTTTGTTAAGTGGAGTTTCTTCGCCGCTAAACTCGGTAGATTTCTGGGCAACCCTGCCATATTCCGTTAAATCACCGACTTTTTTAACTTCAAAGATAGCATTACCATCTACTACTTTTGTTCCGCGCATAACCCAATTGGACGGATAGGTTGAAGTTGCATCAAAATCCGAAGGATCGGTTGTTTTATCAATAATTGGTTCACCGGTTAAGCACGATTCATCAATTTGTAATGAAACCGACTTTTTTAGTTCTCCATCTGCAGGCACTTCATCACCAGTATTCAGTAGAACGATATCACCAACAACAATGTCCTTTTTAATAACTTCACATACATTCCCATTGCGAATAACTTTGATCAGGATGTCATCATTAACCTGATTAAGAACATCAAACTTTTTACTGGCATCAAGTTCAAAACAAAATCCTACACCAGTTGCTAAAAATATGGCGCAAAAAATACCTATGGTTTCAGCATATTCGTTATGCAAAAAAGAAATGCCTAAGGATAATATTGCGGCAATAAGCAAAATACGAATTATTGGATCTTCAAATTTCTCAAGAAAAAGTTTCCAAAGAGGTACTTTCTCTGGTGGTGTAAGAATATTAGCACCATACTTATCCCTGTTTGCCTGGACTTCTGCAGATGAAAGCCCTTTCAACTTTATTTCTTTTTTGCTCACATTACTATTTTCCATCAATGTTCCTTAAAGCCCGAAATCAGACGAATTTAAATTCAGTTCCTTACATATTTCCCTGACGACTTTCTTTTCATCATCATCAAAATCGCCGTCAGCACTGCCGATAATGCAGCATACACGAACCAGCAGTTTGGACTCATCCGGTTTGCTTCGAATTTTTGCTATCGTACTCATAGCTTCAATTTTACCAATTTGATAATCAAATTCAAAGCTTTTTGTATATTTTTCGAACATAACAATCAGTTTTGAAATATCAAACACTTTCAAGGCTTCATTTTGCTTTATAAAGCCCGCCATTTTCTGTTTTTCTTCAGACGTTATTGCGCCATCCGCGGCAGCAACCAAAGCACATCCTGCAATTACCGCCTCGGCAAAAGATTTGTTTGTAATTTTTGTTACTTCATCTTTAAGTCCCTGACCTGTAGTCTTTAGAAAATCCGTAAACTTGGAAAACATAAAAGCCTCCTTTGATAAAATTGATATTATTCCTATAGTGCCTGACGAATACCCAGTCCGCCAAAGTATCGAAAAGTGGCCGAACGAAAGGAAAGCAAATTATTACAGGATTCCCTGTATAACCGGCAAAAAATCCTGAAAAGAGCGTCCACTGGCGTTTTCCCCGATAGCGTGCAACTTCCATTCTCCACTGTGACGATAAACCTTCGCCATTACCTGAGATGTGTGGTCTCCCTGAGCGCTAAGATTGTATTTGGCGATTTCTTTACCGCTTTGTTGATCTACCATGCGACAGAATGCGTTTTCAACTTCACCGAAAGTCTGTCCTCTGAAACTGCTGACTACAAACACCAGCGTTTTGATGTTGGGTGGAACTTTTGTGAGATCAACAATGATCTGTTCATCATCTCCCTCGCCTTCGCCTGTAACGTTGTCTCCTGTGTGAACAATGCTGCCGTCTTTGCTCTTCAACTGGCGAAACCATACTGCATCAGCCATATTCCCCTGTTCATCAAAAAGAACGCAGGATGCGTCGAGATCAATATTTCCCTTTCCGCCGCCGAAACCCAGGAATCCCTTCTTCTTTTTAACATCCCACCCAAGACCCATCACGACTTTGTTGAGTTTGCCCCCGGCTTCCTTTTCTAAAGATATTTTCTGACCTTTGACCAGATTAACAGACATATTTAATACCTCCTTGAATTGCTTGGTGAACCTACGTTCAGTTAATGCCGCCAAAAACATTTCTGGCAGTTTATATGTTTTCACCTCCCTGTCAAGAGGCTTTTTCATAACGAAGGCAGCAGCTTTTTACATTGTTGAATTTTTACCCTTCTTGCAAAGATTCAAAAAGAGTACAATTGACGATGGCGGGTTCATCCTTTTGAGATTTGGAAACAATTCTGATTTGCTCATCTGAGCGATCTTTTATTGTTCCGTAAATCTTTGCCCTCTCGATGATTCCATGAGCCCAATTCCAGTGGGTCGCCTTCTCACACATGGTGTTATGCATACGGAAGACGGCAGGAGATGATGGATCGAGAATCGATTTCGCCATTTCGAAATCCTCATCAATCACTCTGTAAGCGGACTGGATAATATCAATCTGACCAGGGTGAATTGCTGTTTTGCCGAAAAGTCCATTCAGAAGGTCTATTTCAACCTCCTGTTGGAGCGTCTCATAGTTTTCAAAGCACTCATAGGCTGGAGCACTCAAGTTGAAGCCAAGCGGTTTGAAGGCAGTCACCAGTTGACATATACAATAGCCTATTGGTGTATCGTAAATCGTCCGGTTGCAGGCGCGGCGGATACCCAGAACATTGAGAAGGTCCAAACCGCCAATCCTGATAGTCATGATCCGGTCCTTGTATTGGGTTCTGGCAAGGGCATCCCGCATACGAAACAGCTCAGAGGGGTTAAAGACATCTTCCGTCTCCAGCGTAATCATGATCTTATATTGTTCATTCCGTTCCAGAATACGAAAGTAAATATCAAGATTATCAACTGTTACCTTTGGCAGAACAAAACCATCAATGTTGCCAATAGATGGAATTTCAAGAATTCTTTGCAGCACCTGTGGATTTCTGGGTCTGATGAACCTGTAGAGATCAGCCTCATGAAACTGATTCAGACTGCAATGGAGATTGCTGATGGCCTCAGGCAGACTCTGCTCCGAAATCGCATCCTCAGTACAGAAGACAACTGATCTCAAGTTTTTAATTATCCGCCCATTGGCAATAGCAGTTATATCCTTGCGGGTGGCAGGCATGTAAAGAGTCGCACCAAGTTTAAGAAAACTCATTCAGGTTCCCTCTAAAGGTTCAGATTTTGAATAAATGCCGCAGCGTTATACGGGAGACTCTCATCAATCACCACGGGGACGATTTTCTCCCGTGCAAGGATTAACAGATGCTGAAGGTCGGGATGATGTTTGCTCCTGAGTATCAACTTGTCGGGAACTCGTCGCAGAAGTACTCGTGTTGCCTCGCCAATGCCAGGTTTAACGAAATTAATGTTTTTTACATTGTGATTCTTGATTGCATCGCGAATGAAAGCAACACTCTTGTCCCTTAATATCTTTCTAACATCTTCGGAAATTGGAGCTGCCTCAATAAGAGCTACGCCATAGCTCTGGTCGATTTCATGAATTCGGGCGGTCACCCTGTCCACAAACCAATTCGAAAGGTCGTAGTCCGCGAAATCTTTATAAAACAGACAACCGTGAAAGTCGTTTACACCTATATATTTGTCATTCATAATTGAGCGGCTGACCAGACCGGATATTGTAGAGTTTAAAACACTGGATGGAATCATGTAATCTTCACAGGAAGAAGCAACATCAGCATGCCCGCAAAGGTCAGATAAAACATACAATTTATCAGACAAATTGGTATTGTGTTTTATGTTAAACTTCCTCACAGACTTCTTCAATTCCCGCGAGATGACACCTTTGCCCGTCCATCCGTCAACAAAAACGATGCCCTCCTGTGAGCGACTCTCGTTACGGAGAAGGTGTAGAAGAGCATTTCCATCTATCCCACGATCTCTGATGACGGAGATAGAATAGTGAACGGCCGTTTTTCGAAAGAAACGGTTCAAAGTACGATTAAGAATTATTCCAATGGGGGTGCCTGCTCTTACCAGGGAAACGATCGTTATATCACCCTCTATCTGGTTGGCGATAATATAGGCAAGCTTGATGATATCCATCGCCATCCGTCGTTCATTGCGCTCGAAAGCCTCTTTGAATACGGTCAGGTAGATATCTGAGGGAAGTTGCTCCTTGCCGATCATTTCACTATAATGAGATTTACCCGATTGAATCCTTCGTTCTTTCTCGGTAATATCGACTGGCCTCATATCTATCGTTTTCAGTAAAAAAATCACATCCTCTGGTTTATAGCTACCACTGAAACAGTATCCCTTCATTGAAAATGCCTGGTTTTAACAATCTGAGAACAGCACGGTACAATCATATAGTCACAAACAGACATAAAACTCAAATCGCTATTGCTGTCACCCATACCCATGGTTATAAAAGATTTACTATCCGTTGAGATATATTTATCAATTACATATTCCACAGCACAGCGTTTATTCAAGTATCTTGGGATAATGCACAAATTATTATCGTTATGGTGGACGTAACAATCGTCCAATTTGTAATTAATAAAAAAAGTGCTATATATGTAGTCTATATTTTCCACCCTCATGTCAGTATTTTTTGCCACAATGTAATAATCCATGCCAAAGTCACTGATTATCCTGACTGAAGTTGTGAGACCCTCTTTCCTGACGAAATCCTGAAGGTCAGAAAAAATGTCTTTGAGCCTCACAGAAACTATTTCACTTTGGACTCTCATCTGCTTCAGCCATTCAGGGTCAGGCTCCCTCTGTGGGGTAAGGATGACACCGCCAAAATTCAGGATAACACAATGATTGAACTGTAAATTAACACGGTTGAAGGAACTTAGGTTCCTGGCGGTTGTTGGGATAATGGTCATTCCCGAATCCAGAAAGGTAAACAACTCTTTTTGTCCGGCAGTCATGAATGACAATGGTGAACCATCCCTTGCGAAAGCCGCCGGGCATAGATTTTCATTGTCCCGACACTTTCTGACCGTCTGAAAGGTCGTATCATCAAGATCCATAAAGAGATATTTGTCCATAAATTATCCAAAAAAAACCGGATGCGCCCCCAGTCTTTCAATCAAGTCATGTTCAACTGGGAGAATGCATGTTTCATAGCACAAGATGATCCGAGTGTAGTCCTCAGAGCAAACATTGTAAACGAAGTTGTCAATCCCGTCAAAGTAATTGTCCTGAAAGACGATCCTACACAGAATGTCACCATCAACTATAATAGGTGACCTGGTGGTGGACTGAAAGAAGACGTTATGTCCCTTTTCCTCCAGCAGCTCAGCAAGCTTGAAGGGAAGATAGGTGAATTCTCCAGTGCCGAGAACGAGAATTTTGTCTTCCATCGACAATCTCAGATCATCAATACGCCCATGTAAATCAACCTGTGGGGTGTTCCTGCAACCGAATCTGCCGAAATTTACCTTGAGGCATCCATCTTTCATTTCACCGTTCCCGACAGACTTACATTTCGAGCTGAACCGAAACTCCTCGTCGGGAATGAAAGTAAATCCACCATCAAGAATGCTTACAAAATGCACTGCACAGGGCATCTGACGGATAAGCTCAAGCCGCTTTGAGTCATCTATCCAGTTCGTTATGGTTACCAGCAATACCTGTTGGAGATTGGGATTCTGATTGCAAAAAGATGTAACCAGGTTGACAAAGGTGTTTCCCGTACTGATCTCGTCATCAAGTAAAATAAGGGTTGTGGCACTGTAGAAAATCGTTTTCTCATCGTGACCGCAAGGCTCGTAGAGTATGTGCTCAGGAGCGTGACAGTGGTATTCCTCAAACCGCAGCGCACGCCTCCGGTCAAAATTATATCTTGTTGTATGAATAAAAAGGCTTTCCTTATCAGGCTGAAGCAATCTTAGGCTTTCAAATACCCCTTGACCGAAACCAATAGCCGTCTCAGCCATCCCTACCGCAACGACTGGACCATCCATATCAATGGTGGCTATGCTTCTCCCTAAAATACTGTAGATGTTCCGCATGACGGATGGCTTTACCGGATAGTGTTTACCCAAGACCTTGCTAACGAATAGGTACCC
>SERZ01001530.1_pt1 | contig 12889 bp, 6 predicted proteins | sample 3171461 | NCBI WGS metagenome assembly SERZ01 (sample SAMN06051861, study PRJNA518727) | freshwater metagenome | biome: subpolar coniferous forest; feature: holomictic lake; material: water; isolation source: holomictic Lake 227, 6 m depth | place: Canada: near Kenora, Ontario | collected 2013-06-25... | reverse complement strand
TGTGCGGCTGCCAAGAAGCCGATCCGGGGATTGGCAGGCATCTTCCAGTGCTTCCCAACTGACTTCCAGGAGCAGGCGATGCTGGGGATCCAGACTCATCGCCTCACGTGGAGATATGCCAAAAAACTGGGTGTCAAAAGTATCTACCTGGGTGAGAAAACCGCCTTTTCGGGTGTAAATTTTGCCGACTGAATCGGGATTGGCATCATAGTAGGCATCCACATCCCATCTGCCATTCGGAAATTCAGAGACTGCATCCTGACCCTTGTCCATCAAATCCCAAAACTGATCCGGAGAGTTTGCCCGGCCTGGAAATCGGCAAGCCATGCCGATAATGGCGATAGGCTCTGTTTTAATCTGATTCTGTGCTTTAATCAAATCATGGTGGCTTTTTTCCAACGTTTCGATGCGGGTGCGGGCTTCTTTTAGCGCAGCCAAAGTCCTGGCAATCGTTGCATCCGGATTAGGCAGGGAGTTTAGGGTAACGTCCATGGACAATTTAATGACTCCTTAGCAGGGTTTCCAATTCTAAAAGCTCTTTGTCAAGTTGGCTGGCGATTTCAGACTGCAAGTTCGATTTATTCGCAGTTGACTGTAAACTGTCAACGCCCTTGTGTTGGCTGATCAAAGGTAATTCAACCTTTAGCATTTCATTTATATAAACGGCAAGCTTTGTCATGCTTGGAAAGTCAAACAAAGCTGTCATGGGCAAATCAATGTCCATATCCTGGATAACCCACTGCCGCAACTCAACCGCCATGATCGAATCCAGTCCCAGACTGAAAAACCCCTGATTGGGGTTGAGCAGTCCGGAATCAGGGGATATTCCCATGATTCGGGTGGTCTGGGTTTGCAGGTATGCAACCAGAATCGTTTGTCGATCGGATTCGGGGGCATCCAGCAATTGCCGGCGCATCTGACCATTGACCGTTGACCGTTGATCGTTGGCCGTTGACCATTGACCGTCGATCGTTGACGGAGAACGGTCAATGGTCAACCGCCATCCATCATTTGTCATCCGGTCAGGGCGAATACAAGATTCGCCCCTACGTACTTCGGGCAGGTCATCAAACAAGGGATGCTTTCCCCAGCTCTGATAAATGCGCCGGAAAAGGGGCCAATTGACATCTGCTACCGCCATCTGAACTGCGTCGTTTTGCAGCAAATAAGAAAGGGCGCTGAATGAAACTTCGGGTTTAATGGCGGTAAGACCGCGACGTTTAAGCCAGGATCGGCTGTCCTGACCTGTCATGCCCTCACCCTGCCAGGGGCCCCAGTTGACGCTGAGCGCAGGCTGTCCCATCGCCCTGTGATAATGGGCCATTGCATCCAGGAACTGATTGGCGGCGGCATAGCAGCCCTGAGCTTTGGCGCCCCAGATGGCGGCTATTGATGAATAATAGATGATAAAATCCAGTTGGTATGTCCGGGTCAGACTATGCAGAACCCATGCGCCCTGAATTTTTGGTGCCAAAACAGACCATGCTTCATGTATATTCATTTCCGGAAGCAAAGACTCAACCAGAATCCCGGCTGCATGAACCACGCCTTTCAAGGGAGGCATATTGGCTTCAATGTAGGAAAGTATCAGTGACATGGCCGCCATATCGGCGACATCCGCTGACCCTACATAAATGTTTGCGCCGGACTGTTTCAGCTCATTAATTTCATCTATGATCGGTTTGGAAGGTTCCCGCCGGCTGATCAGCACCAAATGTCGCGCCCCCTGACGAATCATCCAACTGGCAGTTTGAAAGCCAAGCGCGCCCAGGCCTCCGGTGATCAAATAGGAAGAATTCGGACAAAACATAAGTGGCTGCAAAGTTTCAAACTGGCTGCGAGGTTTCCCCGTGGGTTGACTATCAGCAATTTTCAAGCGGGCAATGTACATTTGGTTTTGTCGAATGGCGATCTGATCTTCCTCGCTGCTCTGGAAAATGGCGCTTAATAGAGTTCGCGCCCATATCTGAATAGCATCATGGCCTTCCGAAATTGGATCAAGATCAATCAGTCCGCCCCACAGATGCGGAAATTCCAGGGCAGCCGTTCGTCCCATGCCCCATAGCGGAGCCTGAGATACAGATGACAAAATCGTCGAGCGCCGAGAGTCGATAGGCAAGCTCTTGCTAATCCCTCGACTCTTGGCGCTCGTCTCTGTTAAAACGGGTACGGCTCCGCAGGTAATCAGCCATAGGCGCGCATGGGTAGTTTGAGGGATTTGGGACAAGGCTGCAAGTATCTGGGGAACTGCAAAAACAGTGACGAGTTGACTTTGCCGCAACGTTTCCGGGTTCAACTGAGCTGTAATGGGCGTGTCCAGCGCCCACAGATAGACGACATGGGTCAGCTTCCCGGAACCGATAAGATCAATAATTCCTTGTTGCAGGGTTTGCTGCCATTCCGCCATATCTTCTTCAAAAATGCCGCTGTTCGGTATAAAGGTTCGGACATCCGCTAAAATACAGGGTCTGCCTGCAGCCATCAAAATCCTGGATAGTTCGTGGCCAACCCCAATCTGATCCGCCAGAATCAGCCAGGAGCCGTCCGGGTGGATTGTTGTATCTAATATTGTTGTATCTAATAGCCCGGCTTTTTCCCAGCTCATTTCGTATAGTAGATTTTCAAAATGATCTTTAGCCGGTAAAAGGGAAGTCGAAACTTTAGGATATGCGTCAAACCAATAGGATTGCCGCTGAAAAGGATAGGCTGGAAGCGAGATACGCCTGCTGGACAGTCCTTTATCTACATTTTCCCAATGAATATCTGCGCCCATCTCATACAGGTGTCCCAGACTGGTCAGCATTTGTTGGCGCTCGTCCATTCCATGTCGCAGGCTGGGCAACCAGTGTGTTTTCAATTCGGGCAAATTCTGTTTGGCCAGAGACAGGAGCGTGGGTTGAGGGCCGATTTCGAGAAAAGAAAAAGAGCCCATTTCGCTAATGGCTTTTACCCCATCTCTGAAATGCACTTCACTTCTGATATGCTTGGACCAATAGGGATAGCTCGCTATGCTCTCTTTTTCCAACTGGCCTGTAATCGTGGATATCAAAGGAATTTGGGGCATGGCGTAAGCTATACCATGAACTGCGTTTTCCCATTCGGCTATTGCTGGCTCCATCAGGGGAGAGTGATAGGCGCAGGCAGTTGATATTTGAATCGTTTCTATACCCTGGCGATTCAGGGCCGCACACACCCGGTCCACCGAAACATTGGGCCCAGCAATCAAGGTATTGCGGGGACTGTTAAGTGCTGCAATCACGACACGCCTGTTTTCTTTTTGCAGCAGGGGCAAAACAGCATCCGGTCCAGCCAATACCGATACCATAACGCCTGCAGGACTGAGCTTGGACAAAATCCGATCCTGGGTCGCAGTTAGTTGGATAGCATCTTCCAGCGAAAAAACCCCCGCAACGCAGGCAGCGGCGTATTCCCCCAAACTATGGCCCATGACCACAACTGGTGAAATTCCCCAGGTCCGCCACAGCATGGCCAAAGAATATTGGATGCAAAACAGGCCAGCAGCATCCGGGGCCGGAAAACGCCAGGGCTGCCCAGGATTTGAAAAAAGCCTTTTTATGAGGCCAGGGCTGCCAATACTATCGAGAATTTGTTCGCATGTATCCATATTTTTTCGGAATGAGGGTTCGGATGCGTACAGACCGCGTCCCATGCCGGAATATTCGGATCCTGGCCCAGTAAATAAAAAAGCTAATTCACATATGCCGCCTTCAATTCTTTTTTTTCTTTTATCCTGTTTATCCATGTGAATATTTTTTGTTTCGCTGGCATGAAGCTGTCTGGCGAAATCAGAAGCGCTTTTTCCGACAAAAGCAACCCTATGGGGGAAATGGGCGCGGCCTATATGGGTGGTATAACACAGACTGGCGGTATCTGTTCCTGGCTCAGCTTTTAGAAAAGCAGCATAGCGCCGGATCAAAAATGGCATGGCTGTAGGGGTTTTTGTGGAAAGGGTCAACAAATACGGTTTAAAATCAGTCTCAGTATGGCTTAGCTGCGGTTTATCAGGAGCTTCTTCAACAATGACATGAGCATTGGTTCCGCTGAAGCCATAAGAACTGACGGCTCCACAGCGGACCGGACCGTTTGTATTCCGGGGCCACGGCAGTTTATCCCTGGGAATGATTGCCGGAATGTCTTCCAATTTAATGTGGGGACCTGGTTTTTGAAAATGAAGATGTCCAGGAATTACCTCATTCTGGAGAGACAGGATGACTTTGATGAGTCCTGCCACCCCTGCCGCAGCTTCACAATGGCCAATATTGGTTTTAACGGAACCAAGAATCAGCGGATGATCCGCAGTCCTTCCCTTACCATAACTGGCGGCAATGGCCTGAATCTCAACCGTATCTCCCAGGGGTGTGCCAGTGCCGTGGGTTTCCACATAGTTGACTGCATCGGACGATAACCTGGAACGGCTAAGGGCCTCCTGTATCAATGTTTTCTGAGCATCAGGATTGGGTGCGGTCAGACCATTGCTGAAGCCATCCTGATTAACCGCCGAAGCCCGGATAATGGCCTGAATGGGATCACCATCCTGAATGGCTTGGCTGAGGCGTTTTAAAATGACAACCCCGCAACCGTCGCTGCGTACATAGCCATTAGCGCCTGCGTCAAAGGCCATACAGCGGCCATCGGAAGACAGCATTCCGGCCCGATTGAAAGACAGGCCGATATCCGTGTCTAAAATCACATTCACACCGCCGGCAATAGCCAGCGGAACCTCGCCGCTTCTAATGCCTTCACAGGCCAGATGAATGGCTACCAGCGAAGATGAACATGCTGTGTCAATGGCAAGGGACGGACCCCTAAGTCCTAAAAAATAACTAATACGACCTGCAGCCACGGCAGAGGATGTTCCTGTCCCAAAATAAGCGTCAATATCACTTGGCGATTGCCGCCTGATTTGCAGATCGGCATAGTCGTGACCGAAAAGACCGGCAAACACGCCACAGCGCGTACCGGCAAGTTTGCCCGGATCTATGGCCGCATGTTCCAGGGCTTCCCAAACAGTTTCCATCAGCACTCGCTGTTGCGGATCCATGCTGATTGCTTCCCGTGGACTGATACCAAAAAAAGATGCATCAAAAGAATCCACGCAAGGAATCTGTCCCCCATAGTGCAAACCCTGCGGAAGCTGGCTAATATCCGGATCACCCATGAGATGCAATCGTTTGCTGGATAAGGGGCGAACAGCATTTTGGCCGTTGATGAGCAAATCCCGGAATGTCGAAAGACCGCCTAATATATCCTCGTCATCCGTCGGGGCAGGGAAACGGCAAGCCATGCCAATAACGGCGATATCGTCGATATCGGATATTGAAGACACAAGCGGCCTGTTTTGGGATTCTACGGTATGGCGGGAAAAGCGATTTCTGAAAAATGCAGCAATGTCACGAGCCGTGACATACTCAAAGAAAAAACCAGGCTCTATCGAAACTCCGAAACGATGACTCAGCAACGACTTTAGCTCCATCAGTTTCAGGGAATCCAGCCCCAAATCCCGCAGAGCCAGCTCTGATCTATAATTCTTTTGTGAAGGCAAGAGAGCGAAAATGCTCTCTTCCACAATGGTCAGCGCATCCGTAGCATCAATCCCCGATGTCCCAACCCTGACTTTCTCCAATTTCCTGACTTCGGACTCTTGACCGGAAACGGTAAACGGAGAACGGAGAACGGCCTGTAAGGACTTCGGACGATTTCCATAGTCAACCAACACCCCATAACCCAGGTTATCAAGATCATCCGGCCGATAATTCGAAATGACATGGCGAATACGGCCGCCGTGGGATTCGTGAAAACGCAGAATCGGATCCAGGCATTGACCCATTGCATTTTTTAAAGTGATGTAGTGCTGGATGGAGCTGCCGGAATCAGGCGTATAGTTTTTGCACAGTGATACGGCCGCCACACGGCAAACCCCGCACACACTGAAACTGTACACAAGCATGAATGTTAGCAGCTCGTCTCCTAATCCTTGAAAAAGCGGCTCTGGCAGAATGTTGACAGCCAAAAGCTGCAGAATCTGACCGGACGGTGAATGCAACGAGAACGCAGTTCTGCTTGTTACAGAATGGAGCAGATCCGTTGAATCAATGCGCTGGGAATAAATGGCGCCAACAATACGGTCATCCTGGATCAACACACACTGGCCGATTGGAAATTGCAGGATGCGCTGGTGAATTTCTGATGTGGAAGCCCTGAGATGCGGCTGCCAGCAAGCCTGTTCCAGGTGATCCAAATCTTCTGCATCGGTTATACGCGCAGACCGTATTCTGTATGGCTTTTTGACAAAACAACCCATCGCCAGAACAGAACCACTTTCGGAATTCATAATGATTTTCTGTACTTCTGCTCGGGGGAAAAGACCTACTGCAGCGGCGGTAAGCAAGAATGCGTCCAGCCCGCAAGGCTTTGATTCCTGAGAAGAACCGGTTTCGACAAGGACGAATGCTCCTCCGGAACCGATTTTTCGTGACCAAGCCCATAGCCATTCGAACCAGTCAGCATTTATCGCAGTATCTTTGAAACTTGATGGGCAGGAAATATCAGGTGCAGGATATTGGTTGACAGGACATATCCAGAAAGCCTCATGTGGCTGAAATTTCGTTGTAAAACATGACTTCAGGGAATGCTGTATATCGGGGATAAACCGGGAGCAAACTGCTCCATCATACAAAATGATATCGGGAAAATCAGCAGGACAATCGTTAAAAAAATCACGGATGATGGCATCCAGATGCGTTCTTATGGAATCATCTGGGTGCCATGGGATATCGACGTGTTTTTCAGGCAATGAATTTAACATGAGTAACAAATGGAATCATAAAAAACCGCCACATCAAGCTGTTTTTGAATCTTCTTTTTTTAACTCGGAAACCACTTGCCTGCCTTTCTTCAAAAAGGTATTGTAATGCTCTTTGACTTTCTCCGGGTTAAAAGTCAAAAATGTTCCTCCGGAAGCAAAGTGCATGACAAACACTTTGCCCAGTGCGTAAGTGGTGGCTCCAGCCGTAATTGGCAGGGCAAGGGAGCCGGTGGTCTGGCCGATGACGGGAATAGCCTTGATCACACTGGCTACCAAACCGGATATGGAGACAGAGAAACCGCCGCCGACCAGAGAAGCAATAATGTTTTTTCCGGCATCTTGGGAAAATGTCTGACCATAAGCTTTTGCAATCAAACGCAACATGTTCAGTTGAACCCCGCTCAGGGCAACCAGATCCACCAATGGCAGCGGTATCAGGCCAACCCCGGCTGATCCCAATACATGCTGATTGATGATTTTATCCAGCGCTGCTTCGGTGGGCTCTGTGAATGCCGATGAAGCGACTTCCGGCGCCGCATCCTGAGCCGTGTTATCCTTGATATCTTCCTGGTTTTCCATGGTGAAACCTCCTTTTCTTTATGTGTCGGTACCCTGTCATTCCGGGCGGATAAAGGCTGACATCAAACAGACTGGGAAATCAGCCGTCCAATGGCAGCCAGATGTTGAAAATAAATGTTGAAAAGCGCCTGGAATAAACCACAAGTGACTTTTGTGATTATACCCGGAAAGACAGCCTATGAATTCGAGGATGTTTTGCCCGGTTCTGCATCAGGGCTGTGTTTTTTCTTGTCTGATGCAAGCAGAATGATCAATCCGATGGCAGGCGTAAGCAACAGTGAACAAAAAAAATAACCCCAAAAACCGAATTTTCGGTCTGTTCCAAAAAGCGCAATGATCAGGCTGAGTATGATGAAAACGAGCGCGACAATGAGATGCATGAATATCCCCAAACCCATAAATAGTTATCACTGTCCGAATGGAGACGACAAAATCATTTGGATAGTTACAGATATCTTCCTTGAAATCAAGAAATATTTTTAAATGGGCGGAATCTGAATTTTTAACTGTATTAAAATTCATTGAAGCTGGAACAAAATCATCCCGTTTCGATGCATAATCCATCTTGACAAACAAAAACAGCCTTTCTATACTCCGCTCCATCGTGTATTTAGTGGTTTAAAAGTATTCTCACGGTAAAATCTGTTAAATTTATGAGGAGGTTGGCGCATGACAACACGTCGAGTGCATGACGATGACATTACCATTGAGCGGAGAGACTTCATTTGCAAGGGCTTAGCCGGCCTCGCCGGCCTGCTCTTTAGCGACTCACTATTTGGCGCTTCCGTGTTCGCCGAGTCGATGATAAAAGAGACATCGATCAGCCTGCACGATCCTACATGGATCAGAAATTCGATCAAAACGCTTTGGGAAGATCGCCGTCGGAGCGGTGTGTCGCCGTTGTTGCGGCTTATTCCACCTTTCAACAGCGGATTGTGTCTGTATCTGAAAAATGAGGGCCTGAGCCCTACCGGTAGCTTGAAGCATCGAGTAGCCTGGGGATTGCTCATGCAGGCCCTTGTCAACGGTGAGATTGGCCCGAACACAAGTCTGTATGAGGTGACCAGCGGTAATACAGGCATCGGTGAGGCCTATTTCGCCAAGCTCTTGGGGTTGCCCTTCACCGCCGTGATGCGAACAGGGATAAGTCCGCTCAAAATGCAGGCTATCCGGGATTACGGGGGCCATACGGCCATAGCGCCCAACGGAGTCCCCCCCGCCGCCTACCTGGAGGAAATGCTCGCCAAGGAACCCAACGGGTACAATCTCAATCAATTCGCCAATACGGAAAAGAGTCTCGATTTCGTGGATGCCTCGCCAGATCGGACCATGAATATGGCCAGCGAAATATTTCGTCAATTGGAGGGTGGCGGCCATCCCTGTCCAGCTTGGTTTGTCGCGGGCGCAGGCTCAGGCGGAACCGCCACGAGCATTGCCCGATATCTTCGCAAATGGGCTGACAATAACGGGCGTAACTGCCCGACCCAACTTGCGGTGGTAGATCCGGAAGATTCTGCGCTCTTTGAGTGGTACCGCACTGGCGACAACACCATCACCTCCAAGAAGGGGTCCAGGATAGAGGGAATTGGCTCCAGCGGGCCCGTTGTTTTTGGCAAAACGTTCAGCCTGCTCAGGGCTGGAGTCGCACGCATGTTCAAGATCCCTGATGATGCCTCAATTGCAGCCATGAGGCTTACTGCCGCGTTGACCGGCTACGAACCCGGACCTTCCACAGGGACGAACCTTGTCGGGGCCATGCGCCTGCTTGAAGAGATGCATCGAAAGGGAGAACAGGGAGCAATAGTCACGATCATTTGCGACGACGGGAAACGCTACCGCGACAGTTATTACGACGCGCAGTGGTTGAAGAGTAAAGAATTGAATCAGGACCGATGGCGGTCGGCGCTCGAAACCTTTTGGAACAGCGGCAAATGGAATGAGCCGGTGAGTGAATAGCTTGCAGTACCATAGAAGGGGGATAAACGATGGATGAAAGAAAAAATGATGCACCGCAGTTGAAAACCGATATAGGCCTCGTCAGCGCGCTGTCCATTGTGGTTGGCATGGTCCTTGGCGCTGGGGCGTTTATGAAACCTGCGGCGGTGATGGCCGCATCCCCTGATTCCTCATGGGCGTTAGCTGCCTGGGTTGTAGGCGCCCTGTTTAGTATAGCCGGGGGCCTAACCCTTTGCGAGTTGGGTGTCCTGTTTCCTCGCACTGGCGGAGTCTATGTCTTTCTTGAAGAAACTTATGGCGCCAACGTCGCTTACTTGTATGGATGGGTGCTGACCTTCATTTACGGTCCCGGAACAATTGGTGCGCTGGCTGGCTATTTCAGTTCGGTCTTCTGCCTGCTCTTCGGTATTCCGAATCACTATATCGCCGTCGTCGGGCTGTCGGCCATAGCCTTTGTTGTTTTCGTGAACAGTGTCGGTGTCAAACAGGCAGGATACCTGCAGGTCGTGGCCACATTCTGTAAGCTTATTCCTCTTTTCTTGCTGGTCGTTTTCGGCATGTGGAAAGGAAACGGTCACGTCCTGAACATAGCAACCAACACAACCGCAGCGACTTCATTTTCACTGGCTGTCATTGCCACGCTTTTTGCCTATGACGGCTGGGCACAGGTGGCATCCGTAGCAGGTGAAATGAAAAACCCGGGAAAACTTCTTCCTCAGGCCATTATCGGGGGGCTCATTTTTCTATCCGCCGTATATATTGCAATCAACGTTGCCATCATCAAGGTGCTTTCTCCAGCCCAAATGGTCGCGCTGGGGCATGATGCTTCCGCCATCGCCGCACAGAAACTTTTCGGACTCTACGGCGGCAATCTTGTTTCCGTGGGAATCATGATATCGATCATCGGAGGCCTCAATGGCTATATCATGACACTGTCGCGCATAATATTCACCATGGCGGAGCGCAATCAATTGCCCGTGTCAGGTGTCTGGAGCAAGATAGAGAAAGACAGCAAAACACCCGTAAACGCCTCCCTGCTTTTGGCGGTTCTGGCTTTCATCTATTTTCAGGTTCTGGATGCCGACCGTCTGTCGGATATTGCCATTTTTGCAGTCTGGATTTTTTACCTGCTGAGTTTTATTGCTGTTTTTATCGCCCGAAAAAAAATGCCACTGGCGCAGCGTAGCTATAAGGTACCCTTTTATCCGTTGACACCGTTAATCGCTATAGCCGGAGCTATCTATATTATATACGGCATGTTCGCAAGCCACCCGCTATACGCCTTTGTTTCCGTGGGGCTCACATTGGCTGGAATTCCGGTGTTGTATTTGATAACTCATAAGTTGCCGTGGTTCCACGGTTTTGCTGTCAGCAAAAAATATATTGTCTTGGCGACGGCTGTTTTTGCCTGCAGCGCCATCCTTCTCTTCCCCCAGATAAAAGATACCCGACCGGTGCTGCGGGTGGCCATTGAAACATCCAATCCGCCCATCGCCTTCGAGGACGAAACCGGCGAACCGGCAGGTCTGGACATTGATATCATCCATGCTGTTGCCAGAGAAATGGACTATAGGGTTTCTTTTCGCGCGACTGCCTTCAGTCTTCTTTTTTCGGCTGTAGAAAACGATCTGGCTGATGTCGCCATCGGCGAACTGACGATCACGGAGCAGCGCAAGAAAACCGTTGATTTCACGAATAGCTATCATCAAAGCTCTCTGGCGCTTCTGGTTAGTCCGGACAATATGGCTCAAAAACTGGACGATCTGAAGGGAAAATCTATCGGTGTAAAGAGCCGATCTACTGGAGATTTTTATTTGGAGAATTTACCAGGATATACCATTCGGCGGCTGAGTATCTTCCCCGATCTGGCTCAACTCCTAAACGAGAGAGTGATTGACGGCATTGTCTTCGATAGGCCTGTTATAGAACAATGGCTGGCCAGGCACGACATTGCCGGTCGCATTATCACACTGGAAGGTCAGGAAGAGTATGCTATCGCCTATCAGAAAAAAAATCCCGATATTGGCAGAAAACTCAACAAGGCAATCGAGACGTTGGCTAAAAGCGGGAAACTTGATGTCATTATCAAAAAGTGGCTGACTCCCTATTCGGAAGAAAACACCGCACCTTCTTAAAAAATTAAACAGGCGAAAGGAGAAACAAATGTCTGTCATTACAACTTCGGTTTTTGAACTTCTAAAAATAGGTCCCGGTCCGTCCAGCTCACATACTATCGGCCCCATGAATGCTGGCCATGATTTTTACCTGATGATGCGAAATCTCCCTCATGAGCAACAGGTTGCTGCTGTGAGTCTGCAGGTGCTACTATATGGTTCTCTTGCCGCCACCGGAAGGGGACATGGCACCGATCGCGCCATTGTTGCCGGACTGCTGGGGAAAACACCTGAAGACTGTCCTCCTGATTTCCTGGATTCTATCAGTCTGGAGCATAATAAGGATCTGTCCATTCTTCTGGGCGAACGGAATATCAAGTTCCAGTGCAGCGATATGATCTTTGATACCAAACAGTATGATTTCCCATTCAGTAATACGATGATTATCCGTCTTTATGGTAAGGATGGCATGATTCTGGAAAAGGAGTACTACTCGGTGGGGGGCGGATTTCTGCAGTGGAAAGGCTGGCTTGAATCACCGCGCGGAGCACCCTTATACAGGTATGAGAATGCGGTTCAGTTATGGAAGCTGTTAAAGAAACACCGTATCGGTTTGGATGAATTGATGCTTGAAAACGAACGGGCCATCACAGGCCTTTCTGAACAGGAAATCAACTTGCGGCTTGACCGGATTCTTTCGGTGATGGATGAATCAGTTCAGCGGGGTGTGCATACCGAAGGGTTTCTGCCTGGACCCATCAGACTGCACCGCAAGGCGGCGCTCTTCTACCAGCGCGCCAAGGAGTTGCCTCAGAATGCCGACCGCATGTTGGTCTATCTTGTTGCTTATGCTTTTGCAGCAGCAGAGGAAAATGCCGCAGGTCATATTGTGGTTACTGCCCCGACTTGCGGTTCCGCTGGTGTGGTTCCTGCAATTGTCAACCTGCTGAGACATCATCACAAACTTCCGATGGAAACCATTCGCAGATCACTGCTTGCCTCAGCAGCCGTCGGTTTTATCGCCAAGCAAAACGCCAGCATTTCCGGAGCTGAAGTGGGTTGTCAAGGTGAGATCGGTGTTGCCTCCAGCATGGCTGCAGCTCTAATTTCCATAGCGCAAAACACCGGTATCAGAGTGATGGAAAATGCGGCGGAAACGGCTCTGGAACATCATTTGGGCATGACCTGTGACCCTGTGAAAGGGTATGTACAGATCCCATGTATCGAGCGTAACGCCATGGGCGCTATTAAGGCTTACACTGCATATCTGATTGCTCGCGAAGGATTACCGCAATGGCATATTGTCGGCCTTGACACGGCAGTAGAGGCGATGAGACAAACTGGCCGTGATATGAAGGCCGAATACCGGGAGACCTCACAAGGAGGTTTGGCCCGTTGTTGCTGATACATATTA
>SERZ01001529.1_pt1 | contig 12891 bp, 16 predicted proteins | sample 3171461 | NCBI WGS metagenome assembly SERZ01 (sample SAMN06051861, study PRJNA518727) | freshwater metagenome | biome: subpolar coniferous forest; feature: holomictic lake; material: water; isolation source: holomictic Lake 227, 6 m depth | place: Canada: near Kenora, Ontario | collected... | reverse complement strand
TGCAACTCCGTCGACAATTTCCGCCAACGCCGCTAGCATCAGCCGATTGTTGCGACAGTTGTAATCAGCGAGAGCGGACGGAATCTCGGGCAACTCGGCGGCCACCCGGCCCACCGGAACACTCTTGCCTGAGACCAAGGAAAAATCATGCCCCAGGCCATCCCGCATCCCGCGGAACAGGCCGGCCGCATTCTTGGCCTTGCCGAGGCCCAGCGGCGTCACCAGGCTCATGGCGGGGATGCCGAGCGCGGTCATGGCGACTCCTCGGACCGGATATCGAGGGCATAGCCCCAGGCGAGATTCCGAAGATGGTACCGTCCCGACCAGACACCATTCCACGGCTTGCCGTAGTCGATGCGGATGACCTCTGTTCCATCCACGCGGCGAATGACCCGCTCTCCGTTTCGTGCGGTTTCGAGCGATGCGCCCGTCAAGGCGGCGCGGACCACCGCCTCGGGCCAGTAGGTCATCACGATGTCGGCGAGCATGTTTCCCGGACGCAGCGTGTCGGGCAGCCAGGATGCGGCATCGACGGTCACGCCATCGGCGGTCCAGGTTACGGTCAGCGCCCGGCGCCCCAGAGTGTCCAAGCCGACCAGGAGCAGGCGTTCGGGAGAGATGGCGATGTGGCCTTCGAAGGAAAACGTCCGGTCCTGGTAGTGGGCAGTAACGAACTGCGCCACTTCCAGCGATCGTCCAGGCGACGGCGACACCGGCAGGGTAACGCTGACGCCGGGAGCGACGGAGACCGTCCTGATCGGAGCGGGCTCGACGACAGCGGTCGCACACCCCGACAGCAGGAGCACAACCAACAAGGCGAACCAGGGGCGTCCGGTTACCGCCGGCATGCCAGACCTCCGATTGGCGACAGCAGCACCGAAAGTGTAATGCCGATGAGCATGGTCAGGCCAAATGTGTGAACCGCGAACACACCGCTAAACGCCAGCAGCCCGAACGACAGCAGCGTCGTGGAGGAAGCAAGGCACACCGCCAGCAGGGTTGCTGACTTCCGTGCCCCGGCCGCCTCGGCACAGAAGATCGCATAATCAACACCGATCGAAAGAACCAGCACAAGCGCCATGGCCGCAAAAAAGGTGATGGGCTCGCCGAGAAGCGCCATCAAGCTAGGGGTCAGCAGCAGCGCGAAGACGGGCGGCGCCATGACGGTGAACGCCCCCCGCCATCGGTAGCGAATGGCGAGCAAGGGAACCATCAGCAGGCACGACAGGCCAAGCAGGACTTCGGCCCTGAGCCGGTACTCGCCGAACAGGCGACTGAAGTCGGCGACGGGGTCGATGAAGCGGACCCCGTCAAGTCCGGTCACCACCTTCCTCACAGCATCCGGATTCCGGATACCGTCCAGCTTCACCACGTGCGAGACGCTGTCCGGCCGGCGCTCCAGCATCAGGTCTGCAAGGAACGGCACTGCAGTGTCTTTGACGACGTCGGCGAGCCCCAGAACCGGAGCCGCCTCGTTCGTCGGCGCCATCTCGGGTGGTTCGGACAGCCCGAGCTGCTCGGCATGAGCGGCGAGCAAAGGGACCTCCAGGCGGTCATGAACCAGCCGCCGGTTCTCCCGCTGGCGGGCCACCGACGGAACAAAGCCGGCCGGCGCCTGGAAACCGCCGAGATCGCCCGACGTGACAAGGCTGGTCAGGCGGTCGGCGAGCGTCTCCTCCTTTTGCAGCGCAGCCTCGTCGTCGAGAGCCGTGACCAAAAGGAACTGGCCCGACCATCCGGTCCCGGTCAGGGCCTCGATGCGATGCTGCTCAGCCAGCAACCCAGCATCCGGGGACTGGAGCCGGCGAACATCGTCGTCCTCCGTCAGCCGCAGAGCGCCGGCAATGCCGACGACCAGCAGTGCCACGCCAAGACCGGCGCGAAGACGCGACAGCTGTGGGCGTTCCCAGAATGCCCACAGCGCTCCCGCCGTGGCGACCAGAGGGGCGCCATGGGGCAGATTCCGGCCCCGGTCGAATAGCGGCACCCAGAGCACCACGGACGCGAACGCTGCGGCCAGACCGACGGCCGAGAAGGCGGCAATCTGGTGTAGCCCGGGGAACGGCGCCAGCAGTAGCGCGCCGTAGCCGACCAAGGTCGTCAGCACGCCCAACGCAAGCCCGGGCATGACCCGGCGCAGACGAACCTCCGGTGGCGCGCCGTCGCAGACGAAGCGATCGGTGAAGTAGTAGAGGCTGTAGTCCACCGCGATGCCGATAAGGCTCATGCCGAAGAGCAGCGACACGACGTGGAGGTCGCCGAACCACCACAGGCTAAACGACAAACCGCACAGAATGCCAACGGCAATGGACGCGAGGCTCAGCAACAATGGCCCGAGACGGCGGAAGACAAGGAAAACCAGCAGAATTGCGCCGACTGTCGATACCGTACCCAGCGTCGAGGTCTCATCCATCGCCTGCCGAGCGCCGGCTGCGGCGAAAAACACGGCGCCGACCTTCAGAACATGCACCGCAGGCCCCAAAGCGGCGACGGCGTGGCCAAAATCGGCGAGGAACCGCTTCTGAACATCCAGTTCAAACGGCTCACCGGCAAGGCGGGCCGCGACCATGATCCAGACCATGCCGCCGTCCCGCACGGTCAGCATACCGTCGTCCGGAGACAGGTGGGAGGCGGGCAATGGCATAGCGGAGAAGAAGGACGGCATCAATAGGAAGGGGTCGCGGTGGAGCAAGCGGGCGTCGGCCATGCCAGGAAAACCGAACAGCTGGGACAACGCCCGAGTCGCCAAGGCCTCGCCTTGTCCGGCGAGGAGCGCTTTACGGTCGGCGTCCGCAAGCAGTCCAGCCCGATATGGAAAATATAGGGCGCCAATCCCGCGCATTCTGTCACCGCCGGGCACGGTGTCGAGTCCGGACACCGTGGGTGACGCCGACAGCGCCGCCATCATCCGCGATGCCGCAGCTCGGGCCTGGGCGCGGTCCTGATGTCCGACCAGCACCATGATCCGGCGCCCAAGGGTGCGCGTGACCGCGTCATGGGCTTGCTGTGCCACACGGTCGCCGCGTTCCACCGGCAGGAGCGCCAGCAGGTCGGTGTGGAAGTTCAGACCGCGGACGACGCGCAGCCCGAGATAGCCGGCAGCAAGCGCCACCAGCAGAACCAGGGCTGCGGCGCCCAGGCGCCTCATCGGCCAACACTCGCGAGAAGAGCCGCCTCAGCCTCGGATGGCGGGGTGTCGCTGAGCGTCTGGTCGGTAAAGTTCAGGATGTCTGCGTCTCCACCGTCCTTGATGATTTCCACCCTCTCGACGAAGCGGCGCCCGGCGATCCGGATGGCTTTAATTGGCATTGCCGTCAGGTCGGCCGCCGCCTTCGGCTGAAGGTCGACGCGCCATGCCGTGTCGTCTCCATGGCGGGCGACGGTGAATTCCCGGTCGAGCGCGTTCCAGTTTCCCGCCAGAGCACCGCCCAACATGTCATAGAGCTTCGCCAGGAATGGCAGACGCGACGACGGCAGGCGCATCGACTCTGAACCGCCGACATCTTGTACCAGACCGGCTGAGGTGATGATTGTCGTCACCGCGAACGGCTTTTCCGACTGCCAGATCAGGCCACGGCCGGGAGCCAGCATGAACCGTCCCTCTGAGCGAAGGGGTTGCTTGAAACCCTGAAGTCGGCGCTCCTGGACGAACTTGCCGTGGAGGGTGTGGCCTTCGGCAAGAGTGTGGGACGGCCCGGGGGCATCGGCCGCGAGGGTTCCCATCGGCGCCGCAAACACTAGGCACAAAAGGAGCGCAATCAAGACAGGCATAAGCACTCCCGAACCTTGTCGATCATTTCTGCAGGGGATTCGAAGCAGAGTTCGCCGGTTTCTCCATCGACCGCGACCTGGATGGTCTGGGCCTTGGTCAGCACTTCGCCCGAGACGGCATCGCGGATGCGGTAGTCGATCTTCAGGCGGTTCTCATATTCGGAGAGAGACGCCGCGACGATCACGTCCTGCCCGAAGCGGATCGGGCGCACGTACTTGATCCGCATATCGACGATGGGCCAGACGTATCTGGTGCGCGCCATTTCCGGATAGTTGAAGCCGATGCGGTCCAGCAGAGAGCAGCGCGCCTGTTCCAGGAAGCGGGCGTAATTGCCGTGCCAAACCACCTGCATGGGGTCCAGGTCGTAGAACTGGGCCTTGATGGGAGTGTCAACGGTCAGCATGGCGATCCGCCCAGAAGTCGAAGAAGTTGAACCATTGCCGGGGAGCCTTCAGCGCGTAGTGCTCCAGGCGGGCGGCGAACTTCGCGGCCCACCCGGCCAAAGCCGCCTCGCGGTTCCGCCGCGGCAGGCCGATGCGATCAGCAAACCGCTCGGCATAAAGGCGGTAAACCCCGTCCTCCCTGAGGCAGAACAGCAGGTAGACCGGGCAGTCGAGCAGTGATGCGAGAATGTAAGGCCCCTGGGAGAAGGAGGCATCGGCGCCGAGGAACGGCACCCGCGAGACCCGCTGGCCGCCTCCGACCGGAGTGCGGTCCCCAGCGATGACCACCCACTCACCGCGGTCGATGCGCTCCTTGAGGGCGATGGCCGTCTCCGGGCCGATTTCCGTGACTTGGAGGGTGTTGACCGCTGCCTCGGGTCGGAACTCGCGCAGGACACGGTTGTAATGTTGGGCGTGCCGTGTGTGCACAAGCACGGTCAAGCGACTGCGGGTCTCCAGGTCGAGCATCGCTCGCGACAGCTCGGCATTGCCCAGGTGCGAAACGATGAAGAGGGCTCCGCGCTTATCCGCAGCGGGCTCATCCAGGACTCCGCTGTCCACCCGGACCAGGGTGCCCGGCGGCATGCCGTCTACCCAGGCGATGAAGGTGTCGAGCGCACGCCCAGCGAAGGCGAGGAAGTGGCGGTAGCCATCAAGAAGACCAGGGCGCGGGCCGGTTCCAGATGCCTTCGCCGCGCGCTCCAGGAAGTCCTGCGACGCCCGCCGCTGCTCCCCGCCGGTCAGGAAGAAGTAGAGGACGATTGGGGACATCACGGCCATACAGCCTCGGCGGCCGAGGAGGTGGTAGGCCCAGGCGCAGAAGCAGAGACCCCAGTAGAGACCTCGCTCGGCCATACCCGCCCAGTGACGCGGCTCCGTCGCGGTCTTCGGGCGGTTCCGCAGGATGGCAGGCAGACGGACCAGCATGGTCAGCACCAATCGGGTGTGCATGCAGGAGATGCGCACGTTATCGCGGACCATGTGGAAGTTTGACGTGTTCCCTGGTGGATAGGTCACCCGGACCGGAACCATGACGACCGGGGAGCCTCTCCAGAACAGGCGGACCATGATCTCGGTGTCAAAATCCATCCGTCGGCCGACCGAATCCTCTGCCAGCAGGGACATGGTCGCGGCCAGCGGATAGACCCGGAAGCCGCACATGCTGTCTGGGATGGCAAAAGACAGGGTTTCAACCCAGACCCAGAAATGGGTAATCCAGCGACCGATTTTGCGTCCTATCGGAATGCTGTCGTCATAGAGCGGTTTGCCGCTCACCAGGGCGTCTGGTTGCCGCTCCGCCGTCTCCAGGAGCGTCGGAAGGCAGTCCAGGTCGTGCTGGCCGTCGGCATCCGCCTGGACGGCGTGGGTGAATCCGGATTCTGCGGCCAGCCGGAATCCTTCCAGGACGGCTATGCCCTTGCCCTGGTTCACTTCGAACCGGGTCACGGTCACGCCATGCTCCGGGTCGTGAAGTCGAGCGAGCGCGGCTCGGGCTGGTTCGCTGCTGCCGTCGTCCACGACGAACACCGGCAGGCCGGCCGCCCGCAGCCGCGCAACCACGTCACTAACCACCGTCCAATGGTTGTGGCTGGGCACGATGGCACACGGGCGGAAGTTCGTCATGGTGGCTCCATCGGCAGGCTACCCGAGGACATCACGTCAGCGCCGAGGCGGTATTCGAAATTTAGACGCTTCTTCGCCTCGTCACGACGCAGTACAAGCGTCACCAGGATGTCGGGGCCGATGACCTTCCGGAACTTGACCTGGAAAGCCGGAGCGCTTCCGTCGGTCAGCGATAGGTGGCTGCGGGCAAATCTGACCACCCAGTCGATCTGCGCGACACCGGGGAGAATGGCGGCCTGCGGGAAGTGGCCCTGGAACGCCAACAGGTCGGCGGCCATGAACAGATCCAGTGCGACACCGTCGTCAAGCTGGCGGGCGGCACAGACCTTGGGAACTCTCGGGGCAGACACCGTCATGGAGTCACCTCCACAGTATCTCCGTTGAAGAGGGCGACGACGTCGCTATCCGTGCGCTTGCCCATGGCGTTGACCGGCAGGCTCTCCCGGAACCGCCACCGCCGCGGCATGGCCGAGACGTCACCGCTGCGCGCCAATGCCTGCCGCAACTGGCGGCTCAATCTGAAAGCTCCCGTATCGGCCAACCTCGCCCGCCCCTCTGCGGTCAGCACGACGACGGCCCCGAGGGTCGCCCGTTCTCCAGGCAGAACGGCGACGGCCGCAGCCGCGACCCACGATAAGTCCATCAGCTGTCGTTCAACCTCCGGCAGGCTCACGCGCTTGCCCTCGATCTTGGCGATCCTGTCCCCGCGTCCGCGCAGACGAAACCCGTCAGGAGTCGTCTCGGCAAGGTCGCCGGTCTCGAACCATTCGTCTTCGGCCAGGAACGGCGAGCGGATGCGCAGGCGCCCTTCATCACTGACGGCCACCGACACACCGGGGAACACCCGCCAGGGGTGCTCGTCGCCATCGCCGGCTCGGTATGCGATGACGCCCGTCTCCGAACTGCCGAAGATTTCGGTCACCGGAACGCCCAGGACGGCGGTGGCCTCGCGAGCGGCCTGCCCCGGCAGCGGGGCGCCGGCCGACAGCACCAATCCTGGCCGCCGCTGGGCCGAAAGCGGCGCCAAGCCGGCAATCCGCGATAGATGGGACGGTCCCGTCACCAGCACGCCCCCCCTTGCCATGTCTGCGACGACGGATTCCCAATGCTGGTGCGTCTGCCGAGAGAACGGCCGCCCAGCCGACAGGGGCCAGAGTACTTTGAAGGTCAGGCCGTAGACATGGTGGTGCGGTACGGTTGCCAAAACAGGGGCGTCGGCGAGCGCCGCGCCCCACAGGGCGTCGAGAACTTCGACCTCTCGCTCCAGCATCAGGAGCGGCTTTGCGACCAGTTTAGGGTTTCCGCTCGAACCCGAGGTAAAGAAGCCGACGATGGAGTCCTCGGGGTTCAGGGGCGGCACTGGTCCAACAGAGACAGCAGCCGACTCCAGTCTGAACGTGGCCGCTTCGCCGTCACCGACAATGAGGTCAAATTCCCCGGCGAACCGAGAGAGCGCGCCATCGGCTGTGCTGAACGGAAATATCGGATGCGCACCGGCGTGGAGAGCGGCGAGCAGGCCCACGGCCAGGAAGTAGGTGTCGGAGCAGACAAGGGCTGCCCGCCGGCATCTCGTCGAAGCGAGCCGAACCGAGTTGACCGCCACGTCCGCCCGGAAGCGCTCGAACGAGATACCGTCCGTGATGTCCCCGGTGACCATTCGTCCCAACTGCGGCGGCAAGGACATCAAGCTGGACAGGGAGATGACGGTCATGCCGCGCTCCGCCGACGACGGACGACATGGCGGACGGCGTATTCGCCAACGAACAGCGACCCCATCAGCAGGTAGCTCACTAAGCCAGTCCAAAGCGTCCATGCCTCTGCTGTTCCCCAGAACGCTAGGCCGGCGGCAACGGCGGCGTTTGCTATCAGGAACACGGTCCACACGACCGTGACGTTTCGGCAATAGGCTGCGTTAGCTGGTGGAAAGTCGGGGTCGGCCAGCCGTGCGATCCGTTCGATAAGACTCGGGGGCCGGAACAGGGATTGGCCGAAGAGGACCGCCATGCCCAGACTGAGAAGAACCGGATAGGCCATGGCGGCGAGCCGCCCGTCCATGGCGGCCAGGATGGCCAGCCCGGCCGCGGCAGCCAGCAGAGGTCCGCGCCACATCCGAGCCGCCTGATGTCTTAGTGTCAGCAGCCGGATGCCGATGACTGCCAGTGCGAATGCGACCATCGAGAGCGGGGGCAGCCACCGCATGCCGTAGTAAACCAGGAACGGATAGAGCAGACTTGCCGTCACCGCCGTCACAGAGATGACGCGGCCGGAACTACTCAGTGACAAGTTCATAGACGCGCTCGATGACATCACCGACCGTTCGGACGGTTTTGAACTGCTCGGGTTTTATCTTCTTTCCTGATATTTCCTGAATTTTTGTGACCAAGTCCACGGCATCAATGCTATCGAGGTCTAAGTCCTCGAAAAGCCTAGCCTCGAGTGTAATCTTCTCATGCGGCACCTCAAACATATCTTCAAGGTAACCGCGCAACTTACCAAAAATTTCCTCTCTTGAAAGCATGACCTAGACCTCTCTCCGCGTTGCAACGAACGCTGCCAGGGTACGGACGCTGAAGAAGTGCTTCTTTATTTCCTCTGTGACCGACTCAATTTTGATTCCGAACACTTTGCGAATGACGACCCCAAGCTCCAGAGCATCAATGGAATCAAGTCCCAATCCAGCGTCACCGAAAAGGGGTTCCTCCGGATTGATTTCTTCCGGAGTAACGTCTTCAAGCTGCAGAGAGTCAATAATGAGCTTCCTGATAGCATCCTCAAGCTTGTAGTGGTCCGCATCATGGGGCGAGCTGTTCACGGTACAAATCCTCTACGTTTGCTACCAGCCTGCGGGCACCGATGCCTCGATGTTGATAGCTGATATATTCATTGACGTCCAGGAAACCCATGTCCCTGACGCGGAAGGTCGGGCGGCGCCTCGGAATGAGGTACCAGGGTTCGCCTTTCATCAGTGTCTGTGGGTCGCATGTAATCAGTGCAAGTTGAACAGAGCTATTCGTGAGCATGGCTAAGTTAGCGAAGCCTCGATGGAAGCGACAGGTCTCCTCCGGCCGTGTCCGTGTTCCTTCCGGAAACACAAGAAGGTTGCTGCCTTCGGCAAGAGCCTTGGCGCATTCCTCAAGCATATCCTCGGATGGCAGGTCGTTCCGGATGTATCCGGCCGCCCGGACTACCCCACCGAGGTAAGGATTGCTCCAAAGTTGGTGTTTGACGATACAGCGCATACGGGGGTTCAGGGACATCAGCAGCACGACGTCGAGTAAAGTCGGATGGTTGGCAACGATCAGGCGCCCCTCGCAGTCTGTAAGTTTACCAGCTTCCGAAAAGTCCAGGTCGAGGAGGGGCCAACAGCGCATCAAAGCAATGTAGCTCTTGAAGCACATATGAACGACGTATTGGGTACGTCTTACTCGCACCGAATCATCCCGTGTGATTAATGCGATTAGGGGGAAGACTGTGACGGCGAGCAGCGCGCCACCCAGACCAAGGGATGCGAATGCTAGCCCGGTCCCGACCAATCTCCAGGTATGGTCAATCCAGTACGGCATTGCGACTCCACTGCCACCGAAGACGATCGCCGATAGCTTCCACCATCCCGGCTCCGCCAATGAGAAACCGCAGAAATTCCAGCCCAACGCTGTCGGACGGCACATCTTCCCCGGTCGCTGCCGACGACTTCATGACGATTACGTCTCCGGCGGTTGTTCGCGAAGGGGGCTCGATTCGGAGTGCCATGGCAATAGCTTGCTCCTGCTGCCCGTCTATGGCGCCATAGTCCGGAGGAAGCGGTTCGTCGAAGTGCAGCAGAACCACTGGGATTTGCGGAAACTCCGTGACGGTTGCAGCCGCTTCCAGCAACCCATAAGCGAAGCTTTCCCGTCCGGCCGCTATGGCAGTGTGACCTAGGCGGTTGCCGACAGCGATCGACAGCAGGCCGGCCAGAGCATGATGGACCGAAAGGCTAAAGTCGGCAGGTGAAGGCGCCTCTCCGTCGGCCAGGGCCGTTAGCATCGACAGCGTCCGTCCAAACTCTCCATGCCGCGACGACAGCACGAATCGTGCATTGCCGACATCTGCCAGTCCGAACGCAGCCTGTAGAGTCTTCTGTCCCACTGGGCTGATGCGTCGTCGAAGAATCGTGGGCAAAGAGGAGGTCTTTGAGTCGGGTTCCTCCCCACCGTTTGCAAGCGGTCCGCCGGCCCAGTCGAGCCATTCGCGACGCGATATGCGCTCCGGCGACCAAGCGGCCCAACCAGTGACATGGAACTCTATGTATGCCATTGCCGTCAACTCGGCGACTCAGCGAGTGGGCCTGTAGAGTCTCCTGTCGATTTCCGCTTCGAGAGATTGAACCTCCTGATTGTACTTGCGGTGAATCTTGCCGTTCACTTCCTTCAGGTTCTGCGAAGAGGCAAGTCTTATGCTATAAGTGCTTTTACTATACAAGATGGTTGTGACGGCAACGTGGGTCTTCCACTTGAGGGTCGCGCGCAGTTCTCCGGGGCCGACTTCGTCCACCCGCCACCCTTTGTCCAGAGCGGCCTGGACTATGTTGTTTTTAATTTGGTCGATGCTGAGCGCTTCAGCAGGTTTTGGAATGCGTGCATCTTCTATTGTCAGTACTGGCTGCTGACGGTTGCAGGCAGAGAGGCCGACAACAGCGGCGGCGACGACAAAAAACGTTAGAATTTTCCGCATTGAATCACCCTCTCGACTTCAACATTGGTCGGCCATCTACGTTCATAGCCCAGAAATTCCGGCAAAACCTATTTGTTTGCTCCGGCAGACGCTTTCATAATTGCTGTTGTCAAATTGTGAGTTAACTCCTTCAGGCCCTTTGATGATATCTCCTGCCAGTCGCTTTCGAAGACGGCCCCCATATTTTCCGACGTTTCATTGGTGACGGTCCGACCACCTACTAGAACAGGTAGCGCGCCCTTAATCTCAATCTCACAACGGTTATGCACGGTAACGTGCCAGAAGCCCGGCTGGAACCACGACCAGAATTGACGAATAGATACCGTGAGCGGGATTGCTCCTTCCATGCCAGGGTCACCTCGGTGGACGACCCTATAGCCGCCCATGCGGAAGCCGTTCTCAACCGCCTCAGCAATGACTTGGCTGACGGTCTGATTCTCGGGCAACAGCACGTCGCCAAGGGCAGCGCCGAATCCGCCACGCTTCCGGCCGATTGCCCGTGCCCTTATGGCGGCATTCCCGATATCACCAGAAGAGAGCGATGGGGTGTCTGGTTCGGGCGGGCTCGCTTCAAATCGCCGGTTGTCGTCAACCTTGTCTATTAGAACGGCTTGGCCGCCAACACTGGCGCCGCTCGTATCAACCTGATCAAGTTTTACAACACTTCTAGTGGCAGCGCATCCGCATAAAGCGAGAATGCAAATTCCCGTAAAAATCCTCTTTTTCACGCCATGCATCCCAGGCTCCTTATCTATCTTTTGTGCGGTAACAGCATATACATGACAAAGTGCTCCGATACATGAAAACTAGAGTTATAACCAACAGAATGCACATGAGGTCGAGAGCGTCCATTCCCATGAGCCTCCGCGCGCAATCATCAGAACGCCTTGTGCCAGCGCAAATTTACGGTCAGAGTTACCACATACCTGAGAGCTTTACACATGATCATGTACTCTGTGCTCAATTTAGAAGGGGCGGGTACCAGTCGCGCCGAGGTGAGGTGGCGCTCGTCAATGATGGCTAAAGCCATGCTACGAAGCCTTTTGCAAGGGCTAACCGGGGTTGCGGGGGATGCTTGGTCACTCTCAGCTGACAGACGTGGCAAGCCGACTGCGCATTCTCTGGGGCAATTAGTCACACCTGAAGTCTCCATTTCACACAGCCGAAGCTGGATTGCGGCCGCAGTCAGTACCGTGGGGCCAGTCGGGATCGACGTGGAGTGTCGGCGACCGCATCGTGATCTAATCGGAATTGCCGATACGTCGTTCGGTGAAGAGGAGAGGGCAGAGGTTGCTAGTGGTGGTCCAGATTCCTTTTACCGAATTTGGACACTCCGTGAAGCGATGGCAAAAGCAGTGGGTATTGGACTGCCAATGGTTATCGACAAAAAGGACCGGGCTTCTAATATGCCGGTATGTGGAAAATTTTCAGCGACAATCGATAATCGAAATTGGATACTCTTGAAATCTCAACCGACCGATGGCGTCCACCTAGCCGTGGCTGTAGTGACACATTCCTACGACGGGCTGGAAGAGATGCCTATCCTTGTCGGCTGGCACCCTAGTTAGCCATAATTATTTTAGATCACCTTTGTAGCGATCAAAGCACATATCCCGTGCGGCTCTATCACATGATCATTTATAGGTCAGCTGCCTCGACAATATCAGCCCGCTAAGGCTTGCTCGCATTTATTATAATCATGCGAAACTCGGGGTTATCAAGAAATCTGTCAACAGAACTGCGCAGTGCGTCATTCATTACTTTCATCAAATCTTCCGCTGATGCGAAGAAACCGAAATCAAGAGTAAAAATGCTGCCTGATGAAACGTCAATCGTTACAGGAAACGACTTAATTAACCTCCTAAGAGGAAGTTTCGTCACATTAACAATAAGGTGTACGTGAGCCTCCCTTCTAATTAACTGACTGCAGTCGAGTTTATTGATGGTTATATCAAGATTTAGCGCCTGTTTTGTGAGAGCGGGAAAGTGCCGAGATCGCAGGCCATCCTCAAATGCAGCCTTTACCAAGTCAGAAACGGGTCTGCTTGACTCGAGTACTTTGATAGGAAAGCCATAGCTAGATCGAATGGCTCCTACCCACGTTGAGCTTACTCCCCTTGCATCACTAACATTTGAGACAGTAACAATTGGTTGGGCGAGTGGTGCTGACGTTACATTCTCGCTATTACTCTCATATGACATGGTGACAGGATTGCTGCACCCCACGAACAGCATGCCAATCGCGGCTAATGAAATAAGGCAAGATAAACGCATAATAAATATTATCCTTATTTTAATGTCGAATCAACTTCACATGCAGGAAAATTTGCAGATTGCGGG
>SERZ01001528.1_pt1 | contig 12923 bp, 9 predicted proteins | sample 3171461 | NCBI WGS metagenome assembly SERZ01 (sample SAMN06051861, study PRJNA518727) | freshwater metagenome | biome: subpolar coniferous forest; feature: holomictic lake; material: water; isolation source: holomictic Lake 227, 6 m depth | place: Canada: near Kenora, Ontario | collected 2013-06-25... | reverse complement strand
ATTAGTTTTACTCAGTGCCATGCTGGCGGTAATTCCCCTTCAAACCTTTAACTAATGAACCTATCGGCACGGTGACTGCCGATTATCAAAGAAATATCATCAATGAATCAGCGAATATTAGTTTTACTCAGTGCCATGTTGGCGCTAATTCCCCTTCAAACCTTAGTGGCTGCCGAGATTGGTAATAGGATGCCTGATTGTGCGTTAATATCAATCAATGACTCACTGGGCTATGACCTACAACAATTTCGAGGCAAAGTAGTGTATGTAGATTTTTGGTCGTCTTGGTGTCCGCCCTGCGCAAAGTCCTTTCCATTTTTAAATACGCTAAATCATGACCTGAAAGACAGTGGTTTGCAGGTTATTGGCATAAATCTGGATGAAGTCACTGAAGACGCCAAGACCTTTTTAGCCAAATATCCAGCTAACTTTACCGTGACTGCCGATGTCAATGCGCAGTGCGCCAAGACCTTTGACGTAAAAGCCATGCCGTCCTCTTATCTGATTGATCGCAATGGCATTATTCGCCATGTCCATTTGGGATATCGAGAAGGGGAAGCTAAAGAGCTTAGGGCTCTTGTCGAACAGTTATTGGCAGAGAAGTCTGGGCCACAATAGGCTTTAGTGCGATCCAATGATCAATAATTATCTAATGAGAAGTCACCCATGAGGATGTCACAACAAGTGTTGTTATTTGCCTTGAGCGGCTGTATTTTGGGTTGTACTCCGGTAGCACCGTGGCAGCGAGGCACACTTGCCAAGCCACAGATGGCGCTGGATCCTTATCCCCTTCAGAACACCTTTAATGCTCATATATATGGCAGTCGAGAAGCCTCTACGGGTAGTCATTCTGCAGGAGGGGGGGGCTGTGGTTGTAATTAAACCGGCAGCAAAAAAACTGGTTGTTAATATGGCAGGTAGTTCTCTGCTTAGTAAGGCCTACCGGTATTTGTTTAGCCGGCATTTACCTCCCGGTATCCCGATTAAACCAGTAACATCCGGCAGCACTTCATTGCAGGCGCTGACCGCAGCGGCTTTATCCTTGCCTGGCTTATTGCCATTCAATGTCGATGCTGCCCCCGCTGCGGAGGAAGAGACGAGTTTTCTATATGGTTATTACGAGGAGGGCAATCGCAATCTTTATAATGTACAGAGTCGTTTCGACCCGATTGTAGTGAATAGTTTTTTAGGCAGTACGAAACTAAAACTGGCTGATCGGATTAAGATTGCGCTTAATTATGCGCAAGATATTTGGAGTGGCGCCACGCCGATTGCAACTGCACCGTTATCTTTTGGGGGCAATAAAGCGGGTGGTGTGATTTCAGGAGCTACGCCTTATTTACTAAATAGCAATGTTAAATTTGACCGGCAACATAATCCGCTTAAATTTGACTCATCAACTAATACTTACATTAAAGACACCCAATTAGTACATACCCTCTCTGCTGCCTCACCTGAGGTGCGTAATCAGGGCGATGCCAAGGTAGGTTATGAGTGGGATGAGGCCGCGCTGGATGTGGGTGGCGGCGTTTCCGTGGAAAACGATTATGTTTCGAGTTTTGGTAATCTTGCCGGACGATGGGATTTTAACCAGAAGCTTACCAGTGCGAATGTAGGCTTGAGTTATACCAACAGCAATACTAACGCCATACTCGATCACGATGCCACGCCTTATATATTCGATACCAGTGCAGGAACTGCCTCTTACAACAATACTGCAACTAGCGGCCAAATTATAAAACAAGGTGGGAACACTATTTTACAGGGTAATCGACAGGATTGGGGAACCACTTTGGGGTTGACTCAGATACTGAATGCAAATGCGCTACTTGAAGCAAGTGTCGGATATATTCGTAGTACCGGTTATATGGCAAACCCCTATAAAACAGTGGTGGCGGCCTTTATTGATCCCACGCAAACGGGTGAAGTATTAAGCGGAGTAGCTATCGGTTTACTTGAAAAACGACCGAATGAACGTAATCAATGGACTGAGAATTTGCGTTACGTTCAGCACTTTGATGGTCTGGATGCGGCCTTACATTTTGATTACAGCTTTTTTCACGATGACTGGGGCATAAATAGCCATACTTTTGAGGCCGATTGGGTGCAACCGGTAGGTCATGGTTGGGCTATCACCCCCAATATACGCTATTACTCTCAGTCTGCAGCCAACTTTTACACACCGTATATAGTATCTGATCAAGCTTTTAGTAAAAACGTTGTTGATGCTAATGGCCGACCTGTATTGGTTTCAGCGGACAATCCCAATAATGGACAGGTTTATTATCGAGATTCAAATTTTAATCTTGTTGACGCCAACGGCAATATTGTTGATGAAGTGACGGTTAATCCCATTAATAAAAAAACCCCTTTTAACCGTAATCAGTTGCCCGCAAATTACTCTAGCGACCAACGCCTTTCAGGTTTTGGTACTTTAAGTGGCGGTTTAACCATAAGTAAGCAATTTGCTAAAGGCGTCACTTTTGAGGTAGGTGCCGACTATTTTACGCACCAAGGACAGTTGAAATTGGGAGGCGGCGGGGAGAGTTCTTATGCAGATTTTAACTACTATACCGTCAATGGCGTGCTTAAAGTTGATTTGTCGGCGCTGTCCGTCGCTAGCAGCGGACATGCCAACCATGTTGATCATGCCTTACATGGAAGTCACGCGCCAGCGGGTGTTATGTTCGATCACATGTTAAGCAAGTCGGGTGAGATGATGGTTGGTGCCCGTTACATGCGTAGCACACAGAGCGGTAATATGTTAAAAGGTTCTGATAACGTCAGCGATCAAGCCATTGTTAACAATGGCTGTCAAGGCAATCCATGTTTTACTTCGCCCAGCGACATGAACATGAATATGATTATGCTTGACCTCATGTACGCACCAACCGACTGGTTAACCCTGATGCTAATGCCCCAGTTCGTCAACATGAATATGTCGACAAGGACATTAAATGGAGCGCCCGAGGGTGATATTGAGGAGCAAGCGCTGATTAGTCACCATACTTTACATGAACACACTACCGGTGGTATTGGCGATACCGGCATGTATGCGTTGATCAAACTTTTTGAGCAACAGGGCCATCATATACACGGAACCTTGGGAATCAGTGCGCCGACCGGTGCTGTGGATCTCAAATTTAGGGATACGCACCGAATAGATGCGGGCTTTGAGCATTACGGCATGCAACTGGGTAGTGGAACTTGGGATTTCAAACCCAGTATGACTTACACGGGAAAACTGGATAAATATAGTTGGGGCACGCAGCTTAACGGTACTGTACGTCTTGCCAATAGTAACCAGTCAGGCTTCGCCTTTGGCGACATATTCCAATCTACTGCGTGGGGCAGCTATAGTGTATTAAATTGGCTTTCGGCCTCAGTGCGTGGTATTTACACTCTGCAGGGTTCAGTTAGGGGTGAGTACAACGGAACATTCCATAAGCTGGGGCCGGTGGATTACCCTTCCAACTACGGCGGACGTTATTGGGATGTTGGCTTTGGCGTCAACGCTTTTGTGCCTGGCGGAAGATTTCAGGGCAACACGTTCAGTTTCGAATGGTTGCAGCCCGTACATGATGACGTCAACGGCTATCAACTTCCGCGTACCGGTGCCTTGTCATTTACCTGGGGTTATGGGTTTTAATGAGCTGTGGTAAACGGCGGGCAAAAAGGCTGCCTCCTTTCACTGTTCGGGTTGTTTTATTTTCACGCTTAAATATCGACAGATTTTATAAGATCAGTGCATTACAACTTCTCCACCGCTCGCCAATTTGATGAGGTATTCTTTGTCATCCAATGATTTTCCACGGAGTTGGCCGTGCCACTATGGTGAATTGGGCTTTTTACAATGAAAACGAAGCGCTTGAGCTATTACCGCTACGCCTTCAATGCGATGGGGTCTCCTTGTGACATACAACTCTTTGCCGACGCTCATGTCCAAGCCAAACGGGTTGCAGATGCGGTTATTGCAGACATATACCGGCTTGAAGCGCTTTATTCGCGTTACCGTAACGACAGTTTTCTCTCCGCTATCAATCGCGCGGCGGCCACCGGTGGTCGCATCATGGTCGATGATGAAACGGCAGGGCTGTTAAATTATGCGGCGATCTGTTATGAGCAGAGCGATGGCTTGTTTGACATTACGTCGGGTATCTTGCGCCGTGCCTGGCGCTTTGATCTGGGCAAGTTGCCGGAACAGGCGCAAGTACAGGAATTGCTGGTCAACGTCGGCTGGCACAAATTGCGTTGGGCACCGCCGGTGCTTGAGTTTCCAATTGCGGGCATGGAGCTTGATTTCGGTGGCGTGGTTAAGGAATATGCGGTTGATCGTGCCGCAGCGTTATGTTGGGAGGCTCGCATTCGACATGGTGTCGTTAATTTGGGCGGTGACATAAAAGTCATTGGTCCTCGTGCCGATGGCAGTCCTTGGCGAGTCGGCATCCGTCATCCTCGCCGCAAAGAGGAAGTGATGCAGACCATTTTATTGCGGGAGGGGGCGCTTGCCAGCAGTGGTGATTACGAACGCTGCATTGAAGTGGATGGTGTGCGGTATGGTCATGTGCTTAACCCTAAAACAGGTTGGCCGGTAGGATACTTGGCTGCGGTTAGTGTGGTTGGGGATTTTTGTGTGGTCGCCGGCAGCGCTTCCACTATCGCCATGCTCAAAGAGGACAAGGGGCCCGCTTGGTTGAAAAGTTTGGGATTGCCTCATTTATGGGTGGATATGCAGAAAGAAGTCGGCGGTACACTGATGCCCGACGACGAGCATAGTCGTTTTACTTAAATCAGTGAACACAGCATTTAAAACCGTTGCGAATTTACTCGTAGCGGGTCTTAAGATTACAATAATATATATAGCGAAAATATGAAAAACAATACACTGAACAGTTACGGACGCGCTGGACTTTATCTGACTGTTTTCCTGACGGGCGCGTCGGTTATGGTCATTGAGCTATTGGGTACACGAATGATTGCGCCTTTCTATGGGGCCAGTCTTTATGTGTGGTCATCGTTAATATCGGTAACAATGATTGCGCTCGCTGTCGGTTATTTTGTCGGCGGCCATTGGGCCGACAGAGCTAAGCGCACTGGACTTTCACTTATTATTGTACTGGCAGCTATCTTTACATTGTTAATTCCTTGGTTAACCCGTTTTGTTTTGTTGGCTACGGATCCTTTGGGGCTGCGAGCCGGTGCTTTTGTGAGTGCGCTGGTGTTGTTCTCACCCAGCCTCACTATGCTGGGTATGGTAGGGCCGTTTGCGATTAAGCTATCCACATCGAGATTGGATGGTATTGGTGCCGGCGCCGGTTCTATTTATGCAGTGAGCACAGTAGGGAGTGTAGTAGGCACCTTGGTGCTAGGTTTTTTTCTGTTTCCCTTGATAGGTTCACGGCAGATTCTTGTAGGTCTTGGTGTTTTTCTTCTTATGCTGTCGGTCGTCGTTGCCATCTATGAGCAAAGGCGTCTGAATGTAACGGTAGCTATTTTACCCTGCGCTCTGTTAGCGATAGTTGGGTTGTGTTTACTGCCCAAAGTGGTGGGGGCGGGACATGCTTATACCGGTGGCGATAGATTTCAGGTCTTGTCAGAGCGCGAAAGCCTGTATGGCTGGGTGCGAGTAATAGAAGAACCTGCACGCGATCTGCGTTTCCTTACATCGGACGCCTCAATGATTGGCGCGGCCAGCATCTCCGATGGTAGAAGCCGGCTTGGCTATCAGAAAATTGTGGGGTTAATACCCGCTTTGGCACCCAAAATGTCTCGTGCATTAATTATTGGTTTGGGTGCAGGTCATATGGCAAAAACGCTGGAGGATCAATATGGAATGATCACAGATACTTTGGAGATTGATCCTGCCGTTGCAGATGCAGCATCAAAATATTTTGGCTTTAAACCAACTGGACAGGCTATAGTCGGTGATGCTCGTTATGAGATTGGGCATCTAAAAGGGCCTTATGATCTCATCATACATGACTGTTTTACGGGTGGATCTGAGCCGACCCATTTACTAACGGTCGAGACTTTAAAACAATTACGAGGGCTATTGTCAAGTAACGGTATTCTTGCTCTAAATTTTGTAGGTTTTGCCAGTGACAAAAGTGCAGCCCTATCATCCGTTTCACGAACTATCGATCAAGTGTTTTCAAATCAAGCGGTATTTATGGCTGAGCCTGGTGATGATTATAACGATTTTATCTTTCTGGCGGCCCAACAAGCCATTAACCTTACTGCTAAATCACTGCTACCCGATCAGATTGACTGGTTAAAAAACAGAATTTTTAATGTGAACAAAACGCAAGGCTTTGTACTTACGGACAACCTTAATCCGCTAGAGCATTTACAAACCGAAAAATCTGAACATTACAGGCATGTACTCATTGGCTGGTTTGGCGCCGATCTGTTGGTGCGTTAAGCGATTAAAAAAATCAAACTCAAAATAGATAATATGAGTGCGGTCATTACGGCAATTATTGTTAATTATAACGCAGGTGAATTACTGCGTAGCTGTGTCGATTCTTTACTGAATTGTCCACTGGAAATCGAAATTATCATAGTTGATAACGCCTCCACAGATGGCAGTTTAGAGTTTTTGTTGGGCTTGCCCTCTGTAAAAATAATTAAAAATCCTGTCAACCTTGGTTTTGCGTCGGCTTGTAACCGTGGGGCACGCGTTGCGTCTGCACCGTTTCTACTGTTTCTTAATCCCGACTGCACTTTTAAGCCGGGCGCCTTATCTGGATTATTAGGTGCGATGGGTGTGGATGAGCGGGTGGGAATGGTTGGGGGTATACTTACTAATTTGGACGGCACCGAACAAGCGGGCGGTCGGCGTGCGGTGCCTACCCCGTGGCGTTCTTTTGTACGTGCATTTGGTTTAACACGTTTTACAGATCGTTGGCCGAGGCTGTTCTATGATTTTTACTTACATAAACAACCATTACCCGATCACTGTATTGAGGTAGAGGCCATTTCCGGCGCCTGCATGATGGTAAAACGTGAGGCGTTGCAGGATGTCGGAGCATGGGACGAAGGTTATTTTTTGCATTGCGAAGATTTGGACTTGTGTATGCGCTTCGGACAACACGGGTGGAAAATTTTGTTTGTCCCCTCGGTGCAAATAATCCATGCCTTAGGTGTGTGCTCTAGATCAAGGCCGGTGTTTGTCGAGTGGCACAAGCACAAGGGGATGATACGGTTTTACCACAAATTTTTTCGAGACCAGTACCCGAGCGTATTGATGGGGTTGGTTACGGCCGGAGTTTGGTTTCGATTTGGCCTGGTGGCAATTTATTACACAGGTAAGCGGATGGAAAGAGCATTAGGGTTTGGACGTGGCTGATGGCAATGCGAAAAACCGTGTAGGTGTGCTTGGCGCGACCAGTTTGGTGGGGGCATGCCTGTTGCCGTTGCTGACTGAGGCCGGTTGGCAGGTATCGGCATTCTCCAGGCAGGTAGTTGATGGGTTTGGTGATGGTGTGGAGTGGCAGCTTGCTATCTCTTCACCGGCTCATTTAGTGGACGAAGCGGGTATTGCGTTTTGGGTTTGTGCCGCGCCTATTTGGGTTTTGCCGGATTATTTTGACCTGCTCAATTTAAAAGGTGTAAGGCGCGTGGTGGTGTTGTCTTCTACCAGTCGTTTTACCAAGCATGCTTCCATCGATCCGGAAGAACAGGCCATAGCCCTTCAGCTTGCCGATGCGGAAGCGCGGGTGCGAAAATGGGCGGAAAGCCGTGGCGTGGAATGGGTGATTTTGCGCCCTACGCTGATTTACGGCTTGGGGCGAGACAAAAATATCACAGAGATTGTCCGTTTCATCCGCCGTTTTGGTTTCTTCCCCTTGTTTGGCAAAGCAAACGGCCTGCGCCAGCCCATCCATGCCGCCGATGTAGCGGGCGCCTGTCTGGCGGCTTTGCAGGAAAATGGCGCGGCGAACCGTGCGTACAACATTTCCGGCGGCGAAACGCTTACTTATCGCAACATGGTTACCCATGTGTTTTCTGCCCTCGATCGCCATCCGCACTTACTGACTGTCCCGCTGTGGACTTTTCGCCTGACGTTAATGGTTTTGCGCGGTTTGCCACGTTATCGGCAGTGGTCACTTGCCATGGCAGAGCGCATGAATCAGGATTTGGTGTTCGATCACAGTGAGGCGGCGCGAGACTTAAACTTTAAGCCACGGGCATTCAAGCTGTCGGCAGAGGATTTGCCTAAATAAGTATGGTTGCGGCAGTGATGGCTTCAAAATGTAGTGATCTAGTTTTGCCGGATACAGGGCTGTGTTTTGGTTGCCACACTCAATATTTATTCTTTAACCAGAGTCTTTTATCCAAGATACGCCAAATAGTCATCAAAGAGGCCTTTCGATGGGACTGTATGTCAATTCGTTTTCGCCACATTTTAGGAATGCCTTTAATGGCGTCCCCTTTGGCGGCGCATATTATTTTACTTTGCCCTCTCATTGAAAAATAAGCAACGCTTACAAGATTTAAAAGTATATGAATGGGGAGTAGTAACCAAAATAAAATCCCCGGCATGTTTTTGATAAAGGTCCACACCAAATTGCGATGGCCATGATATACAGAGAAGTTACTATGCTGACCACCCGTTGTGCCTGAGCCGATATGATGCGCGATCGAACTTGGCACATAAAGGCAGCGATAGCCTGCCAGTCGCAAACGAAATCCCAGATCGACATCCTCGACATAACAGAAGTAGTCCTCGTCAAATCCCCCCATCTCAAGCAGGGCGCTACGCCGATATAGCGCCGCCGCCGCACAGGGCGAAAATATCTCGCGCTGCTGCTCGACAGAAGTCAGCGCCGGTGAGCCATGATTCATGCGCCAAACCAGACCGCTCAAATGGTAAACATCACCAGCCCCGTCCAGCAAGGTCGGATTGGTCGCATTGACCAGCTTACTGCCGAAAACAGCGTATTCCGGTTTGGATTTTGCCGTCCCCAACAGCATTTCCAGCCAGCGCGGGTCAGCGAACGCATCGGGATTCAGTAATGCAATCCATTCCGAGCCTGCGTCAGCCGCCTTGATCGCGAGATTATTGCCCTGTGCGAAACCAGCATTGTGATCCAGTTCGATCAAGCGCACCGAAGCAAACCGCCGCGCAATCTCCAGCGAGGCATCGGAACTGGCATTATCGACCAGAATAATCTCGTACGGTCTAACGGTTTGAGCAAGCAAAGCGTTCAGACATTGCTCCAGAAACTGCTCACCATTCCAGTTGACGATAATGACAGAGATGCGATTAAGTTTGTATGTTTGCTTATGCAAGGAAGCCATGTTATTAACTAAGCTCTTACTGCCACTGCAATATGCTTGGCACTCTTGGTGGCCACGCAAGGGAAAAGTCCGCATAATCCAAGGTCAAGTTGGGACTATAACCAGGGTCATTGAACAGCAATTCTCCCCAGCGTCGCTCCATGTACTGCGCTTCTTTGATAAAACGCACCTGCTTTTCGGGAGTATCCTCAAATCCCCGAGTAGCCGACTCGTGGTGATATAACTCGGAATAAGGCGTCCAAATATTCCGATAACCCGCTTCTCGAACACGTAGACAAAAATCAACGTCATTGAAAGCAACTTGGAGGTTTATTTCGTCCAAGCCGCCGACTTCTTCGTAAATAGTCTTCCGGATTATCAGGCAGGCGGCGGTTACTGCTGAAAAAGAGTTAATAAGATTTGCGCGACCAAAATAACCATAATGGTTTTTTGGTAGATGGTAATGAGCATGACCGGCCGCTCCACCTAGACCAACAATTATGCCTCCATGCTGAAGTGTCTCATTTGGAAACCAAAGCTTGGCACCAACCGCACCCACTTGTGGCTGCAACGCAATACTAACCATTTCAGAAAGCCATTCGGAGGAAATAACTTCCAAATCATTATTGAGCAAACCCACCAGCTCGCCCTGTGCCAATTTCACAGCCGCATTATTTAGCGCAGAAAAATTGAAAGACCTGTCATCACGAACGACTCGTACCCGTGCTTCGATTTGAATTTTATTAAAGTATTGCAATATAGCGGGATCATCCGAACCATTATCAATAATGAGGATTTCATAGTTGGGATAAGCGGTTTTCTTAAGAACACTATCTACACATTGTTGAATCAAGTGAAGACCATTTCTAGTGGGAATAATTAGGCTCACTAACGGCAGAGTATCTGGCAGTGCATAGTGAACTCGATAGCCATACCCAATAAGCTCAGCAACAGCATTCAAAGTTTGCCGCTCAAAATGCTCATTGAGTGCTTTTTCACCTGCCAACATTGCGTAAGGCTTGGCGTCTGCAGACTGTGCTGTACTCTCTGCATGCATGCGCCAATGATAGAGAACACGGGGGATGTGATGAATCTGTTTGGGATTGATGCGTTCAATACATCGAAGTGCAAGATCGTAATCCTGTGCTCCCTCCAGTCCCAGCCTAAAGCCACCAGTAGAATTCAAAAGTTCAGCCTTATAAACACCAAGGTGCGAGAACATATTTTGTGAATAGAACAAATCCACATTCCAGTCACACTTGAAATAAGGATCAAATCTTTTGCCGACTTCATTTATTTTATCCTCGTCCGAATAAATCAAACAAATATCAGGATGTTGATTGATTGCATCGGCCACCCAAAACAACGCATGCTCAGACAAAAGGTCATCATGATCCAACAGCGCCACCCACTCCCCTGTGGTCAGTTCCAAGGCACTGTTGGATGCAGCAGAAATATGACCATTGGTTTCTCGAAATACTAACTTGATGCGTGCATCCTCGCTGGCGTAGCGTTCCAGGATAGGGCGAATGGTTTTGTCGGTGGAGGCATCATCAGCGATGCACAACTCCCAATGTGGGTAGATTTGTTTGCGGACTGACTCAATAGCCTCAATCAACCATTCCGACTTTGGATTATAAGTCGGCATCACCACAGAAATCAGCGGCTGATGGGCAAACTCGGCGATAGCTTTATGCATTTTTGCACGTACTTCATCAGTCAACGTATCATAACGACGCAGCCATTCCGCATAATCATTCCGGTCAACTGTCGGCAAAGTCAAATCAGGCCTGATCATAGCGCCCGAAGTGCTTACACCTCGATGACCACCCACAAAAAGAATACGTCGCTTCACACCAACCCAGCCTTCCTTTAAAAAAACGCGCCATGCTTTCTTGGTGCTTCCAGACATTCCACCGCCAAAGCGTATAATGCTGGGTAACAACTTGAATAGACTAACCGTGTTTTTTGCTTTTAAAGAAATATAGCGTATCGGTGCGGTTAACCGCCAACTTGAACTCCTGCGTATCTCATCAATACTTTTCAATGCTTCGGCGTATCTGATCGTCAATTGATTGAGGCTGGCGAGTTGTCCATCACGCTCCGCTACAACTTGGTTGAGATTAGTGAGTTGTCCATCACGCTCCGCTACAACTTGGTTGAGATTAGCGAGCTGTCCATCACGCTCCGCTACAACTTGGTTGAGATTAGCGAGCTGTCCATCACGTTCGGCAAGCTGTCTGTCACGTTCAATTCCATATTGAGCAAGGCTGTCTATGTCTCTGCCAGTCCAAAGTAGTCGCCATTTATCTAGCAATTGAACGCGGCCTTGCTCCTGCAGAGCTTCCTTTGCTGTCAGGCCCACACCGGAATTCCCTAACATCCGGTAAACTGCACTGATATTGTTTAAATGTAGAAATGATGTATGACGTGAAAGTTGTAGCCAGAAATCCCAATCCTCATAAGCTTCCATGTTCTCGTCAAAATTTGCCTCGCTTTCCCTGATCAGGTCACGGGAAAAAAGTAGCGCATGAATGGGGATGTAGTTGATCCCCAACAATCGTCTTTGGTCATAAGGGAAATTGAAAATACCTATTACTTGTCCTTCGCTATCTTCTAACCGGACACCGGTATAAACCACCGAAGTGCCAGGATGTTCTCGCACTGCTCGAACCAATTCAGCGATGTGACCAGGATCAAATAGATCATCATCGTCAAGGAAGATCAGCCACTGACCCTTAGCCCTTTCCAGTGCCAGATTGGCTGCGCGGGAGCGAGAAAGAGGGCGGCCGTCAGGAGCAAATTCCAAACGCATGGGGAAGCGCCCGCAGGCTTCACCAACACTGGAGTGCGCCTGACCACAGGCCGCGACGATTAATACCTCAATATGACTATAAGTCTGCAAGGCTACTGAATCAAGAGCATTCTGTAAAGTAGGCAGATTCATGCTGCGAATCAAGACGGATACTAACGGTAAGTCGTCGGCAACTTGGGGTAGACCTAAGGCCTGTTGCCGGGCATATTCGGGCTGGTAGAGTAATAGTGGATCGCGTGCCAATGCTTCACTGGTAACTAATTGATAGGCTTCTGCAGCCTTGAACTCCATGGGCAGCGTATAAGCGCGATAACGATTGAGCGCCAAGATTTGTTCATCGTAACGCTGTAGTTTTAACTGGGAAACAAAGCTGGCCATCGCCAGTTGTTTTCTATCCAATAAGTCGCTAATGTCGAGTAAAAGGTTGGGATGCTGTAGCGGAATGCCCACCTCATACATGGCCAAACATAGCTTATCACCGAGTCGGCGGACGGCCTCGATGACCGCCATTGCCAACTGCCGATGGTCGGGGTGCATTTCCCGCAGGGACGGTGCATATATCAGATTGGCATGATAGACCTTTATCGTTTGCATGATGCGTTCGATCAGCGTTTCTCCGTACTCAATACCGCGATCCGGCAGATGCCAAAATTCTGGTACGCCATAGCCAAGAACAACAGCAGCCTTGCAGCTTTCCGTTTCACGGATTTTGACTAGAATTTGATGCTCCCCATCGCCAGCACAGAAAGCGCCGTCACTCACGATTACCACCTGCACAGGAACGCCTGTTGCTATATGGCGCATGATGGCTCCGCCACAGCCAAAC
>SERZ01001527.1_pt1 | contig 12929 bp, 13 predicted proteins | sample 3171461 | NCBI WGS metagenome assembly SERZ01 (sample SAMN06051861, study PRJNA518727) | freshwater metagenome | biome: subpolar coniferous forest; feature: holomictic lake; material: water; isolation source: holomictic Lake 227, 6 m depth | place: Canada: near Kenora, Ontario | collected... | reverse complement strand
CTATCGTCCTGTCCAGATTTCCCGGGCCGGCTCTTCCTTCGTTGCGATGGGTAAGCTTGATCCGGGGTCATACGGTCAAGGCTGGAGCGTGTCCTTTGCGGTTGTATGAGTCTTCTAGATATCTCCCGAAAGAGGCGCGCGCCTCGCCGACCGTGTCGTACCCGCGCACAGGAAGGCAACGCCGCTCCTTCCGTTGTCGAAACGGTATCAGAAGTCAAAACACAATACAGCCAACTATAGGAAAAAAGTTTCTCTGCCGCAATTACGCGCATCATTATTCAGCCTATCGGCCACTCTAAAGGCAAGTTCAGGAGCCATAGCAACCATTATCTTAGATAACTTTGGAATTTCAGTAGGCGCGAGCACCGAGCGGCCGAGATAGTTTCGACCTATACGCGTCGTATCTTCGTCCACGAAGAAAGCAACGCGCTCCCCCAATACGCCGGCTAGCCAGCTGCCGGCGATACCGGTGCCAAACACTCCGATCGGCGCATTTTCAGCAAGTATCGCAGCTCGGTGCGCAAAGTCGGCCAGCCAACATAGCTGCTTCATGACGCAGGTACGTGACGCTACTGGTGTGGCAATGGGTGTTGGCACAGCACCCGCTCGGGCGATTGCGCTGATTTCCTTGGGGACCCACTGGTTGGTTAGAATGAATGGCGCCAACCCAGCTTCGTACAAAGCCCTATCCAAAACTGAAGGAGAGAAGTGAAGAAGGTGGTCGGCAATTAACAGGTCAAAAGGATTGCTATTATAATCAGGGACCTCAATAATTAAAAGACCGCCGGGTCTAAGCAATTCTTCTCGCAAACATTTAAGAAACGAAACCGGTCGATCTATGTGTTCTAGTGCATGAATTAAAACTACTACATCGAACATTTTGTTAATTGACCGAATGTCTCCGGTGTAGAGTCTGTCAAAGCCTGATATACGATCAAGTGTCTTAAGATTCCTCCCATCAAGTTCGGTACCGCACAACGTCCAGCCCGGATATTTGTGCGAGAATGAGGACAGAAAAGATCCATTACCACAACCAATATCGAGGAGCGTGCCATTTACTGGAAGCTTAACTGCTCCATCGAGATAGTTTAGAATAACCACTGAGCGTGTGATACCACATCCGTCGTTGTTGTACACCAGCTGTTCTGCGCCATTTGCTTGGCTGTAAACTGCGTAATTGCGGTATATAGAATTGCATTCATCGAGCCAAACGTCGTCTGCACGCTTTTGCACCGCGCCACAGGCTGAGCATACCGCTAGCCACCCGCCGTTCGGCCAAGGCCGGCAATCAGAGGTGACTCTGGTGAGGCCGCAGAAATCGTTAAACATTTCAAGCTGGCCTTCATTGCAAATAATGCAACAATCATGGCATACTGGATTTTTCATAAACTTCTCTCCTTAAAAAATATCTCGTCAAGGGTATCGTACGGATGGGGAAACACGATTCCAACATCCTGTTCTGCCGGGCCGATGGCCAGAGAAGTATATTTAGGCGCGTCGACGTCGGATATGTCTGCACAACGCCGCCCGATTGGCTGCACTAGTTTCTCTGGCACTCCTAACCGGCGTGCAATGTGATGGGCTGCAGCAGCATAAGAAATGTCGGTAGCGCCAGAAAGATGCAGGATGCCGCTTACTTTCCGAGTTGCCAACCGCTCTAGAGCATGGGCAACAAAAGTGAAGGACAGAGGAGAAAATACCATATCATCGAATGGTCTCACGACATTACCACGCATAAGGGAATCAATCCATCCACGAAGCAACGGGGTCCTGGGGCCGATTACCTTGGTTAACCTGACTATGGAGACTTTGTCTCCAAAAACCTTCATACAAGACTCTCCCATTGCTTTTAGTATTCCATAATCACAAATTGGATTCGGAGGCTCTGACGCATGTCGAAAGGGAACCTTCCCATCGTAGACTAGGTTACTTGAGATAAAAACTACGAAGGATCCGGCCTCAACAAAAGACTGCGCTAATCGATGAGTGGCCTTAACATTAATCATATGCGCCAATCCAGCATGTTCCTTACAGGCAGCAGTTCCTGTAATAGCGGCGCACATTACAGCAACATCAACCATAGGTGGAGCAGCCCAGTATTCAGAATCCGTCTCTAGGTCTAAATGCATCCAAGAGCTATCACGCCGACGGCTGGTTCCCATTGCAGTAATACCTAATGCTGCATATCTGGCGATCAGCGCTTGACCGATCTGGCTGTCGGCACCGACTATGAGTGGTTTCTGTATAGATGATATTCCTGAACATGTTATCATAATATTCAAACACCATAATAATTCATGTGTGACTGTGAATCAGGCTCGGTTGAGTAGCTATGCCATTTGAATTCTCCCGCACAGTTCGCCTTCTCTAATCGGGGGCAGGCAGTCAAGCACCTTCATCCCATAGTTCGATCTTTCAGGCAATCCCCTCGTTCCTATCTGAAACCAACAGGAGTTTATAGCGGCGACCTCCGCTTCCGCCATGCGGTCGAGGAAGGCATCGCCGGCGAATGCGCCCTCGACTGGAGATAGAAGTAACCTTGAAAATTCACGAGGGTCGGCGAGTGTAGCCCAATCCATTGAAACGGCGTAATATTCGATTCTCGAAGCCGAACCTACCGTTTCAGTGGCGCCATGCCGCCGAAGTTGATCTTAGTCTTCTGCTGCCGGGGCTGTCACCGGTTTGCGGCAAGCCGGTTGTAGTGTGTTTCGACGGCAGCCGCCTTGCCGATCGGTTTGGCTCGATGCCTCAAGACCCTCGTGCGCCGGATCGGATCGTTCACGGGTTGGCCGAGATGATCCGGTTTCTGGCGTTGGCGATTGCGGCGGGTTATCCGGACGCCAACGATTTCGGCGCGCTGCGAAAGGACCCGGCCTTCAAGATGGCGGTGGGGCGGTTGCAGGAAACCGGGGGCGATCTGTGCTCGCAACCGACCAAGACTCGGTTGGAAAATCTGCCTGGCCCGATCGCGCTCACGCGGATGATGGCGGCGATGCTCACGCTGTTCTGCGACAACTTCGATAAGCCGCCGCGCCAGCTGGTGCCGGTCACCGACGACACCGAGGACCGGACCTACGGCGGCCAGCAATTGTCGCTCTTCAACGCCCATCACGGCAGCCACTGCTTCATACCGATACACATTTACGAGGCGACGACGGGAAAGCCCGTGGCGGTGTTCCTGCGGCCGGGAAAACCCCCGGCTGGCACTGAAAGTCACGTTGGCGCTCCGCCACGTCGTGCGGGCCTTGCGCGCCCCTGTGGCCGACGATCTATATCATCATCCGCTGCGACAGCCTCAATGGTCGCCCCGAGCAGGGGTATCGAGCCAAACCGATCATGCGGTGATGAGGGTCACCGGAAAGTCAACATCCCAGGCGGCGACCTTGCGGCAGAGACGCATTGAGTCCTTCCTTGGGGCTTCGCGTGTCAGGTTGAAGGCGATGTGCTTCATGGTGATAAAATTGGCGGGCGCATTATCGGTGTGGACGCGGCATTCGTCGTCACGGAAGATCATGTACAAGACCCAGTAGAGATTATTTTTTATCAACCAATGGCTTCTGATGATCGTACCAACAAGAACCGACCATGAGTGCCAATGAAGTTATGTATAGCCGTGTTTCGGTCTCGATTTTGATGCCGAGTTCCCGCGTGCGTTCAGCCATGACGACACTCTTCATGCCGGGTCAACTATGTGTAATTGCTTCATCTACCCCTGGCTTGAACCGCCCAGAAATGCCAGACTGCCAGATTGTGTGTAGCGTTCTCTATCTTGATCAGTTCAAGCACGGTGCAAGCATGCGACCTTGAGGGGGTAGAGTCAAGTCGGACTTTACCGACCAGAAATGCCAGACTGCCAGATTGTGTGTAGCGTTCTCTATCTTGATCAGTTCAAGCACGGTGCAAGCATGCGACCTTGAGGGGGTAGAGTCAAGTCGGACTTTACCGACCAGACTATTTGTTAAGATATTTGTCTAGTACTATTAGTATAGCCGGTAAAGTCCGGTGGATAACCCAGCCTTGGTCGGTAAAGTCCGGAATCTGGTCGGTAAAGTCCAGTGGATAAGTCTGTTTGGGAGAATTTTCTGTGGATAACTCAAAGGCAGTCGTCGGTAAAGTCCGGTGGATAAGTGGTCTCGGTCGGTAAAGTCCGGTGGATAAGTGGTCACGGTCGGTAAAGTCCGGTAGTTTAAGTGAGGGGACATGGAGCTCGAGTCGTTTTGGATGAAGGTCGGTATGACGTGCTAAAATTGGACCCTGTGCAAGATTGGGCTCGATCGGTTGCAGATCGATTCTGGGCCGGCATTCCCATTATCGGGGTTATAGAGATTGCCGGCGATCCGGGCCTCGAAGTCCTGGATCGACGGCCCATCCCCGGCGACGCAGCCGGTCGACTTCCAGGCTTGCATGGATAGTCCCGCGGCTCTGGTCCAACGGAAACTACGGTCCGATCGGCTTCGCGCTCGACCGGACTTTACCGACCGAAGTTAGCGTGCTACGCGCTCCGCTCGGGTCTGGTCCCTCGGAGTGGTGTAGGAGCTGTGGGTAACCGGCCTGCCGCCGCCAGACTCGTGGCGGTCGCTGCTGCAGGCCGGTTATCGTTGGAAAGATGGCGGCGCATGTCCCTCTGAAGTGGATACATCGGGTATTCGCCCTCCTGAAGCGTTGGAGCCTGGGGACCTACCACGGTCTTCGTCGAGAGCATGTAGATACCTATCTCAACGAATTCGTATTCCGCTACAATCGACGTTTTTATCGACATGTCTCCTTCGAGACAATACTCGGATTGGCGACCCACCGCTCCCCGACTTCATACTGGGATATTACGGGCCTGACGAACCCGCGTAAAAACGCCGTGCCCCAACGCCGGAGCCCGCGCCGGCGGAAAACTGTGGATGGGATGCGGCAAGACGGGTCGGCGATCCCCGGTGGAGTGGCACCCACCGTTTCCACAACCGACCAATCATCACCTGGGACAACGCGATAAGCCTTTCGCGCTCCTCCATTACCAAGTGAAATTGAATTCGCTCCAAGGCACCAGATGAGCTAAATAGTCTAAAGTAGCCATAGGTAGTTTGCCATGGTGGAAATATGGGGGGTGGAGGCAGCTTGCTCAGGTTGGCCAGCGTTCGTTTGCACGGCTTGCCCGCCTCATCGCGGTAACTCTCGCGGAGCAGTATCGCTGGTGGCGAAGTGCGGTTGGGGATGGTCTCGATGAACATGCCCCACCGAATCATAACTCCGAGTCGGTGTCAAGACCCTTACATGGATACAATTTGAAAGCAGCATGGCCGGGTGACTGGCGGATTGCCTAGGGTTTCATGTAACGGAAAGTGCAAACTTCGGTCTAAGGGTGCTCCAGGAAAGGCCGCGCCCAGCCAAGTGGACCAAGTAGGATCGCGCATCTTCCAGCGTCAGCCGTGCCGGCGACCGACCGCCAAAAAACCGGCTGTACCGCAAGACCGCGTAAATATAGGATCGTTGGGTTGCCGGGGACAAATTGCGGATCTGCATGTCTCCGATCATACGAAGACGAAGAGGGCTCAGCTGGGCCATCCGAGGTATCTCCTGCTGTGAGGGTGGGTTTTGGACAACCCAACATCCTCGCCGCCAGGAGGCCGCTCGGTCTCAAAAACTCGGCAATCCCGCGCCAGCGTTTAGTTCAATCCGCCGCCGGTTTTCAAGTGACTCTGTCGTAGTAGTGCGGCATCGCAGCGACCCTCTCCAGCAGTTGATCGCACCGACTTATGAGCCGGCGGTGCCGCACCCCTCCACGATAGTTATGCGGGGGTGAGTTTGGCTAGAGCAGCGCGCGCCCGTTCAAAGTCACCCCCTAATTGAAGGGCGTTTTGATACGCCGTTTTGGCGCCAGCAATATCCTTGGCAGCAACCAATACATCACCGAGGTCTGCATAGACAACTTGCGTCATCGGTGACTTTGTATGTGAAAGCCACGCTTTATAAAGATGCGTAGCCAATTCATAATTTTCCGCCTCGAGTAATACCTTGCCAACTGTTGAAAGATCACTGTAGCTAAGGCGTCCTTGGGAAGCCAATGCGAAGACCTGCTGAATAATCTGTAATGTCTGGTTCTGACCGCTATCCTGGGGCATCGAGATATCCTTCCACGAGATTTCCAATCGATTATATCAGAATATCGCGTCAAGCGCCACCACACCTGATGCGATGGTGCCATCTGACCACAGCGGCGGCCGGGTTTGTTCGGACAGGGTCGCCGAGGCGGTGTGCGACATGTCGGCCGCCTTCACCACCGCCGTCGGCGAGGCCTTCCCCCACGGCTGTCCGTTCAAGTGCTGAGTTTCAAGGTTGACGATAAACACGGAAACGAGTAAAGAGGCAAGTCAGCCCCAACTGTTGATCATGCAGAATATAATGCCCGATACGCCCGCGAACATTTCCCTAAGTGGCCCCGAACCCGATAGCGCTGTCATGAATCCCACAACCCACCCTAGTGACGCAGCGCTACAGATAATGAGGTCCGTTTTTAAAGCCGCTAGAGAGAACCAGCTTAGTATTAACGACCTGTTTAATGTAGCAGAGCGCTTATCTTCTGCTGGAAACTCTGCGCTGGCTATCGATCTTTATCGCATGTGGCTCGCACACACGAATTCACCGTTGGCTTATCTCGTCTGGTTTAATCTGAGTGTTGCTCAAGCCAATAACAAAGATTTTTCTGAAGTAGAACAGGGTCTCCTGCGGGCTCTCGACCTAAATCCACAGTTTCACCTGGCTGCTTTTGCACTCGGTCAAGAGTTAGAGCGTCAGGGCCGGCGTGACGATGCCGTTCGGCAATGGCGGGGTATACTGGCCTCAATCACCCCCCTAACACCGGATATGTCCAAACTGACCGTTAACGTCATGAACAATCTAGGCCGGGTTCTGAACGATCTCCGTGAACTTGACGAAGCGGAACGAATGCTGGCGCAAAGCCTAGCTCTTGATCCGCAGCAACCGACGGTAGTGAGCACTAGGGTGACGTTGCGGCAATATCTCTGTGCTTGGCCGATTGAAGCGGCTGCTCCAGACTCCTCTGTCGTGACAATGAAGGAGGCAATTACCTCATTCTCCAGTCTCAGCGCCTTCGATGACCCAGGGATACAACTAGAGTCATCTCGAAGGTTCCTGAAGCATCCCTTTAACCTCAAAACAGATGTCGCCTCGCTATCTATTCAACGTGACTATGGCCACAAAAAACTTCGAGTTGGTTACTTGTCATCGGATTTCCGCTGGCATGCTGTGTCCCTGTTGATCGCCGAGCTGCTTGAACTCCACGACCGTTCCAGATTCGAAGTTTATGGGTTTTGCTGGACAAAGGATGAGAATTCGGTTATGCGGCAACGGATGCTTGCTGCGATGGATCATTGTATCCTCATCGGCGATCTCGACGATGAGGCTGCGGCACGGTGCATTCGTTCACACGAGATCGACGTTCTAGTCGATCTACACGGCCTAGCAACTTGTGCACGGCCTAACATCCTTTCTTACCGGCCGGCACCGGTCCAGGTCACTTATCTCGGTTTTCCAGGGCCGACTGGCCATCCCGCAATCGACTACGTCATCGCTGATGAGTACGTTCTGCCTGCTGCTCTGAGGCCGTATTTCACTGAAACTCCAATCTACTTGCCCTCAGTTTTTCAGGTCAGCGATCGTCACCGTTTGGTCGGTGAGCGGCCGAGTCGAGAAAGTTGTGGCCTACCAGAAGGGGCTTTTATATTTTGTTCCTTCAGTAACACCCATAAGATTACGCCAGAGATGTTCGGGGTCTGGATGTCGATTCTGCGCCGAACCCCCGGTAGCGTATTGTGGCTGCTCGCCGATAACGAATGGGCTCAAAAGAATATGCTTTGCTTCGCCGAGCAGAAAGGTGTTGATCCCTCCAGAATTATTCCCACTGCTCGTGTGCTTCCTCATGAATATCTGGCCCGTTACGGTGTAGCTGACCTGTTCCTCGATACCTTCCCGTTTAATGCCGGAACAACTGCCAACGACGCATTATGGATGGGACTGCCGATACTAACCTATTCAGGCCACACTTTTGCTTCCAGAATGGCCGGTAGCTTGCTACGTGCTGCCGGCGTTCCGGAGCTAGTCACAAGCAGTCTGGCCGAGTACGAGGAAATGGCCGTTGCCATAGCCCATACCCCATCAAGAGCGGCATTGCTTAGGCGGGTTCTCGAAGGGAACCGCTCCACCTGTCCGCTGTTCAATATTCCACAGATTGTTAATGATATTGAAGATGCCTTAATCCAGCGGGTTCGTGCTCTCGGTATCGGATCGGCACCGGATAGAAATGAACCGTGCCTATCGGGTTGATGATCTTGCCCAGGAGCCTGTTGCGAAATCGGAATTTGGGGCTGAATGGCGGAGGATATGAGCTAAGCTCGGCTTTGCCCGTCCATCGGTCCCCTGATGCGGTGATCGGCAGGGGAAGTTTTTCAGACTCAAGCCCAGAAGATGCCCTCTTCCGCGACATATGATAGGGCCTTGTCCAGCGGCATGCTAAGGCTGCCGAAGTCGCCGAGCCTTGCGCAACGGCGCGCCCTTCCGGGACTGGGGTAATTACCCACCTACCCCTTGGGGTTCAGCTCGTCGGTCCCTCAATGGGTGGTAATTTTTAGCTGGACATAACGGCTCCGACTCGATTCAAGGAGTCATGTGCCACCTGCCGTCCGCCTCCGAATTCAGCACACTGTATTCCGATGCCCCGCAATCTGAATTGTGGGCTGCCGTCCAGGGGCTTCTGGGCAAGAACGGCGATCTGGCGGCCGAGAACGAAAAGCTCAGGGCGCGGGTTGCAGAGCTTGAGGCAAAACTGAAGCGCCCGGTCAAGACACCGAGCAACTCCAGCGTACCGCCGTCGCGGGGACAGAAAGCCAACCGGCCGGCCGGTGAAGAACCGAAGAAGCGGACCAAAGCTTCGCATGCGGGGGTCGGCCGGCAGCTGTGCGAAACGCCCGACCATACCCATGTCGCTGTAGCCGATGTCTGTCCGCACTGCTCCGCGGCGGTGACGGCGGACGAACAAACGCTGCAACAGCTCTACGACCGGATTGAGATACCGCCGATCAAGCCGGTGGTGACGCAGGTTCGGCGCCATGGCGGGGTCTGTCCATGTTGTCAGAAGAAGTTCCTGGCGCCGGTGCCCAAGGGCATGGAGCCGGGATCGCCGTTCGGCTCGTCGGTGGTGGCACTGGCGGTGGGCTTTCATCATAATCAGGCGGTCAGCTTCGAGCGCTTGGTCGCCCTGTTCCGGGAGGTGTTCGGCCTGAAGATTAGCGAGGGCGCGATCTGGAACATGTACAAAAGGTTGATGCCCGTCTTTGCCACTCAGACCGATGGCATCAAAGCCCGGCTGCTCAGGACCACCATCATCCGCAGGACACTCGACGGCGAAAGCCTGTTCGCCGCCGCATAGTCGGTCCATCAACCCTCCAAAGCCAGATTGTTATGTCCACAGCCGAGGTGGGCAATTACGGACTGGGAGCCGTCACCGACGCTGGCCAAGGTCAGTCAAAGACTGGGGCGCGGCGATGACGCCGACCGCCAGTTCGTCGACATCCTGGTGGCGGCGCGGGAGTTCGGGCTGATGGCCGTCGAGGCCGCCTTTGACCGACTGGGCTCGGCAATCCATCCTCTGTGTTTGCCGGTGGTTGCCCAACCGCCGGATCATCGTGGTCGGCGACAGCGCCTTTGCCGCGCTTGATCTTCTGGCGGCTGTGCGCTCCCGCGTGACCATGGTCAGCCGTCTGCGACTCGATGCCAATCTGTTCGGCCCACCCCCGGAGCGCAAGCCCGGTAAACGTGGACGCAAGCCCATCAAGGGCGCGCGGCTGCCCAAACTCAAGGGCAGGCTGGACGACGTGAAGACCGTCTGGCGCACGGTCTCGGTGACCAACTGGTATGGAAACCGGACCCAGGTCCTCGACATCGCCTCCGACACCGCCGTCTGGTACCACAGCGGTGCGGCGGTGCCGATACGCTGGGTACTGGTGCGCGATCCCGCCGGCGACCTCGAACCCCAAGCATTCTTCTGCACTGACATCACCGCCGATCCCATCGACATCCTCGGGTGGTTCGTCAGGCGCTGGCAGGTCGAGGTCACCTTCCAGGACACGCGCGGCCGCTCGATGGGCACCTCGCCGCCATGGTATTGAACCCGACTCCGTGTCGTCCCACAACGTCGGCCCTGCCGTTTGTCCTGGCGCAGGTGCCGTGCTCCACACAACTCCGCCACCTCCTGGGCGATTATGTTCTGGAAAGCCCGCAGGCCGGCCGACAAACACAGCTTTTCGAAGCTGTGCTGAAAGGCCTGGCGCCCTCGAGAAGCGAGGCATCGGGTAGCGCTCCCTCACTGAAGCGATTAAAACCACGACGCCGGATAAGCGGCTGATCTTCCACTTTTTTGGCGCCTTCGGCCGGCTTGAGCGCGACCTGATCCGCGAACGCACGCGCGCCGGCCTTACCGCAGCCGCTGAACGTGGCCGAAAAGGTGGCCGCAAGCCGGTGATCACGCCGGACAAACTAAAGCAACGCGTGTCCTGATGGCGCATGGGCTCAAGGTCCGCGAGGTTGCCACTCGCCTGAAAGTGGGAAAGACCGCCCTTTACGAGGCGCTCTCCTCAAATCCAGATACCTTTCCAACGCCCGAGGAGAAGCCCTGATCGGCAGAGGAGTTCTCGCTTTGTCCGCTATGCTACAGGAATTGACGAATCGTGTCGCCGGGCCATCGGGAGCGATACCAACAAGTCCCGACACGAGAGTCGAATGCGTAGTGTGTGTGTGTGTGTGTGTGTGTGCGCGCGCGCGTCGACGTCCTAGCCCGCCCATTGATCCAGTGGTAATGTATCGACCTGAAGTGCCCCAGGGTGGCCTTTGTTGAGCTGCATGGATTGTCTATGGCCCGCACACCAGTGTGGTTAATCTTTTTCACTGGTTCCTCATGAGTCGCTGTCAGGGGATAGAAAGAGTGAAGGTCCGACATTGTTTGGTCTTGGGATAGGTCTAGTGGAGAACAGCATGCCTTTAGATATCGTTACCGGCGGAGCAGGTTTCGTTGGGAGCCACTTGGTGGATCGTTTGCTAGCGATTGGACGCCGAGTCAGAGTCGTTGACGATCTTTCTGTGGGCCGATTATCGAATCTCAGTCAGCATAAGGGCAACCCGCAGCTTGAGTTTATTCGCGCCGATGTAAGCGATATAGCCGCCATGATACGGCACTTTGAAGGCGCCGACCGTGTTTTTCATCTGGCTGCGCGGGCTGACATTGTACCTTCGATCATTGAGCCTATGGCATATTTCCGTTCTAACGTCGACGGGACGTTCGCGGTTTGCGAGGCGGCTCGGACCCACGGCGTGAAGCGGCTAATTTATGCTGCGTCCTCCTCCTGTTACGGCATCCCTGATCAGTATCCCACTCCCGAGACGGCGCAGATACAACCGCGCTACCCCTATGCATTGACAAAATACCTGGGCGAGTGCGTCGTCATCCATTGGGCCAACACATACCGCCTTCCTGCGAGTTCTCTGCGCTTTTTCAATGTTTATGGACCACGCGCTCGCACCAATGGATCATATGGTGCTGTTTTCGGTGTTTTCCTAGCCCAATTATTAGCTGGCAAGCCGCTGACCATTGTCGGAGACGGCACTCAGACCCGCGACTTCACCTTTGTCAGCGATATCGTCGACGCCATGGTTGCTGTTGCCAACTCAACAGTGTTTGGCCAAATATATAATGTGGGAACCGGAAAGGCACAGTCAGTTAACATGCTGGTCGAACTGTTGGGCGCTAGGGAAACTGCCCATTTACCAAAACGTCCGGGGGAGCCTGAATGCACGCTCGCCGATATTTCACGTATCCGGGCAGACTTAGGGTGGGAGCCAAAAATTTCTTTTGATGTCGGAGTTAAGATAATGTTAGATAATATAGATTATTGGCGTGAGGCTCCGGTGTGGACATCCGAAACCATTACGGCTGCCACTGCCGACTGGTTTAAATACCTCGGCGAAAACCCTGAGATGATAAAGAGCAAGTCATGAGCGTTACCCCTGAAAATACTGAAGCCTCCGTTAAGAAGAAACATCGCCGAGCCCAAAACAAAATACTGCCCATTGATGAGCTAATTCGCGTCACCGAAGAATCGAGGTTCCTAGGGCAAACGATTGTGCTTTGTCATGGCGTATTCGATCTGTTACACATGGGCCATGTTCGTCATCTGGAGGCGGCTCGCAATGAAGGTGATCTGTTGATTGTGACGCTGACCGCTGACTGTTTTGTCAACAAAGGTCCGGGGCGCCCGGTGTTTTCCGAGCGGCTACGCGCTGAGATGGTGGCAGCGCTGGAATATGTAGATTGGGTCGGGATTAATGACGCGCCGAGCGCCGAACCGGTGCTGGCGGCGCTTCGCCCCGACATATACGTCAAAGGCTCCGACTACAAAAAAGCCGAAGAAGACGTCACTGGCAAGATCGTTTCGGAACAGGAAACGGTCGAGGCCTATGGCGGCCGACTGATCTACACCGAGGACATCACCTTTTCGTCTTCGAACTTGATCAACAAGCACCTGTCAGTCTATGAACCCTCACTCAACCAGTATCTGCAGCGGATGCGTGATGACGGAGCGCTCAAACGGCTTCTCGAGATCGTGGAAAGGGTTCGAGACCTGCGTGTGCTGTTTATCGGTGACGCCATTCTTGACGAATACCAGTACGTCGCACCTATGGGCAAATCGCCCAAAGAAAATATGATAGCGACCTTGTTCCAGAACAAGGAGCTATTCGCGGGCGGTGTGTTTGCCGCGGCCAACCATGTGGCTAGCTTCTGCCGCGAGGTCGAGATTGTCACCTGCCTTGGCCGTCAGGAATCGTTCGAGGATCATATCCTCGAATCCCTGAGGCCCAACGTGAAGCTGACG